>Ga0209579_10000031_pt1 | contig 355916 bp, 294 predicted proteins | sample Coa_R1_2_FD_187152 | JGI IMG/M metagenome (GOLD analysis project Ga0209579, IMG submission 187152) | Surface soil microbial communities from Centralia Pennsylvania, which are recovering from an underground coalmine fire - Coalmine... | ecosystem: Environmental > Terrestrial > Soil >... | reverse complement strand
GCATTGCCTGGGTCGCTACGACGCCACCGGCGCACCCCTGCTGACCGCGGCTTCTACAGCGCTGAGCAGGGGAAGGGGAACTGCCCCCTTCCCCTGCAACCCCATCCCCAAAATCAACCCAACCCAATCGGCGAGGGCACAACTTTGAAACCGGACATTTCACTTGCTACAAAAACCGGACTTTTTAACTTGCTACCGACAGGTTGGATGTCACATGGGTGGGTGTGGAAAATTGTCTTCTTCCGCCCCTTCGGGGCTGGCTCATCTTTCTTGATTTTTCCCACGGCTTGCGCCGTGGGCTGCATTCTGTCGCCGCTTCGCGGCTTGGAGCCATCCTTCTTTCGCGTTCTTTGCGAAAGTCGGTGGGGATTTGACGTCCTTTGTTGACTCCTCATTTCGCTCGAAGCCCGGATTGTTTTTCTCTACGATTTCTTGTTCTAGTGGGCTACGTCGGCGTTGGTGAAGGCGCGCGGGGCGGCGACCTTCTGAGTTTTCCAGTAGGAGGCGACGTCGCCCAGAGGAGCACCGTAGTCTTGCGGCCGGAGGGATTGCGCGGCGGTGCCGGTGACTCCGACATCGACGATGCTGCTGGGCAAAGGGCGAGTAGGCTGAGTTGAGCTGAGTTGAATCTCGCTGGCCGGGGCTGACGTTTCGTTCGTCTCGGTGGGTGCGCTCGCAAGCGATTCGGAGAGGGACAGAGTTGGAGTCGTGATCCGGGGATCCAGAATTTCCGCCGCGCTGTGATCTCCCCAAAGCACATCGCCGAGAAAAAGATTGTGCGAGGGCGGAGCGATTCGCGGAGCCGGTTCGGGAGTTACTGATAGTGGCTCGCTGGAGGCACCGGGAACCGGAGGCAATGCTTCACCGAGAGACAGAGACGGAGTCGCGATTGGGTGAAGGAGCATTGTCGAGCCGGAGGTGACGGAACTCGCGAGGTACTGCGGGCCCGTAGAGAAATTGGTGTCTTGCGCGGCGGAGATTCCGATCATGCCGCAGAAGATCACGATGAGGAAGAAGTTGGCTGGACGCATAGGGGCCTCCCGGAGATCAACCGTTTGATTATGAGACGGGGATGGCGGGATTGCCAGAGTCGTTGGACTCCAATTCGGGCTTTGGGCGCGGGTTTTGGGGCGGGCGATCCCTTTGATTTCGCTCTGTCGGAGATCCCCACTTCTCGCGCAAAGGACGCGCGAGAAATGGGGCACCCACGTCCGCCGCTCCACGGGCTGTGCTCGTGGTAGGCTGACTTATTTCAACGGGGAGCTTATGCACGAGGGCAATCCTTCGCATATTGACCTGCAGGCGACTGCGAAACAGATCATGGAGCAGCACGGTTTCGAGCCGGATTTTCCTTCGCAGGCTGTGCAGCAACTCGCCGGACTGAAAGCCCATCCTCCGCAAATTGCAGCTGGAGGCGAGGTGCGCGACCTACGCGACTTGTTATGGTCGTCGATCGACAACGACACCTCGCGCGACCTTGACCAGATCGAAGTGGCCGATCACGTATCGAACGGCGATGTGAAAGTCATGATCGGAGTTGCGGACGTCGATGCCTTCGTTGCGAAGCAGACACCAATCGACCAACATGCCGCGTTGGAGACCACGACGGTTTATACGGGCGTCCGGAACTTTCCGATGCTGCCGGAGGAGCTGTCGACCGGCGTGACTTCTCTGCTCGAGAACCAGGACAGGCTCTGTGTCGTGGTCGAGTTTGTGGTCGACGCCTCAGGACAGGTGATTTCGCAGGATATGTATCGCGCCGTCGTCCGCAACAAGGCGCAACTGCAGTACAACTCTGTCGGCGGATGGCTGGAAGGGAAGTCGGCGGCACCTGCGAAGGTGGCGACATCGAGCGATTTACAGGCACAACTGAAACTGCAGGACGAAGTTGCGCAGAAGTTGAAGCAGCATCGCTTTCAGAATGGTGCGCTTACCCTGGACACCGACGAAGTCCATCCGGTGGTGCTCAATGAACAGGTGGTCGACATTGTCCAGCAGCAGAGGAACCGCGCGACGGACTTGATCGAGGACTTCATGATTGCGGCGAACGGCATTGTGGCGCGCAAGCTTGAGAGCGTGTCATCGCTACGACGCATTGTGCGCACGCCGAAGCGCTGGGACCGCATCGTGCAGCTGGCCGCCAGCAAGGGCGAGAAGCTTCCGGCGCAGCCCGATTCGAAGGCACTGAACGATGTGCTGCTGAGACGTAAGGCTGCTGATCCGGATCACTTCGCGGATGTTTCGCTGTCAGTGATCAAGCTGCTCGGTCCCGGAGAATATGTTCTGGAGCGGCCGGGAGAAGTTGCCCCCGGGCATTTCGGACTTGCGGTGCAGGATTACACACACTCCACCGCGCCCAACCGGCGTTTCGCCGATGTGGTGACGCAGCGGTTGCTCAAGGCGATGCTCGCGGGTCAGCAGAATCCATATTCCGACGACGAGCTGACAGCAATCGCGGCCAACTGCACGCAGAAAGAGGACGCGGCGCGGAAGGTTGAGCGCGAAATGTCGAAGCGGCTCGCGGCGATTGCCATGCAATCCAGGGTCGGCGAAATGTTCGATGCAATCGTCACAGGCGTGACCGACAGCGGAACGTTCGTGCGCGTTCTCCAGCCGCACATTGAGGGACTGCTCGCGCAAGGTGCACAGGGACTGGACGTGGGCGATAAACTGCGCGCCAAGCTGATCCGCACCGACGTGCAGAAGGGATATATCGACTTCGCCCGTGCGTAGATCGATCTGTAGGGCACACTACCAGCACTCAAGCAGCCGGACTCACCTCGGGTCACCAGCGGAGCCAATAGCCGCGTTGGCGGCCGCGGGATAAGCTTGCAACAGTGAGTAGTGTGCGGACAATTCTGAGCCGTAGTTCGTCCAAATGGCGCAACTTTGTTTGCGTTCCCATGATGGTAGTGCTGCCGGTATCGCTGTGGGCGCAGGATACCGGGGCTGCAATGCTGCGCAGCAGCGGCGGCGTGCTGGTCAATAAGAATCCAGCGCCGGCATCGACCGCGCTCTTGCCCGACGATCTCATCGAAACACAGAAGGATATTGCGGCGCATATTGAAGCGACCGGCTCGACGGCAGACATGCGTCCCGAAACGATCGTGCAATTCGAAGGCGACGAACTTGTTCTCGAACACGGGTCCGTGTCGGTGAACACCGCGCGGTCGATGAGAGTGCGGGTTGGTTGTATCACGGTAACTCCCGTGAGCGCCGAGTGGACGCACTATGACGTTACCGACACGAATGGCAAAGTCACGGTATCGGCGCTCAAGGATGATGTGTACATCAACTCCGGGTCGAAGAATCCTCAGGACGCCAAGCAGTCTGCGCAGTCGACGCACTCCGACCGCACCATTGTGAAAGAGGGCGAGCAGAAGTCGCGGGAGGAGAAATGCGGAGGGGCTGCCTTCAAGGAGTCGAGCCGGTTTGCCGCACGAGGCGCGTTTATGAACTCTCCATGGGCTATTGGCGGGGCAACGGTTGCAGTGGGCGTGCTGACGTGCTGGGCTCTGTGTCGCGGCGATGACCCGATCAGCCCATCGAATCCGTAGATAGCTCCGGGCCCGAGTTGTGCGCGCGGGACAGCCGAGACGGCTGTCCCGACGCGAGCGGTAGCGATCTAGGCGGTCTTCTGCATTTGCATCTTCTCCATGGCTTCTTCCATGCCACGTTTCATTTCATCCGCTGAGAGGTCCTGAGTGTGCGTGGCGATCGACCATTTGTGGCCGAAGGGATCTTTGAGTTTGCCATAACGGTCTCCCCAGAACTGGTCCATCACGGGCATTTCAACTTGTGCTCCAGCCTTAACGGCGCGATCGAAGGCAGCATCGACGCCGTCGAGGTAGATGTGAAGACCCATGCCAGCGCCGCCGGTGGACTCTGGTGAGAGCGCGCCATATTCGGGCATTTCCTCGGCGAGCATGACGATGGAGTCGCCGATCATCAGTTCTGCGTGCATTACCTTGCCGTCCGGACCTTTCATGACGCCGCGTTCGACGGCGCCGAATGCCTGCTTATAGAACTCAATTGCGCCCGGTGCATTGCGGACCGTGAGGTACGGGGTGAGTGTGTGATAACCATCGGGAACGGGTTTTACGGACATGGAACCTCCTGACACAGTGAAATTTTGCGAGGGGCAGTTTACACCAAATGGGACTCGAGATCGTCAAGCGGGGATGAAAGTTTGAGGATTATTTTCGATCTCGCCGTGCTGGTGCCCGTATACGTGGTTAGTGTGCAGAAGTGAGCGAAGTGGGTGTTATGTTTTGTCGTCTGGAAGGGAACTGGGTGGGATTTCGACGCTACGCTTGCAAGGCGCCAGGCTAAAAGAACTTTGTAATGCCCTCTTCGAGGACTACGACCTGGTCTTTGATGCCTGCGGCCTGGGCTTCCTGGTCCAGCAGCTGTAGTGGTTCGTCGACTGGTTCGTGCGAGAGGCGGAAGGTGCCGTAGTGCATGGGGACCATCCAGCGAGACTGGAGGTCGAGGAATGCGCGAGTGGCGTCGGCGGGATTGGCGTGAACGTTGCGGAACTGCGGAGGATTGTAGGCGCCAATGGGAAGCAGTGCGAGTTCAGGCGCAAGGCGGTGACCGATTTCCTTAAAGCCCGCGAAATAAGCGGTGTCGCCGGCATGATAGACCGAATGTTTGCCGGCCTTCAGCACGAAACCGCCGTAGCCGCGGTGCGAGTCCTTCAGAATGCGCGCGCCCCAGTGCTGCGAGGGGACGTGGGTGATCTGCAGATTGCTTCGTCGTGAACTCTTCCACCAATCGAGTTCGATAATCTCGGAGAATCCCAGATCGGAAATGAGATCGGAAACGTGCGTGGGGATGATGATGGACGGCGCCTTCCTACCGGCACGCAGGTTGTTCTGGACGATGGCGCGCAAGGACGGACGATGAAGATGATCGAAGTGGGCGTGAGAAACCAGCACAAGATCGATGGACGGCAAGTCAGCAATACGCAAGCCGGGACGGCGCAGGCGCTTCAGCACGAATAACCAGCGCGCGAAGTTGGGATCGATCATCACGCTCTGGCCGCCAATCTGCACGAAGAAGCTGGCATGGCCAATGAAGGTGATGCCGAGTTCTCCATTGGTGACGAGCTGAGGCTTGTGGGTCTGGCCACTGCGAGGAGTTACCGCAGAACGGCGCACGAGACGTCCGAACTGAGTGGCGCGCTTGCGGAGGGCCGGATTGCGAAGCGTTTGCTTAATCATCCTGCTGCGGAGCTCGGGGGGCGATCCACTACAGCCTTACCCCAATAGTAGTCCTGATCGCCGCAGCGTGCCGAAGCAAAGCGGTGCGGCGGATTTTCGTGAACAGTCACTAATTTTAGATGAACGAAATGGGTACGGCGGTGCTTTTTCCCGGGTGATTGGTACGGCGGTAACCTGGGCGGCATGTGAGGTGGCTATAGCTGATTGTGACGATATTTGCTCGCAGTTCTGGGCTGTGGGAAATTTTTGATCGCAAAGATCGCAAAGAAAATCGCGCAAAGTACGCAAAGAAAAAGTGCGAACTTCGTAAACTGCGCGGTTATTCCAATCCTTGCTTGACCGCGAGATCACTGGTCATATCTAATCCGAGGACGTTCTTTTCAGATGAAATTGGGATAAAGGAGAGGTCCGAATGCGAGTTGCGTTTCTGGGGTTGGGCATCATGGGCCAGGCGATGGCGACGAACCTGGTGAAGGCGGGCCATGAAGTCACCGTGTGGAATCGCACGCCAGGCAAACTGGTGGAAGGCGCGGGAGTTGCTCCAACGCCGGCGGCTGCGGCGCAGGGCGCGGAAGTGGTGTGGTTGTGCGTCTCCGATACCGATGCGGTGGAAGAGGTCATCTTCGGCAAAGATGGCGTGGAGGCGTCGCTCACAGAGGGAATGATCATTGCCGATTCGAGCACGATCTCGCCTTCAGGCACGCTGAAATTTGCGGAACGCGTGGGCGCGAAAGGTGTGGCTTGGGTGGACGCGCCGATGACGGGATCGAAAATTGGCGCGCGTGACGGGACGCTGGTCTTTATTGTCGGTGGAGACGAGGCGACGGTCGATCGGCTCAAGCCGCTGTTTGCGGCTATGGGGAAGAAAATCTTCCGAATGGGCGAAACGAGCAAGGGACAAGCGACGAAGCTTGCGATGAACCTGCAGATCGCGTTGATATTTGAAGGCTTCGCCGAGGCGTTGACTCTAGCCACGAAGCTCGGGGTGGACACGCAACAATTGCTAACTCTGATCGAGGCGACGATGGTGCGGTCGGGAGTCGTGGAATACAAGGGACCGTTTATTCTGCAGCGCGACTTCACGCCGAATTTTCCGCTGCGATTGATGCATAAGGATATTAAGCTGACGCTCGAAGCGGCGAAAGAGGCGCGGGTGAAGTTGCCGGCACTGGAGACCGTGGAAGAGATCTACGAAATGGCGACCGAAGACGGGCACAAGGACCTTGATTACGCGGCGACGCTAACGTTGCTGGAGAAGTGGGCCGGAGTGCAGGTGAAGGGTAAAGCGGCGTAGAGGATGGATGCCGAAGAAAGCTGCAAAGAAGGCTGCGAAGCCGAAGAAGGCGACGGCAAGAGGGAAGTCGAGACCTGCGCGCCGCGGCGTTGCCCGGACTAACGCCCTCGCGGCGGATCAGGGTGAATTCGCCGCTGCGTTCGACGGGCTGAAGAAAGTCATCACGGCGTTTGCGCCGGAGCTGTGGGTATCTGCCGACGAACCGCAGAAATATTACCTGGTTACCAAATCCCACAGCTGGAAGGGCGGACCGATGTTCTTCGGCGCCGTCATCATGGGCAAGGCATACGTCAGCTACCACCTGATGGCACTCTATTCGTGCCCAGAGTTGGTCAAGATGATCTCCCCGGAGTTGAAGAAACGAATGCAGGGGAAGTCGTGCTTCAATTTCAAGGCGCCGGACGAGGCACGGTTTGCGGAACTAGGCGAGCTGACGCGGGCTGGGCTGGAGAAATACCGGGCGAAGAACTGGCTGTAGATTCGCTGTAATCTGCCGTGAAAGTACCCATTTGTTACCAGCGTAATCTCCTGTAAATCGCTATTACACAAGTATTACAGTCACTTCCCCTGACCCTTGGTAGGTTAGCTAAGGGTTGATGGGGACGCTCACACCACGAAACGGGGACCTTCCTTGGATATGGAACTGCAAGATCTGGAAAAGCCACAAGCAGCAAAAGATGAAGTGAATTGGGTGACTGCGGCATTTATGGCGGCATTTCACGTTGGCGCCGTGGCCGCGATTTTTTTCTTCACTTGGAAAGCATTGTTTGTTGCGATGTTCCTGTGGTGGGTTTCGGGCAGCCTCGGCATCGGGATGAGCTATCACCGGCTGCTGACGCACCGGGGTTATAAGACTCCGAAGTGGATGGAATACTTCCTCACCGTGTGTGCGACGCTGGCGCTTGAGGGCGGTCCGATTTTCTGGGTGGCGACGCACCGCATTCATCACCAGTATTCGGATCAGGATGGCGATCCGCATTCGCCGATCGACGGGAAGTGGTGGTCGCACATGGGATGGATTCTCATGGGCAAGTCGATGCACCACGACACGACCACGCTGGCGCGCTACGTTCCGGATCTTGCGAAGGACAAGTTCCATGTGTGGATTACGAAATATCACTACGTTCCGATGATTGTCCTTGGGGCGATTCTGCTAGCAATCGGTGGGCTGCCGTTTCTGATGTGGGGCATTTTCGTGCGCACTGTCGTTGGATTGCACGCGACATGGCTGGTAAATTCGGCGACGCATTCCTGGGGCACGCGCCGGTTCGCAACGCGCGATCTTTCGACCAACAGCTGGTGGGTGGCGCTACTGACGTTTGGCGAAGGGTGGCACAACAATCACCACGCGCACCCGACCTCGGCGCAGCACGGGTTCAGGTGGTTTGAAGTCGATATGAATTGGTACGGGATCTGGGCGCTCAAGACGTTGGGGCTAGCCTGGGACGTCCGGCGGGTGAAGTTGTCGGAGATCAAGCAGGGGCTGGTCGCGTCCCCGAACGGAAGCTTGATTACGCCTCCGGTGGCCGCGGAATCCTATGCCTCTGGAGATTAGAGCCGTTATCGTTTAAATCCCAAAAAAATCAGCCCTGACTGCATGCAGTCAGGGCTTTTCTGTGCTTCACCGAAGCGTCGGTCGCGTGCGTTTAGACCCGGATGATCATCACTTCGGTGGCTTTGATCAGGGCGGCGGCGGTTTGTCCCTTCTTCAGTTGCATTTCGCGGGCTGAGGTTGCGGTGATAATCGACGTGATCTGCTGGCCGCCAATCGAAATCTTCACTTCCGCCATCAGACCGCTGATGCGAACGGAATCGATACGTCCCACAAGCTGATTGCGTCCGCTAACGCGGCGGATGACCTCTTTCCGTTCCGTTTCTGTTTTGCCTCGAGTTCGAAAGAGTAACTTGTCAACCTCGCTTTGTGGGATGCGGTGATGTCCTCCAGCAGTTTGGATGCTCTTGATTTTTTTCTTGTAAATCCATTGCTTGATGGTAGGGAAGCTGATTCCGAGTTCGAGGGCGGCATCCCGCAGTTTCAGCATCGCTTCCGGGGGGCTTGCGGGGTTCACTTTTCGCGGCATCGGAACAGAATCTTACCGTTCGAACGGATCGTGGTCAATCCAACCGACGTACGTTTCACGACACATAAATCGATTTGATCTGTGTTGAGTTAGACATAGGAAACGTACTTCATATACACTTCATGATTCTTGACTTCATGACTGAACGTTGGAGGTTCTCGTGCGTAAGATCGCTATGCTTCTTGCCGCGTTCGTGGTCTGTTTGGGGACGTTGCCGGCCTGGGCCCAAACCGGAACTCCGGCGACTCCGCCCGCGCCGGACGCCTGCGCGAGCGGCCACGAGTTCGCGACCACCGATTGCACGCTCACTTGGCACGGGATCACTCTGTACGGGGCGTATGACATTGGTGTCGGGTGGGTCAGTCACGGCTTACCGGAAAATGGTTATAACTATGAAGGCGCATCCCTGATAAACCGAAACGGCTATCAACATCGATTCCTCATCGCTCCGAACAACCTGCAGCAGACGGGCCTGGGGATCAGAGGCAAGGAAGAGTTTCTGCCCGGCTGGTCCGTGGTGTTCAACGCTTCCACTGGAATCAATCCGCAGTCCGGCTTGCTCGCCAACGCATCAAAGACAGACATCATCAACAATGGCCTTCCGAGGAACAGCTATTCGTATGCCATCGACGGAGCGCGCGCGGGCCAACCGTTCAATGACGAAATCTATGCCGGTGTATCGTCGACGCATTTCGGCACGCTGACCTTCGGTCGTCAGCGTTCTCTCGGTACCGATGTGATGCTCCGTTACGATCCGGCTGGCGGCAGCTATGCTTTTTCGTACATCGGCTACAACGGCACGATGGCAGGCGGCGGCGACACCGAAAACAGCCGCTGGGATGACGCCGTGAAATATCGCCTCACCGTGGGCCCGGTTCATTTCGGCGCGATGTATAAATTCGCCGACGGTTCTGCCGGCTGCTACTCGGCGTCCGCTGGCTGGACTTCTACCACGTGTACGCCGGAACAGGCGCATAACAACGCCTATGGATTCGACCTCGGCGCAGAGTACCGCAAGTTCTCGCTCGACATTGTTCCCCAACATTACAACCAGGCGATCAGCGTATTGAATCCCTTACTGGGGCCTCAGAGTCCGTCGGCGCCGTACCAATCGACCATCAACAGCATCAATACAAATCAAATCACCGGAACCAATCTGATCGACCCGAACGACACCGTCTATGGCATCGTGACCGACAACTACGGAATTATCGTGGCTGCAAAGTATGCATGGGATCCGTTCAAGTTTTTTGCCGGATATGAATATATCTGGCAGAACAACCCGAAGAACCCGTTGGGCGTTGGCGCTTCGGACCAGGGCGGCTATTTCATGAGCGGAGTCGAAGACGAGAACCTTGATAATGAAAAGCTAGTCAACATCTGGTGGACGGGCGCGAAGTACACCTACCGCAGCAAAACCGACTTTACTTTCTCCTGGTATCAACAGCGGCAGAACGACTTCCGCTCTCCGCCAACCTGCTCGGCCTCAGCCGGTTTCCGCAGTTCGTGCGCGGGCACCCTCAATGAGGGATCGCTCTACGTCGATCATCACTTCACGAAGCGCTTCGACGGATTTGCCGGGATTGCGTATTCCTGGGTGACCGGCGGTCTGGCCATCGCCATTCCTCATGGCCCCGGCGTTCCGTATAGCTCCAATAACAACTTTGCCCCGACGGTCGGTGGCCGGTTCGCTTTCTGATCGTTTTAACGTTGGGCTGTAGTGAGAGCCCGATGTGGGCCGAAGCTCATGAAAGATGTTGTGGCGAGTTCGCAATCGCCACGACTCCATTCTCACCAGCCAGACCCCAGTTTTGTCGAGACTGATTCCGTTCTGATGACGGCCTGCGAGCGACGTTCTGCTGACGCTGTGGATACCTCTTCCATTGTGGTCTGATAAACATGCAGCCGCGAGCGCGGTAAAATCAGTGCGAAGAAACACTATGCGCATTTCGAGCCGCCGCGGAACGATTGTGTTCTTCCTCTGCCTGGGCATTGGCCTGGTGGCGGTGGCGATCGCGCTCAACGTTGGGTGGATCATCCTCAACTGGCGCGAGGGAGTGCTGCTGCTTTTCGGGATTATCTTTTTTGCGCTGCTCATTGCGGGCATGGTGGTGAACACGATCTTCCTCGTGCGGGAGTTGCGCAGGAGTGAGCAGCACGACAGCTTTATCAATGCCGTAACTCATGAATTGAAGACGCCGGTGGCATCGATCCGGCTACACCTGGAAACGCTGCAACGCCGCGACCTGCCGGAGTCGCAGAAACAGGAGTTTTACCGGCTGATGCTGAGCGATACCGACCGGCTGACCGACACGGTGGAGCAGGTTCTGCGCGCTGGGCGGGCGGGCGACAAGAAGACGGGACGCGAGAAAGCCGAAGTCGACTTCCGGCAGTTGGTGCGCGACTGCATGGAAGCGACGCGCAGCCGTCATCACTTGCAGCCGGATGCTTTGCGATACGAGGAGGCGTCGAACAATGGAAACGGACTGCGCGTGCGGGGCAGCGCGGAGGATCTGCGTACGGCTGTCATCAACGTGCTCGACAACGCGATTAAATATTCGGGTGACAATGTCGACGTACGGGTGAGCCTGGAGATGCCGGATGAGAAGCGGATCGTGCTGCGCGTACAGGATCAGGGAGTGGGCATTCCTGCGGATGATCTGAAGGCTGTCTTCAAACGCTTTTATCGAGTGACGCATCGATCGCTGGCGCATGTGAAGGGAACCGGGCTGGGATTGTTTATTGTGAAGGCGATCGCGCAGAAGCATGGAGGCAAGGTGTTTGCCGAGAGCGGCGGCGAAGGGCAAGGGACGACGATCGTGATGGAATTGCCGAGGTATGCCGCATGAGCCGGGTTCTAGTCGTGGAGGATGAGGCTCACCTGGCGCAAGGTCTGCGCTTTAACCTCGAAGCCGAGGGATATTCTGCCGAAGTTGTGGGCGATGGTGAGGGCGCGACGGATCGCTTGTTGGAGAAGAAAGAGAATTTTGATGTGGTCGTGCTCGACATCATGCTACCGGGGAAGGACGGATTCAGGGTGGTTTCGGAGTTGCGCGCCGCGCGCAATTATGTTCCGGTGCTGATGCTGACGGCGCGAGGACGTCCGGAAGATGTGTTGAAGGGATTCGCGTCGGGAGCGGACGATTATCTGGCGAAGCCGTTCGATCTGTCGATTCTGCTGGCGCGGCTGCAGGGGTTGCTGCGGCGCAGCGCATGGATGCGGGGAGCGCATGCGGCAAAGCCTGAGCAGGGTGATCCGACTGGCGTTGGGGACTTTGGGACATTTTCATTTGCGGGGAAGACGATCGATTTTGGCGCGCTGGAATTGCGAACGGGCGATAGCACGATTCATTTGACGGTGATGGAGTCGGAACTGCTGCGGCATCTTGTGCGGAACGATGGGCACATCGTGTCGCGCAAGCAGATTCTCGAAGAAGTATGGGGATTGCACGAAGACACGGACACGCGCGCGATCGACAATTTCGTGGTGAGGCTGCGGCGGTATATTGAGGTCGATCCGGGGCATCCGCGGCACCTGCTGACTGTGCGGGGCGTGGGATATAGGTTCGTGGCGGAGCCGGAGACGAAGTAGAAGTTCGTTCGGAACAGGATATTGCAGCGCCTGAAGGCTTGCTCCAGCTAGTGGTCTATCCCGGTATGCCTTAAGGCATACCCTGATACGAAGCGTAGTTTCTTTTTCCACCGGCGACCCAACCAACTGGCCGCCCATCCAGTTACGCTCTGCACAACTCTGCCAGCAGGATTTCCCGGCGCTGGAGGGCGATGCCGTCGATGCTGCGCAGAACCATGATGTAGAGCGGGATGGTGACGGCGGCGAGTATGAGGAAGATCGCTGCGGTGATCCACGGATTCTGGTAGAGCCGCGCCACAGCGAAGGCTGAGACGCCGACTGCGACAACGACAGCCTGCACACCAAGGCTTGCCAGCACGGTCATCTGCGAAACGTTCTGGCGTCCGAAGGTGGCGAAGTCGCGCTTCTTCGGCGAATACATTGAGAGCAAATTTCCGGCGGTGAAATTCAGCGGGGCGGCGAAGAGAAGACCGGCCAGGGTCGCAATCGAGACTGCCGGGCGTGGAGGTCCGTAGAAGTAGCTGACGGCGAACCACGCGAGGGCCGTGTCGGCGGCCAGAATGAAGGCGTGCGTGAGATTTTTCCCCAACACAATCTGACGGAAGCTGACAGGCGAAGCATAGAAGAATTGCATGCCGCCGGCGTCGGCGCCGAAGCTGTTGTAGACGAGATTCGTCAAGACGAGCAGCGCGTAGGCCGCGGCGGCCGGGAATGCCATGTCGGGGGCACGGCTGAAGAAATTCTGCTGACGCATGGGATTCATCGGTCCCAGGCGGAAGATGATCAGCATGAAGACCGGCATGATCAGGGTGAGTAGCATCGGACCGCTGCGGCCGAGATAGCGAATTTCCTTTTCGAACACGGCGGCGACGGTCTGAGAGAATCCTGGGACTTCCCATCCAACCTGCAAAGCTTGTGCCTGTGCGACCGTCGGACGGGCCGGGGCTTCGCTGAGATTCTCGCCGCGAAACTGAGCTCGCAAACGAAGGTGCAGGAGCGAGCCGATGGCCAAGGTAATGATCCCAAGGAAGAGAAAGGAAGTGAGGCCCGGTAGATATTCCGAGTGCAGCGCCCGCGCGATCGCATTGGCGGCGAGGCCGGGAGGCAGGACCGCCTGAACCCGGGTGGCGACCTGTGCCGCGTGGGTTAACTCGGGGTGAGGGCCTCGTTCGAAGTGCTCGATCGTCGGACCGATCAGTTGAAAGCTGAGCATCGTGAGAATGAAGACGACTGCCAGAATCTCTCGCGTGCGGCGCTGAGCCAGGGAGCGCTCGAGCCAGGCGAAAATCGTTTGCATCAGTGTGAGGTTGAAGATCGCGAAAGTGAACAGGACCAGCAGAGTCCAGGGGAACAGCAGCGGGCGCGCGAAGGTAATACCGAGGAGCGTGCCAAGGAGTGCGAGGCTGCCGAGGGCGCTGGCGGGATCGAACATGCCGTAGGCGAGGCGGATCAAGAAATATGAGCGGTAGGTGAGAGGGAAGCGCAGCAAGTCGGAGGAATCTGGATTGTTCGTAAAGGCGGTCGCCATCACGGGAAATGCCTGCCAAAAGAAAAAGACGGGCCACAACAGAAGCGGGAGGTAGTCGGCCTTGCCTTGCGAAACGAAATACCAGGAGAGTCCGGCGCAGAGAGCGAATCCGCCGAGGCCGCCGATCGCGAAGGCGGAGGTGACGAGGATGCGCGAGAGCAGTTCCAGCTTGGCGCGCTTGCTCCGGAGGCCGTTGACGAACATGCGCCAGCGGAGGCTGGCGATGGCTCTGAGCTGGCCGCGATTTGGGAATGTGGTCATGCTCGTGGGATGAACTGATGATCGGCGAAAGGCCGCGCCGGTTGTGCCGGCGCGGCGGGCGGGGACGCCCTCCGGACAGCCGGCGGGACGCCGGCGCTACGGTTCAAAGCGCCATTACGCATCGCGGTGCGACGTTCAAAAGTGCTCGCGGATTGGGTTATCCCAGCCATGAGAGCTCCTGCTCGGTGCGGCGCTCTCCGCCGACGATGCTCAGGAAAATCTGTTCCAGCGTTAGCTTCTCGCCGGACGATTGAGAGCCGTTGGAGCCGGCGGGAGTTCGTGCTTCGACTCCGGCCCGAAGTTCCTCGAGAGATCCTTGGGCCACCAATCGGCCCTGATGAATGATGGCGACATGGCTGCAGAGGCGTTCGACGATTTCGAGCACGTGCGAAGTCAGGAAAATCGTGGCGCCGCGAGCGATCATGCCTTGCAGCATAGATTTCAGCGTGCCCGAGGCGATCGCGTCGACACCCTCGAACGGCTCATCGAGGAAGAGAACTTTCGGGCCATGAATGACGGCCGCGGCCATAGCCAGTTTCTTCTGCATGCCATGCGAGTAGTCCGTGACAAGTTTCTTCGGCTGGTCGGCGAGTTGCATGAACTCGAGCAACTCTGCGGCACGCTTGGCGGCGGTATTGCGATCAAGGCCGTACATGCGTCCGGCGAAGCTGAGGAACTCGGCGCCCGTGAGGCGGCCGAATAGGGACATGCCCTCGGGGACCACGCCGATCTGGCGCTTGACTTCCACGGGATGCGCGTTGAGATCGAGGCCTAGGATTTCGATGCTGCCCGAACTGGGGGCGAGCAGACCGGTGAGCATTTTGATGGTGGTGGATTTTCCTGCGCCGTTGGGGCCGAGGAAGCCGAAGAATTGTCCCGGCGCGACGCGCAAGTTGACGCCCTCGACGGCGACGAGGTCTCCGAAGCGGCGAGAGAGGGCCTGGGTGGAAATGGTGGGTGCTAGATCCATACAGCAGAAACTAACGAATTATCGAATCTAGCACAGAAAGCCGCCGTGGGACTCAGTCGTCAGGCCTCGCGCCAGTTTTTATGATTGACCGAGTCCGACGGCTTCCATCTGAGGTTCGCTGTTACTTCTTCTCTGGGGCGGCTTTCTTTGCGTCCTCGGTCCACGGGGGAACGATGCCAGCGAAGCGAGCGTAGGCAATGGATTGTCCGAGATGCTCGGCGCCGTGGCGGACGATGAAGAGCAGCACGCCGCGTTCCGTGTTCTTGCCGCCGAACCAGTCCATACTTTTTTCGAGGTCAGCGTCGGACATGGCTTTGATGGCAGCTTTGGCGTGCGCGTAGGAGTCTTTCAGGGTGGCGATGACCTTCGCCTTGTCGGCGGTGGATTTATCAAAATCCTTTAGGTCGAGTCCGGCCGGCGGAGGCGCGCCGACCAGCTTGTACAAGTTGTAGTTGGCAGCGCTCACATGCAGGAAGACTTCGGCGAAGGAGCGAACGTCAGGCGACGGACGCCACGAGTATTTGTCAGCGGGGACGGCCTCGGCGAGGCGGGTGAACTTTTCTTCCTGGACGATGACTTCAGACAGGACTTCGGAGCGATAGCCGGTGACGCCGGGCGTGCCGTCTTTGTAGGGGTTGGTCTGGGCGGCGACGCCAACCGCGCCCGCCGTCAGAACGACGAGACAGAGAATCGAAAGGATGAATTTCATGCAGAGAGCTCTCCTTTGTGCGCAGTCAGTGTAGCGAATCCGGAAAGCCTGTATAGAACGAAAGCAACTCGGAGGGCGAGACGTTTGGCCGCGGGTAGCGGAATCTTTCCAGCAGGAAGAATTACGAAGAAGATTGAGGGTTTTGTTGGCAAAACGTCGCATATCAGAGTGAGCGGGAGCTGCAGCACTCGTCGCGCGTGGACGGCCCGCGTACTTTTCAACTTCACTGCTTTTGGAGAAGCGCCATGAACAACCGTACGATGCATCGTTTTGCGAAGATGTCGGGAGCGTTGTTAATCACATTGCTCGCCGCAGGGCCGATGTCGGCCGCGACGAATCCCCTGGCCGGGCCCCGAGGCCTCGCTCTCGACGGGAAAGGGAATCTTTACGTTGCCAACCAGAGCGGCAATAAGGTCCTGATATTCAGCCCAACGTATGCCCTGACGAAGACAATTACGGCTGGTATCGACAAGCCGACCGGGGTCGCTCTCGACAATCAGGGAAATATCTACGTCGCGAATGAAGGGAACAACACGGTGACGCAATACGGTCCCGGAGGATTGCAAAACAAAGGCGGCACTCTGGTCAATGGCATTGAGAATCCGCAAGCGATTGCGATCGATGGGATCAACAACGTATACGTCGAGAACAACTATCAGAACGTCACGATCTATCCGGGCAACACCTATCCGGCGGCGGAGTTCGTGGAGACGGCCCTGGTTCAAACGTACACGCCAGCGCAGGGTCCGATATTCGGGATCGCGACGCATGGTCAGTTTTTCGCGTGGGGCAGCGTGAATCAGGTTGAAACGCAGTATATCGATGCGATGCTTGGCAGTGGAGCGCTGACGCCTTTTGGCGCGAGCTGCGACGAGGCGATCGCCCTGGCTTTTGACCGGGCAGGAACGCTCTATATCGTCAATGCAACGCAGACGGTGGTTCGCTTCAACTTCGCAACGACCCAAGAGGCGGTGTTCGCGACGTTAGACTTTAGCCCGGCGGGAATTGCAATCGACAATACGCGCGGGCGGGTTTACCTCTCGAACCAGCAGGGAAACGCGATTGCGGTGTACAGCACTAGCGGGACGCTGTTGACGACGATTCAGTAGCAGAGGGCGTTTGTGATACGGGCGAGACGCCGGCGCTACGGAAAACACAACGCCCCGGTTTTGGACCGGGGCGTTTCGAGGACAGGGTTTGCACTGTGGTCTAGAACAGATTCCAGAGGAACTGGTTGTAGACCTCGTGGTGGAACTGGACTTCGGGCGCTTTGACGAACGTCCCCAGTGCGCGCGGGCAACGGTCCGCCGAAGCCTGCTTCAGATCAGCATAGCGGCCCTTGACGTCATCACCGAGAAGCTTAGTGGTCCAGTCGGCGGTGCGGAAGTTGTCGAGCGCGGTGTAGATGTTGTCGGGCAGATAGCGCTCGGCCTGACGGAGGTTCTTGATCCTCGAGGTCTCGCCGTCGATGCCGCTCTTGAAGATCGCGAGCATCACGAGGTAAGGGTTGGCGTCGGGAGCGACGGAGCGAACCTCGACGCGCATACTCTTCTCGTTGCCGATCGGAATGCGGATCATGGAGCCGCGATCGACAGCGGATGCCTTGATCTGATTCGGAGCCTCGAAGTGAGGATCGAGGCGGCGATACGCATTGACGCTGGCATTCAGTAGCAGGCAAATGTCGTTGCCGTGAGTGAGGATGCGGTCGACGAAAGCCCAGCCCATCTTGCTGAGTTTTTCTTCGCCCTTCGCGTCCCAGAAAAGATTCTTGCCGTTTTCGCTAATCGAAACGTTAGTGTGCATGCCGCTGCCGTTGACGCCTACGACGGGCTTGGGGAGGAAGGACGCGGTCAGTCCCATGTTGGTGGCGACCTGGCGGCAGATCAGCTTATAGATTTGGATCTGATCGGCGGCGGCGACGACTTCGCCGTAACCGTAGTTGATTTCAAATTGTGAAGGCGCGACTTCAGGGTGATCCTTTTCGTTCTGGAAACCCATCGAGCGCTGAACTTCTGCGGTTGTGTCGATGAAGGTGCGAAGCGGATCGCCGGGCAGCGAGTGATAGTAGCCGCCCGTATTGACGTATTCGAATTTGCCGCCCGCCTCGTGATAGTGGCGTTCGGCGTCGGGACCTTTGAAGAGGAAGCCTTCGATTTCGTTGGCGGCGTTCAACGTGTAACCCTTTTTCTTGAAGAGATCGTCGGCGTATCCCTTGAGGACGCCACGAATGTCGCCCGAGTAAGGCGTCCCGCCTTTGTCGATGACTTCGCCGAACACCAGAACCTTGCCTGAGCCGAAGACGTCGGCGGGCGCCCAGTAGAAGGCTCCCCAGTCGATACCGAGTCGCAGATCGCTCTCGCGCTGAGCGGTGAAGCCGCGAATCGAAGAGCCATCGAAGGTGAGGTTGTCCCAGCTCTTAATGAGGAATTTCTTGTCGTAATCGAGCATGTGCAGCCGGCCTTCGAGGTCGCTGAAGAGCACGGTCACAGCCTTGATCCGCTTTTCGTCGGTGAGGTACTTGATTCGCTCCTCGCGGATATTGTCGTTAGAGACGCGATTTCTGCGCTGCTCCTTCGCCTTCAGGTTGAGATCTTCGAGTTCGTCGTACGTGAGTGCCAGGAAATTGCGCAGTTCGTTAGACATGGATGTTGTTCTGTCTCCTTCAAAGTAGAAACGATGATTTTGGGTAAAACCGCATCACAGCTGCGGAGGAGTTGAAATGGCTGGTTTCAACACTCTGGTTTAGAACATGGAAGGATAGCGCGAGGATTCTGAGCCAGCCAATCGAAAAAGCTGATGCGCGGCATAAAAGGGATTTATGTGGATCGCTTACTGGATTTCCAAAGATATGACATTGGTTTTTCCTTCATTGTCCTCACGGTAGTTCACCGCCACTTTCTGTTTGAGCCATGAGCAGGAGAACTGGTCGGGCCCGATGAGGAGCACGTGCTTCCGGTCGGCGATGCTTAACTTCAGAGTCTTCGTACCGACTGCAACCGTCAGCACGGCGGTGGGCTCGGCGGAGCAGTCGATACTACTCAATACGCCTCGCACGAATTTTGGAGGTCCCCACTTTGTGTCGGGTTTCGTCGGAAGTGGCCCGGCAGGTGGTTCTTCGTCCGAGGCGCTTTCCGCGTCCGCGTCTCCGTCATTGCGGCGCACCAGGAGCGATCCCGGGGCAAGGCTTACTGAACCCGACTGAATGCCTTCCTTGATGCGTTGAGCTTGCTCGAGCATGTTGGAGACCTGGCCAGCCAGCATCGGATTATCGGTGACGTGCATTGAGGCAAGAAGTGCGATGGCTTGATCGGGCTGCCGGTTTGCTAAATACAGGTTCGCGACATTGTAGAGATACATTTCGTTGCGCGGGCTGATGTCCACCGCTTTTTGCATCGTGGACAGGGCCTTGGCTGGATCTCCCGCCGACATTTGAGCAAATGCCAGCAGCGCATATGAATCGGCGAAGTTGGGATCGAGGCTAATCGCGGTTTCCAGTTCCTTCGCCATCTCAGCGGTGTCAGCGCCCGGGCCCATTCCGCCCTCGCGGAAGGTGAGGAGGGCGTTATAGTAGTGAACCCGCGGATCCTTGGAATCCAGTTGAGAGGAGCGTTTGAAGTACTCAGCAGCTTGAGTGAAGTCGCGCTGTTGCAGATAGCCGTAGCCGAGGCCGCGACAGGCCGCGGCGTTGTTCGGATCCGCCTTCAGAATGTCCTTAAATTCGTTGCGGGCGCGCTCCTGGTAGTCGGGGGAGTGCAGGTGAATGTCGGCGAGAACAGCAGCGCTTTCCAACGGTTTGAGCGAAGTTACTGTGTATTTCTCAGGCGAGATATTAGCCGGGGCAGGGATCGGATAGTAGCGGTAGCGGCCGCTGCTGGCGTAGTTGCGAAGGGCCTTATCGAAGTCTTGCGGAGTCATTCCGAAGGCTTGCTGGATGGCGACTTCCGTGGGCGGATGTTTATCGAATTTTAGCTGGAAGTAGACGGCGACTTTGGGCAAGAGCTGGTTGTCATAGATGTAGTGCATTAACATTCCAGACTCCGCGTAAAAGGTGGTGCGGTGATCGCCGCTCTCGTTATAGGTGGAGGAATTTTGCACGACTCTGAACAGGTCAACGATCTTCATCATTCCGACTTGCTGGAGGATCTGGTACTCCTCTGTCGGAATCTTTCCGACGCGAACCTGCTTGCTGTCGACTTCGATGGAGGAGAAGTACTCGGCGAATCCTTCTTCGAACCAGGGATCGAATTGTTCGTGCATGTTGCCATTCAATAACTGGTGGGCGTATTCGTGAAAGACGACCGCGTAAGGATTGTCGACCGACATGTCGAGCATGATGAAGCTGCGGTCCTGGCCGCCTTGGAAGAGCCCTGCGAGTTCTGTGGGCTTGCCTTTCCACAGAGGAGCGACCTGCCGCATTTCTTTCGTATTGCGGAAGGCCACGATTTGCAGGGGTACGGGCAGATTCACTTTTGCCTTGGTCATGAGGGTGCCGAAAGCGGCTCGCATCTGCTCAAAGTGCAAGGCGACTTCGCGGCCGCGTTTTTCTCCGGCGTCGGTGACGACGGAGAAATTAGGCGAGCGCACCTCCACCCACTGAGGTTCTCCGGCCAACGCTGTGGGCAACCAGCAGAAGTGGATGGCAAACAGCAAGGTCAACGAAGCGAAGAACGCGCGACAGAATCGCTCAAACTGAGTAAACATGGGCCAGATCTCCGTTTGATCGCCGCTATCGTATACCAATCAGGAAGTTTCGGAATCTGTTAAATATGGGTCGGAATCCGGGCAGGTGTTCGGTGGAAGGGCGAAAGTTTATTGGCGGTGTGCCGAGGCGCCGGCCAACTCGCGGAGCGTGGTGAGGAACCCGGCGGCAGTTCGCGGGTCGGAGAGGGCGTCGAGGGCGACGGTGGCGGAAAATTGCGGGGACTCGGGGCGGAAGCGGACCTGCAGCACGTCCTGTTGGCGAACGGTCATCAGGGCGTTGAGTTCTAGGGTGGGATCCTGTTTCCAGTGGGTGCGGGTCGTGAGAATGACGGGGCCGGGTTCGTAGAGATCCCACTCGCGTTCGTCGCGGCGGCGGGAGGTGACTCCGTGGCTGCGAGCGCACCAGCGATGACGCACAACCTCGAGGTGGAAGCTGGGCGAACCGCCAAGATCGGCCTCGAAAGTCAGCGTTTCTTTCTGTCTGCGCCAACAGCTCAAAAGCCAGGCCACGGGCGAAGGGCGTGGCCGAAACTTCATGGTGACGTAAGCGTTTTCGAAGGAGCGGGACGGGAACTGCACGCGGGCGTGAAGGCGAGAGCTGTTGAGCCAGTGGGAGTCGAGGACGCGTCCTTTGCCGGCGCAGGCCGATTCCACCCACCGCAGGGCTTCAGCGCCCCGGCGACGATTGTAGGCAGCAAAGAGGAAGTACCAAAATCCCAAGGCTGCAACCGCCGCGATGCCGTCGATCAAGAGCAACCGAATCACAAGAAGGCGCCCCACAACGCTTCCTCTGATGCAAATGGTACGTCCGGAGTTGCGATTGCTGCAAGGGGACAATAGGGCAGGCCAAGGAAAATTGTGGAAAACCGGGCAAGGGAGGGGAGCGAGGGCTTTTCCGTCCTGTTTTGATCCCGGATATGCGGGCTGCCGCTACAATGTCGCCGTGCCCTACGTCATCCGCGATTCCAAGCTTGAGGACTTCGAAACACTGTGGCTCATGGACCAGGAATGCTTTGCTCCCGGGATTGCGTATTCGAAGCAGGAACTGAAGCTCTACATGCGCCGAAGGGGGGCGTTTACGCTGATTGCGGGCGATGAGAGGGGCTCGATCGTAGGATTCATCGTCGTCCACGACGATGCGACGGGACACATCATTACGATCGACGTCATTAGCTCGGTGCGGCGGGCGGGAGTTGGGTCGCTGTTGCTACGGGCTGCGGAAGATCGATTGCGGGAACGTGGATCGCGCGCCGTGGGTCTCGAAACGGCGGTTGACAATGTTTCGGCGTTGTCGTTCTACAAGCGGCATGGGTACAACGTGATTCGGACGTGGCCCCGGTACTACTCGAATGGGGTGGACGCGCTGGTGATGCGGAAAGAGCTGACTGCGCCTGCTTTGCGTACGTCGAGCTAGAGAACGTCGATCACGATCACCGTGATGTCGTCCTGCTGGATAAGAGAAGCGGGTTGCCAGTTCTGAAGCTCGGAGAGAATTCGTTCCGAGAGTTGAGCCGGGGAGTGACCGCGATTCTCTCGCATCACCTGCTCGAGTCGGAAGTCGCCGAAGGACTGTCCTTCGGCATTCTCCGGCTCTGTTACTCCGTCGGTGTAGAGCAGAAATCGGTCTCCCGGCTCGATGGGGAATGTGCACGCGGGATAGTCATTGCATTGGGGATTCACACCGAACAGAAGGCCGTTACTGACGATGGACTCGAGAGTACCGTTGTGCCAGCGCAGCAACGGGGGATGCCCGGCTGCGGAATACAGTCCCTTTCTTCCCGCAGTGTCGAGCCAAAGGTAGCCCGCTGAGACGAGTTGGCCTCGCAACTGTCCGGCGAGAGCGCGGTTCAGTCCACGGAGTACGGCGCTGGGATCGTTCGCGCACGGCTCGACCATCTGCACGGCGATTTTAATCATTGAGGCAATCAGCGCGGCCGGGACTCCGTGGCCGGAGACGTCGGCGACGAGGAACCCCTGGCGCTCGGTGTCGGTCGCAAGGAACTCGTAGAAATCGCCAGCCACGGCCGTCATCGGTCGATATATCGCCGCGACTCTCAGATTTTCGGACGCGGGTAAGCGCTCGGGAAGAATGGAAGTCTGGATCTCTCGCGCGATGATGAGTTCATGCTCGATCGACAGCAGGCGGCGCTCATTCGAGAGAACTAACTGAAGTCCGCCATATCCAAACGAAGAGAGTAGAACCGCGAAGCCGAGATGGTCGAAAATTCGGGGACTGTTGAAGCCAAGCGGACGCGATAGGTTGACAAACAAGGCTTCTAGGGCAAACAAAAGTGTTCCAGTCGCCAGGATGCCGCGGTCAGCGAAAACGAGATACTTCTTCGAAAGGGTGGGCGAGGCTACTACAGCGGTAAGCTCGATGAGCAGGCAGGCGGCCAGCAAATTATTGATTCCCATCAGCTTGTCTGGCATTCCAGTCCGAACGTAGAGCCAAACACCGCCGACAGCAATCGTGAGACCGAGGAGCGCGATTATCTGCATGGCAAACCGCACTCCGCCGCGGCTCAATTCTCTAAAGCACAGTGCTCCGACGACCACGATGAGGTAGGTCATCGCAGTATTGGCGTAGGGCGCGCAGATCTGGAACCAGTGCGGCGAGATCGAGAGCAAGGTTGGCTGTTGGCTCATCTGCATAGCGCCGTAGGTCGCACTCCAGATGCCTAGCAGCAGGAAGACGCGTCCTCCGATGCGCCTGCGGATCACGCCAATCAGGAAGGCCGCCGCTCCGATGCACAAGAATACGGAGCCGGCGATAATATCGACGATCTGACCGCGGAGCGAAGCCAGGGCTGGATCAGTCAGGGATCGCCTCCTGTTCGGAACTTACCAGAGGAAACCCAGGTCTTAAGTGACCATGATCACAGGCCAATCTGTGCGGTTGAACGAAGCACGGTGCGCTCTACATTTGCGATTCTCGACTTATCCAGATATTTTGCTTGCTGATGAAAGTTGCGATTCAGGGGGAACTCGGGGCGTTCAGTCACGAGGCGGCGGAGCGGATGCTGAAGCGCTGCACGGTTGTGCCGTGCGCACGATCGGCAGAGGTGTTCGATCGCGTCGAGGGCGGGTCGGTGGACGCGGCCGTGATCCCGATCGAGAACACGCTGGCAGGAACCGTGGCGGAGCACGCCGACCTGTTGGTAACGCGAAGCGTCTTTATCCAGAGCGAGTATCTGCTGCGTATCGTGCACAACGTGATTGCCGCGCCCAGTGTGAAGCTGGGGTCGGTGCGGCGGGTGTTGTCGCATCCGGTGGCGCTCGATCAATGCCGCGATTTTTTTCGCAACCATCCGCGGATCGAGTCGGTGCCGTTCTACGACACCGCGGGGAGCGTGAAGCACGTGATTGCGGAAGGATTGAAAGATGCGGCGGGGATTGCGGGGCGGCAGGCGGCGCGGGAGTATTCCGGGAAAATTCTTCAAGCTGACATTGAAGACGACAAGCGGAATTTCACACGATTCTTTTTGATCCGCAAACTGGGTGGCGGGCGACGCGGCATCCGCAAGCCGGGGACTGTCGATTATCACCACCTCATTCCTCGTGGGGCGAATAAGACTTCGATCGCTTTTAAGGTGAGCAATGTGCCTGGGGCGCTCTTCAAGTCGCTCAGTGTGTTCGCGCTGCGGGATATTAGCTTGAGCAAGATTGAGTCGAGGCCCATGCGCGGCCGCCCGTGGGAGTATGTTTTTTACGTCGACTTCCTGCGCGGCGACGACGAGCCCGCCCGCAATGCACTTCACCATCTGGGTGAAGTGGCGGAGTTCGTTAAGGTGCTGGGAGTGTACCCGGCAGCCTGAGGTACATCGCTTCCCGGTGTAGAACGCTTTTGAGTCACCGTCACAGCTGATTGTGATTCCGCACACATTCCGCCGAGGCATACCCTCCTAGACTTGTATCCGGTACGCCGAGGGCTACCGTCCTTGAGCATGCCGCAGATTCCCGTAAGCAAGGAGACTTTATGCGTCTACTGAAAGTTCTGGGCCTTTTCCTGTGCGCACTTGCACTTTGTTCGATCGCGACGGCCGGTGTCAACAAGATGGGGATCCACGATGTGAGCCGCGTGACGTTTTCGTCGGCGGTCCGCGTCGGAACCGCGTTGTTGCCCGCGGGCGAATACATCGTGCGCCATTCGATGGAAGGGCAAGATCATGTCATGGTCTTCCAGAATGTCGAGGGGAAAGAAGTTGCCAAAGTGAAATGCACGCTGGTTCCGCTGGCGAAGAAGGCGGACAAGAGTGAAGAGCTCTACCAGCTGAACGCGGGGAACGAAAGAGTGCTGCAAGAGCTCGTGTTCCGCGGCGACACTTCGAAACACGTGTTCTAAAAAGTGGTCTTCAGGGAGTTGGATCACTGAATCTGACGGTGTGCGTCCGGATGAGACGTGTAGGGCGACGCCACCGGTTCGTAGCGACGCTCCGGTGGCGTTCGGTCGAACAGTGGGCGCCCGGCGAGCGACATAAGCCTCGAACCCCGCCGTTTTGCTAAGGATGGCGGCGTGTTGGGATAACTCGCTCTCAGGAATCGGTACACCAGCGGCGCGGCAGGGGACTGTCGTGCCGCTGTTCCAATTTAGTGCTTGGCAAGGGAGTATCTTCCGCGTTAGCCTCTGCACCTTAGGCACGGTGTCACAAATTTCTTAACCGAATAGAATTCAAGCTCTTGCGCCAATCTTCGGGTGCGGCCTGAAACCTTTCCCGAAGGAGTATCATCTAAACTTGAGCGAGTTACACTCAAGGAGAAATATGAGCCAGCAGACGCCCGTCGAGCAAGTTCCTAAGAATAAGGAAACAAACGATCAAAGGGCGCTTCCGGTGCTCCCGGTAAGGGACACCGTTTTGTTCCCCCATGCCGTTTTACCCCTGACCGTGGGGAGGGAGAGTTCGGTCCAGCTGATTAATTCCCTAGGCGAGGACAAGACGATTATTGTCGTGGCCCAGCGCGAGGCGCGGGTGGATTCCCCCCAGCCCATCGACCTTTATACGGTGGGAACGTCAGCGGTGGTTCACAAAGTGGTCAAGATGCCCAACCAGAGCCTGTTTGTGTTTGCCGAGGGCCTGGAGCGAGTTCGTCTGGGCGAGTTCACGCAATTGACGCCGTTCATGCGCGCGCATTATTCCACGATGCCCGAGAGCGCCGCGCCCCTCGCTACGTCGGAAATCGAAGCGCTGCAGCGCAACGTGTTGACGCTGTTCCAGCAGATCGTCGCCGGTTCGCCGACTCTGTCGGACGAACTTTCGACTGTCGCGATGAACATCGACGAGCCCGGCCGGCTCGTGGATTTCATCGCCTCATCACTGCCATCGCTGTCCACTCCAGACAAGCAGGACACGCTGGAGACGCTCGAAGTTCATGTGCGGCTGGAGAAGATTAACCAGCATCTGGCCAAAGAACTCGAGGTCCAGCAACTGCGCAACAAGATTCAGAGCGAAGTGCAGGATCGTGTGCAGCAGACGCAACGCGAGTATTACCTGCGGGAGCAGATGAAGGCCATCCAGAAAGAACTGGGCGAGCAGGATGAAGGCCAGCGCGACGTCGAAGATCTGAAGAAGAAGATCGAAGAAGCGGGCATGCCCGACGAAGTGAAAAAGGAAGCGCTCAAGGAATTGGGCCGCCTGTCGCGCATGTCTCCAATGGCCGCGGACTACTCGCTTACTCGAAATTACATCGAATGGCTGGCGGTGTTGCCGTGGGCCAAAACTTCGGGGCAGGAGATTGAGATCCCGAAGGCGAAAGAGATCCTCGACACAGATCACTACGATCTGGAGAAAGTCAAAGACCGGATTCTTGACTACCTCTCGGTACGCCGTTTGAAGCCGAACATGAAGGGGCCGATTCTCTGCTTTGTCGGACCTCCGGGCGTAGGCAAGACCTCACTCGGAAAGTCGATTGCGCGCGCGTTAGGGCGCAAGTTTGTGCGGCTTTCGCTGGGTGGTGTGCACGATGAAGCGGAGATCCGCGGACATCGGCGGACGTATATCGGAGCGTTGCCAGGACAGATTATCCAGGGCATTCGTCGCGCTGAAACGAAGGATCCGGTTTTCATGCTCGACGAGATCGACAAGGTCGGGCGCGATTTCCGCGGTGATCCGGCGTCGGCGCTGCTTGAGGCGCTCGATCCGGAGCAGAACTCGACGTTCCGCGATAACTATCTCGACGTGACGTTCGACCTGTCGAAGGTGCTCTTCATCACGACCGCCAATATGCTCGACCCGGTGGCCGAGCCGCTGCGCGACCGCATGGAGATCATCGAACTGCAGGGCTATACGGAAGAGGAGAAAGTTCACATCGCGTTTCAGTATCTGATTCCGCGGCAGATAGAGGAAAACGGGATTACGGTTGAGCAGATCGAGTTTCCGGAAGAGGGAGTGCGCTACGTGATCCGCCACTACACGCGGGAGGCGGGCGTGCGCAGCCTCGAACGGACCATCGGAACGATCTGCCGCAAACAGGCGCGGCGGTTAGCGGAAGGCAAGACCGAGAAACTGGTGGTCACAAAAGAGATCATTCAGGAATTTTTGGGCGGCATCAAGATTCGGAGCGAAGGAGAAATTGCCGAGCGCACCGAACGTCCTGGTGTCGCGGTTGGTCTGGCCTGGACGCCGTCGGGCGGCGACGTGTTGTTCGTCGAAGCCAATGCCATGAAAGGCAAAGGCGGATTCACGATGACCGGGCAGATTGGCCAAGTGATGCAGGAGTCGATGCAAGCGGCGCTGACGTGGGTGCGGTCGAACGCGGACCGGCTCGGGGTGACCGAAGATTTCTTCGCGAACCACGACATTCACATCCACGTGCCGGCGGGTGCGATTCCGAAGGATGGCCCCTCGGCCGGGGTGACGATGGCTACGGCCCTGGTTTCGCTGTTGACGAAGAGGCGCATCACTCCGCTGCTCGCGATGACCGGCGAGATTACGCTGAGTGGAAACGTTCTTCCGGTCGGTGGAATCAAGGAAAAAGTGCTGGCCGCGAAGCGTGCAGGAGTGCGTGACGTGATTCTGCCGGCGGAAAACAAGATGAACGTTGAGGAAGATTTGACTCCCGAGCAATTGGCGAATCTTACCGTTCACTATGTGAAGACGATCGACGAGGCGCTGAAGGTTTCTCTGCCGCAAGTGGCAGAGGGACCGGCGGCGAAGATTCTTTCGACTCCGCCGAAGGATCCGAAGCAGGATTACAATCCGACGCAGCCCGTGAAAGAGCCTGATGCGGTTCACGAGAAAGTGTTGACGCAAGCCTGAGCGTCGGCGTTCTCAATTCATAGATAAGTCCCCATCCTTCGCAGTTGTGGAGGATGGGGTTCTTTTTTGGAGTGCCGATTTGTACGGTGCGGGACTGATGGGGCGATCAGTCGCGATACACTAACGATCGATATATCCGTTACTGCGATGCGCGTGCGCGTACTCTTTTTCGGGATGCTCAAGGATCTGGCGGGGAAGCCGGCCGAGGATCTGGAGTTGCCGGAAGGCGCTTCGATCCGGGACGTGCTGACGCATTACGAAAAGCAGATTCCACGATTGAAGGAATCGATACCGTCGCTCGCGCTGGCGCTGAATCAACAATATGCGAGCCCAGATGCAAAATTGAAGGCAGGCGATGAGATCGCGCTGCTGCCACCGGTCAGCGGCGGCGCGCCTGGCGACGCCGGCCGACCGGTGGTCCAGCCGCACTCTGTGATTGTGCGCGACGCCATCGATACGCAGCGGACCCTAGCCGGCCTCAAGCGTGGTGAAGATGGCGCGGCGCTGCTGTTTGAGGGGGTGGTCCGCAATCAGACGCGCGGGCGGAAGACGCTCTATCTCGACTACGAAGCTTATGAGGAGATGGCTCTGCAGCAGATGGAAGCATTGGCCAGCCAAGCACTGCAACGATTCCAGATACGCGACGTGGCGCTCGTGCACCGGCTGGGGAGGCTTGAAATCGGCGAGACCAGTGTGCTGATCGCCGTTGCTTCGGCGCATAGGGCAGCTGCTTTCGAGGCCTGCCGCTGGCTTATCGACACCCTCAAACGCACGGTTCCCATCTGGAAGAAGGAGTACTTCGAGGATGGGGCCGTCTGGGCTGACGGGGAGCCGTTTCCTGCGGAGATTCCCCGTGCAAATTCTTCCAGCGAAGGCAGCCCCAATGTAGGCCCGGCATCTAAGTGAACGGCGTACTGCCTTTCGGGAACGTCGGTCGCGAAAACGCAAAGGTATAATTCCATCACTCGATGAGAAAACTCGCCACGAGCCTGCTCGCAGTGGGCCTTTTCGTCTCCGGTTGCGGCCTCTGGGCGCAGCAGACTTCCATTTCGCAGAATCCAGCTTCACCGAACGCCACGCCGCAAACTCCCGCAGCTGCCCAGCATCCGGCGGACCCGCAATCGACTCTCAAGTACGACGTCAATCTGGTGAACGTGTATGTGACCGTGACCGACGCGCATGGATCGCCTGTGGGTGGCCTCACAAAAGAAAACTTCGTTCTCGAGGAGGATGGTCGAGAGCAGAAAATCGCGGTCTTCGACAAAGAATCGGCGTTCCCACTGTCGATCGCTCTCGCGGTCGACACTAGCTTGAGCACGCGTCATGACCTGCCGCTCGAGCAAGCTGCCGCAAAACACTTCGCCCACTCGATCCTTCGCCCGATCGATGCGCTCTCGGTTTACGGTTTCAGCGAAGTGGTTCGCGAAAGTACTCCCGGGTTTACGCCGGATCTCAAGCGCATTGATGACGCGATCGATCACATTCATGTCGGGGCTGCGACCGCGCTGTACGATGCGATCTACCTGGTATCGCGTTCGCTGGACAAGCGCAAGGGACGGAAGGTGATCGTCCTGATCACCGACGGCGGCGATACCATCAGCACAGTCGACTACAAAGCGGCGGTGCGCGCCGCGGAAGAAGCCGAGGCTCTCGTTTACTCGATCATCATTGTGCCGATCGAAAACAGTGCTGGGCGCGAAACGGGCGGCGAACACGCTCTCATCCAACTCTCGGAAGATACGGGCGGGAAATATTATTACGCTACGTCGACGGCGCAACTCGACGATGCATTCCGCAAGATCAGTGACGAGCTACGGACGCAATATTTGCTGGCATACTATCCGATTCAGCGCAATTCATTCTCTGAGTTCCGTCGGATTCAAGTGAAGGTGGCGAGTGTGCCAGAAGCCTCCGACTACCACGTTCGGCATCGGGCGGGTTACTACACAGTAAAGTCTGATTTTTGATGCGAGCAAAGGGCCCCGCGGGTTTGAAGATGGAATCGGGGAGTGAGTGGGTGGCGGTTGAATCGAAATCTAACTCAATGGAAATAAGGTGTTAACGGTGGTAGCGGATTCATTTTCTTGGAGTCAAGATACAGCGTTCGGAATTTCCTGTTAGGATCGGCAGCGAATGTTTTTTTCCTCCAATCGCTCCGGTCCCGCTGTAAGCCGTTGAGGATAGTGGCGGATTAGCAACTATCGCACGGCACTGGCCGGCAGCTGGCTCGCAAATTGCAGTCAGGCGAAGCCTGAGTACGCGGCGGCTGTTGCGGAAACGAATTCAGCACTCATTCGTTATAGGCAGTGGAGACAGTTCGAAGCATAGTCACGAAGTTTGTAAGTTTCATTGGAAAATGAAAACAAGGGAAAATGAAAACCAAGGAAGGTAGACGATGCTGAACCTTAAATCCCCCCGGTGCGCTGTGGCGCGATTCTTTTTAGTTGCTGCGCTGGCTGTGCTTTTTGGATCTACCGTCGCGTCGTCCCAGTCGACAGTAGGCACCGGCAGCATTCAGGGTACGGTGAAGGACCAGACGGGTGCGGCACTTGGCGACGCCCGGGTAACAATTACCAATAGAGCGACCAGCAGTGCCATCCATGTGACGAGCTCTTCGGCGGGAACCTTTTCATCGGGCGCGCTACTACCGGGAAATTACGTGGTACGCGTGGAGGCGAAGGGATTCAAGACGACCGAGCTTCCGGTGGTGGCACAGGTTGGCGTGGTTTCCTCCGCGAACGTCAAGCTCGAAGTTGGCAACGAGAGCCAGATTATTCAGGTGCAAGGGACCGAAGTGGCCGTCAACACTGAGCAGGCTACGGTGCAAGGTGTGTTGACGGCGAGTCAGATCGACAATCTGCCCGTCAATGGCCGGAACTTCCTTGACCTGGCACAGCTTGAGCCGGGCGTTCAGATTCAGGAGGGCAGCACATTCGATCCTACAAAGAACGGATTCTCGTCAATCTCGTTTCAGGGACGATTTGGGCGCACGGCACGAATCGAAGTGGACGGAGTTGATATCTCTGACGAAACCGTCGGGACGACAACGCAGAATATTCCGGCGAGCGCGATCCAGGAGTTCAATCTTTCGCAATCGACGCTCGACCTCTCGACGGAGCTGACTTCTTCCGGCGCGGTGAACGTGACGACTCGCTCTGGAACGAATGCGCTGCACGGGCAGGCATTTGGATTTTTCCGGGGCAATCAGACGGCGGCGGCATTGCCGGGTCCGACGGCACCTCCGTTCCAGCGCGAGCAGTTCGGCGGTCGTCTGGGTGGATATCTCATCAAAGATAAGCTCTTTTGGTTCATCGATGGCGAGCGCAGCAAGCAGGATTTGACGGCAGCGGAGCCCTTCACCCCTCCCTTCGATAGTCTTGGGACAACGCTGGTGCAGCCGTTCCGCGAAGTCCAGCTTGATGGCAGGTTGGATTGGCAGTTGCACAATAACGCGCATGCGTTCTATCGGTTCAATTTCGACCAGAACAGTCAGATTCGACCGTTTGGATCGGCGAGTTCTACGCAGGGATTCAAGAACGTAAACCACACGCCGTCGCACACCCTCGGTTACGACTTCAGCACTGGCACCTATACGCACAGCATTCGTTTCGAGTATCTGAAGTTCCGCAACGGCATTGTCGACGGCACTGGCACGATACCGGCGGGAGTGGACAATCCGATCCCAGGTCTGGGTATCAATATCGGGGCACCGGTTGCGGGAAGTTGCGTGCTGAGCGGCGGCGGTTCGTATTGCGGCGGGCCGAATTTGCTGGCGCCACAGGCGACGATTCAATCCAATCACGAAATCAAGTACGACGGCAGTAGAGTCTTTGGGGCACACATCATCCGCTACGGCGCGACTTTCAATCACATTCAAGGTGGAGGGCTGGCGGCTTTCTTTACTTACCCGCAGGTCGGAACCACTTTCGCGACGACGGGTCAGTCTGATCCCACGTCGTACCCGGCCGACTGGGTTTTTCTGGGAAATGGCATCGGCTTTTCGACCTCTGAGAAAGCATTCGGGTACCCCGGCGGTGGACTCGGACCCGACAACCGTTTCGAGGCGTATGTAGGCGACGGATGGAAGCTCCAACGCCACGTGACGTTGACCTACGGGCTCCATTACGTTCGCGATACCGGGCGAGTGGATAGCGGTCTTGGTCCCGAACCCACGTTCAACGATTGGGGTCAGGGCTTAGGCAACAGAGTGCGTACTCCGGGAACGAACTTCGCGCCTCAGTTCGGTTTCGCGTGGGATATGGGCGGCGTCGGCAAGACTGTCATTCGCGGTGGCGCTGGCCTGTTCTTCGAAAACTCGATCTGGAATAACGTGCTCTTCGATAGCCCCACACGCAGCAAGCAGGGAATCTTCGCATACACTCCGATCGTCTGCGCAGGGGGAACCTCGGTTCCGTTCGCGTGGCCCACTAACCCGGGTGGGGTCGGGACCCCGATTGCCGGCGGCGCCGGCGTCGTGGTCGCTGGAAACAACCAGGTGCAGCCAACTTTTTGCGGAGACACGATTGCCACCGCGGGAAGCGAGATCCTTGCTCTGAGCGACGCCTTCAAGGGCGCTGCAGCCGCGAATGTCGGCCTGCAGCCGAATGGCAACTATATTGGCACGGGACTGAGCGCTGCCAATGCCAACGGCTTTGACGTGTTCGATCCCAGTTACCGTACGCCCAGGTCGTGGCAGATGAATCTCGGCATCGAGCGGCAGATTCGGCCGGGAACGGTTTTCAGTGCGGATTTCATTCGCAACATTGGGGAGCATTACCTGATCGCTGTTGACAGGAACCACAGCGGCGCTACGCGATCGTTCAACGTCAACAATGCTCTCGCCGCTCGAGATTTCGCGCAGCAAAATGCGATGACTGTGTATCAAGGCAGCCAGAATTGCCCGCCGGGCGAGGGCCAGGCCAATTGCATGGTTACTTCGTTGGGTCTTAGCGGTGCGCAGGCCGCATATTCGGCCGCTGGATTGGATTCGAATATCGCGACCACCGGCGGAGCCCCGTGCAGCTACTGCGCATTTCCGGGTACGAACCCCATCAGCGGAAATCAGGGCGTCGTCGGTACGCTCGACATGCTCGAACCGATTGGCCGCTCGGTGTACGACGGCCTGCAGGTTAAGCTTGTGCAGCATGTCCGGAGACCATGGCACTTCGTAAAAGACTCGGACTTCCAGATCTCCTACTCGTTCTCGAAGTTCGTCAGCCAGGTGCAGGACCAGGACTTCATCAACGTCGCCACGAACAACGACAATCCGCTGCAGTTTACTGGGCCGAATGCGCTCGATCGCAAACATCAGATTTCGTTCGGCGGAACCTTCGATTTACCCTTTTTTGCGCAACTCAGTGTGATCGGACACTTCTACAGCCCGCTACCACAGAACCTGTCGCTTCCGGAGCAGACCAGCGGCGGCGAGATTTTCGCGACTGACTGGCTGGGTGCAGGACTTGGATCGAATGGTCCTCCCGAGCCGATACCGGGTACCCAGATTGGGCAGTTTATGCGCGGTACCGGTATCTCCCAGTTGGAGAGCGTGATCAGCAGCTACAACATCCGGTACGCCGGCACTCTGACTCCCTCTGGCAGCAGATTAGTAACCGGCAACATACTGACCAATGCAGACATGACGACTTTGAATTGGGTGATGCCGACGCTCGGAAACGTGGCGCCGGACGCGACGGGCTTTCCGTGGCTGAGATCGATGGACATTAGAGCCGCGTGGCCCATCAAGCTTCGCGAGCGCATCACCATCGAGCCTACTGCCAGCATCTTCAACGTGTTCAACTTTTCCAACGCATTCCTTCCCGGCAATCTGCCGAGCGCGTCTCTTTTCAGCGGCGCGAATGGTTTGCTAGCGCCGAATGCTGTAGGCGGAGTAGCCGGTTCAGGGCTGACTCCTTATCGCGCCAGTTTTCAGTCAGGAACCTACGCGTTGGGGGCTCCACGGCAGTTCGAGTTTGGGCTGACCGTTTCCTTCTAGAGAATGTCGTGCAACTTCGCCGTGGCGTTGAGCAAACGTCACGGCTCGAAACTTTGTCCTGCTCAAAGCATCTGTGAGGAAGTTCAGGTTCACCGCGCGCGTCATCGCGCTTCGCCGTTTTGTGCGCGTCGTTTGTGTACAATGACGGCATGCCTTTCCGCGCTCCACAAGGAAGTCCCAACGCCGCCAAGCGAGGCCGAACGCCGCCGCCTGAAGAGACCTTCGAGGAAGCGACGTTCCTCAAGGCGCTTGGGGAAAAGCAGAAACCGGTGTCGATCAAACTTATGGACGGAGAGACCGTCCGGGGCTGGATCGAGTACTACGACAAGAACATGGTGCGGCTCACGCGCGAGGGCGGACCCAACCTGTTTATCTTCAAGCACGAGATCATGTACATCGCGGAAGATAGCGGGAAGCGGAAGTAGAACCACTTCTAAAAGCCCTGTCGCCGGTCATCCAATGTCCTCGACCACACACAATCCCGAGAGCTTCCTTCCAGCCATGTCTGCCATTGCACGCGAGGCGGGCGCGCTGCTGATGCCGTATTTTCACCAGGGATTGAAGATCGAATACAAAGGTGACGCCGACCTGGTGACGGCGGCGGATCGCGCGTCTGAGGCGCTGATCCGCGAACGAATCAGCCAGCAGTTTCCTTCGCACGACGTGCTTGGGGAAGAGCAGGGTCTCAACGATCAGGGCAGCGATTATCGCTGGTACGTCGATCCGCTCGACGGCACAACAAATTTTGCGCACGGATATCCGGTGTTCTGCGTGTCGATGGGATTGGAACACCGTTCAGGCCAATCGTCGCGGCGCATCGCAGGAGTTGTTTACGATCCCACGCGCGATGAGCTTTTCAGCGCCGAGCAGGGTAAGGGTGCGCAGCTGAACGGCAAGGCGATCCACGTTTCGAAGGCTAGCCAGTTGAAGGAATGCCTGGTGGCGACGGGATTCCCGAGCCACAAGCGGCACAAGAATCCAAATATTTACTTCTATCACCAGATCACGCTGCGCACACATGGTGTACGGCGAGCAGGATCGGCGGCGCTCGATTTGTGCAACGTGGCGTGTGGACGCTTCGACGGATTCTGGGAGTTCAATCTTAATCCGTGGGATACGGCCGCCGGGGCGGTCATCGTGGAAGAAGCCGGCGGCAAGATCAGCCGCTTTGACGGCTCGCCGTTCGAACTCAATAGCCGCGAGACGCTGGCGTCGAATGGGTTGGTGCATGAAGCTTTGCTGCAGGAGTTCAAAGAGATTTTCGCGGGACGAGGCATGGAGCCTTTGCCGGACCCGCACGTGTACGAACGCTGACCGCCGCTCGAAAGCGACGTGCCCGGCGTTACAATGAGCCTGTGGGGACGCCCATCCGCCCGGGCGGTCAATTCAACAACACTTCAGGTTAACCGTGATTAACTCACTTCTGGAACGCAAGATCGAAAAGCGGCCGGACAAAGTCCGGCTGCACGGACGCATTCTTTTTCTCACCGAAGATCCTGAACTCATCAAACGGCAACTCGCTGGCGAAGATCTGCCTTGGGACACGAAAAATCCCGGCAACAACCCGAAACTTCGCGACGACATTTCGACCGACGAGATTACTCCGGCGCACTATTGTTTTTATTTTGACGAGACTCTGGGTGAGATTCCGTACCTGGGTTTGAAATGCGGGAGCGTCACGCCCATCGGCCGCGGTGATGTGAAGCGCGGCGGATTCGTCTGCGCGGTCAGCGGCAAACGGCGCGGCAAGGGATCGAGCAGAGAGCAATCTCCTTATGCGGAGATGTGCGCTGGCATTCGCGTGGTGATTGCGGAGAACATTGAACGCATCTACAAGCAGAATTGCCAAAACCTTGGGCTGCTCACTTCGACGAACTTTTCGTTGATCGATCGCATTCGGGGCGGGGAAGAGATCGCGCTAAGCGAATTTACAGCAGGCGAGGACGAAATCACGCGGCAGGTCATCGAATACGGCGGATTGTTCCCGTTCAACGTGGCACGAATGCAAGGAAAGGTTTTTCTGCCGCCAATTCAGAGCGGTGTGAAATTGGAGATGGTGGGGAATGTCCGCCGTTACACAGCGCCTCCCATGACGCTGGCGGAGAAGATTTTCGCGCGGCACATGCTGAACGAGAAGGGCGAGGTGGGTGTGGCGTCCGTCAAGCCCGGCGACACTGGATTCGCCCGCGCCGATCTGCGCTTCAGCCACGAGTACGTCACACCGATGGCAGCGATTTTCTTCGAGCGCTATGTCGGAAAAGACGCGAAGGTCAACGATCCGTCGAGCATCCTGTTCTTCCGCGACCATCTGACGTTTCTCGATGAAGTCATCTCCGAAGAAAAGAAGAAGCTGGGCCTGCTTGACCTGGCGACTCAACTCAAACTCAAGCAACAGGATTTCGCGGCGAAGCAGGGAATTCGGTTGCATGGGGAACTGACCGATCGCAAAGGATCGGAAGGTATCTGCCATTCGATCGTGCTCGAGAGCTACGCACTGCCGGGACAGTTGAATATTGGGTCTGACTCGCATACGCCGCATGTGGGAGCGATTGGATGCGTCGCGTTCGGCATCGGCACGACTGATGTTTTCAATTCGTGGATTACGAAGGACGTGCGGGTCAAGGTGCCAGAGTCAGTGAGGATCGTGATTCGCGGCAAGAAACATGCGAACGTTACGGCAAAGGATTTCATCCTGAAGATTTTGAGCCTTGACTACGTACGCAGCGGGAAGGCGCTCGCCAAGGTGATGGAGTATGCAGGCGAAGCGATTGAAGAGTTGAGCGTCGATGAACGCGCCACGATGACCAACATGGCGGCGGAAATTGGCGGATTCACGGGCATTGTTGCGCCTGACAAGAAAGCGGTCGACTTTCTGGTGGAGCGGCGCGGTGTTGAGCGTGCGCGGGCCGAGGCGATGATAGCGGGTCTGTATAGCGATCCCGGCGCGAAGTACGCGCATGTGATTGAACTCGACGCGGCTGAGATTACTCCAATGGTCGCGACGCCTGGCGACCCGGGTAATGGAAAATATGTCCGTGAATTGAATACTCCAGTTCCGATTGAAATCGCATATGGGGGAACATGCACTGCAGGCAAGAACGAAGACATGGACATGTATGCGCTTGTCCTCGCCGATGCACTCAAACAAGGCAAGGGAGTCGCGGATTCGGTGAAGTTCTATATTCAGTTCGGCTCACAGGAGACGCGGGATTATTGCGTGCGCCGCGGATACTTGGAAACGTTTCAGAAGTCGGGCGCGCACGTGATCGAGCCTAGTTGCGGAGCGTGCATCAACGCCGGGCCGGGAGTTTCAACGCGTCCCGATCAAGTCGTGATCAGCGCGCAGAACCGGAACTTCCCCGGACGCAGCGGGCCAGGGCAGATGTATCTGGCATCGCCGCTCACTGTGGCAGCAAGTGCGGTGGCGGGGTACATCGTCGAATACGAACCGAGTGAGAAGAAAGAGTTGGTGGGGGCGTAGAGTCTCTCATCCTTGCTGGATGGCGATCGTGTGCGGGCTATCGTCGAGAAGGTCTTCCACATCCACAAATTCGGGGGCGATCCGAACTATTTTGAAACGGCGGTCAACAATTTCGCCTTCGGTGCCCACGAATATGTCATTGCCAAGTGAAAGGAAGATCGTTCTCGGAGAATTTGCTGTTGTCGAGAACCCGAAGAACTTTAAGGCGAATTCCGGCCTCGCGATCTTCGGCGTCCGACCGGGCGGCGAGGGTCGTGGCTGAGGCGAATTCTGTGTCGCACGATCTTCGACTGAAGTGGAGAAAATGTTTCTTCCTGTACCTTCGTAGAGTGTATTTTCGCTGCGTTGCAACTGGGCGGAGTTAAGCGCAGGGTCGAGGGGGCCGCTATAGTCGGCATTTCGCTGCCGAGCTGATTTCCTGTCTGTAGTTTCCTTTGGCGTTATCTTCACTACTTCTATTGCCTGTTCTGACGAAGCATCGACGTTAAGAATTGAACGCCCTCCTAGGAACAATGCCAACGTTGTGAGGACGAGGGCCGTTATCAGCTTCGGGCGACTCTGCGCGCTAAACTTCATTTATGTACCTGCCAAGCGGTGCGCTCCCTTGAAGAACGACTTCGGGAGTTTAGCTTGCAGGAAATTTGGAGGCAGGGATTACATCCCGTACTTTTCATAAAACTTGTTTGATAATCGCCCGCCCGACGGTTTGATGGTCGAGTCTATCTACGATTACTGGTTGTGGATCCTCGTTCCGCTCTGCTAACCACGACTGCGTTGAAGCGTCTGACCTAGTCAGGAGGACGCCATGAATCGCTCCCGCCTGTTGTCGATTGTCTTCATCGTCACGAGCTTTGCCATCGTCTCGGCAGCTTTCCACTCTTCTTCAATTTCGAGTGCACGGGTCGGATCGCTCGCTCCCGCGTCGCCCATGCTTGAGCCACGCTCTGGACACAGCGCAACGCTTTTACCCGATGGCAAAGTACTGATCGTCGGCGGCATGCGGCGCAACCAGGAGTTCTACAAGTCTGCGGAACTCTATGATCCGGCGACCGGAAGATTTCAGCGAACGGGCGAGATGAGCGTTGGACGTGTGGGCCAAGTCGCCGTGCTGCTGCGATCGGGCAAAGTGCTGATTGCCGGCGGTTGGATCGCCCACGACACGACCGACTCCGCTGAACTATACGACCCGTCTACCGGCAAGTTCACAACGATCGGCAAGATGACGACGCGGCGCGGACGCCCGAGCGCGACGATTCTTCAGAACGGCGATGTGCTGATCGCCGGCGGCGAAGATCATGATGGCCCCGGTGCAACGCTTGCCTCAGCCGAGGTCTTTCACGCGTCCACTCTGCAATTCCAGTCGACCGGTTCGATGCACCATGCGCGTATCAGCCATACCGCAACACTGCTGAATGACGGGCGCGTTCTCATTGCCGGTGGATTCGCAGGGGAGGTGAGCGCCACTGCCGAGCTTTATGATCCGCAAAAAGGGATGTTTTCGGAAACCGCTAGTCTGAGCGCGGCCCGCTGCAAGCACACCGCTGGCCTGCTTCCTGACGGTCGCGTGCTGATCGCGGGCGGCTCCAGTAACAGAGACTGGAACCACAACTTAAACAGCGCGGAGATCTACGATCCCCATACCGGGCATTTCACTCCGACCGCCAATCTGAACGACAGCCGCTTCAAGCTGCCCGATGAGGCGGTGCAGCTGATGTCTGGAAAACTGCTGATTGCCGGGGGAAGTAAAGAGTCGGAGATTTTCGATCCGGCGACTGGGAAATTCGACGTCGTGGTGGGACAGATGAATGACAACTGGCACTACTTGAGCGAAACGAAGCTGCGGGATGGCACGGTGCTGCTGGCTGGGGGATATCCCAACAGCGACGCCGCCACGGCTCAGACTTGGATATACCGTCCGTAGCGGCATTAGCGGGGAGTCAGACGGTATCACGAGTGAGAAGGGCGAAGACCTATTTGGATTCCTGGGCTGCCTGCGCTTTTAGCTTTTGCAACTCGTTCAGCGCAGGAAAGGATTTGGGCGCCATCAAGGTTCGCTCGGGTGGTTGTGAACCAGACTTCAGCGCAGTAACCAATAACTGCATAGCGTCTCCGGCGATAGGGGGCGAGACTACCGTGGCGGACAACTTGCCTTGGCGGACCCATTCCTGTCCTGAGGTCGCAACGCCATCACATCCTGTGATCGGAAGGCGAAGCCACGCGGCACGCTCCTGCCCGTTTCCTATCTCCTCAAACGCCCGGCGCGCGCCGATAGCCATGTCGTCGTTCTGTGCCGCGATCATGCCAACATGCAACTGCCGTGAAGTGCTCAGCGACAACCAAGATTTAATCGCATGATAGCCGCTCTGCTGCGTCCAGTCGCCCTTGAGGGTCTTCACTAGCACGCCCGCCGGCTTCGTCGACAGCATTCCTTTCGTACGAACCTTGGCCACGTCGCGAACGGACGGACCCTCAAGATAGAGGACGCATCCCTGGTCTCCCAGAAAGGCGGCAATCTGCTGCCCCTGCAATTTCCCAATGGCCTCGTGATCGGACAGAACCGCAAAAATCGGGACCAGAGCATGTTGTCGTAACTGGGCGATATAGTCGACGTCAGTGTTAATAATCCCCCAGGCGATTCCCGCAGATACTGCGGCCTTGGCAATCTGGGGCATGCCGGTTCCGACAGGCTCGGCCAGGATGGCATCCGGCCGCTTGCCCGGGTTCTGAATGAAGCTCAGAATCTGCTGGGTTTGCTGCACGGCGTCGTTGCCTGAATAAAGGATCTGGACATTCACGCCGAGTTTGGACGCGGCTGTCTGGGCTGAGGCCGCCTGGGCGAGTTGGTAATCGTTGTCGTCTGTGATCAGGGAAACCAGAACGTTGAGCATGTTTATTGAGACCGAGCCTTCCTCTGCCGGTCACACCGCACGTCTTTGCTCATTAATGCATACTCAGATGGGGTTACGCCAAGTTACTTCAGTGTTGTGATGTTGCCCGTTTCGGTTCCGGGCCGGGCTGACGAGCGTGCCAGGGTGGGAGGAGCGCTCGTCAACGTTTACGTTACGCAGAATTGCATTTCTCGATCACCGGCAAGCCCTCTGAAGGTACTCCGCCGGTTCCGCGACACGCATGGGGCCGGTTGGAAGGGCGTGCTATAAAAACCCAATGCGACCCGAATACGCACCTCGGCCCGCGCACATCAAGTGGCTGCTCGATTCTGACTCGGCGATTCGTTGGCAGGTCATGAGAGACATCACTGGTGAATCTCATAAAGCGATTGCCGCCGAGCGGTCGCGCGTCGCAACCGAAGGTTGGGGAGCGCAGCTGCTCGCGCGGCAAAGTCCCGGGGGCAGCTGGGGAGGGAGTCCGCGCGGATGGAGAGCAGATTTGCCGAAGGAGCATCGAGACTTGCTGGTTACGCTCTACAGTCTCTCCACGTTGATGGACCTCGGCGTAGATCCCGCCAGCAAGCAGGCTCGGAAGATGATCGATCGCGTCGAGAAGCGGCTCGTGTTTCGATGGCTGGACAACCGGCCGTATCTTCACGGTGAAACGGAGCCATGCATCAACGGCAGAATCCTCGGCATCGGCTCGTATTTCGAGAAACCGAATGACGCGCTGGCTAGTCAGCTCCTGAGCGAGCAACTGGAAGATGGCGGCTGGAATTGCGACGCACCCAGGAGCCGCCGCTCATCGTTCCATACGACGATCTGCGTCCTCGAAGGACTGCTCGAATATGAACGAGGAGGAGGCAAATCGAAGGCCGTCACCAAGGCGCGGAAGCGAGCGGAAAACTATCTGCTCGAGCGTGGCGTGTTGCGGTCGCTTCGAACCGGCGAGATCATCGATAGACGCTGGCTGCGTTTTTCATTCCCCACGTTTTGGCACTACGATGTTTTACGCGGACTCGACTATCTGCGGAATGCAGGAATCAAACCTGACAGCCGGGTTCGTGAAGCCATTGAAGTCGTGATCGCGCGCCGGCACCAGAACGGGCGCTGGCCGATGAATCGCCTTCATCCCGAATTCATTCCGTTGAAGATGGAGACCGAAGTCGGAAGGGCAAGCCGCTGGAATTCGTTGCGTGCGCTCCGAGTTCTGCGTTGGTATTACGAGTGAGTGTGACGGATATGACTTGGGTATAGCGCGCGCGATCCCCGCGCCGGACGCCAGTTAGCTCTGCGAAGGATTCTTTACCCATGGTAAACTCGGTCTCGACGCCTGCAGGAAGCGTCCTGTCCGCGGAAAGGGCCGCGCCCACCTGCGTTTCTTGAGACATCACCTCTTGGTTGATCCTCTTTCGCCTGTCATGCGGACCAGGCACACGAAGGAGGAGTCTTGAATCTCGAACAACAGAAGAAGCAGGCCCGCGAATTCTTGCGGGCGATTCGGGCTGGAAATGAAGAAGCGATTTCCCGCCTACGACGCCACCATTCCCGCTGGGCAACCGTAGATGATGCAATCGTCCGTCAACTGGTAGCGTTGCATGATGCCCAGTTCGCCCTGGCTCGCGAACAGGGGTTTGCCAGTTGGCCCAAGTTGAAGGCATACGCCGAGCCGTCTTCGCGTTCCCGTCATACCCGTCTGTTTGTCGCCGACGTGGAATGGATTTCTGGCCGGGTGCAAGGCTTATTGCGAACACGGCAATCGGCAGGTCCGGCGGCGCTGGAACAGATTCGTGAATGGCATCCGCGCTTTGCAGATCGGACAGACGAGGAGATTCGCCAAGCTCCATTCACCGAAGACGACGCGCGTTTGGTCTATGCGCGCGAGCACGGCTTCGAGACCTGGGACGATCTGACAAGCCGGGTGAATCGGTTGGCATCGAGAACGGACCTGGCAACGACCGAGCCGTTCATGGCGGCGTTCAGCGCGCTGCAGTCAGGGGACGTGGCGGGTTTCGAGGCTTTGCTGCGTGCGAATCCACGGTTAGCAAATGAACGCGGGACGAATGGCAACACTCTGCTGAGTCTCGCTGTCAGCTTCGCCAGCAAGGCAGACTGGAAGCACGGTTTCTCGGCGATCGACGTGCTGCTCGCGGCCGGTGCTGATGTGAACGATGCGAACGATCGCGGCTGGACCCCGCTCCATCAGGCCGCGTACTCGAATAAGCCGGAGATCGCGGAAGTGTTGCTTGCGAAAGGCGCGGCCTTGGATGCGGAAGGGTATGGCGCGGGCGGTACTCCCTTGATCGCTGCGCTGTTCTGGGGACATCGCGAAGTTGCCGATTTGCTCGGACGCCATGCCGTGACCCCAAACAATCTTCGAGCAGCGGCGGGGCTGGGCATCCCCGAGTTGGTTGACGCTTGCTTTGGCGGCGAACGCACTCTGACGCTCGAGGCCAGCGCAGCTCGAGGCTTCTATCGACCGCATAGCGGATTCCCGGATTGGCGGCCGTCGACGAATCCGCAGGAGGTACTCGACGAAGCGCTCGTGTGGGCATGCAAGAGCAATCGCGTAAGCGTGCTTGAGCGACTGGTAAGAGGCGGGGCGCGGCTCGACGCCGACCCATATCGAGGTACTCCGCTGATTTGGGCGGCGGCATGCAACCGCACCGAGGCGGCGGCATGGCTGCTCGATCACGGCGCCGACGTAAACCAGAAGGCGACCTTCGGCGGGTTGACGCATGGTCAAGGTGTGACTGCGCTCCACATGGCCGCTCAATCTGGGCACATGCCGATGGCGAAGCTGCTGATCGAACGCGGGGCAGATCGATCCATCAACGACGATCTGTACCACGCAACCGCCGCAGGAGGCGCGGAATACTTCGGGCAGGTTGAGGTAAGCGACTACCTGCGCTCGCTTGGAACATAGGTTTGGCGGGCCGAGCCGGGCGAGGCTCGTGCTCGGGTGCCGCTCCAACATCGTAATAACTCGACCTGCATTCTTGCCCGATTCTTGCTAGAATGTGCGGTTCTGTGAGGTTGCCCGTCTGTACCGCGGTGGTAGTAAGATAAAAGAATCGACTTGAGGAGACTGACACCGTTATGGCCTACGTGATTGCAGAGCCGTGCATTGGCACCAAAGACACCGCATGCGTGGATGCGTGTCCAGTAGATTGCATTCATCCCAAGAAAGATGAGCCCGCCTACGCCACCGAGGAATTGCTGTATATCGATCCGGTAGAATGCATCGACTGCGGCGCCTGCGTCCCCGTGTGTCCGGTGTCGGCCATCTTCGCTCTCGACGATCTACCGGAAAAGTGGAACGTCTTTACCGAGCGCAACGCCAAGTATTACGGGCGTTAGACGGCTTTCAGCCGCCCGATCTGGTTGCTGTGACTTTGGCTAGATTCGTTTGGAGTGGTCTTGATGACAGGCGCGCGCCCTTGACGGGACGCGCGCCTTCTTGTTTTTGAGCGGCAGGGAAATTCTCCACCGTCTCGCTTCCAGTGTTGTTTACTTAAGTCGCTTATTCACATTGCCCAGTACGTCGGCGTCGATCCCGGTGTGCACTTTCAGCGCGTCGAGTATGTGAATGTACTCGTGCTTGTCCATGTGCAAAATGAAAACTTTTGGTGAGGTCTGGTCGTGGTAGTCGATCTGAAGCCAGTGGCTCTTGCTCAGACCGACCGAGAGTTCTGACTTGTACTCGTACGATGCCTTATCGATCTGAGAATAGGGTATCGACACCGCGTCGCCCTTCTTGGGACGCACTTCGAGCGCCTTGTCATTGTCGCTGAATGTGAGAACAGCGTTGACGAGTTTGCCCTTGCGATTGGGCACCATAACTTTGCGGAAAGAAGTTTCGTCGGCGCGACTCAGGGCAGACGTCGCCAGAACCAGCAGAAGGATGCAGACTGTCTTTCTCACAGTCTCATGAGTATATAGAACGTGAAGCGGTGAGTGGAACTAAGAACCTCGGTAAGCCTCTCAGTTGGCGGCATCCCGAGAGCCTGCATTTTTTCCGGCGGGCTGAGGAACTCGGCTGTTCCGTCTGCCTGTAGCCGAACGGTGAACTGCGGTTGGATCCGCTGCTTCTACCGATGTGTGAGTCCGTATCCCACGGCGCCGACCGATGATCCGATCTCGACGAACGAGGTCAGCCGCTCCAGTTTATGGTGGCCAGTCTTATGAAAAAGATAACTGACTCCCATGGTTCCGACGGCCTCTCCGACGAAGTTGAAGGCCAGACCGGTCGTGCTCCCGGCGAATACCCTCGTTACGGGATTAAGCTCTATGCCACCATTGGCGAGGTTCGCGCGGGTCACACAGAAGTCGGCCGCGGCCGATGCTCCGACGGCGGTAAACAGAATCGTGTTTTCGCGATCCCAGAAGCGGTGCTTCTGTTCTCCTATTTCCGTCGACCGAACATAAGAATGCTGAATGAATGCTCCGGAGGCGGCAGGCTGAACCATGGTTGCCTTCATGGAGGCGGTGAACGGAGATTCCTGCGCAAGGCCCCTGGCAACGGGAATCAGAACCAGAGCCATGATGAGGAGCGATCGCGTGCAGCGGGTGCGGAGGGCATCGTTTTTCATTGTGACTTAGGTCCAGGCCAGTGTTGGCCGCCTGTACTAGTACTACCGGGTATCGAGGCTCCCGTGAATGTCTCTGACGTGCTAGAGAAGCCACTCGGGAGTGTGGTTACTGGGGGTTACTAGCGGGCGCCACAGTATTCACGGATAAGGACTTAGCGTCGGTGAGTCTTACGCGGAGCGATACGGCGTGAGGGCACGGCTCGGTGTCGGTAGCGAAACGGGTCTGGGGTTGGGTCAGGGGGCATTCTGGGGGTGACAGTGGAGCTCTCTCTTCCACTAGAATCACGCACAGACATGGCGTTGAGAGAATCAGAAGCGATCGTGCTGCGCACTTATCCGATGCGCGAGGCTGATCTGCTGGTCACGTTGTTCACGCGGGCGGAGGGAAAAGTACGCGGCGTGGCGCGTTCGGCCAAGAAATCAAAGCGCCGCTTCGGCGGAGCGCTGGAGCCGCTGACTTATGTGCGCGCGTTCTACGACGTAAAGGAAGGGCAGGACCTGGCGCGTCTTGATTCCTGCGAAGTGCTGGAGTCACCGCTGGCCTCGGAAGTCAGCTACGCGCGCGCGGTAGCTCTGGGACACGTCGCTGAATTGCTCGACGAACTGCTCCCGGACCGCGAGGCTAACGATGCCATCTTCCGGCTGACGCTTTCGGTTTTGCACGCCCTGACAGGATCGGATGTCTGGATGCCCGTCACCTACTTCGAACTCTGGATGACGCGACTGGTGGGTTTCCTGCCGGAGTTGACGGAGTGCATTGTGTGCGGCCGCGAGTTGAACGGCAGCCGGGCCTATTTTCACGCGCTCGCCGACGGCCTGATGTGTGTCGAAGACAAGCGACTTGCGTCGTCGGAGATTTCCACCGAGTCGCGAACGCTGGCCGCGCAGATGTTTCGCGCCCCGGTTGACAGTTTTGCCGGGACGCCATGGCCGAAAGTGCTAGGCGCGGATTTGAGGAAATTTCTGATTCAGATTTTGCAGCGGCATATAGAGAAGAAGCTGGTAACGGCGGGAATGCTGGAGAAGGGCGGGTTTTAGTGGCTCCGCTAAAGGGGAGGGACATCGCGATGATTTGGTTTCGGAACATTGCGCCTGGACTGCTGGTGGTCATCGTAGCGCTTGCGACGGGTCAGGCCGTACAAGAAAAGGCGCAGGCTCCGGCGCAGACACCCGCTGCCCAGAATAACGCGACCGTTTCGGCTTCAGAGCAGAAGCCCAGTCCGCAGACTGAGAAGCTGTTGAAATCCCTCGGGGGAGTGTGGTCGATCCGGGAGAGTCTTGCGCCTCAAGCGCCTTCGTCAAATGGCGTGACCGGCAAGGGTGAGATCGTATGGCGGCGCGGACCAGGAGGCTTTTCCGTGATAGAAGACTATCGGTCGAGACAGGGTTCGCAAGATATTACCGGAATGGGCGTCTTCTGGTGGGACGAGGCAGCGCAAGGGTATCGAACGATCTGGTGCGACAGCACGAATCCTGGTGGCTGCATCAGTTTCAAGAACGTTGTGCGCTGGGCCGGCACGGAGTTGTCCCTTGTCGAAGACTACGAGAGCAACGGGAAGAAGTTCACATTTAAGGAAGTGTTCAATAACATTACGCCGGACGCATTCACGCAGACCTTATACGGTAGTGAATCCGGCAAAGAGTTAAAGGTCGACCAGACAATCGAGGCGACCAGATCAACTTCAGAGACACCGAAGTAAAATCCTGATTCCCCCTTCTGCAAAGTCACGTCCGCACGTGCCGCAGAATCGTTTTTTTAAGGAGTCTTTTCTGCGCCGGTGCTGACGGCTGGCTCCTCCTTCCATTACAATCGTTGATTAAACGTTGAGCTCTGGCTGCGCTGTGGGAGTTCGATAACCGTTTCGCATCCTGGGGTTTGCGCCAAGAGCTAAAGAAAGCTGAATCTGTGACTCCAGCCAAGTCCAATCCGCTGACATTTCAGGAACTCATCCTGCGGCTGCAGACGTTCTGGGCCGAGCGCGGATGCGTACTGCAGCAGCCCTACGATGTGGAAGTAGGCGCGGGTACGATGGCGCCGGAAACGTTTCTGCGCGTGCTGGGGCCCAAGCCCTATAAGGTTGCGTATGTGCAGCCGTCGCGGCGTCCGGCTGACGGACGCTATGGAGAGAATCCCAACCGGCTGTTCAAGCACATGCAATTGCAGGTCATTCTGAAACCTCCGCCAGAAAATGTGCAGGAGTTATATCTCGAATCGCTGGGGGCGATCGGCATCGACCTGCGCCAGCACGACATTAAGTTCGAAGAGGACAACTGGGAAGCGCCGACGCTCAGCGCGTGGGGCGTGGGTTGGCAAGTTATGCTCGACGGCCTCGAGATTACGCAGTTCACTTATTTCCAGCAGTGCGGCGGTGTGGATCTGTTTCCGATTTGTGCGGAGCTGACCTACGGCCTCGAGCGCATCGCGGCGTTTTTGCAGGACGTGGATTCGATTTACGAAATCGTGTGGGCCCGCGATCCCGATACAGGCAGCGTAGTGAAGTACGGCGACGTACGACTTGCCGACGAATTGCAGTTTTCTGTTTACAACTTCGAGTTGGCCGATGTTGAAAAGGCGTGGAAGCACTTCGATTTGTATGAGGCTGAGTGCAAGGGATTGATCGAACAGTATGCGGCGCTCACAAAAAATCAACATCCCCACGCTGTCTCGCCAAACGACGACGAGCCAGGGAGGACGCGCCCGGAGTCTGGTGTCGAGAAGGCGCGTTTTCCGCTGCTGGGTGCGTATGATCTTTGCCTGAAGTGCTCGCACCTGTTCAACATCCTCGATGCGCGGGGAGCGATTTCGGTGACTGAGCGCGTGGGCGTGATCGCGCGCGTCCGGGCGCTGGCGGTGGGCATCGCGAAGGCATGGGTCGATCAGCAGAAGAGTGAGAGCGCACCGTCGGAGAAGTCTGACGAGCCGGAGCCTGTGCGCAGAGAAAAAGAGAAAGAGAAGCCGCGGAAAGAGAAGTTGGCGCCGGTTGGATCGTAGGGCCGCCGTCTCGGCGGCTTGTCGAGGGGCGTGTCGCTCCGCATCTGAGGGCAAGATGCCGGTTGGTGGAATCGTCCCGCGAATTGCACAGGTTGGTTGTGACGGATATCACATTCAGGCTGGGGTCAGTTTTGAAACACTTGATGGTTTGAAGGCATGCCAGACTTCCTGCTAGAGATCGGATGCGAAGAGATTCCGGCGCGAATGATCGACGCCGCTTCGCAGGAGTTGCGCGAGCGTGTAGCTAGCTTGCTGAGCCGCGAGCGATTGTCGGCCGGCGAGGTCACGCACTTCGACACACCGAGGCGACTGGCGATCCTGGCTTCGGGCATTGCCGCATCTCAGGCCGATATGGTCGAGCAGGTCACCGGGCCCTCGGTCAACGTCGCATATAAGGAGGGCCAGCCCACGCCCGCGGCCCACGCGTTTGCAAAAAAAGCTGGTGTCGACGTGACCCAGCTCGAAAAAGTCACTACCCCGAAGGGTGAATACCTTGCGGCCAAGATCACGAAGAAGGGCCGCAGCACATCTGAAATCCTTGCCGAGCTTTTGCCGAAGGAACTGGCCGCCATCTATTGGCCGAAGAATATGTATTGGCGCAAGCCGACCGAGCGCTTCGTTCGTCCGGTGCGGTGGCTGGTCGCGATGCTCGACGGTGAGACGATTCCGCTGGAGTTCGATGGGATTCAGGCAGGGAAGGATTCGCGCGGACACCGCGTCCTGACCGACGCTGCGGTCACGATTCCGCGGGCAGGTTCAGCTTACGTTGATTCTCTTCGCGCGGCGAAAGTTCTGGGACGGGGTGAGCGCGAGCATCAGATTCGCAAGGCGCTCGACGCGGCAACTCGCACTATTCCCGGTGCTCGTTGGCGCGAAGACAAGGCACTGCTCGATACGGTAGTGAATCTCACGGAGTTTCCCTCGGCGATTCTCGGCGGCTTCGATCCGCAATTTCTAGCGCTGCCGGAAGAGGTTCTGGTCACGGTGATGCGCGATCACCAGAAATATTTTGCGCTTGAAGATGGCTCCGGCAAGCTGCTGCCGTATTTTCTTGCAGTGCTTAATACTGACAGTGATCCGCAGGGACTCATTCGTCACGGTAACGAGCGCGTGCTGCGCGCCCGCTTTAACGATGCGCGCTTTTTCTGGGAAACCGATCAGAAGAAATCCCTTCTTGAGCGGCTGGAACTTCTACGGCACGTCACGTTCCAGAAGGATCTGGGCAGCTACTACGAGAAGACGCAGCGCGTGCAACGGCTGTGCAGTTGGCTGAGCGAAATTCTCAAGCAAAGCGGGACGGCGGTGCGGCCCGGCGTCATTCACAAAGCGGCGTGCCTCGCGAAGACAGACCTGACGACCGAACTGGTCAAGGAGTTTACCGAGCTCCAGGGAATTGTGGGCGGACTCTACGCGCGCGTTCAGCAACTCGATGAGACCTTGCCGGAAGCCACGCGCTTTGCGATCGCAGACACGATCTACGATCACTACAAACCCGAGTCAACCGACGACGACGTTCCGCGGTCGATCGAAGGCGCAGTCCTCTCGATCGGTGACAAGGCCGATACGATTGCCGGGATGTTCGCGCTGGGACTGGTGCCGAGCGGGTCGAAGGATCCATTTGCTCTTCGGCGGCAGGCGAACGCGATCGTGAAAGTGATCGCCGAAAAGAAATTGCCGCTTCGCTTGAACGAACTCATGCGCGATGCCCTGGCGGGGTACCAGCGGTCCGATGCGGAAAAGAAGTTTGTCGACGAGGGGAAGTATTCCGAGTCGATCGCGGTGTTCTTCCGCGAGCGGCTGGAGTTTTACCTCCGAGACGTGCGCGGATACAGCTACGACGTAGTAAAGGCCGTTTTGGGCGCCGATGCGGAAGACGTGGTGGATGTCATTCAGCGAGCCGAGGCCTTGAAGCAGGTCCTGCATATGCCCGAGTTCCAGGCCATTGGCGCGGCGTGCAAGCGCATGCGGAATATCTTGAAGCAAGCGGAAGAGAAGGGCATTACGGCGGCAGCGAAATTCGAATACCTGCTGGACTCCGCACCGGAAGAAAAGAATCTGGCGGCCTTTGTCGAGGTCAATGGTCCGAAGGTAGAAGAGTTTCGAAGAAAGAAGGAATATAGCGACGCGTTGAAATTGCTCTCGACCGCGCGCGAGCCTGTGGATGCATTTTTCGACAAAGTGATGGTAATGGTCGACGATGCGAGGCTGCGCGCCAACCGGCTCGCGCTGCTGCGGACGCTGTTGAAAGAGTTTTCCACGATTGCTGATTTTTCCGAGATCGTGACGGAAGGGAAGGCGTAAGCGAGATTTGGTAATTGGGTAATTTGGTAATCAAGTAATTTGAAAGACGAAGAGATGGCGTTTCAATTACTCAATTACCAAATTACTCAATTACTACTACTGTCCCAGACTTAGAAACGAAACTCTGCATCACAAAGGAATCATATATGGCGACGATGACTCTCCCCGAAACTGAAACGAAAGAAACCAAGAAATCCTCAACCAAGTACGTTTACTCGTTTGGCGGTGGCAAGGCCGACGGGAACGGCAAGATGAAAGACGTGCTCGGCGGCAAGGGCGCGGGCCTCGCAGAAATGACGAACGCTGGGCTGCCCGTGCCTCCGGGATTCACAATTCAGACGGAGGCATGTCGCGAATACATGCGCGGCGGTCTGTCTCCCGACGTCGATAAACAGATGGACACTGCACTGGCGCAGCTCGAAGCGCTGCAGGGACAAAAGTTGGGTACGGGCGAGAATCCGCTGCTGGTGAGCGTGCGCTCCGGCTCCAAGTTCTCCATGCCAGGGATGATGGATACGATTCTGAACCTCGGACTCAACGACAAAAGCGTCGAAGCCCTGGCCAAGCGCAGCAACAATCCACGGTTCGCGGCGGACTCCTACCGGCGGCTGATCCAGATGTTCGGCAATGTCGTGCTCGACATTGAGAAATCAGCATTCGAGGAAGTGTTCGACGCCAAGAAGAAGCAGCGGAAGACCAAGCTTGACACGGACCTGACCGCGAAAGATCTGCAGGAAGTGATCGTCGACTACAAGAAAGTCGTGAAGAAGCACGCCAAACGCGATTTCCCGCAGGATCCGCGCGAACAACTGGTTATGGCGCGGGATGCCGTGTTCCGCTCATGGCAGAACGAGCGGGCCAAAGTCTATCGCCGCATCAATAACATTGACGACATGCTGGGCACCGCGGTGAACGTGCAGGCAATGGTCTATGGCAATCTGGGCGATACCAGCGGCACAGGCGTCGGCTTCACGCGTAATCCAGCGATCGGGACCAAGGAGTTCTACGGCGAGTTTCTGATGAACGCGCAGGGAGAAGATGTGGTCTCCGGTGTGCGCACGCCGGTTCCGATTGGCGAATTGAATAAGGTCATGCCCGCGGTCTACGACCAGCTTCGCGAAATCACGACGCGCCTGGAGAAGCATTACAAGGACGTGCAGGATTTCGAGTTCACCATCCAGGATGGCAAGCTGTACATGCTGCAGACGCGCGTCGGCAAGCGTACCGGCTTGGCCGCCGTGCGCATCGCGATTCAAATGGTGGACGAGGGGCTGATTACGAAGGAGGAAGCGGTATTCCGCGTTGATCCCAACCAACTCTACGACTTCCTGGTTCCACGCCTCGACGAGAAGAGCACAAAGGTGGAGGTGCTCGCTACCGGGCTGCCGGCTTCACCGGGAGCGGCGGTCGGACAGATTGTTTTTACTGCGGATGAAGCGGTGAAGATGGCGGGACACGACACCAATAAGAATCCAGTGATTCTGGTGCGCGCCGAGACCACGCCGGAAGACATTCACGGCATGGAAGTCGCGAAAGGCATCCTGACCTCGCGCGGCGGCATGACGAGTCACGCGGCCGTTGTGACGCGTGGCATGGGCAAGTGCTGCGTGGCGGGAGCGGGCGACATTGACGTAAACGAGAAGGCGCGCGAGATGCGAGTGAAAGGCCAGACCTTTAAGGAAGGCGACTGGATTTCGCTCGATGGCACGACCGGGCGCGTGATCAAGGGCAAGCTGGGCACACTCGATCCTTCTCCGGACGATCCCGAACTACAGAAGTTTATGAACTGGGCCGATCCGTTCCGCAAGATGAAGGTTCGCGCCAACGCCGACATTCCGCGCGATGCGATTCAGGCGCGCGCATTCGGCGCGGAGGGCATTGGACTCTGCCGCACGGAGCACATGTTCTTTGGCGAAGAAAAAATCGGCCACATGCGGACCATGATTCTCGCTGACAACGAGAAGGATCGCCGCATCGCGCTGAAAAAACTTCTGCCGCTGCAACGCAAAGATTTTGCCGGCGTCTTCAAAGCGATGGATGGCCTGCCGGTCACGATCCGCACGCTGGATCCGCCGCTGCACGAGTTCCTGCCGCGCCGCGAAGAGTTGATGGTCGACATCGCGCTGCTGTCACGATATAGCCCGAAGCAGAAGAAAGAGTTGCTCACCAAATACAAAGACTATGGCGTTAAGGGCGTGGGCGATCTCAAGAAAGCTCTGCCGGCGCTGCTGGCGCGCGTGGAGCAGTTGCACGAGTTCAACCCGATGCTCGGACATCGAGGATGCCGCCTCGGTATCACGTATCCCGAGATCACCGAGATGCAGGCTCGCGCCATCTTCGAAGCGGCGGTGGATTGCACGAAGAAGGGAATCAAGGTGTTGCCTGAAGTTATGATTCCGCTGGTTGCAACCGTGAAGGAAATGGCAAACCAGGGTGCGATCGTGCGGCGGATGGCTGAGGAAGTATTCAAGGAAAAGGGAACGAAGGTTGAGTACATGGTGGGCACGATGATCGAGTTGCCACGTGCGGCGCTGGTCGCGGATGAGATTGCCAAAGAGGCGGAGTTCTTCTCCTTCGGGACGAACGATCTGACGCAGACCACGTTCGGCTTCTCACGCGACGACGTCAACAAGGTGTTGCCAACGTATCTTGCAGAAGGCATTTTGAAGCAGGATCCGTTCGCCGCGCTCGATCAGGAAGGTGTTGGACAACTGGTGAAGATGGCGACCGAGCGGGGACGTAAGACGCGGCCTACGCTCAAGGTGGGAATCTGCGGCGAACACGGTGGCGAGCCGTCGTCCGTGGAGTTCTGCTATCGAACCGGCTTGAACTACGTGTCATGCTCACCGTTCCGCGTGCTCACGGCTCGGCTGGCGGCGGCGCAGGCGGCGGCAACCGAAACGCTGAAAGTTGAGGGCGGACGAACGAAGTAAGAGAACGCTCACCACAGAGGACATAGAGGTCACAGAGCAAATCGGGGCTCTGTGACCTTTGTGGTTTTACTGCACTTTCTGCAAGCGCGCGATCAGTTTCTGAGGAAGGCTCTCTTCCGATTCCGACCATAGCCGACGCGAAGTCGCTCGGGTATTCATTTCTGCCTTACGAGTGAACTCAACCAACTTGGCGACGTTTTCACGAATCTTGACCTGGGTTTCGTCGGTAAGTTCGACATTCTCCTGAACGAAAAGCGAGTCGAGACCAAAATCGATTTCCATGTGGCCAGTCTCCTGGTAAATTCCGTCGTCGAATTCCTCGCCTTGCAAAATGAATTTCACGACACTCGGAACAAGCAACCACTGGCGGCCGGTTTCATCGGGAGTCCAGAGGTCCCAGTACGCGTCGAAGACATAAGCGTAGTCATCGTGGATGAGGTCGGCGGCGACCGCAACGGCTTCTTCCGGCCCGATACCGGGTGAGAACCGGCGTTCCAGTACGCTGGCTTCGTTCCAGGAAACCGGTTGCACCGAGGCATACGTAATTCCAGGACGGGCCGACGAAAAGGGGAATTGCTGCAAGACGGCGAACGCATGCGGCAGCATTGCCGGCCCAGAGAAATCAGGAAACCAGAGACTGAGATATAGAGGATCGGCCATAAATTCAGGGAAGGGATCCTTGGCGGAGTCCCCCTATGTATTGTAAAACGACGACTCCGCCCCCGCCGTCTCGAAGAGCACTGTGCTCATCTTCTTTGACAGTAGGAAAGACGGCTGTTAGCATAAAAAGTTCACGAATAACCCCACCTCATCGTCGTCCCCGTCGTCTAGCCTGGCCTAGGACATCGCCCTTTCACGGCGGTAACACGGGTTCAAATCCCGTCGGGGACGCCAACCTTATCAACAATTTGTGGAATTGCCGGTTTCGGCGCGCTACGGGTGATAGTAGACCACCACCAGCACAAAGATCCCACCGACGAGTGCTGCAATCGCTAATGAAAGCAGAACGCCATGAAGTGTCGTAAACGACGATTGCTTCTTTTTCCTTTTCTTTAATCTCTTGAATTTGGCCATATAAAACTCTGATTCCGGGCTCGTCGTCTCGAGGGGGCGCGCAGAACCGATTTGAGCGCTTCCAACGGTGGACGGCTGGTTTCAGATTCCGCTGGTCTGATACTGCAAAACAGCCAGGGAGAGCCGATAGTCGAAGCTGGCCTGCGCATTACTAATTTGGGCCTGCGTCAGTTGAAGCTGTGCCTGACTCAGTTCCACGATCGAACCTAAGCCCAGGTTGTATCGAGACTGAGCAAGTTTCATAGCAAGATTGGCCTGGTCCAAAAGCTGTTCAGTCACCGCGAGCCGGTCGTAGGCTGTCGTAGCATTCAACCAACTCGTACGTACGTCGCGGGAAATCCGATCACGAAGGTCCCGCAGCCTCTCTTGTGCTGCCTGCGATTGGAGCGAGGCTTCTCGTGCCCTCGCGGGATAGAGGAAACCATTGAAAATCGGAATATTCACATTCACACCCACTGCTCCATACCAGTTGGAAATAACAGGATTGCGTACCGGAGTATCGCCCACTACTCCAATCGCTCGAATGTCCGGAAACAGCAAGTCGCGCTCGGCGGCTTGAAACTTTCTGGCGGACTCCGACTGAAACTCGAGTGCCAGGATTTCCGGTCGCAGGGAGAAAGCAGTGGAGATCAGATCATCTACGTTGCCCGGAGGAGGAGAACTGGGAGCAGAATCTTCGACGAGCTGAAAGTTCTGCAGGCTGGAGAACCCGATCACTGCGGAAAGGCTCGCCAGAGCCGCATTTTCGTTGTTTTGCGCATCCAGGAGGAGCAGTTTAGCTTGCGCCAGATTTACGTTGGCAAAGCTGAGATCCAGTTGCGACTTGAGCTTGCTCTGAAACAAAGCGTCCACTTGGTTTGAAACGGTCTGGCGCTCTGTCACGGTCTGCTGGGCGACGGTCAAGACCGCGTGAGCCTGAAGGGAGTTGTAGAAGGCTTGATCTACCGCAAGCAGGATCTGTTCCTTGGTGGCGAGCGCATTCTGGTTCTCCGCTTTCGCCGCCAGGTTGGCAGTCGAAACTAGATTTGTAGTGCGTCCGAAATCGGTGATTAGCTGGGTCACCATGGCTCCGGCAGCGGCGCGCTGGTAGAGAATCGGATTGTTCAGAGCGCCGGCCGTGAGGCGCGTGCCGGGATTGGCATCGACTGCCGTCAAGTCAATTGAGGCCGTCGGCCAAAGATTCGATCGAACCTCCCGCGTGACCTGGAGCGAGGCTAGCGCGGTCAGGCGTGCAACCGAAATCTGCGGATTGTTTCTCAGGGCAAGCGCCTGAGCATCCTTCAATGAAAGCGTAATTGAGGTACCGGGCACAATTCCGGGCGTGGTGGCTTGCGCCCCCTTTGGGTTTGTCGGAGGGACGGCCGGTTGTGATTGGGCCTGCGGCGCCGGAGCCGAAGGCAGATTCGCCACCCTACTCAAAGGGAGCGAGACCTGGGCGAGAGCACAAGCTGGCAGAGCCAGAAAAATACACATTGATCGGAGGCTGTTCATTTTTCGAAATCCCCTAGCGGACTACTCTTCCATGACTCAAGCGTCCAACGACTGAGACTGGATTGTGGCGTTGTTTTCACCACGTTTGCCGTATACGAGCAGATATGCAGCCGGGACGATGAAGATTGTTAGCACTACCGAGGAGGTCAAACCGCCGATGATCGCCTGAGCCATGGGCGCGTATTGTTCAGCGCCGGTCCCCAGTTTCATCGCCATCGGAATCATTCCGATAATCGTCGCCAGCGACGTCATCAGGATTGGCCGCAGTCGAACCCGGCAAGCGGTGATAACCGCATCGACCGGCGTCAGCCCTTGTGCCTCCAGTTTGTGCGCGAAATCTACGATCAGAATGCTGTTGGAGTCGGCGATGCCGACCAGCATGAGAACTCCCATTAGAGACATCACATTCAACGTGCTGTGCGTGAGGGGCAGAATTACCAGTACTCCGACGAATCCCATCGGTATGGCAAGCATGATCAATAGCGGATCAATGAACGATTTGAACTGGGCCGTCAGGATCAGAAAAAGCAGTGCGAAGGAAAGCAGGAATCCCAACCCGAAGCTCTTGAACGACGCCTGCATGCCTTCGACCATGCCGCGCAGATTCACACGGACGTTCGACGGGATATTTGCCTGACCAACGATGCGGCCGATGTCACGCGTGACTCGCCCAAGGTCCTCTCCAGCAGGAGTTACATAGAGATCAACCACGCGCTGAATTTGATAATGATCAACTTCGGTGGGTGTTTGAACAAACTTTACTTTTACAACGTTGTCGAGAACCGTAATCGGTCTGGCCCGCTGAGCGATCGTTGGGGGTTGGTCACGTCTCGGATCAGGCATCTTTTCCCCACAGTTCCAAGCCGGCTTGGCGAACTCCTTTCCGGGCATGGCCTTGAACGAAGCAGGATTGACCTGGGTGGGTCCGCAACTGATATCGGCCTTGGGATTGCCCTGGGCTCTTAACGGGATTTGGCCGAGGTCGATCATGTTGTGGATTGCAGCGCGGCCTTTTTCGAAGTACTGAACGGTGAGGTAGTAGTCGTTGCCGCTCTTGTGATCGACCCAGTAGTTGGGGGCGATCATGTAGTTCGAGTTGAGCGCCGTGATCACATTGTCGACCACGTCCTTCTGCGTCAGTCCCAACTCTCCCGCGTGCACCCGGTCGACGTCCAGGCGCAAGGCCGGGTAGTTCAAGTCTTGCGGAATGTAGACCTCTCCCACTCCGGGCAAACTCCGTATCCGGCTCGCCAAGTCCTGGGCAACGCCATAGATCTGGTGGAGATCCGGACTGCTCACCTGCACATCGATGGGTGCCGGCATCCCCATGTTCAGCACCGCATCCACCATCGATCCGCTGGAGAAAAACGTTCGTATATCTGGAAACTGCTGCGCCATTTCCTTCTGCACTCGCTCCATGTACGCGAAGCTGCTCTTGGTGTGCGACTCCTGCAATGCAACCTGAATGGTCGCCGTGTAGGGACCGGCGTTGGTGGTGTAGAGCGAAGAGAAATCCGGCACCACGCCGATGTTGGATACCACCATCTTCAAGTCCTTGGCGTCGACGGTATGGCGGATCAGGTCTTCAACTTTGGCCACATATTGTTCGGTGACCTCAATGCGGGTGCCGGTGGGAACTTTCAGGTTGATGGTGAACTGGCCGGCGTCGGTTTGGGGGAAGAAGGCTAATCCCAGCAGCGGGTAGATGGCCAGACTCGCCAAAAACACTCCACTCAAGATGGCAACGGTGAGGCCGGGACGCTGCACCGCCCGCCGCACCCAATACTCGTAGAAATCGAGGAGCTTGTTGAATCTCCGGTTGAACCCGGCGTTGAAGCGATCCCACCAGGAGCGCGTAGCGGCTGTCACGGGTTCAACTTCATATTCGCTTTCCTCATCTCCATGTCCACCGCCGTGTGGCACCGTTTTGAGAAAACGCGAGCAGAACAGTGGGATCACCGTCATCGCAACCACAAACGACGCTAATAAGGAAAGGCAAAAAGCCAACGCCAGAGCCGAAAAGAGAAACTTGCTGACCCCATAGAGAAAAGTCACCGGGAAGAAGTCGACCACGTCTACGAGGGTTGCTGCGAGCACGGCTAGATTGACTTCCCGCCCTCCAACTTCGGCGGCAATCATCGGCGCGGCGCCCATTTCGAGATGGCGATAGATGTTTTCCAGAGCGATCACGGAATTATCGATCACGCGCGAAAACGCGAGCGCCAGTCCACCTAAGATCATCGTATTGACGGTGCTTCCCAGCCCGCTCAGCACAACGAACGTGGTGAGCGCGGAGAGAGGAATGGAAAGCAGCACCGCGGTCGTGGCTCGAAAGCTGCCGAGAAAGATGAGGATCATCAGACTGGTGAGAGCCAGACCGATGATGCCTTCATGAAGAACGGTCTTCAGCGCCTCCTTCACGTATACCGATTGGTCGAAGACCACATTCGCGGTCATCTGCTTCGGAATGTCGTAGAGATGTCCAACCAGGTTGCGGACACCGTTGACGACGTCGATGGTGTTGGTGTCGCCGCCCTGCTTCATGATCGGGACGTAACAGGATCTCTGGCCATCTACGCGCACGACGTTGTACTGGATTTGATTCGCGTCCTGTGCGCTGCCCAAGTCGTTCACCGAAACCCATGAGGTTCCTGCCGTCCTGACCGGAACTTCGCCTAACTGCTTCATCGTGTCGACTAGGCTGTTCGAATAAACGTAGTAGTCGTTGGAGCCGATCTTGACGTCCCCAGCAGGCAGGATCAGGTTGGAGTCGTTCACAGCGCCGACCACATCCATCGGGCTCAGCTGACGTGACGTGAGTTTGTACGGATCGACATACACCATGATCTGGCGGTATTTGCCGCCAAAGGGCGGAGGAATCTCCGCTCCCGGCACCACAGCAATTTGATTGCGAATCTGAAACTGCGCGTAGTCGTGGAGTTGCGTCTCGTTCAGCCCTTCCCCTTTGACGGTTACCAAAGCTACCGGCAGGCTGGAGGCGTCAAACTTGAGTACGACCGGCGGCAAGGTTCCGGGAGGGAGCCGCTTCAAGTCAGCTAACGCTAGATTCGATAGCTCCGTTACGTCGGCGTCGGCATTCGTTCCGGGCTGAAAGTACACCCGAATGATGCTCACGCCAAGGAGCGAACGTGACTCCATGTGGTCGATGCCACTGGCTAAAGTGAAGAAGCGCTCCAGGGGATCGGTGATATCGGTCTCGATATCCTGCGGCGGCATCCCGGAATAGAACGTCGCAACCACGACTTCCGGCAGGTTGATAGACGGAAACAGATCCACCGGCATGCGCGCCAGGCTCGTCACGCCGATGACCAGCAGCACCAGGCAGACGACTATGATGAAAAACGGATTGCGAATTGAAAAACCCGGCATTTATTTCTTATCGCAGTTGCGATCTCCGAATCCGCAGACATTGTTTCTACTTGCACCGCTCATGGCTGCGTCACCGTTTGCCGATTGCGATACGCCAGCAGGTAGGCAGCCGGTACAATGAAAACGGTCAGCACCACCGAAACGGTCAAGCCGCCGATAATGGTGCGCGCTAAGGGAGCGTACTGTTCGCTTCCCGTTCCGAGTTTCAGTGCCATCGGAACCATTCCGATAATCGTGGCTAAGGAAGTCATCAGGATCGGACGCAGACGCACTCGGCAGGAAGTAATCACTGCCTCTTCGATGCTCTTGCCCTGTTGCTCAAGGCGATGCGTGAATTCGACGATCAAAATGCTGTTCGAGGCGGAGATCCCAACCAGCATCAGGACCCCCATCAGCGACATCACGTTCAGCGTCGTGCCCGTCAACGGCAAAATGAGCAATACTCCGATGAAGCCCATGGGGATTGCGAGCATGATGAGGAACGGATCTTTGAACGACTTGAACTGCGCCACCAGAATCAGGTAGAGCAGTACGACCGACAGAGAAAGTCCGATTGCAAAGCTGCGGAACGAAGCGTTCATCCCCTGCACCATTCCGCGCATGTTGATGCGCACGTTCTCCGGAACCTTGAGTAGCGGGATTACTCCGGCAACCTCCTTGGATACTTTTCCGAGATCCTCCGTGGCCGGGGTTACATAAATGTCCACAACGCGTTGAATCTGGTAATGATCGACCTCCGTCGGGGTCTGAATATTGTTCAGCTTTACCACCGCGTCCAAGGTTGTAGGCTGTCTCAAGTTGGCAGCATGGATTGGAATGTTGGTCAGATCCGTAAAGTTCTGAATGGAGGCGCGGCCTTTTTCGAAGTACTGAACGGTGAGGTAGTAGTCGTTGCCGCTCTTGTGATCGACCCAGTAGTTGGGGGCGATCATGTAGTTCGAGTTGAGCGCCGTGATCACATTGTCGACCACGTCCTTCTGCGTCAGTCCCAACTCTCCCGCGTGCACCCGGTCGACGTCCAGGCGCAAGGCCGGGTAGTTCAAGTCTTGCGGAATGTAGACCTCTCCCACTCCGGGCAAACTCCGTATCCGGCTCGCCAAGTCCTGGGCAACGCCATAGATCTGGTGGAGATCCGGACTGCTCACCTGCACATCGATGGGTGCCGGCATCCCCATGTTCAGCACCGCATCCACCATCGATCCGCTGGAGAAAAACGTTCGTATATCTGGAAACTGCTGCGCCATTTCCTTCTGCACTCGCTCCATGTACGCGAAGCTGCTCTTGGTGTGCGACTCCTGCAATGCAACCTGAATGGTCGCCGTGTAGGGACCGGCGTTGGTGGTGTAGAGCGAAGAGAAATCCGGCACCACGCCGATGTTGGATACCACCATCTTCAAGTCCTTGGCGTCGACGGTATGGCGGATCAGGTCTTCAACTTTGGCCACATATTGTTCGGTGACCTCAATGCGGGTGCCGGTAGGAACTTTCAGGTTGATGGTGAACTGGCCGGCGTCGGTTTGGGGGAAGAAGGCTAATCCCAGCAGCGGGTAGATGGCCAGACTCGCCAAGAACACTCCACTCAAGATGGCGACGGTGAGGCCGGGACGCTGCACCGCCCGCCGCACCCAATACTCATAGAAATCGAGAAGCTTGTTGAATCTCCGGTTGAACCCGGCGTTGAAGCGATCCCACCAGGAGTGGGTAGCGGCTGTCATGGGTTCAACTTCGTATTCGCCTTCCTCATCTCCATGTCCACCGCCGTGTGGCACCGTTTTGAGAAAACGCGAACAAAACAGTGGGATCACCGTCATCGCAACGAGGTACGACGCGAAGAGAGAGATCACAACCGCCAACGCCAGAGCCGAAAAGAGAAACTTGCTCACGCCGTAGAGAAAAGTCACAGGGAAAAAGACGACTACTGTTGTCAGCGTCGCGGCGAGGACGGCCAGACTTACCTCAGTGCCGCCGGCTTCTGCGGCAGCCTCAGGCGCGGCGCCCATTTCGAGATGGCGGTAGATGTTTTCGAGCGAGATGACGGAGTTGTCGATTACTCGTGAGAACGCGAGTGCCAGCCCCCCCAGAATCATCGTGTTGATGGTGCTGTCCATCATGTAGAGGACAACAAACGTGGCCAGCGCCGAAAGAGGGATCGACAGGAAAACCGCCGATGTCGCCCGGACGCTTCCCAAGAAAACGAGGATCATCAGGCTGGTGAGGATCAGCCCGATCAAGCCTTCGTGAAGCAGAGTCTTGATCGCTTCCTTCACAAATGCAGATTGGTCAAATACGACAGTCGACTTGAGCTGTTTAGGTATGTCGTAGAGATGGCCGATCATGTCGCGAATGCCATCCACCACCTGAATAGTGTTGGTGTCGCCGCCCTGCTTCATGATGGGCAGATAAACGGACCTCTGTCCGTCGACGCGCACCACGCTGTATTGAATCTGATTGGCATCCTCTGCCTTGCCGAGATCATTTACTGAAACCCAGGAAGATCCGACGGTCTTAACCGGAACCTTGCCCAGTTCCTCCATGCTGTCGACCAGGCTGTTCGAGTAAACGTAGTAGTCGAAAGGGCCCATCTTCACGTCGCCGGCAGGTAGGATCAGGTTTGAATTGTTGACGGCGCCCACAACATCCATTGGGCTCAACTGCCGAGATGCAAGCTTGTAGGGGTCGACGTACACCATGATCTGGCGGTATTTCCCGCCAAAGGGCGGCGGAATCTCTGCTCCCTTCACGACCGCGATCTGATTGCGGATAGTGAACTGTCCGATATCGTGCAGTTGAGTCTGATTGAGCCCCTCACCCTTGAGCGTCACCAGACAGACCGGCAGGCTGGAGGCGTCAAACTTGAGTACGACCGGTGGCAAGGTTCCGGGAGGAAGCCGCTTCAAATCAGCCAACGCGAGATTCGATAACTCCGTCACGTCGGCGTCGGCGTTTGTTCCCGGCTGAAAATAAACTTTGATGATGCTTACACCTAACAGCGATCGTGACTCCATGTGGTCGATACCGCTGGCGAGTGTGAAGAACCGTTCGAGAGGATCGGTGATGTCGGTCTCGATGTCCTGCGGCGGCATCCCGGAATAGAATGTTGCAACCACGACCTCCGGCAGATTGATAGACGGAAACAGATCCACCGGCATGCGCACCAGACTGGTCACACCTATGACCATCAGAGCCAGACATATCACGACGATGAAGTACGGATTACGTATTGAGAAACGTGACATTGTTTTCCCGTACCCGCAATCAGCTGCAGGCTATTCCTGGTTGGTCTCGTGGTATTGCATGACCTGCACAACTTTGGCGTTGACCTTCTCCCCAGGTTTCAACCCGCTGCGGTCGCTGACGACAACCTCTTCGTCAGCACTCAAACCGGAAACCACTTCAGCGTCGGTGGCGGTTTGCAGCCCAAGACTCACTGGGCGGTCTTCGATTTGATGGCTTGCGTTCACCACAAAAACCGTTGTCTTATCGGCCTCATGGTTTACGGCCTGCAAAGGTATGGACGGGATATCTTCCTTATGCTCCAGCGTGAGGGCTGCCTCGGCATAAATTCCGGGAATCAACACTCGATCTCGGTTCTCGACATCCACTTCGGTGTGCATGGTCCGAGTGTCCTCGCGCACGTCCACGGAAAACCGCGCCACCTTTCCCGGAAAAGTGCGGTTGAGCGATGGCACGCGAACGTCCACATGATCACCAACACGGATGTATCGCACGTAAGATTCTGGAACCGGAATCACGAGCCGGAAGAGATCGTCCTCAGAGAGTCTGACGATCGGAATGGCCTGCGTGCTCGATCCCGTACCTGCCTGCACAAGTGTGCCCAGGTTTGCGTACCGTTCCGTCACTACTCCAGCGAATGGCGCGGTGATCTTTGCATAGTCAAACAGGCTCTGATCGCGAGCCAGTTTCGCTCTGCTGACCGACAGTTGGCTCTGGGACGCCTCTAGCGCAGCCTGACCGGCGTCTACTTGAGAGGATGCCGCCATATCCTTTCCCTGTGCGTCGTCTACTTCCTGTTGTGCGACGATTCCGGGTTGACTCTCAAAGACGCCGTTCAGGCGCGTGTATTGCAGATGAAGTGCCTTGTACTGTGCCTGATAGCGGTACAATTCGTGCTGCGCCCGGCTCACCTGGTTCGTCGCGTTCTTGATTTCAGCTTGATCTTCCTGAAGCTGTGCCTCCAACTCAGGAATCTCCAGAACTGCCATTACCTGGCCAGCCTTCACGTGCGTACCATAGTCGACAAGCAGTTTCTTGACGTAACCGGATTCCTTCGCGTAAACGTCGATCTCCTGGAAAGGAACCAATTCGGAAGACAAAGTAATTTGGCGGCCCAGCGATTTGTTCACCACCTTCGTTACACCGACGGTGATCGTCGGCCCAGCCGCTTGCACCTGTACGTTTCCATTTCCGGAACAGGACGACGAGGCGATTGCCAACGCGATCACGATAGGCATGAACGCAAACAAAAGCGGACTTGCCGATCTGCGGATGCGCATCTTCTTAGATAAACCGCACTTTTGAGTCATCTTGTTTCCCTTAGCCAGCATTGCTGGGCCGCTTCCTAGCTCAGTGTCTTCATAACGTCGCGCAGTTTCGTCACTGAGAAGTCTCTTGATCGGCAAAAATCTATTATCTTTTGCTCCGCCCGTTGCAATCGGTCCGCAACGATCGGAACGTTCGCCGCAATCGCTGCTGGAACTGTCAGGACACCGTGACGGTCCCCGTGCAACAAGTCTCCAGGTCGTACTTCCATCCCACCAACGCTGACCGTCGCTCCAAGCTCGAAGATGTGAGCATAAGCGTGGGAAACAGCGACGCTTCCAGCGAACAACTGAACGCCCATCGAGCGCACTGACGGCAATTCACGCACAGCACCGTTAGTTACGTAGCCGGCGCAACCCAGAGCCTTCAAAACCGCGGCGTGCATATCCCCGACAAACGCCCCTCGTCCGGGCGGAGCGTCCATGTCCTCCAACACAAGGATGCGAGGTGATGGAACTTCGAGAATGCTGTTCCAGAAACCTGCACGGTCATGGAACGTACTACCTCCGATCGGTGGCTCGCCGCTGCGAAGGCGACCCGTGGCCGCATAACCCAACATCGGAGGGGCATCCGGAAACATGCACCGAATGCTGGCGTCCGAGAACCCAGTGTTGCGAAGTCTGACATTGAAGGTCTCAATGGCGTTCGCGATCATGCAGGTGTCAAACTGACGGAGAGCGTCCAACTCCTCTTCAGTCAATAAAGGTGCAACCCCCATCTGCGGATTCCTTTCCAGAACTTGACTAACTCAAACCGGACCGACCACCGGCAAACATTACATGCCAATGATCTCCTCTATGGAGAGCCGATTGACAAAACCTGCCGAATCCTGCGCGGTTGTTGCCAGATACTCGCAGCTCTGCTTCAAACGCTCGTGTCCGAACTGCTTTGCGCAGATAGACGCCAATGAGAGAACCATCGCGTTGTGAAGGACGCAGCTTTAACTGCGAAAACAACTACGAGAAGGATCGGAAGGATGGAGGAGGGCGGTTGTGGAGGTTGTCTTCAAGAAGCAGAGTTGGTATCGGAGGACCCGCTGGTGACATGCGCGGATAAAAATTCGGCGCGGACAAACCATCGACGCGCGTTACTGGAGGCATCCAGTCGGCTGCGTCCTTGACGAGACGCTGACGTTTCGCGTCGGGGCATGTGTGGCTTTGGACCGTTTTTACTGAGGACAGGGAAGCAGTACAAGGAGAGGAATATCGCGTCGCCACGCTCAGAGTCAATGCGAATAAAGCAACCAAAACGACCACTGCGCACCAATTCTTGCGTCGTTGATCTTCGAAATGGCTTCGCAGTGGCATTTCAGGAGCGGTTCGATCCCTGGTTGTTTTTAACATATAGAACTAAAACGCCGCAAGCAACAGGGTAAAGATGACGACGGTAATCACGGAGGAACACAGCGTTTAGATCGCTACGTCGTAATGGTTGGTTGTCTGTATTCGCGGCTTCCACGACTGTTTTATCGGGCACTCCAGGATTCCTTTCTGCTCCTTCTGGGGACCACCTTCCATAGTGTCGGCGCAAGTCAACTATCCCGCTCTCCGCCAGGCCGAGGTTGCCGGAATCGAAGTCCTCGCCGAAAGAATGGAACTGATTTCTTCTTCGAGTTCTCCTTGACAGCGGAGGCAGAACTGCGTCCACGGCAAGGGGAAACGACAGAAGTGCTACATTGAACTGGATGCGTTCCGAAATAGAAGAAGCCGTTCTGCTATTGCAGCGAGGCGACGATCAAGCATTGGAACAGGCTCTAGCTTTGCTTCAAAACACCGTTTTTTCCTTCAGCATGAGGGTTTGCGGTCAGCGCCAGGATGCTGAAGACACGATGCAGGAAGTCCTGCTGAAATCAGTTCCACATCTGTCTAAATTCGACAGCCCGAAGGCGCTTGTGGTCTGGCTCTATAAGGTCGCGAAGAACCGATGCCTAATGAGTCGCCGCCGAAGCAAGTTCGCCCTGATCCGGGAGCTCTCTCTCGAAGAACTGATGCCGGACCGGCGGGAATTGGAAAAATTGAGTGCCGAAGGTGGGATAAACCCAGAGAGGTTCGCGATTCGAAGCGAAGAAGCCGGAATGTTGCGCGAAGCAGTTCAAAAGTTGCCCGCGCAATATCGCATCGTCCTGGTGTTACGAGACATGGAGGGTCTGACCGACGAAGACGTTGCCGAGATTACAGGGCTGCGTGCAGGAACCGTTCGGGTTCGACTGCACCGTGCCAGGCTGTTCGTTCGAAAAGAACTCATGAAAGCGTGGAAACTGCAGAAACTGCAGGTGGATCACAGCACTGGCGCGGTAGTGCCCCATGGCACATTTCTCGAGAAACGCAAGGAACCCAAACCGGCGCGGTGCAAGGCCATGTTCGCAGAACTTTCGAACTACCTTGATGAGCAGTTGGACGATTCTATGTGTGAGGAGCTGGAAAGACACCTCGACGGATGCGGACCGTGCAAGGTGTTCATGGCTAGTCTCGAAGCGACGATTGACCAGTGCCGGAAGTCCCCCGCCGCGACCCCTTCTGGGAAGAGCGCCGTCAGGCTACGGAAGACACTAATGAAAAACTATGCCCGAGCTGTGGCAACCGTTCGGCCATAGGCGGTAAAGTCCATCCTTTTCGCTACTCTGCTTTCAAACTTTCCCTGTAACAAAATCCTGCGTTCTGCATTTGTTCGTGTTCCTGGTCGATAGCAGGGACAGGAGGGCAATCATGATCAGCGCCAAAGTAGAACTGACTCAAGCACTTAAGCAGCAGAGGCAGTTCGTGGCACTCACCGGCAGTGGGCACCATCTCCTGTTGGACGACGCCGCTGGCGGAAGCGGCCCGAAACCGATCGAACTGATTGCAGCGGGATTGGCTGGTTGCACGGCGTTCGATGTGATCACGGTGCTGCGCCAGAAATACCATCAGAGAGTCACAGGGTACGAAGTTCGGGTCGAGGCCGATCAGGCGGACCGCCCGCCACAAGTGTTCACGTCGGTGCGGATTCACCACGTAGTCACGGGCATCGAGATTGATATCGCGGCTTTGGAGGAAGCGATTCGCCTCTCCGAAGAAAAGTACTGCTCTGTAGGGGCGATGGTGCAAAAGACGGCGAGTTTCCATACGACCTACGAGATCGTCGAAGAAAAGACCGAGTGGATCAAGACGGCCCAAGCTGCAGGAGTCCAGAGTTGAAGATTCCGCTCAAATTCCTTGTAGCAGCCACAGTCACACTGTGCATTTCGCTAGCGGCGCAGGCTCAACAGAGCGCTGACCCTCCGCCTCTCACACTTCAGCAGGCGGTGAGGATCGCGTTGGAGAGAAATCCTCTCCGCAAGGCGGCCTTCGCCGACACAAAAGCGTCGTTAGCGGATGTCCGCGAAGCGCGATCGTTTCTCATGCCGCGTGTGACCTTCTCCGAGACTGCGACACGCGGCGACGATCCCGTTTACGTGTTTGGCAGCAGACTGCGGCAGCAACGTTTCACGGCCGAAGATTTCTCGCTGAATAAGCTCAATACTCCCTTGCCTTTTGGAAACTTCAGCACCCGTTTTGGCGGGACATGGAATCTGTTTGACTCCTTTGCTAGTTGGCACGGCGTGACTCGGGCAAAGCAGATCAACGAGGCTGCCGGGCATCAGGTGGAGCGTACCGAGCAAGAGATCGTATTCCGGGTCGTCGATGCTTATTACAGAACATTGTTGGCGACGAAACAGCTGGAGCTTGCTGAGCAGGCGGTAAAGACATCGCAGTCAATTTTGGATCGCAGTCAGTCGCGATTCGACGCTGGCCTGGTCGTGGAATCGGACCTGCTGACTGCGAAGGTACGCATCGCAGCGCGACAGCAGGAACTCATTCGGGCCAGGAACAATCTGGACTTGGCTCGGGCCGAGTTGAATACGGCTCTGGGGGTGCCGATGGATTCCTCTTTTCAGCCCATGACTCTGACGGAATCTGCGCTTCCAATTCCGGTTCTGCAGGATGTCGAAAAGCTCGCCTTGACGAATCGGCCAGACCTGAAGCGCATTCAATCCGAAGAATCAGCTCAGCGGCAGAGCGTTGCAATCGCCAAGTCATCGTTTGGCCCGCGAGTGAACGCCTTCGCCGGCTGGGAGATGGATAACCCGACGTTCGCGGCGGGCGGTGGAGGAAACAACTGGCTCGGCGGGGTGGAGATGGAAATCGACGTTTTCCAGGGTGGAGCAAAACGGGCAGAACTGGCTCGTGAACGCGCGCTCCAAGAGAAGGTTACGGCGATGAAGCAAGTGGCAGGCGATGCGGTCCGCCTTGAAGTCCGGCGTGCTTATTACAACTTGGACTCTGCTCGGCAGGAAGTCGAAGTTGCGCGAGCTGTCATCGCGCAGGCACAGGACAGTCTGCGTATCAGCCAAGACCGCTACGACGGGGGGCTTACTACCGTCACCGATCTTTTGAGTGCGGAAGAAGCGACGCGGCGCAGCCAGACGGATTATTGGGAGGCTGTCTATCGGTTTCATACCAGCTACGCCAGTCTCGAGTTAGCAAGCGGCACTTTAAATATTCAATCTCCGGTCGTGATGCCATGATTCGCGCAAATTTCATTCTCTTACGTCTAGTTCCTCTGGCCGCGGCTATCGCAGGCGGGCTGAGCGGTTGTTCCAAGGAGCGGACTGCACAGCCTTCGCCCCCTGAGACAGTTCGCAGTGTTTCCGTGATCCCAGTACAAAGGGCAGACACCCCCGATTTGTTGGAAGCAGTGGGAACAATACACGCGGCGCAGACCAGCCAACTCGCGAGCCAGACGATGGGAAACATCGTAGAACTGCGCGTGCATGAAGGGGACCGCGTACAGCGCGGGCAAGTCCTGGCGATCATCGACGATGCTCAACCTCGGGCGGCGGTGGACCGCGCCAAGGCAGGCGAAAGCGCCGCTCAACAAGAAGTGAACGCCTCAGATTCCGACTTGGCCCTCGCTCAATCGACCCTGGCACGTTACCAAACTCTCTATGACAGAAAGTCAGTCAGTCCACAGGAATTCGATGAAGTGAAGGCGCGATACCAGGCGGCGCTCGCGCATCGCGACATGACTCGCGCAGGTCAGGCACAAGCGAAAGCTGCGGTAGCGCAGGCGCACACCTTGCTTTCATACACGCGAATTCGTGCGCCGTTCGATGGAGTCATCACCGAGAAGAAAGCCGATCCGGGCATGCTGGCCAGTCCTGGCCTCTCAGTCTTCACAATCGAAGGCGTGGGGCACTATCGGCTGGAAGCTGCAATTAATGAAAACGATCTGCGATACGTGCTGATGGGCGAGCAAGTGCCGGTCATAGTGGACGCATTGGAAACTCCACAGCAACGAGGAAAAGTCGTGCAGATCGAACCTGCCGCCGACTCAGGCAGCCGCAGTTTCCTGGTGAAGATCGAACTACCGGCGGATGCGCGGCTGCGGTCGGGTCTGTTCGGCCGAGCACAATTCTCCCGTGGCAATCGGTCGGCATTGCTCATTCCGCAGACGGCCGTCGTTGACCGCGGTCAACTGCAGGGCGTTTACGTGCTCGACCCGAACGGTGTCGCAACCCTCCGCTATATCACCCTGGGAAAGACGGTGGGCTCGGCGGTGGAAGTGCTCGCAGGTCTTCAGGAAGGTGAGCGCCTGGTCGCGAAGCCCGGCGAAGTGGATCTGAATGGCAAGCGCATCGAGGCCCAGCAATGAAAGATCAAGGGGCCAGTTCACCAAGAGAATCCGAGCACCGTCTACGACTGGCGGGGCGCATCGCTCACGGTTTCATCGATTCGAAGCTGACGCCGTTGGCGATCGTGGCCGCATTGCTTCTGGGTGCTTTTAGCATTCTTGAGACTCCGCGGGAGGAAGAACCGCAAATTGTCGTCCCCATGCTCGACGTGTTTGTGCGGATGCCGGGCGCTTCGCCAGCGGAAATCTCACAGCGGGTCAGTCTTCCCATGGAGAAGCTGCTGCGCGAAGTTCCCGGCGTCGAATACGTGTATTCCATCAGCCAGCCGGGCATGAGCATGCTGATTGTGCGCTTCTATGTTGGATCGAAAGAAGAAGACGCGATCATACAGACGTACAACAAGCTGTTCTCCAACTTCGACCGCATCCCACCGGGAGTTTCACAACCGATCATCAAAGTGCGATCGATCAATGATGTGCCCATCATGGCACTCACGCTATGGGGTAAGAACTATGATTCGTATCATTTGCGGCGCATCGCCGGCGAGTTAGAAAACTCGCTCAAACAACTCGACGATGTCTCCGAAACGTCGATCATAGGAGGCCAATCCCGGCAGGTACGAGTGGTTTTGGATACGCCGCGTCTGGCAGCTTATGCCCTCACGCCGGCGATGGTCGCAAGGCAACTTGAGAGCGCCAACAGTCGCGGTGACGTGGGCAGCTTTGCCCGCGATAACCGTGAATTCCAGGTCGAAGCTGGAAGGTTCTTCACGCGGGCCGAGGACTTGCAGCAAGTGGTGGTCGGAGTCCACGCGGGCCGCCCAGTCTACTTGCGCGATGTGGTGGAGAAGTTGGAAGACGGCCCCGCCGAGACGGACAGCTATGTGATGTTTGCGGATGCTCGGGGTGGAACGGGACAGACGGCAGGCGCGGATTATCCTGCGGTTACGATTACTATCGCCAAGCGTAAGGGCACTAACGCGACAATAATTTCCGAACGGGTACTGGAGAAGGTCACCTCTCTTCACGGTTACGTATTGCCGAACGATCTAAACCTCACCGTCACGCGCAACTATGGTGAGACGGCGAAAGATAAGTCGAATGAACTGCTGAAGCACCTCCTGATCGCGACGCTCTCGGTGACTTTACTGATAGCCCTGGCGCTAGGTTGGCGCGAGTCCGGCGTGGTGCTGCTCGCCGTACCCGTCACACTCGCACTCACGTTGGCCATTTTTTATCTCTATGGATACACGCTCAACCGGGTCACTCTGTTTGCGCTGATCTTCTCCATCGGCATTCTGGTCGACGATGCCATCGTGGTGGTGGAGAACATCGTCCGGCACTTCCGATTGCCTGGCAGCCGCGGGCGTCCGCTCGCACAAGTGGCCGTGGAAGCAGTGGACGAAGTCGGCAATCCCACGATCCTAGCCACGTTCGCCGTCATCGGCGCCATCCTGCCGATGGCCTTCGTTCGCGGCTTGATGGGCCCCTACATGCGACCGATTCCCGTGGGAGCATCGGCAGCCATGCTGTTTTCGTTGATGGTGGCATTCGTGGTCTCGCCCTGGGCAGCTCTACGGTTGCTTCGAAACTACGCTGGTGAGGGCGGCCACGATAAACATGAGGCCGAAGGCTGGACGACCCGTTTGTATCGCCGCGTCATGAATCCGCTGATACTCGATGCTCGTCGCCGCTGGATGTTTCTGGGCGGAGTTGTTGTGTTGTTGCTGGCGGCGGTTGCATTCGTGCCTTTGAAATGGGTGCGGGTGAAGATGCTCCCGTTCGACAACAAGAGCGAGTTCCAGGTCGTCATTGATATGCCGGACGGAACTCCACTGGAGCAAACGACCCGCGTCGCGCAGGCGCTTGGGACGTATCTCGGCCAGCAACCCGAAGTCACGAATTATCAGATTTATGCCGGCACCTCTGGCCCTTACAACTTCAACGGATTGGTGCGGCATTACTTCTTGCGCCGTAAACCGAATCAAGCCGACATTCAGGTGAACCTACTGTCACGCCACGATCGCAAAGCGCAGAGCCATGAGATTGCACGACGGCTCCGCCCTGAACTGGACAAGATCGCCCAGCCCTTCGGGGCACGCATCAAGGTTGCTGAAGTTCCTCCTGGACCACCGGTGCTGGAGACCCTCGTGGCGGAAGTCTACGGACCCGATTACAAGAGCCAGATTGAATTAGCGGCTCAGATCAAGAAGGTGTTTCAGCAGACGCCAGGTGTTGTCGATGTGGACTGGTACGTAGAGGACCAGCAAACCAAATACGACCTTAAAGTCGATCTTGATAAGGCGGCACTGCACGGTATCTCTCCCGCTGATGTGACGCGTACGCTGCAGGTAGGATTGAGCGGTACAAGCGCCGGACTCCTGCACGATCCGAACTCCCGCGAAGATGTTCCAATCGAAGTGCGTTTAGCCAGCTCCGACCGCTCGGGAATCGAGAACCTCGAAAACCTGAAACTGCCCACTGCCTCCGGAGGGCAGATCGCGCTGCAAGAGGTCACAGATCTCCGCCAGACAACAATCGATACGAGTGTTTATCGCAAGAACCTGCAACCAGTCGTTTACGTGACTGGCGATGTGGCGGGCGGAGAAGAGAGCCCGGTTTACGCCATCATGAAGATGAGCGACGCCGTCGACAAAATCAAATTGCCGGATGGCTACGCGATCAAGCAGTACAAAGGTACGACGATGCCCGATCGCACGGACCGCTTGTCCATGAAGTGGGATGGTGAGTGGCACATCACGGTGGAAGTGTTTCGCGATTTGGGACTGGCATTTGCCGCTGTGCTGGTCCTTATTTACGTCTTGGTTGTCGGCTGGTTCCGATCGTTCGTCACGCCACTCGTGATCATGGCGCCGATCCCGCTCACGCTGGTCGGTATTTTGCCCGCCCACGCATTGATGGGGGCCTTCTTCACAGCAACCTCGATGATTGGTTTTATCGCCGGAGCCGGAATCATCGTGCGGAACTCTATTATCCTGGTCGACTTCATTGAACTGCGTCGTTCGCAAGGCATGTCGCTGGAGGATGCGGTCGTCGATGCCGGAGCGGTTCGTTTTCGCCCCATGCTGCTGACAGCGGCGGCAGTCGTTGTAGGGGCGAGCGTGATTCTCTTCGATCCGATCTTTCAGGGCCTGGCGCTCTCGCTGATGGCGGGAGAGGTGGCGTCCACCGTCTTGTCGCGGATGGCGGTGCCGGTTCTTTATTACCTCTCTCAAAGAGGACACTCGCTTCCCCCTTTGCATCCGCATTCGCCCGAAACTGTGGCCGAATGTGAAACACCGCAATGCGAAATTGCATAGGACCGGCTCGTTTGCAAGGAGAACTATTATGACCGTTGAACGTACACTTCGTTTGATTGCTGGCAGCTTTATCCTGCTGTCCCTGGCGCTCGGACACTACCTCAGTCCGTACTGGTATTTCTTTACTGCTTTTGTTGGTTTCAATCTGTTTCAGTCTGGATTCACCAACTGGTGTCCAATGATGACCTTTCTCCGTAAACTTGGAGTTGGCAGATAGGGGAGAATACACATGCCCAATTGGATTTGGGGAGTCGCGATCCTTATTGCCTATGTGGTCCTGACACAATGGCTACTGCCAAAACTTGGCGTCCCTACTTGAAGAACGCAAGGTTGCGCCGAGTCTCGGCGCGAAACGGTTCCTAAGATACGCCTTCAGGAAAAGCGTGACGACGAATAGTGCAGGTTGAGTTTCGCGAGAGTTATTGTCAGTCCTGATGAGACACCGCAAATCACTTGAACATCCAGTGACTCTCTGCTCTCGGTTCGCACGCAGCGAGCAATCTCGACCTCTCGCATCAATCAGCAGGCGTCGTCCTGATCGGGGCACGGAGCTCCGTGGGAGGAGCGGTGGAGCGCCGCCAAGATCGGAGCAGGCTACAATTTGCCGGCAGACGATCCACCTTACATGCTACATCTCTAGCAATCGGCGAGGCAGCACTGTACTCCTCGCGAAGCTCTATGCTAAGTGCCGGCTTTCCTGTACTGCGGACACATTTTGACGTTGCAGAAGAATCCGGAAACCAAGCCCATGTGTAATCAGGAGTAGAGGCACGATAAAAGTAGGAATGAAGTAGGTGGCGCCCAACTGGCCCGCCATTAGACCAGCATGATTGGCCTGGTAGAAAGCGTTGAAGAGCTCGGCTGTCCCCCAGACACTGAATATCCATGCGATGACAATGCCAGACGCACTGGGCAGAGAGATCTGCGCAAGCAGGGCAAGTACGGCCGCCACGATGTCCCCATATGCCGCCGCATGCGCGAATGCAGACGGCAGGTCAGGTGACACCACCCCTGGCACCAGAAATGATAATCCGAGAAAGCGGAAGCTGTGCAAGATGAGCAGAGGCCGCAACGCTTCGGCCTGTTGCCGGAGGCGGAGTTGCGGCCAGATGTATCGGGCGGCGACGATTCCCCAGGCGATGAGGCTGAATACGATGCTGACAAAAAAAGGGAGTTGCGACTTCATAAATTCCTCCTATTGAGATTCCAACCATTGAGGGCGGCTTACGGCGGAAGTGGTCTTCTTGTGGGCTGACTCCGGAGACTTGGCAGGGTCGGTAATACCGTGCTCGCGCCACCAGATCTCAGAGTTGGGCGCAAACTCCGGCTCGGACGGAAACGGACGGCGCAGTTCGCGGTCGTAGCGATCGAAATTGAAGCTGGGGCTGAGCGGGGCGATCATGAACGACGCGAACTCGCGGACCCAATGGCCAAGAGTGCGCTGGTTGCGAGGTTGCATAGCATACCGGCGAGCAATCGTCTCGAGGCTCTCTGGGGGGCGGCCGGTTACGTCGAGCACGTCGGTCGTTGGTGCACCCAGTTCAAAGGCGCCGCGTTTGTGATCATCGATGTAATAACGCACATTGCTCATGACGTCGATGGACATGCCGGCCATCCGGGCAGCTTTCAGGAACAACCAGGTGGGCGTCGGCACGACCCTGATCGATCGCCCGACAGCTCGGCCGATCGCTTTCGCCATGTCCTCCGCGCCGAGGAGTTCCGGGCCGGTGGGGCGGTAGCTCTTTCCGGCATGCTGCGCCGGATTCTTCAGGGCCGCAACGGCGACTCGCGCGATGTCCTCGTTCGACGGTGGAGCGTTGCGGCTCCTGCCGTACATCCAAGGGAAGAGGCCCAGCTGCGACGCCAACCCAATTGTCACTAGGTAGGAATCAGCGAAAAAGCCAGGGTTGACGATCGTGTGCGCAAGCCCCGGTGTCACAGAAAACAACCGATCAACCAGCCAGTGGTGGCGGGTCATTAGCGAGGGATGCGATGGACTCGACAGCCATTGTGTTAGGCCGACAATGTGTTCGAGATGGGCTTCCTTGGCGGCGACGGCGAATGCTACCGCGCCCTGAATCATGTACGGATCGAGAGGCGGACAATAGTAGGCGCTTTGAACGTCCCTTAGCGCGTCAGAGATCTGCTCGACATCACTCATGTCGGCGACTGCAATCTCGGCTCCTTGCGCCTCCAACCGCGCGCTTCGGTCATCGTTGCGACGTACCATGGCGCGCACACGATAGCCGGATTTCAGCAATTCGCTAACGACAACGCTACCCGTTTTTCCGGTGGCGCCCGTCACGAGGATTCTAGGCTTAATCATGATTGTCTCCTTCTCAGCGCCGTGGCTTGCTGGGCAGCAGTGCTAATCGGACGTGTTACTGCAGCGCTCCCGGGTTCAGTGCCCTGAGTGGCATCAACGGTCCAACGGGAATGTACTCGTGATCCATCAAATGTTCTTTCGCGAGCGGCAGCGTTTCCATGAGGGATCTTGCCTCTCCCTCGGTTTTCGCGTCGACCAGGAAGATGACCCCTTTGCCATCGCCACGCGAATACCACTGTCGGATTTTCCCATCGAAATAGAGCTTCACAGTTGCCCGAATCTCTTCCGGCATGACAGCCATGATTTGTTGCGGAGTTACGCCCTGTTTAGGCGTCTGAATGACCAACACAGCGGTGGTTTTAGGTATCGCCACGCTGGGCAGGGCTTGGACACTCTCGGATGGTGATTGCGCGACGGACAGCGCGGGAAGCACTGCCGCAAGAAGAGGAATCATGAACTTCATCTGGTTTCTCCTGTCGATTCAGCTTATAGTTACTGACTAAAGAGTACGGTCGTACTCCTAAGGTCGCAAAAAAATTACGATGCGAAGCACTTGATGAAAAAGCTCCTCGCCTCCATCAATATCTGCTCGCGCCTTTGAGTGTCCGAACTAACGCGGGCCATCATCAACACTCCCGCCATGCTCGGGAACAATAACCTGATCTTCGCCAGTTTCTCTTCTTGCGTCTGACCAGGCATGAACGGCAGGAACCGCTCACGATACGTCTGCAACAACGTCTCAATCCTTCTCCGCACGGCTACAGGTTTCCGTGCGAGTTCCGGCCCGAGAGCGGCGCGCACGCAGCCGGTTCCCGGCGAATTCAAGTGGCCCGTGCTTAGATAGCGTTCGATGATCGCTTGCACAGCCTGACCCTCGGGCGCGGACCGGGCTACTTCCACCATGCCCCGCCCAGTCTCGTCGAGCGCCCGAGCCACAGCTTCGACGAACAGGTCGTCCTTGCTCTTAAAATGCCGGTAGAATCCCCCTTTTTTCAGGCCTACTTTTTTCATCACCGTCCCGATGCCGCTGCTGTCACCTCCACGCTCGCGGAAAGAGCGAGCGGCGACGGAAAGAATCTTCTCGTGGTTCTGCGCTTTGTGGTCCCGGGAGTATCGCATGCCTAAAGAGTACGACCGTAAGCTAATGTCTGTCAAGGCCAAATCCGATCGTTGAAGCGGCAAGGCACTCTTCAAGTCAAGCAAGATGGGTCGAAACCTAGCGGAACCTTTGAAGGCGAGCGAGGCTGAGGGTGAAGGCCCCCACTCTTGCAGTGTATCATTACTGTGATACACTGTGTCCTATGCTTATACGCCTGAACCCATCCTCAGGGATTCCGATTTATCTGCAAATCGTCGGACAGATCAGGCACTCGATCGAAATTGGTGCTTTGATTGAGGGAGATCAGCTGCCAGCGATTCGTACGTTGGCGGTGGAGCTTGTCGTCAGCCCAAATACTGTGGTGAAGGCATATGACGACCTCGCACAGGAGGGCCTAATTCGCCTCCGACACGGCGCGGGAGCGTACGTCGAAAAGGGCAACTCCGCAAAATCGCGGCTCCGCAGGTTTCGGGAAGCTTCGATTGTGGTGAAGGAAACTGTCCGAAAGCTGAGGAGCATGGGTCTTAGCGACGACGAGAGCCGCCGTCTATTCGAAGCGGAATGGGTCGAGGAGGCTTCAACGCGATGAAGTCCGCCGTAGACACAAGGGAACTCACGAAACGATTCGGGAACAATTGTGCGCTGGCGGGATTGACTATGACCGTTCCCTCGGGGCATATCGTGGGCTTCTTGGGTCGGAACGGCTCGGGCAAAACTACAACCATCAAAATTCTTCTCGATGTGATCCGACGAACCTCCGGTGAGGCGACGGTGCTTGGCGAGCCCACGGGATCTATCGCGGTTCGCCGCCGCATCGGTTTTCTCGGCGAGGACAAGCGGCTCTACTCCTACATGACCGTGCGGGAGATCATCGCATTCACGCGTCCGTTTTTTTCGACGTGGCGCGTCGACACTGAAGCCCGCCTGCTCACGGAGTTTGAACTTCCACTGAATAGCAAGGTCAGTGCTCTGTCAAAGGGTATGCGGACGAAGCTGGGCCTTCTGCTCAACCTGTGCCGTCACTCGGAACTCCTTATCCTCGATGAGCCTAGCGAAGGTCTCGATCCGGTGATGAGCGAGCAGATGCTGCAGAGTCTAATTCGGCAGGCGGCTGATGGAACCACCATATTTTTCTCGTCGCACCAGGTTGCAGAGGTTGAGCAAATCGCCGATTCCATCATCGCCATTGAGAAAGGGCGAGTCATTCTCGAGGGCTCGATGGACAATCTCCGGAAAAACTTTCGGAGGATCAATCTTGTATTCGATGACCCTCCTCCGCCGGAAGCGTTCAGAACGGACGGTGTGGAGCGGGTGATCGCGCAAGGACGAACTATAAGTATTCTTGCCAGTCGCAACGTCGACGAGATTGCGGCGCTTGGCCCACTGCTGGCCGCGAAGTCCGTTGACGTGCAGCCCGTCGGCCTGAAAGAGCTGTTCCTGGAGAAGGTGAAGGCAGACCATGCCAATTCATAAAATCTGGCGCGAATCGCGGTCGCGCTTCCTCTTCATTCTTGCCGCGCTGCTGATCGTGACCAGCACTTCCGTGTTCTACAACGCCAAAGCCGAGAGCGTTGTTATCGAGTCCAAAGACTTCCACGAGGCTGGTGTGCGGACGATCCGGGGCGCGCTCTTTCTGTTCTGGGGGTTTTCCGCCATGTTTTTGGGGCTTGGTGGTTTTCTCCGAGAGCGGGCACTTGGGACCGTGGACTATACCTTGTCCCTGCCCGTCAGCCGAACCCGGTGGTTTCTCTATCGTTCTCTAAATGGAGCTCTTCAATCGATGGTCGCTGCGCTTATCCCGTCACTAGCGGTTCCCCTCATCGCAGCACTCTCCGGTGGCGACTATCCCGTCGGTGACGCGTTCCTCCTTGGCCTGCGTCTCGGACTCGGCGGGATGCTGTTTTACTCGGTTGGCCTGCTAGCATCCACGCTTTTTGCCGGAGACTTTACAAGTGCCGGAATCGGAATTGCCGTCGTCTTTGCGGTAAATAACAGCACTCGCGATTTTGAGTCATTGAAGCGGCTGAATCTGCAGGATGCGATCACTCCGATGCACATGATCGATCCATCCACCTACCTGATTCGCGGGCAAATGCCATGGAACGGAATCGCTTTCAGCTTTGCTCTAAGCCTCGTGTTGGCAGTGTGTGCTTGGAAGCTCACGATTGCCAGAGACTTCTGAGGATCGCCCGCGCGCCTTTGCTTGGTGAAAAATTGCCAGAGCACCTATGCGCAAACCGCTTTGGAACAGAAGATCTCGACCATGCGCAGCCTGCTCGGCTGTCTCCCGCTGGCCACTCGTTCGCACTCGTGACTAGCGATCAAACCTCGTGGTGGCCTGTTTTAATCAACGATGTCAATGGGGGCCGACGACTGCAAGGTCTCGGTGCCTGAACAAGCTCACATCTCCGATGGGTCGGGCGACTCCGGAGTATTCTCCAGCACCTTCAATTCTAATCCCTTTAACGTTCCCAGCGAGGACGCCGCGGATTCGCGTTCTTTCATGCTCGTATCGAAATCCAGCAATTCACGAAGGCGAACTACGACGACACGTTTGACCTCTCTGATCTTTTCTGCAAATTCGTCGACTCGTATTTCCACCAGACCAGCTTCGGAGAGCGTTCTCCAAACCTGCTGCGCCTCAATTTCCTCATCGGATGGGCTCATAGCTCCAAACCTCGTTTTATCCGCACGGCGAAGACTCCGTCAATTCGCTATCGTCCCGTGTCCTGGACGTTGCGTTCTGAGTGCTTGAATCTGAGGTACGTATATGCCAGATACTGGTTCAGTTCCGCCCAGAAGGGCTGATCCCGTGTGCGCGGGTCCATCCTCGCTCCCGCCATCGCGAGCAGCCGCTCCTCCCACTCCTCGCGCTCATCGTCACTCACCTCATCAATCTTGCGCCAGACCTGTGGCTGGGGACAGCCCGAGATCCTGTGCTCGGGTATCACTCGTCCATCCTCAAGAATGAAATCTCGCCAGACCAGCCCCCAACGCACTTCTTTTAGAATAGCGGTCTCGGGTCCGGTGGAAGATTTGAACGAAATGACGTCGCCCGCTTCCGGAGGCCAGTTCGTTTCATTGCCTTGTAACTTTGCCGTGGACTGCATCGTTGGTAAACCGGTGGGAAGCTAAATTTAGTTGCTTTCTTCGGGATAGGGTTTGCGGCTGACGATCCGGCCGCCCTTTGTGCTTGGTCTCGGCCAATCGCTGCGAGACAAGACCCGGTCCACGGCCTGCTCCACCCTTAACATGAAGCTCGCGTCAGGATCCAAGCCACCGGGTGACGCGGCGAAGGCCATACCGAGAGCATTCGTGTCGGTGGCCGGCTCAACCATTGGCACCAATTGCGGGTGCTGGTTCAGATAGGCAATCCACACAAGGGTCACGGCGTTGTACGCCAAGCTCTTCAGCAGACTGATAATCGCGACGTGAGCATTGCCATACCACATCACCACACTCACCAGGATTAGCTCAACGCTGGCAAACATTCCGAATCCAAGTGCTATGCCGAAAACCTGTTGCCGCCAGCAATTCCTGAGAAAACGGCAAAGAAACATCAATAGCAGGAAGAGACCTACCTGCATCAGACGCATGCTGCGATCAAATGAAAATACCGCCTCCACTATCCTGTCTCCACCGGCTTCGCTACTGGACACTGCACCTAGAATTGCAATGAGCAAAAGCAGCCCACACGACCATCGGAATATGGTGGTACCTAAAATCTGAATGCCCCCGTACTCCCTGAAGAGACTGCGCAAAATCTCATCCATTACCGCGACAGTGAAAATCACACTGACCGCATTTCCGGTCCAGTAAGCGTCGAAGTAGTTATCAGGAAAATACCTGTACGCGACAAATAAACATGCCGACTTGAGAACCTGAAAAAGGATGTAGGAAAAGAATCGGGGAAACACCCTGTGAAAGTCGCGCCGGACCATGCAGATCAGAAGGGTGATCTGGAGCACCGGGCCCGCGAGCCAGCTCACAAACGTTAACCAGTTCATTACATTATTCAGGCGCAATGCTCGAAAGCATACCCATCCGCCGACCGCTCTGCAACAAAATTCTTGAGCAGCCCGACGTCGATGTTATGAATTCCCCTTACCTAATAGTTATTTGCAGTGCTTACCACGGCACAAGGGCATCGGGTCGCTACCATCGGCAACGACGACAGCCTGTTCTGCTCGAATGGCAGAATTGCCGGAGTGCGAGTTGATTGTTGGGATTGCGCTATACAGACCAGCCAGTGCTACAACGGTGAGCAGGACTTCCAGTACCTTGTTCATTTGGGGGAGTCTCCTTCACGCTTGCTTCAGCGCGTGTTGAAGTATATGCGCGGTCGACGCTTCGTGAACAAAAAGCTCTGTGGATATTTTCCTTTACTGAGGATCCCGCACTGGTCGTGGCGGCGGTTCAGAAGCTTCATCCGCCAGACAGTAGTTTGCTCTCAGAAGGGGCTCGTCAGTACGGCCTTGCATCGCCTGAGTTTCTAGCGCGACCTCAATGTTTTGCGTTCTGTCAGTTCGGTGGGCGTGAGCGAGGACTTCCTTCATCCGACGTTCGTCAACTAAGAGTTCACCGGCCGCAACCGTTCCGCCGCGACCCATCCCCGGCGGCGATCCTCGCATACTGATCGGTGTCTGCGGGCCAGGAGGCGGGCAACGACGGCGCACAGGCTCGATGGCTTCCAACTAGCGCCGCTCGGGTTGCGGCTTGTCCGAGGCAGGAGCAGGTTGCGGAAGCGACTGCAGTTCGTGTTTGATCCAGCTAAGGTTGTTGCTATGCGGGAACACAGCGGCGAACTCGGCAAAGTTCTTGTACAGCACGACGGTGGTGCCAGGCGGGACAACGGTCCGTATCTTCTCTTTCACAGGCGTTGGCGTGTCAGCATCGAACAGATTCTGCTGCAATCGGAATTTCTTGGCTTTAACCTGCGGCATCCAGGTAAGCGTCTCCAGGCTAGCCACTTTCTTTAAGAAGTCCGGCTTCACATAGTTGGGCCGTTCATCCTGAGGAACAAAGGGAGATGTCGCCATCCAAGTCGGCCAGTCGCCCCAGGGATCCAATACGTCGAGGACCTTGATGCGCGGGTCGACCGCCGAGGCGAGAATGGCGATGCTCGCCCCTGATCCTTGTCCGAACATTGCGACCCTATTCATGTCCAAATCGCCACGCGCAGTCAGGTAATCCAGCACCATCTGTACGTCATGTGCAGTGGTGGCGAGACACTCCTGCAGATCGCTCAGAAACCATTCCTGCAGAGGACGGTCGTGATAGCGTTGTCCGGTGAGCGCCGAAACAAATCCCACTGCAGCAAAACCATCTTTGACCAAGTCTTTTTGAAAGATCTCGTTTTTGTAGGCGTCCGTGTCTGCAGGATAGCCATAGAGATTCAAGATCACGGGAGGATTCTTCACTCCCACGGGCTTGATCACGTAGACATGAAGCGGATCGCCCCAGCGCCACTGCAGATCCACTAGTTGTATGACGTAGTCCGGGTGGGAGTCATCGATTAAAGCGAGCGGCTGAGTCGGCACGAGGTGGCTGCCGCTCAATGCAGGAGTCTCGAAGTCCTCGGTAACACCGACGAAACGATGGTCGTTCGGATCCGCGAGCGGCGGAGAGGCGGCCAACTGAGCCATGCCGACCGGTGCAAGAGATGTTAGAGCAACTGCGAGAGCGACAATTCTTAGGAATCGTATCCGACATACTTTCACCAAAGCGAACGCCATTTATGTATCCCCGAAGGAGAAATGCTTTTAAAGCAGAAGTTGCCAGCGGCCCCGAACCCAAGCTGGATGCCGTTTTGTGCCGCGCTGGACTCGGAACCAGACCAATTCCGTCGAAACTTAATTCGCGGCGACCTCATGATTGTTCCGGCGTCGTTTCCTGTAGTTCGGTTGTTAATTGTAACCACGAACCGAACGAGCTTCCATGGTTGACATTATCAGCCGACGAAATTTTAACGTTCTATTAACCTGAGCGGTTTCGGCTGTCCTATAGAATCCGCGCTTGCCTTTCAAATCCTTCACCAGCATTTGTTCTGGAGTCGCGAGCGTGAAAGTGTCTGCGCCGTTTTCGTTTCGTCGCATCATTAGCGTCTCTTTGCTCACGCTTCTTGTGCTCCAGTGTTCGTTTAGTCGTGCCCAGGAGCAACAAAAAGCCGGGAGCGACGTGGGCACGATCAGCGGAACAGTGACTGACCAGACGCAGGCGGTAGTTACCGGCGCGAAGGTCGTCCTGACCAGCGCGGCCGGAGAGAAGCGTGAAACCGAAACCGACAATAAAGGTGCGTACTCTTTTACCGGACTCAAAGCGGGCATTTACACGTTGACGGTGACTGCTCCTAACTTCGCCGTCAAGGCTCTTGACAACGTGAATCTGTCCGCAGGCCTCGAACTCACGCTGGACGCCCCATTGGAGCCGGCCAGTGAAAAGACCGAGGTGAACGTACAATCCAGCAGCTTGGAAAAGGTGGAGACTGAGAGCGCCACCGTCTCCGGAACGATCACGCAAAAAGAGGTTGTTTCGATCGGACTCAACGGGCGCAACTTCACTCAGCTCATTGCGCTCGCTCCCGGGGTAAGCAATCAGACCGGTCAGGATGAGGCTAAGGTCGGAGTAGTAGGCAGTGTGAAGTACAGCGTCAATGGTGGCCGCGTCGAATACAACACTTTCGAAGTGGATGGCAGCGACGTGCTCAACACAGGATTGAACGGTGCATCCAGCACGCTGATGGTGTATCCGAGTCTAGATGCGATCCAGGAAGTCAAGGTTCTGACGTCGAACTATGGAGCTCAGTTCGGACGAACTGCATCAGGGACGGTTCAAGTAACCACGAAGTCCGGAACCAACCAGTTGCATGGGAATCTCTACGACTTCGTCCGCAACGAAGCATTCAACGCGCGCAATTTTTTCGATTTTGTCGGTACTGCCCCTCCCGCACCGGGACAACTGGTCGGGCAGAAGATTGGAGGCAAAGCACCACTCTATCGCCGCCAGGACTTCGGAGGCACGATCGGCGGTCCACTCTTTATTCCTCACGTATTTAATACCAAGAAGGACAAGACGTTTTTTTTCTTCTCCGAGGAATTCCGACTGGAGAAAACTCCGACGGACTTCAACCAGGCAGTGCCGGGACTCAAAGAGCGCGGTCTGATCCTGACTTCGAATGGGATCGAGAGAAACCTTCAAGTTAGTCCGAACACCGGGGCGGTTTACCAGGACTTCGATTTCAGTGACGTATGCGCGCCGGGCGGGGCCGCCTTCGCACGTGCACAATTCCCCGACTGCCCATCCGTGGCTCCGGCGGCTGGAGGACTTCTCAATCCTGCGATCCACTTGGAGCAACCCGCGATCAATGGGGTTTCCACACAAGGTGTGGACAAGAACGCGATGGCGATCTTGAACGCGAATCTGATACCGCTGCCTAATGCTCCCTTCGGCTGCAATTTCAAGTTGCCGAATCTCAACACTGACCTCACGAACTTGGATCCTTCGGACCCCAATCATTGCTACAACGTCGCTGTTTCGCCTTCCACGTACTGGCGCGAGGAGTTGTTCCGCATCGATCAGATTCTTACGACTAACGTGAAGGTATCGTTCCGCTATGTTCATGACGCGTGGGACACGACGGTGCTAACCCCGCAATGGGGCATTGTGCGCGACACTTTTCCTACAGTTCAGAATCGGTTCGCGGGGCCGGGAACAAGTCTGGTAGCACATCTTACGGACACAATATCGCCGACGTTGTTGAACGACGTTGTTCTTAGCTACGTCAACTCGAGCATCACGCTGACTGACCAGAACGGACCAGGCGGCGCCCAGTTTCAGCGCAATCCAACCCTCGACCAGCCACTCGTAGCTGATCCATCCGCTCCCGGCATATGCAATCCGGCGATCAGCGTTGACCCAGCGACCCAGATCCCGCAATGCGCCATCGGACATATTTTTGCTAACGGCTTTGGCGGCAAGATGCCGGGCATCGACATCCTCGGTACAAACGCCGCCTATGGCGGTGCAGGCTTTGCAGCCGACTCCGCGTACATGCCGTGGGGCCACACTAATCCGACGTATGCCGCACGCGATGATGTGGGCAAATCGATCGGCAAACACACGCTGCAGTTCGGAGCCCAGTATGTCTACTCGCAGCGAAATCAAGACAATAATGCGATCGGCGCCGCTTCTGGAGATATGCAGGGATTGCTGACGTTCAGCAATCTCACGCATAGCACCGGCAATGCGTTCGCCGATTTCCTGCTTGAACATCAAAATCAAAATGGATCGAATCTTACCGAAGGATTCATCCAGAGTTTCACACAAGATTCAGCGCAACGCCGTTATTACCAGCGCTTCCAAATTGCTGAGCCCTATTTCCAGGACGACTGGAAGATAACTTCGCGCCTGACCCTGAACCTGGGCCTGCGGGTCAGCCTGTTTGGTACTTACAGCGAGAAAAACCGTAATGCGTGGAACTGGGAAGCCTCGCGATTCAATCCATCGCGGTTTGGAGTCGACCCCGTATATGGGGTGCTCCTCGATAAGACTTCGGGATCCACTCCGGTGCCGTTTGATCCGACGTCTTTCCAACTTGACCCCGGTGTAGTAACCGACCTGGGTTTGGTTCGGTGTGGTTATGACGGCACGCCCTCAAGCTGCATGCAGGGTCATCTCTTCAATCCAGCGCCGCGAGTTGGTTTCGCTTGGGATCCCTTCGGCGACGGCAAGACGTCAGTCCGAGGCGGCTACGGCATCTTCTATGAGCACGGTACAGGTAACGAAGCCAATACCGGTTCTCTCGAGGCGAGCGCACCAGATGTTCTCAGCATGACTCAGCCTCTGCCTGCCAACTACTCCTGCATTGGCAATATTGGCTATGGAGACACGAACAGCGATTGCGCCAATCCTCTCCAAACTGCCGCTGCTGTACCGTCGGCCGGTTCCGCGTTTCCTCTCGATGTCACCTCAATTCCAACGAAGGCCATCTGGCCCTATGCCCAGCAGTGGAGTTTCGGGATCCAACGCGAATTGCCCCGCGCGTTCGTCGTCAACCTCGCCTACGTGGGAAGCAAGGGAACGCATTTGACGGTGGAGCGCCAACGCAATCAGTTGTTGCCGCTGCCCGTGAGCGAAAATCCATTTGGTCCAAACGAACCCCTCACCATCACGGATTGCACCGTTGCTCCTCCGGGGTTCGGAGGATCGAATTTCCCAGGAGACGGCACGACGCCGTTTCTTCTTCAGGACGGAACGCAGGTTTCTCCGCAAAATCCAGCCTACGTGCACTTGCAGGCAGCATGCACGAATCCGAATATCCCAAACGTCAATTCTCTTGCCGGGCGACCGTACCCGGGTCTGGGTAGAGTCCTGTCGTTGGAAAATGTAGCTGGATCCAACTATCACGCGTTCCAGGCGACGCTGCGACACACCAGCGGAGGACTCACAGCCGGAATCTCATATTCCTACAGCCACTCGCTCGACAACGCTTCCGATCGAAGCGACCCCGTGCTGGTAGATTCCTACGACCTACGTGAAAACTATGCCAGTTCGAACTTCGACCAGCGTCATCTGCTTAATCTGAGCTACGTATACCAGTTGCCGCTGAAGCGGTTTCTCCACCAGTTGAATGACTGGGCCTACGAACCTCAGGACGCAACCACACCCAGCAAGTGTTGTTCAGAGTTTGTGAACCAGATTCTCGACGGCTGGGAGTTTTCGGGCGTCACGCTTTTTCAATCGGGAACGCCGTACACGGTCATCAACAGCGCTGGAAATACGGGTATCTCTCTTACCGACAATGCCGGCGTTTCTAGCGGCCTTGGCATCGCGGCATCTTACCCCGATGTATTAAGAGGACTGCCATCGCCCGGCAATAATTCGTCCAGCGTTGGTCCCCTCCAGGCCAACCCTTCTCAGTTTGTGGCTCCGCGCGGACTCACTTTCGGGGACGCGGGTCGAAACTTTCTGAACAATCCAAGCCGCTGGAACTCCGACGTGGCGCTGCTGAAGCATTTCAAAGTGGGCGAGCATGGCGACATTGAGTTTCGCGCCGAGGCTTTCAACGTTTTCAATCACACTCAGTTTCGGGTCTACGACCCCGATAATCCCGGCAGCAGCGGAAACAATGTGATCAGTTGCTACGCCGGCCCAGACTACTCGGCCGGATTTGGGCGTTCTATTACTACGGGGACTGCAGCTGTCGACTGCGTTACGGGCGCCTCATTCCTGCACCCGTTGGATGCGCACCGCCCCCGCACCATTCAGTTCGGGATGAAGTTGGCCTTCTAGGCGCAGACATCATGCACATTTTCTTTGAGGATCGATTGAAAGGGCGGGCGAAGCGGGAACAGCTCTCTGCGTTTCGTAGAAGAAGCAACAATCGCTTCTGGGTTTTGTTGCTCGCAGCCACCGCAATCCTTCCGGCGTGTGGTGGTAGCAATAACGGTAACACCAACATCGTCGTAAACCCCGTACCCCTAACAGGCAACTGGCAGTTCACCGTTTCAAATCCCCCGGATCACTCTTTCCTCGGCGGCATACTAGGCGGGTTTCTGATACAGAACGGCAACGCGGCCACGGGGAGTGCACTTTACTCTGTCTCGCTGCCGAGTCCGAGCGGTACAAGCGCAACCGCATGTAATAGCGGGTCGGCAGCTATCAGCGCAACCATCAATGGCCAGAATGTGACGTTGACCGCCGTGGCCGGCACACAGACTTTCACCTTCACCGGAGCACTGAATGTCGATGACACAATCATGGCGGGTACTTACACATCGACAGCAGGCACGGCTGCAGACGGTTCGGCCTGCGGCACTGCACAAAGCAGCCTGCAGTGGAGCGCCGCTGTGGTCCCGCCACTCATGGGGTCTATCGCGGGAAGCTTTCACAGCACTGGCGGCGCCGCGGGTTTGAACAATCAGGACTTCTTGCTGGCGGGCGTGATTACTCAAGGGGCAAACACCGGCAGCAGCAGCACGACAGTCACAGGCTCTTTGGGCTTCGCGGATCCGATCACTCTGCAAAATGATTACCCTTGCGTCGTAACCGCGAATGTGAGCGGCACCATCAGCGGCAATACGGTGGCCTTACAGATCACCGCTCTCGACGGCTCGACTCTGGGTCAGATCGGTGGAGCGCCAGGCTCCGGGCTCGGAACCGTAACTTTAGACTCCACACAGAAGGGACTTGTTGTTCATTCTCTGCTGGGTACCGCCTACGCTTTGAGTTCGACTAGCTGTCCTGGGAGTCCTTCCAGCCCTGGAGACTCGGGGAACCTGTGTCTTGAGTTGAACAGTTCCACCGCTTGCCAGCAGCCCTTCACCCTCACTCCGGCGTCTTTGACCTTCCCTAATCAGACGGTGGGCTCTACTTCCAAAGAAAAGACGATCACTCTTACGAACACATCAAGCTCCATCCTGATGGGCCTGACGTGGACGTTCGCAAACAATGCTGCTGCCGGTGATTTTGCGGTCACGACCGACACTTGCGATATTCCAGGTGATCCCCTCGGATCTACTTTCATTCTTAATATTGAGCAGTCGTGTGTTATCGGGGTCACTTTCACACCTCAAGACAGCTGCGCGAGCGGAAATCAGTGTTCGTCGCCGGCAGCAGCAACGCTGACCCTGACGAGTCCCTCGACCGCCGACAACGATACTGCTTTTGCCATACCTATCACCGGCACTGGAGTCGCCAGCACCGCCGTCTCTGCTAGCAGGTTTGATTTCACTGCTAGCGGTTCCGTCGGGAGCACATTCAACGCAGGATCGGGTTCGCTCAAATGATCGCTCTTTCCAGGACGTTGCATAGCATGCGCAGATCGACTAAGAATCCGATGCAACGCGAAAGGAATCGCACGCTATCCTTTCCCCCGTCGTATGCAGCTCGCGTCAAGAGTGTATGGGGCTTGCTTCTCGTCGGCACGATGATGCTTACGGCTTGCGGTGGTGGTACCGGCAACTCTGGCGGATCGACACAGCCGTCATCGGTTTCGGGCAACTGGCAGTTCTACATGGACAATCCGGTTGATCCCTCTGGAAACACTCCGTTCGTGGGAGGCCTGCAGGGCGGATTCCTTCTGCAGAAGAGTGGCTCGTTGACAGGACAGGCAGTCTACTCCGTCGCGATTCCGCCGGACCCGAACGCACCGAACGGTACTCCCTGCAACAGCGGGTCGGCGCCGATCACGGGAACAGTCAATGGACAGACGGTGACTTTAACGGCCGTAGCGGGTACACAGACTTTTACCCTGACTGGAACGTTGCGGTCTGACGGGTCCGCTATCGACAACGGCACTTATACATCGACCGCAGGTACGGCGGCTGATGGCGTAACACCTTGCGGGATCGCGACGACTCAGACGAATTGGCACGCGGTGTGGGTTCCTCCGCTTACTGGATCGGTCAGCGGCATCTTTCACAGTACGGGCTCGATGCTCGCGAACCAACAGTTTGCGGTTACGGGATTCTTGACCCAAGGAGAGAATGTTGGAGCCAGCAATGCGACCGTCACCGGAAACATCACCTTTGTTGATCCGGTGAGCCTTCTGAGCGATTATCCCTGCCTCGATACGGCTTCGGTGAACGGCCAAATCAGCGGAAACACAGTCCTTCTTCAACTCTTCGGAATCAACGGATTGAATGTAGGCCAGATTGGCGTTGCGCCCAGCCAAATCAATATTGGGGGAGACGGCGCTTATCCGGTTACCTACGATTCGACTCCAAATGGATTCGTTCTGCATTCGATCGGAACAGGATACGTCGTAAACACGAAGGCCTGCCCCAACAACTCCAGTGTCAACAACGAAGACATTGGAGACATCTGCCTGGCCGTGAACTCCACCACTGCGTGTCAGCAGCCGATCACATTATCTCCTGCTTTCTTGCTGTTCCCGCCCCAATTGTTGGGTTCCACGCCAACGACGCAAACGATCACAATTACGAACAATTCGGGATCGACTCTAACGGGCCTGAGCTTGGGATGGTCGGCTGAGTCTGGCCTTGGATCGGAAACGGGCCAGACCTCTTTCACAGGAGTGCCAAACTTCACCGAAGCAGATACAACAGCAGGCGACCCATGTGCGGTTCCTTTGGGCTCGACTTTCGCCCTCAACGCGGGACAGTCCTGCACGATCGCCGTTACTTTCGCACCTCAGGAAAGCTGCTCGTGGTTGCCGAACTCTGGCGGCACGGCTCCGGCACAGTGTCCGATGAACCTAATCGCGGAACTAACCGTGAACAGTCCGTCAAGCGTCGACAACGATAAAGCGTTTGCTATTTCCATTACAGGGAAAGGCACCAGCGCTTTAGCGCCTTCGGCCCCTGAGCTCGATTTCGGTGCAGAGGCAGTCTCAGAGGCTAGCCTTCCGCAGTTACTGTCCTTCACCAACCACGCTCCTTACCCGGTGCAGATCCTTCCTCCCGCGCCTTGTACCGACACTGTATTAGGCCAGTTCTTCGTCCTTCCTCACCCGCTGATGCTCGGTAGCCCGGTTGGAGGTCTCCAGGTTGTGAGCGCTCTGTTGCAGGACACCAGCAATTCCACAATCGACTACAGTTGCGATTGGGATTTGACCGGCAGCCAGCCCAATTCCAACTTCCAGATCTCTTCTGACACGTGCTCGGGGACGTTGCTGGAGCCCGAAACGAGTTGCAGCCTCGAGATGTCCCTAGTGCCACAACCCCTATACGCGCAGTCGGGTGGTTTGGATTATTTCCTCGAACTGAACACAGTGCAGTGTGTGGGCGGCGCTCCTAATTGCGAAATCGATGGCGGACGTTTTCCCGTGGAGCTGATCGCGAATCCGCCCAGCCCGCTGAGAATGTCGCCCTCCTCGGGATTGAATTTTGGAACAGTGACAGAAGGGAAGAGCAGTGTGCAGCAGACGATCACTCTCTTCAACGACCCGAACGATCCCAACTCAGGAACCATCAATTTCATCGGCAAGATCGTGGTGACGGGCGATTATTCGGAGAATGACGACTGTCCCTTTGCCCTCGCTCCCGGCGGGAGTTGTACGCTGACGGTGATTTTCACACCTAAGAGCGCGGGCCGCGATCCAGGAACGCTCACCATTAATCTGACACCCGAACCGACCGGCAGCCCACAGATTGTAAGACTGCGGGGTAGTGGACAAGTACCCCCGCCGACCGCGTCGCTTTCTCACGGACAGTCGGGACTCAAATAGCGAAATGACCTCGCGAGCTTTTACGACGCAACTCCAGGAGGTTGGCAGTGGCGATTAGACGATGGGTTCTCTTTCTGCCGTTAGCGGTGATGATTTGCTCATTCGCCGGATGCAGCGGGGGGAGTACTGCGAACGTCCAGAATCCTCCGCCTCCGCCGCCATCCCTGGTCGCCATCGAGTTTCAGCCGGCGCCTGCCACGTCCGTCGCACTCAATGCTACCGTGCCTCTTACCGCGGTTGTTAGCAACGACCCGAGCAACGCAGGAGTGGACTGGTCGCTCACGTGCTCCATTCCGGGTACTGCTCCGGACAAGTGCGGTTCGCTTAGTGCTCTGCACACAGCGAGTAGCGCAGCTGCAATCTATACGCCGCCTTCGGTTCTTGCCGGTAATAGTGTGCCCGTGAACATCGTGGCTTTTGCGACGGCGGATCACACCCAGAACGTAGCCGCTCCAATCACGGTTACGGGCTTCGGCTCGACTCTGACAGGGACCTATGTTCTACAGGCGCAAGGAATCGACAGCGCTGCTTTCGAACCGTATCAATTCGCAGCTGCGATCGTCTTCGACGGCAACGGTGGGATCGCATCGGGCGAGCAAACAGCTAATTTCTACGATCCAAACGTAGGAGTGTTGATATCGAAGTCCGATTCTGTCGTCGGAGGCTCCTACTTCGTTGGTCCTGACGGGCGGGGAACCATCACTATTAATACGAGCGACCCAGACATAGGTCTGAACGGCACAGAGAGTTTTTCTTTCGTCGCCCTCTCCAACTCCCAGGCTCTCATCGCCCAGACCGACTTCTCCGAGACGGCGAGTGGCACCATGGATCTGCAGACGAGTACCGCGACTCCATCTGGTGGCTACGCCTTTGTGGTGAGCGGCACAGATATCGCTACTGCCTCACCGACTGCCATGGGTGGCGTCTTTAACATCGACTCGGCGAATACGATTTCGGGGATGGGCAGCGTCGCAGACCAGAACCTCGCCGGAACTCTGACCATTAAGCAAGGCCTTTCGGGGACGATCTCAAATCCTGACTCATTCGGTGCCGTGACTTTGAACCTGACCGTGCCTGCGTTTCCCACTGCTACGAGCTTCCAGTTCTCCGGCTACATTGTAGACGCCACCCATATGAAACTCATCGAGAACGACAACATTGATGGTGGCGGTTCGGCATCGACCGGCGGAGTTGCGATTGGGCAGGGTTCGGCTACCGGCACATTCCTCAATGACACATCATTTTCCGGAACGTACGTGTTTGGTGTCATCGGACAAGACTTGAACACCTTTTTCCCAGCAACATTGACGTCGGTCGGCAAGTTCACCGCGGATGGTAACGGTAACCTTGCGAATGGTTTCACCGATACTTTCCTGCAGGCAAATGGACTGCAAGGCACAGCTGGAGCCCAGATCAGCGCAGCGTTCGGTGGAACTTATACCACCGACACGAAAGGTACTGGCCGGATCAGGGTGAACTTGAACCATTTTGTTCCTGCTCCCCAACCGCCGATAGAGCCCGTCTTCTTTTTCTATTTGACTGGTAACGGGAATCCGCCTTTGGTTCTCGATGCTGGTGATTTCAGTCCTGCTCTAAACTATCCTTCTCTAGGGACAGGAATCGCCTACTTGCGGACGACTACGTCTCCAGCTTTCGGCGGTGACTATGGGTTCAGCGTCACGCAGCAGAACGGTGCTGGGGAAAATGATGGGACCGGTCAGTTCACGGCGGTCGCGAGCGCCGGTACCTTGTCGGGCGCACTTGATATGAATACTTCTTTCAACGCTCAATTTGGGAGTTCGATAGCGGGCACATTCCCACCCGCCGCTGCCGGCCGTTTTGCCGGCACGCTCGACAGCCAGGTGTTCTACTCAACGCCCTTCAAAGTGGAGTACTACGCTATCGACGCCAATCACGGTTTCTTCGTCGAGACCGACTTGGTGAACCCAAATAATCCGACCGATGTTGTTTCATTCGGTTACTACGCGGCGAGGAAGCCAGTCTGCACTGGCTGTCCCTGATCACCTGTAAGCACCGCTAGACTGAGTCGACTCAGACGAGCCGGCATCCAGGCCTCCTCACGACCTCTCTCAATACTTTGGTATTGGGCGATACGTTCGTCCAATAGATTCTTCCCCGTCACTCTGGCTTAATCCCTATTAATTGGCTGGCTGATTCAAAGAGTGCATGGATCACCGCCCGGGGGAGTTCAGCGATTCGAGCCATAGGGCAAAAGCGTTAACCACAGACAAGTACTGCAGCACGAAACGACAAATCCGAGATCAGAAGGAGGAAACGATGACGCAGGTTAGTGATACGCAGCGAGTTAGCAGGCAGGCAGATGACAAGGATGCGATCCGTCCATTTCGATTCACATTTCCGGACGCGGACCTAGTCGAACTCCGCAGACGCATCAACGGGACAAAGTGGCCGGAGCAGGAAACTGTTACTGATGCAACGCAAGGCGTACAACTCGCGACGACCCAGGCACTCGCCCGGTATTGGGCGACAGAATACGACTGGCGCAAGGTCGAAGCAAGGCTGAACGCCTTGCCTCAGTTCATCACCGAGATCGACGGCCTCGACATCCATTTCATCCACGTCCGTTCGAAACATGAAAATGCGTTGCCTTTGATCGTCACCCACGGATGGCCCGGATCAATCATTGAACAGATGAAGATCATCGATCCGCTGACTAATCCGACCGAGCACGGCGGAAATGCATCCGATGCGTTCCATCTGGTGATCCCGTCGATGCCAGGGTATGGGTTTTCAGGAAAGCCGAGCACGACCGGGTGGGATGTTGCCCATATCGCGCGTGCGTGGGTGGTGCTGATGAAGCGACTCGGATACACGAAATTTGTGGCGCAAGGCGGCGATTGGGGCGCAGTCATCGTCGATCAAATGGGCGTGGATGCGGCTCCGGAGTTGCTCGGCATTCACTCGAACATGCCTGGGATCTTTCCAAACGAAATCGACAAGGCAGCTTTTTCCGGAGCGCCGGCGCCATCCGGCCTCTCAGCCGATGAGAAGGTCGCGTACGAGCGTTTGCAGTTTGTATATCAGAAGGGAATCGCCTATGGGTTCCAGATGGGTCTCCGACCTCAGACGTTGTACGGGATCGCGGACTCACCGGTCGGCTTGGCAGCTTATTTCCTCGATCACGACGCGCGTAGCTACGAACTGATCGCGCGCGTCTTTGACGGACAATCGGAGGGCCTGACGCGCGACGATGTCCTCGACAACATCACCATCACATGGCTGACGAACACCGCGCTTTCCGGCGCCCGTCTCTATTGGGAGAATTGGGGCAAGCTCGGGTATTTCAACGCCAAAGGCGTCTCCATCCCGGTTGCCGTGAGCGTTTTTCCCGACGAGCTCTATCCGGCTCCGCGGAGTTGGACACAGCAGGCGTATCCCAAGCTGATCCATTACAACCGGCTCCCGAAAGGCGGCCACTTCGCTGCGTGGGAACAGCCGAAACTCTTTTCCGACGAAGTTCGCGCCGGGTTCCGATCACTACGGTCCAAGGTTGCGGAGAACAAGGCCGTCTTAGCAAGAGCTAGCTGACGGTTCGTAAAGAAAGCGGGAGAGTCTCGAAGATTGGGGCTCTCCTGTTTCGATTCTGGCCAGATATATCGGTAGGCTTTACACCTGCTTGAGTATCCTCACCCACCTAGTTTCGAGAACAATCCATCCGCGAGTCAGCCCTTCTTTGCCTTCGCAGGAGCAGCCAGCGCGACAGCAGATTCGCTGGTGAGCATGAGGAAGGTAAACGTCTCCTGCAGGTAGAGTCGGACAGCGGTGTCGGTGTGGCTGAGATAACCAATGGAAACATCCTGGCCGATGTGAAGCTCGAAATCACCTCCGCGAGTGGTCAGCACGAATGCGCCTGCAATCGCGGGAGCCCAAATGATTTGATCCTTGACCAGGCGCTTGACATGTTCGAGTACCGGATATCCGTGGTCGCTCGTCTCGGCAAGAGCGGTGTACGCATCGGCACCGAGCAACACAGTGTAAGGGCCGTTAACACCGACGAGACGCAACCGGCTCAAGCTCTGGGCAATCGCGTCTGGATACTCACTCACGTTGGCGGGGAGCGTCATGATCGGGTTGCTTGTTCCCTGGCGGATGCCTTCAATGTTGGCTGCGGCGTAACCGTCGAATACGGCGCCGTCCTCAGCGAACGCAATCTGTCGCGCGGCATCCTTCGCGGGCTGCCAATCCGAGTCGTTCGCGCCCCGATCAACGTCGTCGATTGCCTGACGATTCAGTTCGAATGGAACTCGCAGTTCGACTAGAGCTTTCACTTCCCGCTGGCTCGCCGTGATGCCCTTTGCCGGAGCTGCGATCGATCGCAGATGGCCGGTGCCCACGGCTGCAAGGCTGGGGCCGCTCGGCGCTTTGACGTCAACGACCCGTCGGCCGGCGAGGTAGCGCTTGAGTGTGCGCGATGTTTCCTCTTCGATCTGAGCCCACGCCGAATCGGAAATAGGGGCAAGCTCGCGATGGAGGTTATTCATGTCTTGTGTCTCCTTTGAGAGAACCGATGCCGAGCGAACCATCGCGCGCGGACGGGCTGGATGGAGATGTGCTGGACGAAGTCGTTTCGGTGGCGCCCGGCGCGGCAAGGGATTCCACGGGTTCTTCCGTGAGGTTTTCAAGAAATGTCGCCGACGGCACGAAGAACAGGTTTCCGGTGACGGCCCGGCTGAAATCGAGCAACCGGTCATAGTTGCCCGGTGGTTTGCCGACGAACATGTTCTCGATCATCTGCTCAATTGTGCGGGGCGAACGGCTGTAGCCTATGAAATAAGTTCCAAACTCACCGTTCGCAGGGCGGCCGAAGGGCATGTTGTCGCGGAGTATCTTGACTTCTTCTCCATTCTCGACGATCGTCGTGAGCGCGTTGTGCGCTGAGCTTGGCTTGACGGAATCGTCCAGTTCAATGTCGGAGAGCTTGGTGCGGCCGATAATCCGTTCCTGCGCTTCGGTGGGCAGCGCGTTCCACGCGGCAAGATCGTGGAGATATTTCTGAACGATCACATAACTGCCGCCGGCAAACTCGGGGTCTTCATCGCTGATGAGGACGGCCTCGGCCACCGCCGCGCCCCTGGGATTCTCCGTCCCATCAACAAAGCCAAGCAGATCGCGCTCGTCGAAGTATCGGAAGCCCTGTACTTCATCCGTAGTCGACACAGCCGCGCCAATGCGAGCCATAATCTGGGTGGCGAGTTCGAAACAAAGATCCATGCGTTTGGCGCGGATGTGAAAAACCAAGTCCCCGGGTGTAGAGACCGCATGACGCGCTCCCGCGCGAATTTCCCGGAAGGGATGCAGTTCTGCCGGCCTCGGCGAACCAAAGAGGCGGTCCCAAGCCTCGGAACCAAATCCCATAACGCAGGAGAGTCCGCCCTCCACGTCGCGAAATTCCACTGCGCGTATCAAGGCGGCAATGTCGCCGCAGAAGGAGCGCAGAGTGTCTCTATTATCAGCGCCAGGGTTTATGGTTGCGACCATAAAAATCGCCGCGCGGCTAAGTGGTGCGGACACGGCTTGTGACATGGCGGCCGGCCGACCTTTCTCTTCCGGCACGGTCATCGGTGCGGGCTGGGGAGCAGTCTCCATCAGAATTGCGGCTTCTGTCGAGCGGACCTTTCTGAACTGCGGCGTTGCCTCGCGGGGGTGGTTACCTTGCAAGCTTATCATCGAAAACCAAACCTGTAACCGATTCAGGCAGTGCGAAAGTCTCAAACCCTTCTGTCTCTGGTCGTTTCGCTATTCAGGTTGTCCCTCTGTGCTGAAGATGGTCATCTGGTGCGTCGAACAGGGGCAGCCCTTTCCCGCATTCAAAACAGCAAACATTGTCCAGTCCGGCGGTGTCACAGTTCGACCATGTGGTCTGCCGATGAATGCGCTCCAACAAGTAGGCGAATATCAATTTCCCCATGCCATGTTGTGCTCTATGCGGCAAACTGCTCTTGGTACGCGTTAGCTGGGTTATGGCGAGGCTTGAGGGCTCTCCGCATGAGCTGTTTAAGTTTCTTGCGCGCTCGCGCCAATCTAGCCTTCACTGTTCCGTTCGGTACTCCCATGATTTTTGCGGTCTCGCGGATCGACAGTCCCTCGATATCCCGCAGCTGAAAGGTTCTGAGTAGAGTTGGTGAAAGCTGAGACGTGACGTGTCGCAAGTAGCTGCTGAGTTCGGAATCCCGACACTCTTCTTCAGGGTTCGGTCCGGTATCTGCCAATCGATTTAAGAGCGAACTCTCGGGATCCTCCGCAATTGGCTCATCTAGCGACACGCAAAAGTGGCGCAGGCGAGTTCGCAGTTGCATACGTGCGGAGTTCTGCACGATCGCTGTCAGCCAAGTAGACATCTGCGACCGCCCCTGAAACTGGTCGAGATGCTTGTAGGCAGCGAGAAGAGCATCCTGAACCGCATCCTCAGCGTCGGCAGGGTTGCCGAGAACTCGGTATGCGCTTCTGTAGAAGGACGGTAGGCTGGCTGAGAGAATGCCCCGCAATTCGTGGGCTGCCCCGTTAGGATTTTGGACTTCGAGGCGCGCGCTATCGTCGATGAGTGCATTTAGGCTTTGCATATTGGTATTTCCTCCTCCGTTACGTTGGTTGCTCTTATATTTCCCACTGAAACCGGGCAACGTGAGGTGATGAAACCAGATGTCAGGGAGGAGAACAATTGGACAATGGTATCGGCGATACCTTGGTCTCGCCGGTTCTCGTATCGGTTTCCTTGAGTTTGGTGACGGGGACGGAGTTTCAGGCTTGAGGAGGGTCCTGGCGGATAGGAACGCCCGAGCCACACCCCGGCAGCTTCAGGAGGATCAGATCCCAACTTTCACATTAGCTATGTCCGCTTGATGATGAACACCGTTTTGTCGTCGATGAGATCTAGCTCGCCATTCTGTTTGCGGATATCGTCTTGCCTCACCGCATGTTCGAGGAGGGCATTACAGAGGGCCTTGGCAGACTCGCGGTAATGCTTGCGGACGACTTCTTCGAGTTCTTGGTGTTCTCGTTCGTCATAGCCGTCATGAACGCCGTCCGTATAAAGGAACAGAATGTCTCCTGGACTCATCAGCGTGAGTTCGGCCACGTCAGGAGAAGCAATCTTCGGGTCCCGCGGCTCCATAGAAAAGTATCTCTTGCGGTCGGGGTGGTCCTCCGGGATCTGTAATCCCAAAGCTAGGAATTGGACCATTTGGCCCGTCGCGATCTTCATGAATTTGCGATACTCCGCCGAAAATACAAGCGGAGGCGGATGCCCGAAGTTCACGAAGCGAAAATACCCATGAGGATGGATCTCCCCATATAGCATCGTGGCAATCTCACGAGCATTTTGTCCTGTCGTTCTACCCAGAGCATTGCGCGCGGTAACCGATTGCGCCAGCCTGAGATTAATGTTTTGAAATAACTCCGGCGTAGTTCGGCCGCGTCGGTCCAGTTCGGCGAGCATGAGAGCGTGAAAAGTATCGTGCACCGTGGAAGCGATCTTCGCCGAAATGATGCCGTGCCCTTGCGCGTCCACCAACAACACTCCCGCCATCGTGTAAAGCGCCTGCAAATTGTCCGCTACTCGTACCTGTTCCGAGCTTTTTGCCTCCCTATAGCAGGCTTCCAGCTCTGGCTTGTAATTCGGGTTCAATTTCAGCCATTCCACGTGGTCATCCACTGAATTACGCGGAAGCGCGCCCTTGCGGAGCGGTTCGAGAAATTCTTCCGACAGGGTATGAGCCCGTCGAATTCGCGCATCGATGTCGTAGCGCTGCTGAAAATTGATGTATTCGAACAGGTCGCCGCCGACGGTGCCAGCCGGTACGGAATTCCCGTACATCTCAATGCCTTGTATTTGCGGAATGGAGCCTTCCACAGGCATCAGTCGCTGGCGCAAATATTCGTCAATACTCGGTGCCGAAGGGGTTTTGTCCATAACAGAAAACTCTACAACACTTGCCCTTTTCGTGCGTCCTGATCCGAATGTGCGGAGCGATGGAAACACAAAGACCTCTCTCGCCCCCCGAAAGTGGTAGCGCCCCGACCCACAATATGTTGATGCCCGAGAACAACCATTGAGGGTGGCGGCAAACGCCGGATTGCAGGAAACTCACCCTACGCACCAGAAACTCTGAAAACGACAGCGCCCTTCACAGCCGGGGCGGTTGGTTTTGAAAGAGATCTTCAGGCAGGCGAACAAAGCGAGATTAAAGGAGTGGAGTATGAGATCAGGCGTAACAACGGCAATTCCTGCGGTAACCCCTATCAGTTTCGCGCACATACTTGGCCGTGCATTCCAGCCGCAATCTAGTTCGCCCGGTACCCCTATCGTTTTTGTGGTCGACGACGATATCTCAGTTCGAGAATCGTTGGAACTGCTGATCCGCTGCGAGGGCTGGGAGGCGGTGACATTCGCCTCCGCACAGGAGTTCCTCGACTGCCCACGAGCCATGGTTCCCAGTTGCCTGATCCTTGATATTTCTCTTCCAGGGCTCACGGGCCTCGATCTGCAGAAGCGCGTCGCCGCCGAACGGACTGACCTGCCGGTCATCTTTATCACTGGTCTTCGCGACGTAGCTATGGCCGTCCAAGCCATGAAAGCGGGAGCGGTTGAGTTCTTGACGAAGCCATTCAACGACGAAGTACTACTGAGCGCGATCCGGCAGGCCCTTGAACGCAGCCAGCTTGCGCTTGGTCATGAGGCGGAAATGCGGACGCTGAGGGATCGGTACGCCTCGCTCACCAATCGCGAACGGCAAGTAATGGCATTGGTCGTCTCGGGCTTGCTAAATAAGCAGGTTGGCGGGGAACTTGGCATCAGCGAGATTACGGTGAAGGCGCACCGAGGGCAGGTAATGCAAAAGATGAAAGCGGGATCTCTCGCCGACCTGGTGAAATTCGCCGCCAGGCTTCGCCCTGAAAGGGCTGCCCCTCTCTCACTCGCGATTTGTTGACCCAGGTGAAATCAGAAAGATATCGCGGTAGGTGATGTTATGAGTGCATTGAATACAGCATTAGAGCCAGTCGATCGGAACACGGGGTCGTCCGCAGAGTCGCGATCAGCAAAGGGGCGACCCGCTGATTGGCGCACGATTGCACGGGTCCAGGGGGTTGTTCTCGTCCTCCTACAGCATAGCGCGGCCGTGCTGATTGTTTTACTGTTCTCTCGAAACGCGCTGTCAGCGACTGTTCGTGCTCTCGTTTCGTTCTAGAGAAGCGTTACGGATGTCCCTGCGTCGCTCCTTGAACGCTCGTGCTTGGGCCGGTCTGCACTTCGCGAAAAAGCGCCACTTCCAACTGGTCAGGTTTGAATCCAAAGGGGCCGGGCTTACTTGCGTAAGCAATATGGCCTTGCGAGTCGATTAAATAGATCCGGGCTGGCCAGAGCGTGTACGCCCGTTCGGTCGAATTACCAAATTCGTCAAGCACAGCGGGAAACTCAATTCCAAGTTTCCGCACGCAAGCCCCGGCGATGAAAGCTCTTTCTTCTTCATTCTTTGGGCTGGCAAAGACAACCTTATCTTTAATATTGCTCTGCATCTGCCAGACATCGCTGGGGTGCGCTTCGGTGATATAGACGACCAGAAACGCAACGCGCCCATGATACTGCTGGTAAAGCTTATTCAGAGCGGGAACCTCCCGTCGAAATGGAGGTCAGGTGTAGCTGCCAAAGATCAGAACCACGGGCTGCTGCTGGTTAAGCGCAGAAAGCTGAACGCGCTCACTCTTGTCGAGTTTTAGCAGTGAGAAATCAGGCGCCGGGTCTCCGACGTGAAGAGTACCGGCGCGAGCGTGAATCCAAGCGGTTTCAAATGGAAAGATCAGGAAGGGAATAGGGCCAGGCATTCTGGCCATGACGCGCCCGAACATCTCAGGAGGCTGATGCATGGCCCACAATATGTAAGCTCCAAAACAAACGTACCCGACCATCAGGCCGAGCAGCAGCCTAAGCAAGAGCCTTCGAGTGAACGGACTCAGTTTCATCAAAAAAGGAATTTCAGCGCGACCTGGATCACGCGCGGGGCAACGTCCGATTGGATCTGCCCAAACGTCTGCGATTCAATGTCGCTGACCGGCAAACGGAAATTGGTATGGTTTAGAACGTTAAACAACTCTCCCCGGAATTGAAGTTCTTTCGATTCCGTCAGTCGAATATTCTTGAATGCCGAAAAGTCCCAGTTCACGTATCGCGGCCCTAGGAGCGCGTTACGGCCTTCGTCCCCGAATACCTCGAATTGGCCTAGAGGGTCCGGTTGGAGCTGCTGGAAGGCGTGGGTATTGAACCATTCCGCCGTTGTGCGGGGACCGGCGTTCGGATTGCCCACCACGTTCGGCCGGTTGGCAGAGAATCCTGAAATCTCCGGCGCCTGGCCTTGCAGCGACACATCATTGGAGTCGAACACGGTGAACGGCGTGCCGCTCATGGCTGTGAAAATTCCGTTCAATTGCCAATCGCCTAGAATTTTTCCGTACCAGGCCGTCGAGTGTTGCAGGAACGGAAGACTCCACTGGTAACTCAGCACGAGGCGATGGCGTGCGTCGAACATAGACGAACCGCGCTCGGCAGCTAGATCAAAGGGATTTTGCGCCAGATCGTTCTCGCCTGCAACTGGCTGCGAAGCTGATCCGGTGATGTTGAAAGAAGAGACGTCATCGATCGAATGCGACCATGTATAGGACGCGAGGAATGAAAGGCCATGGCTGAAGCGCTTTCGCAGGCTGGTCTCGAGGGCGTTGTAACTGGAGTTGGCGATGCTCGCGATCTCGCCGACAGAGCCGTAAACGCAATTGTCCGGCTGGGCCAGCGTGCATCCCGAATACAGACGCCGCTGGTTCACGTTGTTTTCGTTTGAGATTGGATTGCCGCTGCCGTCAACCCCGGGGACGAAGACGGCAGGATCTCCTTCAATGAATCTCGGCAGGCGGACGCCAGTCGTACCGACGTATCCGACCTGCAGCAGCCAGTCTTCGCCAAACGATCGTTGAATATTCAGATTCCAGTCCTGCGCGTAGGGAAGATGCAGATTCTGCGAAGTCACCAGCAGAGTCATGGGCTGAGGGAAAGGTACTCCGAAAGGATCTGGCGTATAAAAGGGATTCGCAAACGAGTTGATGGGAAATCCTAACTGCAGAGTCTTCAAATACGGCGGGGCGCTGACTGGATCTTGCAGCGGACCACCTTCGCCTGTGTAATAAGGCTCGTAAAAAATTCCGTAGGCCGCGCTCACTACGGTCTTGCCATTTCCGCGAGGATCCCACGCGAAGCCAATGCGCGGTGCGAAGGCCGTCGTCTGAGTCGCGATCAATCCCGCCGGCACGCCAGGGTCGCCCGGATATAGAAGCCCTGCCGGAGCGTTACTCATCACCTTCGACTGCGCCCCCGGAACAAATATATTCACCTCATTCTTGTTCTCGGTAGTGGGGAAAGGCAGTTCGTACCGGAGTCCGAGGTTCAACGTCAGGCGGGAATTAACTTTATAGGTATCCTGCCCATATGCGTCCAGGGCTCGATCACGAATTTCACGAGCGAAGTCTCCCCCGCCTTGCAGGAAGACCACCGGATTCCCTGAAAGATAGTTGGCAAATCCGTCGTTGTAGAGGAAGCTCTCGAACGATGGAATTCCGGCGAATACAAAGAATCCGTTGGTCGCGATGCCTTGCAGCGCATTGATCTGCTCGCGCCGATAGCCCCCGCCAAACTTGAATTCGTGGCGGCCATGGATCCAACTCAGAGAGCCGGACAGATCAAACGTGTTCTGAACTGTGTTGCGCGGTCCCGTGATCGGGTCGCCAACCGACGCGTATCCGCCGACCTGGATAAATGGCGGCCCAGCGGCTGAGGGCAGTGTCGGATCGTAGTCGAAACCTATGCTCGACAGCGGTGCGTGGTTCAAATGCTGGTCAAGCAGGAACGTATTGCGCAGATACGAAAAACGCGCGACCCCGATTGTGGTCGGCGAAAAGATGTGCGTCTCTTGCGCGACGAGGTTCTGCGCCCGGTTATACTCGCCCACCGGAAAGCCGGGCACATTGGCGCCCACCGGCGAAAGAGGATCGGTCGTGGGACCGCTGCTGAACATGTAGCGGAAATTCAGAGTGTCGGCGCGGGAAAGATAATGATCGAGGCGTAGTCCGAATTGATTGTTATTTTCGCTCAGAGTCTGTGTGGCGATGAATCCATTCTCCCCAGCATTCGGCAGAGGGAAAAACGGCAACACAATTGAGGCCGTCGGATCGATAGGAGTAAACAGCGTCATCTGGTTGAACGGCACTGGCGTTCCAAAGAAAGTCAGTTGTCCCTGAGGATTGCTGCACTGACCCGTGGCTGGATCAAATGAGGCGCCGGGTAGATCGGTGCATTCGGCGCCAAAGTTGCCTTGTCGTTCCTCACTGGTGGGCACGGTCGCAGGCACGGTCTCACCCTGCCGGTTGCGGAAGCCTTCGTAATACCCGAAGAAAAAGGTCTTGTCTTTGCGAAGCGGCCCCCCGAAGGTTCCACCAAACTGGTTCTGCTTCAACGGTTGAACGCCATGCGTGAAGTAGTCGGACGAATCCATCGCGTCGTTGCGCAGAAACTCCCATAGAGCGCCATGAAATGAATTCGAGCCAGATCGCGTGACGATGTTGGTAGTCGAGCCGGTGTTGCGGCCGAACTCGGCGTTCGCGTTATGACTAAGAATCTTGAATTCGGCAATCGCGTCAATCGGAGGCTTAAGAACAAATCCCCCGTCTACCGAGCTGACATTGTCGGCGCCATCGATCATGAAATTGTTCGATTCGGGACGCTGACCATCTACGGCGTAGGCCTGGTTCTCGCGCGCCGGACCACCCGCTTCGAGCAATCCGGGTGTCAAAGGCACGACCCCAGGCTGAAGCGTTCCTAACTGAGAAAAGTTCCGGCCGTCGAGCGGCAAGTCGAGGATCTCGTGCTCCATCACTGTCTGTCCAAGACTGCTGACCGTACTCTGTACTAGAGCCGCATTCGCACTCACTTCAACCTGCTGCGTCTCCGACCCGAGCCTGAGTTGAATTGCGACTGTTGCGTTCTGGTTCACATCCAACGAGATGCCTTGCTGAACATACGTCTGGAAGCCCTTTGCCTGTACTTGCAGTTGGTAATGTCCGATCGGCAACTCGACCAGCACGTATTCGCCCTGTCGGTCTGCGGCTACGACGCGCGTCAAACCGGTTTCGACTTGGCTTGCGGTAACGGTAGCGCCGCGGACGATCGCTCCACTCGGATCCTGAACGGTTCCACGAATGCTTCCTGTGATTTGCTGTGCTGCAACATTCAAGCTTGCCAGAACAGTGATCAGGAGTAACGTTAACGTTTTCGCGCTCCGCATGCTTCTCCCCATTTGTCCTCATGAACCACAATTGAGTTCACAAAACAGTCTCTCGCTGCCGTTTTTGGATAACGCTCGCGAGCATTCGCCCACAGATGAAGTGCGGCGATTATAGGGACGCGCAAACGCGAGTCAATAATCTGAAAGGAGTACTCGTTTCTGTACTCGTTGAAAAGTAAAGAGGTCAGCGCTGCGTTGGCAGAATTATTGGAGGAACCGTGCTCGCAGCAGCAAGCGGGTTCGAGCGTTCAGCGTGGGAAGGGTAGGGGCCGTGCTGTGATCATCCCTCTGCCTTCCTGAACTGTGATGAATTGATTCGCTTTCACGTTAGGAATGGAGTCTCTCCTGCCACTTGGCCAGACAACTTCCACACTAACCGTCTTGCCGGTCTCAGGCTTGCCCAACCCGAACGTGAGCGGGAGTTCGCTCTGCGATAAATAACTGGATCCCGTTTTCACCATCGCGAAGAGGTGCGTGCCACCGGCAGTCTTGACCGTGATTTTGGCGCCAATGCCATCGCGGTTCGAGCGCGTGCCGATCGTCTTGACACGCAGCATGTCGTTCTTGTTTCCGTTGTCGTTGCGCAGCAGGCGAGCCGGACCGTTGTTGGTGGTGATCACCAAATCGAGATCGCCATCATTGTCTACGTCCGCGTAAGCGGCACCTCGGCCGACAATGGGACGCGGCAATGCCGATCCCACCTTCGTCGTCACTTCCTCGAATCTATTCTTGCCGAGATTATGAAATAAGTGCGGCGGCTGCGCGTACTTCACGTTTGGTTGCACCACGCTGATGTCGTCGGAGACATGTCCGTTGACGGCAAGAATGTCGAGGAGTCCGTCAAGGTCGTAATCGAAGAAGAACGTCCCGAAGGTAAGCGACTTGTTCGACATCGTCGCGATTCCCGTACTGGGGGCTTCGTCGGTGAAGAGTCCAGAGCCGTCGTTGTGATACAGCGACATGCTCTCGTTCGTGAAGTTTCCGAGAACCAGGCTCTGCCAGCCCGAGTTGTCGTAGTCCGCGGCATCGGTGCCCATGCCGGCGCGCGCAGTTCCCGCCTCGCCATAGGCTAGTCCAGCGGCGAGCCCGACGTCGGTGAAGGTACCATTCCGATTGTTGTGGTAGAGCTTGTTGGGCTCGGTATCGTTCGAAACGAAGAGGTCGAGCCAGCCGTCGTTGTCATAGTCAAGCAGGGCAACGCCAAGAGCTTTGCCGGTCGGATCGTAAAGGCCGGCCTTCTTCGTCACATTCTCGAACGTTCCATCGCCTTTGTTATGGAACAGCGTCGAACTCTGTCCTTTGTATGCTTGCGGCGTGCAGTACGACTTGTTCTTGTTGTCGAGCGTGCAATATTGATCGGTGTCGATGGACCACTCGATGTAGTGAGCGACGAAGAGATCTAGCTTGCCGTCGTTGTCGTAGTCAAACCACACTGCGCTGGCAGAGAATCCAGGATCAGCAACGCCCGCCTTTGCAGTCACATCGGCAAACTTGCCATTATGCAGATTTCGGAACAGATGATTCGATCCCACCGTGGTGATATAGATGTCGTCGTATCCGTCGTTGTCATAGTCGCCGACGGCGCATCCGAGCCCGTACATTTCAACCGCAAGCCCGGCCTGCCGGGTCACGTCCGTAAACGTGCCGTCCTTATTGTTGTGATAGAGCGCGGGGTATGAGTTGCCGGATTTGTGTCCCGGCCAATCCATCGAATTGATGAGAAGTATGTCCTGCCAGCCGTCGTTGTCGTAATCGATAAAGCAGACGCCGCTGCCCATCGTCTCGGGCAGATACTTTTTTCCAAATGCGCCGGTGTTGTGCTTGAAGTGAATGCCAGCCAGCGCAGTGACATCGGTGAACTCGATCGGCCCGTCGCCGCGCGCCGGAGCGACACCGCCTGTGGCGGGTGCAACCTGCGCAGGTGCTGGCGTAGACTCTGCAGGCCGAACTGCAGGCAGGCCGGCGCCGCTCGGCGTCGAAGCCTGTTCGGTTGAAGGCGCCTTCTTACACGCTGCCAGCATTGAAATACTCGCGAACATGCAGAGCGCCCAGCACGGCGCCGGGCCAAGATATTTCCTGAAGTAAGCGGCACTCACTACGCGGCAACCGCCTTTGCCGAATTCTCGCGCCGTGAATCCATCCAAATCTCGACCAGCATGGCCACCGGGCCAACGATGAAAAGCGCATAGAACGGAGCGTAGACGACTTGTTCCAGACGCATGACCATTTCCAGCAATGCTACAAGAAACACCACAATGCATTGTCCGCGCTTCGAGCGCACCGTGGTTTTTGGATCAGTGATCATAAAAAAGATGAATAGCTGATACATCGGCCCGGTGATGGGAGCGACCTCCGACTGCCACGGACTGCCCGTCATCCAACTACGCAAAAACGCGAACGCAAGAAAGGACACAACGTAAATGCCCGTGATATGAAAACGATGAAGCCGCGCGATGATGATCGAGCCCAACGCCCAGATGACCAGCATCGGCCACAGATAGTTCCCCCATTGAATACTCAGGCTCGCAACCGTATCGGCGGCCAGAAACAACATCACCGAGATGCCGAAGTTCGACGGATTCCAGATGTGGCGGCCTTCCACGCGCAGCACATATTTCGATGTAATCGAGATTGCGGCGCACAGCGCGTAGGGCCAGTAGGCTGGAGAGCGAACGAGAATGCCAACGCTTATTCCGGAAATATATGCACTCGCAGGGTTCAACCACTTGTGCACGAAGATGCGCCCGAGCGCCAATTCCAGCCCAATGCTCGTGACGATCGCAAGCAACGTCTTCGGATAGCTCTCGAGGATTCCGAACGATAAGTGCCCAACCAGCAGGATGCACGTGATGAACGCAGGCGCGATATAGCGATTGTCGAGGCTGAACAACGGTTTTCGTCGAGCAGGCGCCGGCATCGGCGTGATTATTTCGGCTGTCGGACTCATACAGGCTCCTTGATCTTATGCAACTGCCTTGGCGCGGGCTGTTCGATTGTCTGGACTTTACCAGAAGGCCAGCGGATTACCGCTTTCTCGATCTTCGGATTCTTTCCTAGCCCGAAATGCAGGCGACGATCGTTCTGCGCGGCAAATCCTGTGCCACCGGAGACTTCCTGCTCCTGCTTCTCGCCATTCCAAAAGAGCGTAACCTTCGCACCGATCGCGCTGCGATTGCTGGCCGTTCCTTCCAACTGAAACTCGATCCATTCGTTCTCGGGCGCAACAGTGTTTTTGTAAACCAGCAGCGGTCCCTTCTGATTGGCGACGACAACGTCGAGCACGCCACGATTCCATAGGTCGGCGAAGGCCACGGCCCGGCCGTCATAGGTATCCGTAACGCCCACAGCTTGGGCGACATCGATAAACTTTCCAGCCCCATCGTTCAGCCACACGCGCTTGTTTTGATATCCCGACAAGCTGCGGCCTTCGAATGCCGGCCAATTCTTGGCGTCGCCGATAATCGTGCTGTTGCCGCCGGCTACTTTTGAGAAGTCATACCAGTAACTGCGGTTGCGATCGAGTGAAATGTAGCCGTTCGCCAAATAGAGGTCGAGAGTTCCGTCGTTGTTCAGATCGCCAAACTGCGCGCCGAAACTCCAGCCGCCGAGTTCCACGCCGAAGTCGCGCGCAAGGTTTTCGTATTGAAGCCCGTCTCCGGATGTGCCCGGCTTCGGCACCCACAAATTGTTTCCCTGAATCAGTATGCCATCTTCGGAAATGTTCGAGACGTATACGGCATACTCGCCCTGATTCAGAATATCGCCGAAGGCGGCGTTCATCCCGCTCTTGGGCGCGAAGCCGATGCCAGTCTCTTTGCCGACTTCGTGGAATCTTTTGCCGTCGTTGAAATAAAGTTCTGAGACTCCGTAGTCGTTCGAGACGAACAGATCGGGATGCCCAGTGCCGCGCAGGTCCGCCGCCGATGCAGCCAGTGTCCAGCGGTGGCTGTCGATGCCGACCTTTGCGCTGACCTCCTCAAACTTGCCGTTGCCAAGATTGTGAAACAGATATTTCCGACCACCATTCTTGGCGTACTCGAAACTGTCGGGCATGATGCGTGTGGTAGTGAGATGCCAAAGATCGATATCTTCCGAGTAATAGCCCCCAACAAAGAGATCGAGCAGGCCGTCGCCATCGTAGTCAAACCATATCGCGCTATTGGCGTTGATCCAGCGGGGAAGCCCGGCTTGTTCGGAGACGCGCGTGAACCCATGGCCTTGGTCGTTGTGATAGAGCTCGGGGCGTCCCCACTTGATCAGGAATAAATCTTCGTATCCATCGTTGTCGTAGTCTCCCCACACGGCACCAGTAGAGACGCCGGTGCCGGGCTGGTTGACATCGGCAATACCAAGTTCGCTTGCTACATCCTTGAATGTACCGTCGCCCATATTGCGATAAAGACAGTTCTTGCTACCGATAGCACTGTTCACGACGTAGATGTCGGGCCAGCCATCGCGGTCGAAATCGACGATAGACACAGAAGCGCCCATCGACGCCACTTCCGGCATGATGGGCTCGAGCTTGGGATCAAGCGCCGGGGCCTGATGGACAAAGTTAATTCCAACCGCGTGAGACACTTCCTGCAAGTAGAAGCCGTGACGAGTCAGGGCTGTTGCTGCATCGCCAGCCGAGTGGTCAAGATTGCGCCGCGCTGAGATTCGCTTGATCGCCAGCGGTGTAAGGATCAGACCAACAAAGAAAACCGCGAGCAGCACTCTCGCAATGCGATTGCCGGTCATTGTGCGTGCGTACTCCCAGCGGGTTCGCTCGAACCACCATCGCGCAGAGCGTTCTTGAAGACTTCCGGCGTCATGTAGCGGGTGTGGTAGTTCTTCCAGTCTTCCGGATGCTGGCGATACGCCCACTCATTCTCAAGAACGCCGGGGCGCACGGTGTACTCGTTCTTCGCGTGGTAGGGCAAGGGCAACACGGTTTTCGAGAACGTTGAGTTGTAATCGCCGTCCTTGATCCAGCCATCGCCTTTAATGACGAAATCACGCACCCAACCAGGCGGAGGCGGCGGCTGCTCAGCGAAACGCATGGAAAGTTCATCTCCTGAGTTCACGATCACGTAGCGGTCGTCAATCGTTTTCAACAGTTCGCGCACGTCGCCATAGCGGGTGTAGTACCCGATTAGATCGCGCCAGCGCTGCTTGGTTCCTTCGATCACGTTGTAGTCGGGAACTTCCGGCGCCCCTGCACCGACCGGCATATGCATCACCGAGTAACCGCGATAGTGCAGATCGGCCAGTGTGGGATCCAAAGTGACCTCTTTTAGCGGCGTGTCAGGTGCACCCTGCGCCCAGTGGATCGCGTCCCAGTAGATTTCCAAATTCGTGCGCAGACGCACGCGGCGTGGCGTCCCCGGCCGGAAAATATTCGTGAGATTGAAAAGGATGGTCTTCTTGCGGCCGGCGGGAAAACCCAGATTGTCCTGCGCAGTCATCCAACCGCCGTGGCCATCGGGTACTTCAACGCTCAGTCCGTGGGCACGCCAGAGGCTGCCCTGCGTGATGGCAACGTTCACCGACGATTCCGTGTCGTGGATGGATCCTTGCGCAATCAAGTAAAGTGGTCCGCTCTTCGGCGCGTCGTCGCCGAGATCGACTTCCAGACAGTGGTCTCTGGTTACGCCCTGGAACTGGCCGCGGCCAAAGCTGCTCACCGCCCTACCGTCGAGGTTGCGGACGAGATCAGTCACGTCTTGCCCGGTGTCGTCCGTGGCGCGGGCGATTTCATGTGGAGTTGAAACGACAGTAATGCCGAGCTTCGCCGGCGGAATCACGAATCGCTCGTCGACGTAAATCTCAGTGCCTGCGGGGTGATCGACCGCAGTGAGCGCGAGGTAGTCGTAGTAATAGACTTCCCAAAGTTCCGCCGTAACGCGGATGTCGTAGTAGCCATCGTGCGGCACGAGTTGCTCGCGTCCGATCTTGTACCACTCTCCCGTGGCCGCGATCTGTGCTGATCCAAGTGTGTTGATGCGCAGACCAATGGCCGAGCCCCACGGAACCGCATCTTTCACAAACTCCATCTGCTTTCCGTTGTAGGCGAACAAGAACGGGCAGGAGGCCTTGAGGCGCTGTTCGGTCACGACATCCTGGTCCGCCTTCACGCCAAACTCGGCGCGCACCGTGCCGTTTGGCCACACCACGCGCACGACCTCGGCCTCGGTCTGTTCCCCCAATCCGAAATGAAGCTGGGGCCCGGTGATGGGCTGCTTCTGTACCAACAAGCCGGATCGAACTTCAATTTCTCCACCAACGCCGAAGGGATTGATGCGCTGGTCCCCAACTGCCTGGACAGCATGCGGCCGCACAACCTGCCAGTGATAGTTTTTCGAGCTGTGATTCACCGCCTGAACCGGCTGGCCATCGGCGGTGAGGCCGAGCAGATCGAGGTGCCCCTTGCCGTTAAGGTCGGCGGCGGTAAAGACCAAGGCCGGTCCAGCCGGACCACTCATCGGCGTGAAAGTTCCATTTTCATTGCCGAGCCAAATCAGCGCTCCGTTGCCCGCGCCACTCGTTGATGAAAGTATGAGATCGAGCGCGCCGTTGTTGTCGATGTCCGCGATATTCAGCCGAACACCAGCGGCAAGGTTGCGAGCGGCGTCCGGAACTCTCGCGATTTCGGCGGTCTCCCAGCTTTCCCCTTCGTTCTTGTCAGAGATTCGTAGGATCACGCCATCCGCTTCGACAGCCAGCAGATCGAGAATGCCGTCATTGTTCGCGTCCGCTACAGCGATTGCTTTCACGGAGCCGACGTTCGCTGGCAAAGGCCGTTCGCGAAACTGTCCCTGCCGTTCATTCATGAAGACGTGAAGATGACCCGTGCCATCGATGATGGCGGCGTCGGGATTACCATCGCCATCGAAGTCGGCCCACGCGAAGCCGCTAACACCGGAGATCCCACCGAAGGGATGGATCGCGAGAAACGTGCCATCGCCGTTATTTCGCAGCACGGTCGGGGCGCCATCCTTGGATCCAAGAACGATGTCGAGGTCGCCGTCGGCTTCAATATCGACAGCCCAGGCTCCAGTGTAAGGAGCGTTCGTCACCGACTTCGGAAGCTTGCTCTGTGCGGTCACATCGGTGAAGGAGCTGGGATTCTCCTGGCGCATCAGGCGAACCCCGCCTGCCCCCGCGAGGACTATGTCGGTTTTGAAATCGTAGTTGAAGTCGACGGGCACAACCGCATCCGCTTGTGGCGGGACGGCGGAGGGACCTCCGGGGAAGGGAAACGTCGCACCGCTCGACAGTTTCACCGCGCGGCCATTAGCTTGTGCGACGACAGGAACGCCCGCACTTCCGAGCGGGATAGCTCCGATCCAATTCCAGTGAGCGCCATTCGGGTTCGGCAACGGTTGAGCGTCAAACGATAGCGCGAGATCGGCCGGCGCTGGGCGGAAGACGGGAGTCTCCAGCAATACGAACCGAGTAAAGGGCTCGGCTTCTTCTCCCGGAGCAGCTTTGATCGCCCTCAGGCTAAGACGATACTCTGGCACGCGCATCAGTACGTTGCGGAGAAAAGTCGTCTGCGTGGCGGCAGAGCGAAGATCGCCAGCGGATATTGCGGCCTGAACCGCGGCCAATTGGTGCTGTACTTCCGGGGGCCAACTTGAAGACTGCGCGCTGATTCGCGCGACAGCCGATTTCACCGCGGAGGCGTCGCCTTGTTTCGCAGCGATGCGGCTTAACTCCAGCAACGCGGCGAGATTATTCGGTTGTACTGCTAGGATCTTTTGAACGAGCTCCTGAAATTCGGCTTCGCTGTTGGCCGCGCCCTGGCGCTCGGTTTCTTCGGCTAGCTGGTAAAGCGCTGGCAAGTTTTGCGGATTCAGTGCGACGGCCTGCCGCAAGTCGGCCAGAGCCTGAGTCGAATCGCCGCGCTGGCTCTCGAGCAATCCCATAAGGCTGTAAATATGGTCGTTCTTCGGAGCAAGGTCGTGAGCTTGTTGGAAACGCTGCGCCGCCGCATCGTAGTTTCTTTGGCGCAGGGCGAGGATACCCCAGTTGGCCCATCCGGCGGGCTCTCCGGGAACCAAGTGCGTGAGTTCGGCTAACTTCGTTTCCGCATGCACGTCATCGCCAACTTGCAACGCCGAGAGGCCGACGTAGAACGCCGAGACCACATCCGCATAGGCTTTGGAATTCTTCTCGGGAAATTTGGATGCCGCATGGCAGCCAGACAAAAGTGCTATCACCGCTCCGGTGAGCAGAAGGAGAATTGCGTTTCGGAAACCCGTCCAGGAACTCAAGCGCATGGTTAGAAATGGCGCGCTGACATCAGGCGGCCTGCAGACTCCTGTTCTTTTTATAGCGGCGTCGGCGCGACATCCCCCGAAACCATAAGAATCCCACCGAAAGAAACGGTAAAAGGAAGAGCAGGAGATCCCATCGCCCGTATCCGGCGGGTGTCGCTTCGACGCGCGAAAGCGCTTCCTCCGTACCATGTGAGCTGCGCAACACCAGCCGCACACGATAGAACTCGTCCCGGTCAAACTGCGCCGAAACGTTGTATTCTACCTGCCCCCGACTATCCTCGCGAACCGCTGGGTATATCACTTCCGCGAGCCGGCCACTCTCCGGCTGAATGCCAATATCCACTTTCAAATCACCTGGAATTTTCCCACCCGGAACCGGATCGGCGAGAACGAAGAACGTTCCTGTGCCAATGTCAGGATGGGTCCAAAGGGAGACGGTGCAGCCCGCCATTTTGTGGTTCTCGATGATCGGGAAGGGAGGTCCGTTGTGCGCATTCGCGGGCAACGCGAGCAGCAACACCAGTGCGGCTGCGGCCAGCAGTCCGGCAATCGAAATGGAACGATTCGGCATCGAAGAATATTCGGAACTAAGACCCGTGATACTAACCGCTCATCAGCGTGGCGCGCATTTCCATCGGTTGAAAAATCAGCCACAGTGCCGCACCGAACAACACGGCACACACCAGCGCCCACGGAATGAACGCGCGCAACGATCCTTTCGGCGAATCTTCTTCCGCTATAGCGTGAGTCACCGCCAGCGATCCGGCAAAGCCCAGCACGAGGAACCCGATCTCGAAGACTTGCACGGCATTCGCGGGCAAGCCGGTCAGCCTCCAACGGGGCTCTCCCAATAACGGCCAACCTAGGCTCGCGACCGCGTTTTGCGTCACCGGAATGATGGTATAGAGTCCGGTCAAAAAGTGAAAACTATAGTGCGCGAGCCACATGCCGAACCCCATCGGAACGAGTCCGTACGTGTAACGAACGACGGTCGGCAGGAACTTCCGCTGGACCCGCCCCCAGGCTTGCGTCAGCCAGGCAGCGCCTCCTAACAGCAGCACAGGCTCAAGAATCAGAAACGCCGCGAAAATCAGGCCCAGCACCGGTGCCTCGTGGCTCACGTGCAACATTCTTCCGAGCCAGCTCTCGACTGCGTATACCGGACTCACCATGCCGAAAGCATTCAACAAAGCTCCAAATGTGAACACAATGATCAGCGCTGTGAGATCTTTGCGATGAGAGAAATATCCAATACCTGAGCGTATGGGGTCGTCGAGAAGTTCACTGCCCGGCAAGCGGCTCAATATTCCAACGTTGTCATGAGGACAGGCATGGACGCAGTCGAGACAAAAAGTGCAGTCCATGTTACCGACCTTGAGTGGCTGAAACAGAGCCAATTCGCAGCCGCGAATCACAACCAGATCAGACGCGGCGTCTCGCCTGCCGCGGATACAGTCTTTGGTGGCGCATTGCGTGCAAATATCCTGATCCCGCACCTTCACTTCGAAAGGAGACAGCAATGACGCCACAAAATTGAACTGACCGATCGGGCAGACAAACTTGCAGAACGAGGCATGCTTGAAGAGTCCGTCCACGAGAAGCGCTGTAAGGAAGTAGCCGATGATGAGCCATGCGGTCCACCAGGGGGACGACCAGAGGTCGAACAGTTCGTACGTAAACAACACGAGAACGAACAGTGCGACCGAGATCCACTTATTTCGAAGTACGCGCGGCCACGTCAATCTGGGCCGAAATAAGCGCCGCGCTGCCTGACGCACGAGCATGAAAGGACAGGCCAGGCAGAAGAAGTTCCCGGCACACAACAGCACCAGTACGAGAACACCCCGAAAATGCAGCCAGCTCAGCGTGGTCGCCAAGTTTTTCGGCGCCAGAGATGGACCGAATAATCCGTGCAGGATCATAGCCACGCTGACCAACAGCAGCGGAAATTGGAGGAGTGGCCGCGCGTAGCGCCAGCGGAACAGGGGACCCAGTACCGGAAGCTGCAACAGATCGATGGGCGGCGAGTCTAGGTTTTCCTCAGACGAAATGGATGCTTGATTCACCACTCACCTAGCTCGGTCGGACATCCCTTACGTCGAACTGTCGCTCCAACCTCTCACCGTTGCGCAGCGTACCGTGCAACAGGACCACCCAGTCGCCAGCCATCGGAAGCGAAAAGTGGGACTCATATTGTCCCGGCTGCTCTTCCCCCGCAGTCGCGAATACGGGGCTCATACCGGGGTGCGACATGTCCGCTTCAACGGCGATTTGAGCTCCGGTCACTGGATGGCCAGCAGCATCGGTCAATGCAAGGGAGACAACGACCGGACCGACCCGCACAGGTTGCGGTTTAATCTGAAACTGAACCTTTACTTCGCCTGAATGATTGAGCGGCCTGTGACAGCCAGTGCCGATCACGATAGTAACGGCGACGAGCGCGAGCCGAAGACATCTCACGCGCGTAATCCTATCCAACCCACCTCATGCGGCGCTGGGCAGTTCATCGTGGTGCCAGGCGCAAGTGCAAGTGGCCCGCTGTTCTTCATTAACGGGCGGGAACATATGGTAGTACATCCCAATCACCATCGGGATGAACACGATCGTGTTGTAAAACAGGTGGAGTTCCACCCTGGGAAAAATCAACTGCAATATGCTGCAAGGAACCGGCCGTCCCCAGAAATTGTGGTGCGTCGTCGCCTGGAAGATCAGAAGGAAATGCTCGATGTGGTGCCAGAACTGTATCCAAAACGACACCATCCACCAAGTGTACGAGACTCCAGTGAACCCCTTGCGCAGAAACCAAATCCCAATCAGCATGACCAGAGCGTAGACGTAATGCAGGACCTCCGACTGGATCAGCCATGGATACCAGAGACCCAGCAGTCCCAGTGCTTTCGGGCGCGGCCAGCCCATGACATAAATTTGGTAGGCCTGCACAAGGTGTTCTGCCCAGTGACCAAGTACGATAATCATGAACCCCTGAAGTGCGCGTTCGTGCCACTTCGAATTGAGTTTTTGTAGAAGGCTCTGACCGCTGTCGGAGACGGCAGTAGCGTGAGGCATGGTGCGGCTTGCTGTCATAGGAATCCCACCCCCATTTGTGGGACTTGCTCAAACGAAGGAGAGGATGATCCCACGCCCGAGGGCGAGGTTCAATAGTAGATTTAAGTTAGGTGAGGCGAAATTCTGCAGCTTCTGATTCCCACCTGATGACGAATGGTGACCTCTTCTTTACCCGCGCAGCCGAGCCAGAAGAGCGTTGGCCTTTCGAAACCACGGGCGCTCTCGCCGCCGCAAATATCCCGGCATCGTCGGTTTCTTTTCGAGAATCTTTCGGGCCCACTCTCGCGCTTCGGCAATGCGCCCCTGCGACTGCAGAAATAGCGCGTAGTGATAGTACGTCTCAGAAATCGTCGAGATGCGCGTCGCTTCACGAAACAGCACATTCGCTTTTTCCGGCTGTCCCGTCTGCGCGTACGCCCACCCTAATAGTCCCTTGGCGCGATGGAAATCGTAGTCCTGATCGGAATTGACGGCTCGCTGTAGGTCCGGCACCGCCGCCGCGAAATCTCCTAACTCGATTTCCGCAACTCCGCGCCGGTAGAACGGATCCACCGAATCCGCTCGCGACGAAATTGCCCTGTCGTAGCACGCGCGGGCTCGCGCAAAGTCACCGTCGTCGAGATACAGCAGGCCCAATTCTTCATAGTTTCCCGCAGAAGGGTTATCAAGAATCTCGCGCTCAAGTTCGTGAATGCGCCGCCGGCGCGGGAACACCTGAAACGAGCCCCTCAGCAAATCCGCGTCTGGGACCACTTCCACGACGATGTAAACGAGCGCCCCGACCCAATGAAACAGGATCACGAAGATCCAGAAAAAGTCAGGACGCCGCCGGATGAAGTGGACAATCGCCACGATCCGTAGCAGGATGCCCCACCACGAGAAAGCAAAGAAGAGAAACGATCCCATCGTGAAATCGCACTATAGCACGTGGTAACGCGTTGGACCTTTAGGGGCTGGAACTCTCGCCCGACTCTTAGGTCCCGGAGTGGCCATCGAAAATAGCCCGGCTTTTCCAACGCCGGGTAGGTCTTCACAGATTTAGACATGAACAATGCAGTGCATAGGAAAGATGAACTCGCTTGTCCCGTCACTTATTTCTCGAGGACGACCTGCGACCTACTTCGTCGTTGCCGGAGTGGTCGCCGGCGTCGCCACTGTACTCAGACTATCCATCACGGTCTTGGGTAACTTGTCCGAGTTCGCGAGCAGCAAGCTCACTTGCCACATCTCAGTTGGCGACAACGATTTGTCGAATCCGGGCATCCCGGTCATGCGAATCCCGCCCGAAACTTTCCAATATGTTTCTCCTGCAGGATCGTCACTCACGCCCGTCCCTTCCATCAGTTTCGGAGGCTTCGGGAACATTCCTTTGGCAATGGCTGTCTGCGGCTGCCCGGGCAAGCCGTGGCACACAGCGCAGTGATCCTTGTAGATATGTGCTCCCGCCGCATAAGCAGCTTCATCGGCTGCCACCGGAGGCGCCGACTTCGGCATCTCCTTCTCCATTCGGGCATGCAGAGCCATTCGCGCGAAGGTTCTCTCAAGCGGCATCGGCTGCGCGGACGTCGCGACCGGAGCATTGCCCGAAGCGAAATACATGTAGACCACCACAGGAACCACAACCAATCCTAGAATCAGACCAACAATAAACGCTTTCATTCACTTTCTCCTGAACAACTTGCTCTTGAATACTAACGTACCGCTTTCCGCTTTCTGGGCCAAATGAGAAAATACCTGCCGCTGTCCGCCCGCGCGCCCGGAGGGATGAAATGTCGACCCAAACGCCAGATGCAACTTCGCTGGATCTGCTCGCCAAACGCTACATCGCCACTCTGGCTACCGAGAACTCCGACGGCACGCTTCATCTGACAGCGGTCTGGTATCTCTTCGAAGATGGAAAGCTATTCATCGCGACCTCCTCAAGAAGCCGAAAAGCGCGAAATTTGCATGCGCGCTCCAAAGCCTCGCTGATGATCGATGTACGCAAGCCCGGAGAGGAACGTGGCGTCACCGCCGCGGGAACCGTCGAACTGATTTCCGGCAACCGCTCTCAGCAAATCAATCGTCGCATCCACAGCCGCTACATGAGCCAGGCCGCAATTGCCGATCAAGCCATCGGCCCCGTCTTCGAATTATTCGACGACGTGACCATCTGCCTGACGCCCCGTTCTTGGACCGCATGGAATATGGCCGTTCTCGATGCCCAGGCTTTCGGCGGCCGGCTCTGCGGAACTCCCGGATACCTGCTGCCGCTCGACTGATCCCTTTGCCGCTCCCATGCCACGACCCAGTAGACATCGCGGCGCGTCCGCGTTACCCTCTCGACCATGAATCCACGAAGCACGAATGGAGGCGAGATGAATCGAAGAGACTTTGTCGTTGGCTCCGCCGTAGCCGCCGCTGCGATTACGCTGCCCCGCCTGCTTCTGGCCGAACAAGCCGACCTCCAACCCATCTTCGCCGAGATCGCGAAGCGCCACGACGAAGCCGTCAGGCGCCTGCAGACTTGGATTCGCCAGCCTTCCATTGCCGCAGAGAATCGCGGCGTGACCGAAGGCTGCGATCTGACCATGGCGATGCTCGGTGACGCTGGCTTTCAGTCGGTCAACAAGGTTCCCACCGACGGTCAGCCCGGCATCTTCGCGACGCTCGACGCCGGTGCTCCGCGCACGATCGGCGTCTACTTCATGTATGACGTGAAGCAGGTCACGTCGTCCGAGTGGTCCTCACCTCCGTGGGACGCCGCGCTCGTCGACAAGCCCGGCCTCGGCAAGGTCCTCATCGGCCGTGGCGCCGTCAACCAGAAAGGTCCCCAATCCACGTTCCTCGCCGCCCTGCACGCCATCCGCGGCGCCGGGCGTAAGCTCCCGGTCAACTTCGTGCTCGTGGCAGAAGGCGAAGAGGAAATCGGATCGCCGCATTTCCCGCAAATCGTTCGCCGCCCCGAAGTCATCGCGGCCCTGAAGAGAACGGACGGCATCTTTCTTCCCGACGCTTCCCAGGATCTCGACGGAAGCGTGACCGTTGATCTCGGCGCCAAGGGCGTCGTCGAACTCGAACTTGTTTCCAGCGGCGAGCACTGGGGGCGCGGCCCCGCGCACGACATTCACTCCAGCCTGAAGGCCTGCGTCGATAGTCCCGCATGGCGCCTCATTCACGCCTTGAACACTCTCGTTTCCGCCGATGGCAATACGCCCGCAATCCCGGGCTTTGCCGACAAAGCCCGCCCGCTGTCCGACGATGAGAAACAGATGATCGCCGTCGCCAGCAAGCGCATGGACGAAAATCTCGCCAAGCAAGCCTACGGCGTCAAGCACTGGATCAACGATGTCGGCTGGAGGGAGTCTCTTGAAATGTTGACCTCGCGGCCTACGGTGAACATCGAAGGCCTGGTCGGCGGATACACCGGCCCCGGCGGTAAGACGATCCTTCCGCATCGGGCCATCGCCAAACTCGACCTGCGTCTCGTCCCCGACATGACTGCCGCCGAGGCTCTGGCATCTTTGAAAGCGCACCTGGCGAAACAGGGATTCCCTGAGATCGAAGTCAACATGACAGGCGGTTACGATCCCAACAGCACCTCAGCCGACGCGAAGATTATTCAAACCGAATTAAAGGTTTACCGCGCGAAAGGCGTCGATCCCATCGTGCTGCCGCGCAGTGCTGGCTCGTGGCCCGGATATGTCTTCACTGGCGATCCACTACATCTGCCCGCAGGTGGCTTCGGCCTCGGTCATGGCGATGGCGCCCATGCGCCCGACGAATATTATTTGATCGAGTCTGCCAATCCCAAAGTTCTCGGTATGGATGGCGCTGTGCGCTCGTACGTGGAGTTCCTTTACGAAATGGCCGTCTAGCAGTGGGGAGTTGTGAAGCGTTGAATTCGTGTCCTCGCTAGAACAGCTTGTGATCCCTGGCAAAGCGAAGGGACCTGAGTCTTTGCCGATAGCGCCAACGCCGCAAGCCGCTACCAGAAAACCGAGGTCCCTTGTTGTAAGCAAGAGTAACGGCTACTTCGCCGAACTCACCAAATCATTCTTCAGCAGATTCACCTCCACCCGCGCGGTGCTGCTCTTCTTCCCCATGCTCTCTCCCGCGACCGGAGTGTTCCCCATCCCTACGACATAAATCCTATACACCGGAATGCTGTGGGTGAGCACGAGGTACCGAACAACCGAGTCCGCCATCTTCTGGGAGCTCGCAATGGCGGCCTGCCCATGGCCCGGCGCGAAGCCACGCACTTCAATGATGTAGCTGGTCTGGTCCTTTAGCGGGACAGCCATCTCATCGAGCGCGTCCTTCGCTTGCTTGCTCAGCACAGTCTGCCCAGGACGGAAGCGGATCTCCGTCTGTCCGGTGCCCTTGTACTGATCGAGGTTGCCCACCATCTGTTCCACATTCGTAACGTGGGTTGTGGCCTGAGTCGCAGTCGTTTGCGCCGTCTGGGCTTTGCTCGCGGCATCGGTCGCGTGCTCGTCCGCCAGGTTGGTTTTTTCCGAAACTAATTGAAGACCCTTCTGGTTGCGCGCATCGATGTCCTTGATCGTCTGGCTATTGGTTGTCGTGATCTCGTCCAGTTCGTTCAGGCGATCCTTGATCGGCAGCGTCAGCCGCTTCACATACTTCTTGCTGGCAAACGGATGCGTCACAAGATTCGCCAGGTTGGGCTCGTCGCCATCCCAGAAGTTGACAGCAGTTGGTGCCGGCAGGGGTTCCCTGTCGCTGTTTCCCGCGCTTTGCGCGGGGGTCGATTGACTCGTTGAGCTGGTTTGCTGCGCGTATCCCGGCAGCGCAAGTGCTCCGGACACCAGCAGGGTTATAAATAGGTTCTTCATGGCAGAACTCCTTGCTGGACGGTAGGATTAGGGGTTTCCGCCAGCGTGACAGGCTCTTTACGTCACTGATGATTGTGCACTGACCCGGTCAAACCTGCAAGCCAAACATCACGAAAATCGATGTTTAGCGCGCCAAAAACCGCGCTCAAGCCGGGTTTAGACGGCAAAAAGGCGCCAGGAGAAGACCAACCGCCTCCGGAGACGCCCAATTCTTGCTTATGGAAAAGGCACGATTCAAAGCCGTGCCGAAAAGGAAGACGAATCAGCCCGGCTTCAGCCGCAGCGGGATTGATTCCGCGAGGGAATCCGAACGAAGAGAATAAAAGGAGGGCAGCGAGAAGTTCAGATCTTTTCTCCGCTTTCTCTGCGTGCTCGGCGTAATCCCCGATCACGCAGGCCGGAAGTCCCCCAACAAACTCAAGACGATCCTTTTACAACTCGCTGACTCTTTCGTGACACCTGTGCTTACTCGTCACCCTATTCTCCACTCACGTTGATTTCGAAGTCCCTGCGTCGACCTGCAACGTCATCGCAAACAATCTGGAGTGTACAAAGTTATGGGCAACGAAAAAACGCCTTCTCCTGTTCTCACCTCGGAAACCATTCAACCGACTGTTCGTGACGAAGCCCCCACTCAGCCCGCCCGCGTCACGCCCCGCCGTTCTTTCCTCAAGGGACTCGGAATGGCGGGAGCCACCCTCACCGCCGGCGCACTCATGGCCGGCAAGAGTCGGGCCGACGACGGTAAGCGTGGCGGCGGCAAGCTTTCGAAAGGAGACATCGCAATCCTGCGCTTTCTCGCGGCCGCTGAAATCATCGAGTCAGACCTCTGGCGGCAATACGCCGAACTCGGCGGGGTCACTAGCGGAGATCAGAACGCCTATCAACTCGCTCTCCAACAGTTAGACGGCGATGGCTCGCAGTACATCAGCAGCAATACGCTCGACGAAATCAGTCACTCCCTCTTTCTCAATGCATATCTGGAATCGAAAGGCGCGCCGCCGGTAAATCTCAACAAGTTCCGTACGCTGCCCAGCAGCCAGGCGATGGGCGCAAAGCAAATCGGCCGCCTGACCAACCTCACGCAGCTCACGGTCGACACCAGTTTCTACACGCGCTACCGCAGCCGGACGAACCCCGACTTCGGGGCGAACTTTCCACAGGCGATCAAACTTGTCGACCTGCCGGCGATTCCGCGAGACAACTCCGACTTCGCCAACAAGGATCACGTTCAGGCGATCGCCAATACCGCCGCCTTCCACTTCGCTTTCATCGAGCAGGGCGGCAGCAGCCTGTATTCGGCGATGGCGCAGAAGGCGCGCGACGCGGAAGTTTTGCGAATCGTCATCAGCATCGGTGGAGACGAAGTCGCGCACTTTCTCGAGTGGGTCGATTTTGCCGGTAACGGTGTCCAGGGTCCCATCGCACCCTTCACTGATCCTACCAACGGCCTGACCTTTCCTGACTTCAACGCTACCGGTCGCTCGGCGCTGCAGACGAATCTCATCTTCCCCGTCCCGTGCGAATTTATCAGTCCGTCGTTGCCGCACTGCGCGGTCATTCGTCCGACTGAGCCGGATGGAATTGCCGCCGGAGCAGTCAAGGCCTTCACCGACGATGGACTCTTTATCGGACAGCCGGTGGAGTTCTTCGACACTCTGGCTGCTCTGGCCGAAGCCGCCGACGAGGCAAAGCGCGATTCGTAACGAGGTTTGAGATGGCGTGAAAGAACCTCGGGGGAGGGGGTTTCATGCATCTCATCGAGCAGGCGCCGTCGCCGAAAACCAACGGCTGCGGCGCCTGCACTCCTAGCCAACAATGCCGGGCAATTTCAATCGAGGAAGGGAATCAAAATGTTTGAAGGACTGTTCCAACCCACGCACATGCTGGTGATTTTCGGCATCGCACTCCTGGTCTTCGGGCCGAAGAAACTCCCCGAACTCGGCAAAGGCCTTGGCGAAAGCATCCGCGGCTTCAAGTCTGCGATGTCGGCAAAAGAAGAAACAAATCCGGTCACAGCCTCCGAACGAGATACGAAAAAGTAAAAACCAAAACCGACCACGGGGAACTGGCATCTGAGAACTGAGAACTGGTCTGTTAAACTCGCATTAGATGCTGACTCATCTCGAATGCACCCGCTGTGGCGAACACTATCCCGCGGATCGTCCGCAGTCCGTTTGCCCGGAAGATGGCGGCATCCTCTATGCGCGTTACGATCTGGCTACGATCAAGCACACGTTCTCTTCCGCGCGCCTCGCGGGGCGCGCGCCAACGATGTGGCGCTATGACGCGATTCTTCCTGCGGCTGACCCCGTCTCACTCGGCGAAGGCTTCACGCCGATGCTTCCCAGCCGCGAGTATCCCAACGTCTTCATCAAAGACGAAGGCCTCAATCCCACCGGATCATTCAAAGCCCGCGGGCTCTCCGCCTGCGTTACCATGGCTCGCCATTTTGGGCTGAAGAAACTCGCCATTCCGTCGGCTGGAAATGCCGCGGGCGCGCTCGCTGCCTACTCCGCAGCCGCAGGTGTCGAAGCTCACATCTTCATGCCGAAAGATGTTCCCATGGCCAATCGCATCGAGTGCGACTACTACGGCGCGCACGTCACTCTCGTCGACGGACTCATCAGCGACTGCGCGAAGAAAGTTGCCGAACTCAAAGAGAGCGAGTCCTGGAAGAAAGATGGATGGTTCGACGTCAGCACCACCAAAGAGCCGTACCGCGTCGAAGGCAAGAAGACCATGGGATATGAAGTCGCCGAACAACTTGGCTGGCGCATGCCGCAAGGCATTATCTATCCCACGGGTGGAGGCGTCGGCCTGCTCGGCATGTGGAAGGCTTTCGACGAAATGCAAGCCCTGGGCTGGATCGGATCCGAGCGCCCCAAGATGATCACAGTGCAGGCTGCAGGTTGCGCACCCGTTGTAAAAGCCTGGGACGAGCGCCACTCCACCGTGGAAATGTGGCCCAACGCCGCGACTATCGCCTCGGGCCTACGCGTGCCTAAACCGTACGGCGACTACCTGATCCTCGAAATATTAATGAAGAGCAAGGGTACCGCGATCGCCGCGACCGATGAAGAGATTCTCGAAGCCACGCGGCACTGGGCCAAAGTGGAAGGCATCTTCGCCGCCCCCGAAGGCGCCGCGAGCCTGGTCGCCTATCGCAAACTCCGCGCCAACAATTTCTTCACACCCGAAGACACAGTAGTCCTGTTCAATACGGGCAGCGGCCTGAAATATCTGGATGTTCTGGACGCCAATGTGGCGCGGGCGCCTACGCCCGCGAAGCCGGCGCAACCGGTGAAGCCCGCCGCAAGACAAATCGGCGGAATTATCGGACCGTACTGACCGCTGTCAGCATCACCGCTATCACCTTCACCAAAGTTTGTTATTCCGAATCGGGCGCCGGTGAGGAACCTGTTCTTCTGCGCGCGAAGGTGTTCCTCTGTGTCCTCTGTGTCCTCCGTGTCCTCTGTGGTTAAAATAAGGTCTCCCCATGACTAATCGTCTCTACTACCGCGACTCTTTTCTCTACGACTTCGATGCAGAGGTGCTCGACGTGCCTGAGGGCTCGCGGCCAGCGCTCGTTCTCGACCGCACCGCGTTCTATCCCACGAGCGGCGGACAAGTCTTCGACACGGGATGGCTCACCGCCAACGACGACGCCAAGTTTCGCGTCACCGAAGTTGCCGACACCGAAGACGGCAAAGTCGTTCACTACCTCGAAGCTCCGCTCGGCGATGCGCACCAGAATCTGAAGCCGGGAACGCGCATCCGCGGGGCGATCGACGCCGCTCGCCGCCGCGACCACATGCAGCAGCATTCCGGACAGCACGTGCTCTCGGCCGCTTTTATCCAACTCTTCGATCTGCACACGGTTTCGTTCCACATGGCCGATGACTATTGCTCCATTGACCTCGATACGCCGACGCTGACCAAGGAGCAGATCGAGTCCGCCGAGCGACTCGCCAACGAGATCATTCTCGAGAATCGCGTCGTCGACGTTCGCTTTGTGAATCGCGAAGAAGCAGGGAAGCTCGGCCTGCGGAAACTTCCAGTCGCCGATCGCGACGAGCTGCGGATTATTGACATTCGCGGCTTCGACCTGAGCGCGTGCGGCGGAACGCACGTCAACCAGACCGGACAGATCGGGTCCGTGCTGCTGCGCAAGGCTGAAAGAGTGCGCCAGGGATGGCGCGTGGAGTTCGTCGCCGGACAGCGCGCTGTGGTCATCGCACGCCGCGACTTCACGGCGCTCGCCGAAACCGCAGGATTGTTTTCCGCCCACATCTACGACGTGCCGCAACAGGCGCGCAAATCGCTCGACGAAATCCGCTCTCTGCGGAAGCAACGCGAACAGTCGCAGGAAGAACTGGCCGCTGCCCAAGCCGCAGCGCTGCTGGCTGAGACTCCAGAAATCAACGGGCGCAAGCTCGTCGTTCGAACATTCTCCGACCACGAGTTGAACTTCGTGAAGTTGCTGGCGCAGAAACTTACCCGGCTTTCCACCAACGCTATCGCGCTGCTCGCGACGACTTCGCCCCAACCATCGCTGGTCTTTGCCCAGTCGGCAGGGCAGCCCTTCGACATGGGTGCGCTCATGAAAGAAACGATGACAAAGCTGGGCGGTCGCGGAGGCGGTAGCAAAGATATGGCGCAGGGCGGAGTCGCGCGAGGCGAGGGGCTCGAATCTGTGTTAAGAGAAGTTGCTCAACGGTTTTGAGACCGATTTTGAAAAAAAATACTGAAAGCCGCCGCGGTGTCTTTTCAATCTACGAGTCAATCTACGAGACATAGCTAGCAAAAATATCCATTGCCAGATCGGATACGTGCGCGAGAGTGGGGCTCTCATTCATCTATAATCGAGACAGGTGTTTCCCCTAAATCCGATGCAATTTTCCCCCTTGCTGGCAGCGTTTGTCGGCGGCGAAATCGTCGACATGGTCTCGAATAGTGGTCCGATTGCCAAGCTGGTCTTGCTCACCTTGGTGGCGTTCAGCCTGATTTCCTGGGCGATCATCCTGACCAAATGGAGCCTGCTGCGGCGCGCTCGCATGCAGAGTGGGCGCTTTGTTCGCGCGTTCCGCAAGGCGCAGCGACTGCAGGATATTGCCGCTGTGGCCGAGCAGTTCAAGCCCAGCCCGCTGGTCGGGGTGTTCGAGGGCGGCTACGAAGAGTACAAGCGGCAGGCCGCGTCGTCGGGCGCGCTGAGGAACCTGACGGCGATCCAGCGCGGCATGCAGATTGGAGCTTCGGAAGAAGTTACGAGGCTGGAGCGCAATGTGCCGTGGCTGGCGATTACCGCCGCCGTTACGCCTTTCATCGGCCTGTTCGGGACTGTCTGGGGCATCATTGACGCTTTTCATGGATTGGGGACTGCCGGTGCGGCGACATTGCGGGCCGTAGCGCCGGGTATTTCCGAGGCGCTGATTACGACTGCCGCAGGGCTAGGAGCGGCGATCCCTGCCGTGATTGCCTACAACCTGATCGGGGCATCGATTCGCGAATTTGCCTCGCGCAGCGACGATTTCGCACTTGAAGTTCTTAACGCGGTGGAACACAGCCAGGCACAGGCTACGGTCCCCACCGCCGCGGAGACGAGGCGCTGATGGCGTTCACCGCCTCGAACGGACGCACGCAGACCGCCCTGGCCGACATCAACATCACTCCGCTTGTAGATGTCGTGCTGGTGCTGCTGATCATTTTCATGGTAACGGCTCCGGTTCTGCAATCGGGCATCGACGTTAATGTTCCCAAGACGCGCACCGTCAAGGAGATCACGGAAGAGCGGATGGTGATCACCATTAACAAGGATCAGCGTGTCTTTTTGGGCAACGATGCCATCAATATCAATGAGATTGGGACGAGGTTGCGTCAAAAGATTCGTGATCCGCGCAACCAGTTCATTTTTGTCCGGGCCGATGAGAACGTCCCATTCGGAGCATTCGCGACCGTGATGGACGCGGTGAAGCAGGCGGGGATTACTAACGTCAGCATTGTGACGCAGCCTTTAGAACAAAATGGCCGCAAACGCTGAGATCTACTTCGAGCGTGACCACTGGGGGCGGCCGCTGGCGTGGTCGGCGGTGCTCCACGGAGCGGTTGTCGCGTTCCTGCTCGTGTACTCTGCCATCTTTTATGGGACGAGCGGCCAGGGTTGGGGCGCGGGTGGAGGTGGAGAAGCGATTGGAGCGACGCTCGTGAGCACGGTACCGTTACCGGCAAATCCGTCACCGTCGCAGAATGTGCTGGCCAATGAATCGAAGGGGCTGACGCAGTCACAGCCGAAGATCGAAGAGAAGGAACCGGACGCGATCGAGATTCAGGGTAAGAATACAAAGATTAAGAAGAAGCCAGAGACCGCCACAAAGGAAAAGGCGAAAGCGAAGCCGGAACCGGAGCCTGAGACCAACCAGGTCGCGTTTGGAGAGGGCGGCCCGGTCAGCGGGCCATACGGTACGTTCAGCGCGGCGGGCGCGAAGGGTGGATTCGGATTTACTGGCGGCGGAGGAGATTTCGGGACGCGCTTTGCGTGGTACGTGCAGGGCGTGCAGCGGATCGTTTCGGAGAACTGGCTGAAATATGAAATCGACCCGCGCATCACGAGCGCGGAGCGGGTGTACGTAACGTTTGATATTGGACGGGATGGACATCCGTCGAATGTGCAGGTCGAGCAGTCGAGCGGAGTTCCATCGCTCGATATTTCGGCGGCTCGCGCGATTCAGCGGATCGACACGTTTGGTCCTCTGCCTCCGGATTACTCGGGGAACAAGGTGACAGTGGAGTTCTGGTTCGACTACAAGAAATAACCGCGCCAAAGATGTTTGATCCTGCGATGGCGGCGGTAATCAACGGGGTACGCGAGCAACATTCTGACGCGAGAAAAGAGCAGAATGAAATTCTCATACCGGTGACGGAAGCGGCCACATTTAGGGGATATGACCTTGCCAAGCAATAAGTATCGGGTTACGATATTGTCGTACGGCGTACGTTTCTCCGAAAAGCGGATGGACCCACGCGTAAGACCAACCCCCCGGCGGTGGACGCGCAGCTTGCATAGAATAGCGCTTGTTCTGGTGCTGATGTTCGTGTGCACCTTTGCAGGCTCTGTTTTCGCGCAAGACTGGGTGAAAACAGGAACGAGCCTGGGTGTGGCGAAAGTCCGACTCGCCGTTCCCGACTTCAAGCCCGCAAACGCCGATCCTCAAAATACCGCGCTGTTGAAGACGTTCAATGACACGCTCTGGAATGATCTCGATGTCTCCGGCGTGGTGGAGCTTGTTTCCAAGAGTTTCTATCCGTTGCAGACGCCGGGCCAACCCCCTGAGGTGAACTTTCTGGCGTGGAATGCGCCGCCGCCGAATGCCGGCATGTTGGCATTCGGAAGTCTGGGAGTGGCCAGTGGAAGACTCACGGTTCAGGGATGGCTGTATGACGTAAAGAATATTCAATCGCCGCAGGTTCTCGGTAAGCAATACGGAGATGTTCCGAGCGATGCGACGGCGCGCATCATGGCGCACAAGTTCGCCGACGAGATCATTTTTCGTTTAGGCGGCGGTATCCAGGGTATTGCTGAGACCCAAATTTATTTCGTGAGCGATCGGAGCGGCCATAAAGAAGTCTGGGCCATGGACTACGATGGATCGAACCAGCACCAGATTACCCATCTGGGATCGATTGCGATTTCGCCGCATATTTCTCCGGACGGTTCGCGCATCGCCCTCAGCGCCCTGATCAAAACGGGCTGGGAGATCATGATGTACTCCGTTGAACTGAACCGGATGGTGGGCTTCCCGCACCTTGGAGGCACGAATCTGTCGCCAGCGTGGTCAGCGGACGGAACAAAGCTGGCTTTCTCGTCGTCGCACGCAGGAACGCCTGAGATCTACGTAAGCGACCCGTCCGGTGCGAATCCACGGCGGATGACGACCGCGAAAGGCCCCGATGTTTCTCCGGCTTGGAATCCCAAGACGAATTCGCAGATTGCGTTTGTAAGCGGTCGAACTGGGTTGCCCCAGATATACACGATGGAAGCCGACGGGACCAACCAGCAGAGAATGACGGACCAGGGCTACGCGGTTTCTCCAAACTGGGCGCCGAACGGGCAGTTCCTCACGTTTGCCTGGGTGCGGAAGTATGGTCCGGGAGAGCCGGGAGCCTCGGATATTTACCTCATGGATATCGCCAGCAAGCAGTGGGTGCAGTTGACGCACGATGGCGGGCGAAATGACTTTCCGTCGTGGTCGCCGGATAACCGCCATATCGTGTTTCAGTCGAACCGGTCAGGCACTCTTCAGATATGGACAATGCTGGCCGATGGAAGCAAAGTTCAGCAGCTGACTTTTTCGGGGCGCAATTCGCAACCGAACTGGAGTTGGAAATAGTAAATACACTTCGTCTGACGTCGTAGTAAGAACTACGGGTCGTAGGAGGATTCACGTGAAGCACAGAACCACGAAATGGATGTTTCTGGTAATCTCACTCGCCGCTCTTCTGGTACTTGGTGCTTGCAAAAAGAAAGCAGCTCCGCCACCGCCGCCACCGCCACCGCCGCCAGCGGCTCCCACCGCCTCGATGTCGGTGAGTCCAGCCAGCATTCAAACGGGGCAGTCGGCCTCGCTGACCTGGCAAACCAGCAACGCGACCGACGTCTCGATTGACGGCATCGGCGCTGTGCAAGCGAACGGATCGCAGAGCGTGTCGCCGACGGATTCGACGACTTATCACCTGGTCGCCAAAGGTGCGGGCGGAACGCAGGAAGCGACGGCGCGGTTGACGGTAACGCAGCCGCCACCACCGCCGCCCGCACCGCCGACGGTCACGGACCAGGAGCTTTTCAGTCAGAACGTCAAAGACGTTTACTTTGACTATGACAAGTCTGACATCCGGGCCGACCAGCAGACTTCGATCTCGGCCGATGTGACATTCCTGAACGCGCACCCGAACGTGAACTTCACGATCGAAGGACACTGTGACGAGCGCGGATCGACGGAATACAACATCGCCCTGGGCGACAAGCGTGCAACGTCGGTAAAGAACGCGTTGGTCGCTGCAGGTGTGAGCGCGAGCCGCATTAAGACGATCAGCTACGGCAAAGAGAAGCCATTCTGCACCGAGAGCAACGAAGCGTGCTGGCAGCAGAATCGCCGCGGCCATTTCGTTTATCAGCAGTGATTGTGTTTCCAGGGGACGCCGACTCCGGCGTCCCCTATTGCTGTCTCTCTGGGCGAAGGCGTTGGTGCGCGCGGATGGTTGCGCGCCATGCGCTGACCGGAAGGCGCCCGGTTAAACTTTCGATTCCGCCTAATCCTTGCGCTGCCCAATCCTCCCAACCTATGGGATACTCAAGGCATCCGAAGAGTGCGTTTTCAGGGAATCCATTATGAGACTACATCGTGTTTCCACGTATTTCGCGTTGCTGTCGGTTCTGTGGCTGGGAATGGCGCCAGCTTGGGGTGCGAGCAAAGAAATGATCCAGCTGCAGACGCAGGTGCAGCAACTGCAAGAGCAGATGACCGCCATGCAGCGCAGCTTTGATGAGCGCATGGGCGTTATGAAGAACCTGGTCGAGCAGGACACCGACGCGGTAAATAAAGTGGTGTCGGCCTTGAACGCGCTGCAGACAACATTGCAGAAGCAGCAGACCGATGCGGGCACGCGGACGGACCAGGTATCCGGCCAGATTCAGGCGATGAATGACACAATGGACGAGTTGAAGGTCCGGCTGGCGAAGGTAACGAAACAACTCGAAGACATGCAGGCGGCGCAGCAGAGCATCCAGGCACAACAGGCTACGCAACAGGCGCAGCAGCAAGCGCAGGCGCAGGCCCCGCCTCCGGATGTGCTCTACAACAATGCCCTGCGCGATTACAACGGCAACAAGAATGATCTGGCCCTGCAGGAGTTCTCGGATTACATCAAGTTCTATCCGAACACCGATCTGGCTGGGAACAGCTATTTTTACCTGGGCGAGCTTCAGTTTCGCCAAGGGAATTATCAGCAGGCGGCGCAGAGCTACGATCAGGTATTGCAGAATTTTCCCAGCGGGAACAAAGCTGCTTCCGCGCAGTTGAAGAAGGGATTCGCATTGATCGAATTGGGGAAACAGGATGACGGCGTCGGGGAACTGAGGCACTTGATCCAGCGGTACCCGCATTCTCCGGAAGCGCTGCAGGCGCGTGAGCGACTGCACAAGTTGGGGGTTTCGACGACGGGTAGAGGATAGGATTTTAAGAAGCGAACTCTAAACCGTGCGGTGATGGCGATGTTTGGGAGTGTGGTGCTTGCTAGCCCTGTGGGCGTGATGATGTCGGCCTCGGTGATGAGAGCTGACGCGCACGACAGAGGCTTTCGGGGTGGCCCAAGCGACGCCACAGCAGAAAACGCAGAGGATCACTGCGAGAAGCAACTTCTTCATACCCTTGTTCTCCTGCAAACCTCCCTATTTATAACTATTCCTCGGAGCAAGTTCCAGTGATAAAGTCGACTCCGAAGTGATTCCTACGAGAGTCCTGTCTGTAATTTGTTCCTGGTGAGTGCGAGAGGTGCGATCATGACGAACGATCCTATCGATCAAGATGCAGGCAAGGGTGCAACGGAAACCGAAAATCATACGCCCCCCGGAAACGTCGGGATGCAGGAGCAACTTGGCCATCGCGATCAGGACCCGATGCTGAAGGATGCGGATAGCGACTTCCCCGAGCCGGGGGAGAATCCGGAGCACAGCGGCGAACCGCGGCGGAAGAGCGCTTAACCAAGGCGCTTCCCTGACAATTGGACATCTGCCGGCTCCGCAACGCAAGTGAGCGCAACGCACGAAAAATGGCCAGCCTTTGGCAGAATTGCAAAGGCTGGCCATCTCAAAGTTGCTCCCGATCAGGGTTTGATTTTAAACACGGTGCCGGCGTTGTGGCTGCCGCCCCCCGTCGTGGTTCCGTACAGAAATCCTTGGTCTAACAGCAAATCTCCTACCGGCAGGTAACGCCCGGGGAACTTGAAGAGAACGGTCTCAGTTCCCGAAGGAGCGAGCTTGAACACTACTCCACATGTGGCGGCGTTGCATTGAGCGCTAGTGCTTATTGGCCCAAAGCTCGCGGTGCCATAAAGATTTCCCTTTCCGTCGCGAATCAATCCTGAGCGCGGGATCGCCCCATCTTTTCCTCCGGTGAAGCTGTAAAGAACGGACTCGCTGCCAGCGGAGTCGATCTTGTACACAGCTCCCCACTGCGAGGCGCCACCACCGGACGTCGTGCCGTAGAGATTCCCGGCCGCGTCCAGGGTCACATCACTTTCGAGGGGCCATGCCGCGTCGGGCGTGCCGTTGAATGTGTGCAGCAGGGAGTAGTTCCACGATGCATCGATCTTGAATACCACCCCGCATCCGCTGGGCTGATCGGTCGTACACGCAGCGGATGTGCTGCCGCCACCATAGAGTGTAGTTCCGTAGAGATTGCCAGCCGCATCCAGCGTCAGGGCAGCCACTGGCCACTGTCCGTCCGAGCCCCCGGCGAACGTGTGCAAGACCGTGTAGGTGCCGTTGCGGTCAAGCTGGAAAACGACGCCGCAGCCGAACTGGCTGACGCTCTGTGCCTCACAAGGTCCAGTGGTCGATCCGCCCATCGTCGTCGTGCCGTAGTACACGCCGTTCGCTCCGCGAATCAGGCCTCCGCCCGGGCCCGCGCCATCCGCGCTGCCCGTGAATGAGTATATGACCCGTAAGTTGCCGGTTGGACTCAGTACCCACGCCGTCCCGCAACCGTTGACGCCTCCGCAGTTGCCTCCGAAGCTACCACCACCGGCAGCCGTTCCGATCAGATAGCCGTTACCGTCGCGAAGCATCCTCCCGGACGGAGACATTCCGTCCGCGCCGCCGGTAAAGCTGTACAAAACCTTTTCGCCTCCTCCGGCCATCAACTCGTAAATCGACCCGAATCCGAACGCGCCACCCGACTCCGTTGTGCCATAGAAGTTGCCGGCGGCGTCCGTCACCAGTCGCGCATCGGGCAAGGCGCCGTCTGGGGTTCCCTGGAAGTTGTACACAATCTGAGCGGAGGCTGTGAAAGTGAAAACGATGCACAGTGTGAGAAACGCGCTGATCTTGAGTGTGACGGACGAGAGGGGGCTGAGCGGCATGGATTCTCTCCTTCGAGGCCTCGTGATGCTATCTCAAGTTTTCTGGTGAGCGCAAGATGAAGAGAATTGCAACCTGATGCGTTCGGAGGCGAGTTCTGGCTCGCACCGAACCGATCATTTATCTGAGCTCTTCCATACACGCGTCGAGGACTTCCTTCGGAGGACGCGTCAAAGAATCGGGCAGCGTGGCGAGCGGCTCGTCGACCACGTTGAGCATGTCGATGAAGCTGGGCGCCTCGGGATTGACGTAGAACACTCCGGTCAAGACTTCGCCTTTGTCGTGTGCTTCGGTCAGACGCGTGATCGCACGAATCTTGTCCGTGGGATCGTAGTCTTCTTCCAGTTTGCGCAGGTGCAGGCGCGATCCGTCGTGCATGGTGACTTCGACCGTCGATCCGGGATCGTATTCGACATCGATTTCTTCGAAATGGGGAACGAAGCTGACGTCCTGCAGCGTCTCCTCGTGCTCCTTCACGTATTTGTACGACTTAGTCGATCCTTCGTGATCGTTGAAGGTTACGCAGGGAGAGACCACGTCGAGCATGACAGTGCCTTTGTGCGCGATGGCTGCCTTCAACATGGCGTTGAGTTGGCGCTTGTCTCCAGAGAACGAGCGACCGACTAAAGTGGCGCCGAGTTGAATCGCGAGGGCACAGGTGTCGATGGGTGGAAGATCATTTACTACGCCTGTTTTCAGCTTCGACCCGAGATCGGCTGTGGCGGAGAACTGGCCTTTGGTGAGGCCGTAAACGCCGTTGTCTTCGATGATGTAGATGATCGGGAGATTGCGGCGCATGAGGTGGACGAACTGTCCGATGCCGATGGAGGCGGTGTCGCCATCGCCGCTGACGCCAATGCAAATCAACTTGTGATTCGCGAGCAGGGCTCCGGTGGCCACGGACGGCATGCGTCCGTGCACGGCGTTGAAGCTGTGCGAACGGCTCATGAAATAAGCGGGAGTCTTCGAAGAGCAGCCGATGCCACTGGGCTTGATCAGCAATTCGGGCTGAACGCCCATTTCGTACATGGACTCAATGATGCGTTCGGAGATTGCATTGTGGCCGCAACCGGCGCACAGCGTGGTCTTTCCGCCCTTGTAATCCATGACGGTGAGGCCGATGCGGTTGGTCTTCGGCGCGGATGATGTCGGTTCAACAGTCGTCGTGGACATCTATTTCTTCTCCATTGTGGAAGCGTTTTTGCGGACGTACGCACTCGCCGGAAGGGTCTCAAAGAAGTTGAAGAAGACTTTCCTTCCGCCTGCTGAGTGCTGACAATTTTCGTAAAGCCAAAATCCAGGAAAGGTCTGCAATACATAATCGAGCGCTTGCGAAACAGTTACGTTAACCAACTCCCCATGCACCACTTGACCACCCCCGCAGCAATTGCCGGGCAGGAAGATGCGAGTGTCAGAGTATGGCAAACCTTCAATGTTTTGCGCTTTCCCATATGCGAGGACTTCAGGCGCTTGCAGAATGGCAAGAAGGGCCATATTTGGACCATGAACCGAATCGGATTTCTCTGCGTCCTCAGGAAAAAACGACAAGTGGTGAATCTTGATGTTAAGAAGGTCATTTGGAACGTCCGTCTCGATCATTCGAACCTTCCCGTCGGCTTCCTGTGTCACTCGCATATACGGATCAACATCGAACATGGCCTGCAGAAACTCAAGCGGTAAACTGTCGTGCCCAGTGGGCCATCGAAGCTTAGGGAAATCTGGATACGCTTTGTGAGCCTCACAGCGCCCCCAATACTCCAGCGATCCAGAGACTTGCGCCTTGCTGAGAGCTTCCGCGACAAGCGGCAGCGCGGCCCTCGGATCAAGCCCACCTCTTTCCTGCGCTGAACACGAGGCTAAGAGCGCTAGAAGCACCGCGATCTTGAAACAGCCAAACGCCGCGTCGGCAATTGCTTCCCCCCGGTCACGCGATGTGACGAAGTGGCTCATTTGCCTTCCATGCTGGTCAGTTCGTCGGTAATGGACCGCGCGTCGAGCGGCAGTCCTGTGATGTGAGCGATGCTGCGCAAGCGGCCGATCAACTCGGGCTTGAGATCGAGTTTGAGCAGGCTGAGCATCTGCGCGTCGCGATTCTGTTCGACGACATAGATGTGCTCGTGCTGCTCGATGAATTCATGCACCTCGCGGGTGAACGGATAGGCGCGCAGGCGCAAGTAGTCGGTTTCGATTTTGTATTCGTCGCGGAGTTGGTCGCGGCTCTCGGTGATGCCCCAATGCGAGGTGCCGTAGCCGATGATTCCGATCTTTGCGCTATCGCCTTTTGTGATCTCCGGGCGCGGAACGAATGAACGCGCGGTTTCGAACTTGCGGTTCAGGCGCTCCATGTTGTTTTCGAAGTCGTCGGCGCGCTCGCTGTATTGCGCTTTCTCGTTGTGGCCGCTGCCTCGGGCGAAGTAGGCCGCCGCTGGGTGGATCGTTCCCGGCAGCGTACGATAGCCGATGCCGTCTCCGTCGACGTCTTTGTAGCGGGCGAATCCGCCCAGGCGGTCGAGATCTTCCTTGCTGAGGACTTTTCCGCGGTTGATCGGCGTGGTCGGGTATTCGAAGGGATCGGACATCCAGTTATTCATGCCGAGATCGAGGTCGGACATAACGAATACCAGCGTCTGGAATTGTTCGGCGAGATTGAATGCTTCTGGCGCCATGGTGAAGCACTCATCCACGGAGCACGGAAACAGCATGATATTTTTCGTGTCGCCGTGCGAGAGGAATGCTGTCGAAAGGATGTCGCCCTGCGAAGTCCGCGTCGGCAAGCCGGTTGAGGGCCCTACGCGCTGGATATCCCAGATGACGCCGGGGACTTCAACGTAATATGCGAGGCCAGCGAACTCGGACATGAGCGAGATGCCGGGGCCGGCGGTTGCGGTCATGCTGCGCGCACCCGCCCATCCGGCACCGATAACCATGCCAATGGCCGCCAGTTCGTCTTCGGCCTGCACGATCGCGAAGGTCGCTTTGCCGTCGGGACCGATACGGTATTCCTTCATATAGTCGATCATGGTTTCGACCAGCGATGACGACGGCGTAATCGGATACCAAGTGACTACCGTGCATCCGGCAAACATGCAACCGAGAGCGGCGGCGGAGTTGCCGTCGATAATGATTTTGCCCGCGGTCTTGTTCATCCGTTCGATGTAGAAAACACCGAGTTTCTTGAGGCTTGACTTCGCGTAGTCGAAACCCGCTTGCGCCGCGGCGAGGTTGAGGTTGGCGGCCTTTACCTTCTTGGCAAATTGTTTGCGGATCGCCTTTTCGACTTCTGCCATTTCGATGGTCAGCAGGTTCGCGACGACCCCGACGTACACCATGTTCTTGACCAGTTTGCGCAGCTTCGCTTCCGGGCAGACGGCGGCGACCAGCTTGTCGTAGGGGACGGCGTAGAAGAGGAGATCATCCCGGAGTTTGTGCAGCGCTAGAGGTTCGTCGTAGAGCACGGATGCGCCCGGGGCCAGAGACATCGTATCTTCGACGGCGGTCTCGGGATTCATGGCCACGAGGAAATCGATTTCCTTCTTGCGGCCGATGTAGCCGTTCTTGTTGGCCCGAATTGTGTACCAGGTTGGAAGTCCGGCGATGTTCGAGGGGAACATGTTCTTGCCGGAAACTGGTACGCCCATCTGAAAAATGCTGCGCAATAAAACTGTGTTTGAACTTTGCGAGCCGGAACCATTGACCGTCGCGACCTGAATGCTCATGTCGTTGACGATGCGCTTCTGTCCTACGCCTCCAGCGGTTTCCCGAGGCGTGACATCCGTAGTGGCCATCCCAACACCTTCCTTCGGTTAAGGGCGTAACCCCGTCGCCCATGATTTGCGGATTGCGGAGGAGAAAACATTCCATTATACGGCGGCGGCGCGGTCGCGTCGCGGCAAATCGCCCGCCCTGTGGCCCGGAGGAATCTGCTTTGGAAACGAGGGGGGGGACTCACGGACTCAGGATTCGGTCTTGTAGAACTGAGCGATGTTCCGGAATTTATTATATCGTGACACGAGCAATTCCGCAGTCGGGGTCTTCTTCAGGTCTGCGTAGTGTTTTTGCAGGCTGGCATCGAGCAGGTTGGCGGCGGCTTCGTGATCGCGGTGAGCTCCGCCTTCAGGCTCAGGAACGATGCCGTCGATGCATTCCAGTTCGCTCAGATCGGTGGCCGTAATGCGCATGGCCTCGGCGGCGAGCTCTTTTTTGGTGGCATCGCGCCACATAATGGCGGCGCAACCTTCGGGAGAAATGACGGAGTAAATCGAGTTCTCCATCATGAGCACGCGATCAGCTACAGCAATGGCAAGCGCACCGCCGCTGCCGCCGACGCCGATGACCGTTGCGATTATCGGGACTTCGAGGCGCGCCATCTCGCGAAGGTTGTAGGCGATGGCCTCGGCCTGTCCGCGTTCTTCAGCGTGAATGCCGGGGTAGGCGCCATCGGTGTCGACGAGAGTGAAAATCGGGCGGCGAAACTTCTCGGCGAACTGCATGATGCGGATGGCCTTGCGGTAGCCTTCAGGATGCGGCGTTCCGAAATTACGGTAGACGCGCTGCTTCATGTCTCGGCCCTTTTGGGTGGCGACGACGAGAACTTCGTCGCCATGGAAGCGGGCCATGCCGCAAATGATGGCGGCGTCGTCGCCGAACCCGCGGTCGCCGTGCACTTCGCTGAAGTCGGTGAAGATGCGCTCAATATAGTCGAGCGACTGCGGACGCTGGGGATGGCGCGCCAGTTCTGTCTTCTGCCATGCGGTGTGGGGCGCGTTCATCTCTAGTCTCAGTGTTTCGATGCGGTCTTGCAGTGTTGCGATCTGCCGGCGGGTGGAATCGTCCGGGCTGGCGGATTCCATCTCCGCGACCTGTCGTTCGATTTGTTCCAGCTCCTGCTGTACCTTTTCGGTTGCTGCCATATTCTATGAATCAGCTGATAACGCGAACGCTACCACGGCCGCACAACTGCTCTACGCGAGCGATGAAGTTGCGGTCCGGAAGCACATTATAGCCTTCCGCCTCCATCACCACCATGAAATCGCCCTGGCGCTCCACGTCGAACAACACTCTGGCGTCGCCTTTGCGCTCGAGGAATAACATGTGCAAGTCGTCGACGGTGGGTTCGCCGGCGGAGTCGAGCGGGATGCGAATGCGGATGGCGCGCGGCAGCGGTACCTTGGCTTCTTCGAGCGGTTGGATCTCGGCAGCGGTGATTTTTGGATTTGTGCCTTCTTCGATGCGCACGCCGGCCTTCACCAGCACAGGAACTTCGAGTTTCACCTTGTCGCCGATCCGCTTGTACGCTTCGGGGAAAACGATCATGTCGAGCGAGCCCGCCATGTCTTCGAGTGTGGCCTGGGCGTAGAAATCTCCGCGCTTCGACTTCAAGACCCGCAAGTTGGTGATGATGCCGGCCGTCGTAATCGTTTCATCCTTGCCGGTCGAATTCTTCATGGAAGAGATTTCTTCCGTGGTCAGGGCCTGCAGGTCGGCGAGTTTGTCTTTGTATTTCTGAAGGGGATGACCGCTAATGAAGAAGCCGAGGATTTCTTTTTCGGCGGACAGGCGAGTGTGCTCCTCCCAGTCGGGAATGTTGGGAAGCCTATCGTTGTTCGATGCAGCTTCTTCCTGCTGGAAGACCCCAAACAGGCCGTGCTGGCCGGATTCGGCGTCACGCTGTGCCTTCTGCGCTTGTTCCATCGCTTTGTCGAGGACGGCCATTAATTGCGCGCGACGGCCGAGGGAATCCATGGCGCCGCTCTTGATGAGCGATTCGACGACGCGCTTGTTAAGAAGGCGCAGGTCGACCTGTTCGCAAAATTCGAAGATGGACTTGAAGCTACCGAGTTTCTTACGCGCGGCGACGATCGATTCAATCGCGTTACCGCCGACGTTCTTCACGGCAGCCAAGCCGAAGCGGATCGATTCGCCATGCGGAGTGAAATTGGCGGCGGAGACGTTGATGTCGGGCGCTTCGACGGCAATGCCCATCTCGCGGCATTCGTTGATGTACTTGACGACGTCGTCGGTCGAGCCGGTGACGGACGTCAGTAACGCGGCCATGAACTCGACTGGATAGTGTGTCTTGAGGTAGGCCGTGTGATAGGCCAGCAGGGCGTAAGCGGCGGAGTGAGATTTGTTGAAGCCGTATCCGGCAAACTGGGCCATGAGGTCAAAAATCTTCTCGATCTTCTTGGCGGGATACTTTCTCTGCGCTGCGCCCTCGACGAAGCGCTCGCGCTGCAGCGCCATTTCCTCGGCCTTTTTCTTCCCCATGGCGCGGCGGAGCAGGTCCGCCTCACCCAGCGAATAGCCTGCGAGGCGGTTCGCGATCTGCATCACCTGCTCCTGATACACGATCACGCCCAACGTTTCCTGGAGAATCTGCTGCAGTTCGGGAAGCTCGTATTCGACTTTCTTGCGGCCGTGCTTGCGGTCGATGAAGTCGTCGATCATGCCTCCCTGAATCGGACCGGGCCGGTAGAGCGCATTCAGTGCCGTGAGGTCTTCGATGGAATTGGGTTGATACTTGCGCAATACGTCGCGCATGCCGTGCGATTCAAACTGGAAGACGCCGGAAGTGAGTCCTTTATGGAAGACCTTGACGTAGGTTTCGTCGTCTTCGAGCGGAATCTGTTCGAGAGTCAGCGGCGTGCCGCGTGTTTGCAGAATCAATTTCAGTGCATCTGTGAGAATCGTCAGTGTGGTAAGGCCGAGGAAGTCCATCTTCAATAGGCCCAACTTATCGATGGCGACCATGTCGAAGGCGGTGACGATTTCGTCGTTCTTGGTGCGGTGCAGCGGAACCAGGTCGGTGAGTGGACGGGGCGAGATTACGACTCCGGCTGCGTGAACACCGGAGTTGCGGACCATGCCTTCCAGCTTTTTTGCGGTCTCGAAGAGTTCGCGAATCTGCCCGTCTTTCTCGATGGCCTCACGCAGCTGGGGAGAATCTTCGATGGCCTGTTCCAGCGTGATGTTGAGCTGCGTGGGCACCATCTTGGCGATGCGGTCGACGTCGGCATAGGGAATGTCCATAGCGCGGCCAACATCTTTGATCGCAGCCTTCGCAGCCATCGTGCCAAAAGTGATGATCTGCGCCACGTTGTCACGACCGTATTTTTGTGTGACGTAGTCAATGACTTCGCCGCGGCGGTTCATGCAGAAATCGATATCAATGTCGGGCATGGATACGCGCTCGGGATTCAGGAATCGCTCGAAGAGCAGTTCGTGCTGGAGCGGGTCGATGTCGGTGATGCCGAGCGCGTAGGAGACGAGGGATCCAGCGGCCGATCCGCGACCTGGGCCGACCGGGATGTCGTGCTCTTTTGCGTAGCGGATGAAATCCCAAACAATCAGGAAATAGCCGGGAAACTTCATCTGCTGAATGATGGCGAGTTCGCGCTCGAGCCGCTGATCGTAGTCAGAGATGGAATGTTTCAGCTTGCCCTGTTCGTGCAAGGGGCGCAGAACTTCCATCCGCCGCGCGAACCCTTCCCGAGTTACGTGGACGAAGTAGCTGTCGATGGTGTAGCCGGGCGGCACTTCGAACTGAGGAAAGGGAGTCGCGATCTTTTCAAGGCGCAGATTGCAACGTTCGGCTATGCCGAGAGTGCGCGAGAGGACATCGGGGGAATCCTTGAAAACACGGGCCATCTCGTCGTGATTCTTGACGAAGAATTGGTTGCCGTCGAACTTCATGCGGGCCGTGTCGTGAATCGATTTGCCGGTCTGGATGCACAGCATGACATCTTGCGCGTGGGCATCGTCTTCGCAGAGATAGTGGCTGTCGTTGGTGGCGACGAGGGGCAGTCCGAGATCTTTTTCAAGCTGGAAGAGGCCGGGATGGATGCGGTGCTCCATCTCCAGACCCTGGTCCTGAATTTCTAGATAGAAATTCTGTTTGCCGAAGATATCGGCGAAAGTTCCGGCCGCGGCACGGGCGGCGTCGTAGTTGCCCTCGGTCAAGCGTTCCGCGACTTCGCCCTTCAGGCATCCCGAAAGGCCGATTAGGCCGCGGGAGTGCTCGGCAAGAAACTTCTTGCTGATGCGAGGCTTGTAGTAGAAGCCGTGCAGCGAGGCCTCGGACGTGATCTTGACCAGATTGCGATAGCCTTCTTCGTTCTCGGCCAGCACCAGCAGATGATTGTAAGTGTCGCTTTCGGGAGGTGTGCGCTCGATGTTGTGATCGTGCTTTTTGCAGACGTAGAGTTCGCAGCCGACGATGGGCTTGACGCCGTACTTGTGGGCGGCATTCACGAAGTGGACCGCGCCGAAGATGTTGCCGTGGTCGGTCATCGCCACGGCGGGCATGCCTAGTTCGCTTACGCGTTGGCAGAGTTTCTCGACATCACAGGCGCCGTCGAGCAGGGAATAATCCGTGTGCAGGTGTAAGTGGACGAATTGGGACATGGGTTATGGTTAGTTTAGCGCAAAGGGGATCGAGGAAAGGTGTGGACAGCTGTGCGTTTCCCGGTCTCTAGTGCGAGCTCCGCAATAAAATCCTCAGCCGTCGGTGATGTGGCTTACAATAGGCGGCTATCCCCCTGCGTGCAGCCATGAAGCTCAGCGCGTTCTCACTCAGATGGACTGCTTCGCTTGTCGGATTCGCGGCAATGGTGGCGCTGTCCGGATGCGCTGGTTGGTCCACCGGAGGCTCGGAACCTGTTCAGCCGCCGCCGGCGACTCATTCGGTCTATTTGTCGTGGCATCCGAGCACGTCGCCCGACATCTCCGGCTACAACGTCTATCGGGCGGTCTATACCAACTCCTGCGGAGCGTTCTCGAAAATCAACTCCGAATTGAGTGTAGAGACGACGTATACGGATTCAACCGTCGCAAGCAAAGCGTCCTACTGCTATACAACGACCGCTGTGAATGCCAAGAAAGAAGAGAGCGGCTTCTCAGAGATCATCTCCAACGTGCAGATCCCTGCGGAATAGGGTTTGGTAAACAGTAGCGATGAGACGCAAGAGATGCGGTGGCGCCTGTCTAGCTGGCGCCGGCAGCCGCCGCGGCCTGCGCCTTCTGCAGCAGCTTGCGGGTCTGGGCTATGAGTTCGGCTACTTCGAACGGCTTCACGAGATACGGGACGTTGTTTTCCTGCAGGAAGGCGCGTCCGTCGCTTTGTTCCACGCCGCTGGCGAAGGTGAACAGAACGTGGCCTTCCATGTTCGGACAATTTGATTGCAGCCAGGTATAGGATTCGCGGGCATTCCATTCTCCTGGCATTTTGCCATTCATGATGACGGCATCGAATTGTTCGGAGAGCAGCCGTGTCTTGACGTCTTGACTGGTGCGCGCTGTGACGACCGCCGCGCCAGCGCCAGAGAGCACGTCACGTTCGAATTCAAGAACGGATTCTTCCTCTTCGACCAGAAGGACGCGGCCGCTGATGGCTCCCTCATGCTGGCGTGCCGGGGCCTTTGGCGTTTCGGGTTCGACGGCCGCCGCAGAGGCTGCAGGCAATTTCACTTCGATGACCGCGCCGCCTTCCGGACTGTTGTTGGCGGTGATGTCGCCGCCATGTTCTTTCACGATGCCGTAACAGATGCTCAGTCCCAGGCCGGTGCCTTTGCCGACGCTCTTTGTTGTGTAGAAGGGATCGAAAATGCGTTTGGGATCTTTGAGGCCGGGACCGTCGTCGGTGAACTGCGTGCAAACGTGGCCGTTCTGCCAGAAGATCCGGACCTTCACCTTGCCGGTGCGGCCCGTCTCGAGGATAGCGTCGACGGCGTTGTTAATGATGTTCAGGAAGACCTGTTCGATCTGGTGAGGATCGGCGACGACGAGAGCAGGCTCAGTGGGAGCCTCGCGCTCGACGCGGATGTTGTTCGTCTTCAGGTCGTAGTCGCGCAGGGCGAGAGTCTCGTCGAGTACTTTCCGGATGTCGACTTCCTCGCGCTCAGGCTTGCGCTGCCGGGCGAATGACAGCAGGTTTTGCACGACGCGATGCGTACGCTGTGCCTGCTTGAATAGTTTGCTGACGTAATCTTGCGCGCGAGTGTTGAGGCCTTCGCTCTCCAGAAGTTCGGCATAGCCGAGGATCGCCGTGAGCGGGTTGTTGAGTTCGTGCGCCACGCCGGCGATGAGTTGGCCCACAGCCGACATCTTTTCACTCTGCAGCAGTTGCTCCTGCGTCTTGCGCAAGTCTTCGTAAGCGCGGCAGGTTTCTTCGTAGAGGCGGACCTTTTCGATCGTGGTGGCGAGTTGCCGGCTGATGGCGACCAGCAGGTTTTCGTCGTTGCTGGAATATTCGTAGCCCAGATCGCTGCACAGCCCCATGATGCCGACAGGAGCGTCCTTGCCCCAGAAGAAAACCCAGATCCAGGAACGGTCCGCGTCTGAACGGAGGAACTCCGCTACTTTCGGAGGCAGATGCGGCAGATATTCCGCCGTCACCACTTCGGCTCGGGAGCGCATGACCAGGTCGCCGAAGCCATCGGCGAATGAAATTTCCGCCGCGCGGACCTGGTCGCGGCTGCGTGGGCCCCAAGCCGCGCGCCGCCGGTAAGTAGTGTTATCAGAATCAGAAAGATATACAGTGCCGCTCTCGCCGCCGAATAAAGTTACGACTTGGCGGAGAGTGAGATTCAAGATTTCGTCTAGGTCGAAGGATTGTGCCGCGACCACGGCCATCGCATTCAGGGCGTTCAATTCACGGTTGCGCCGCCGCATCTCGTCTTCGGCCCGGCGCTTCTCGGTCATATCAAGTACGAAGCCCTGGTAGCGTTCGATGTTGCCGCTGGCATCGCGTTTGGCGAAGCTGCTCTCGACGGCCAGCAGGAGCGTCCCGTCCTTACGCCGGAGCGTGACGTCGAAATTACGCACGTAGTTGTGACTCTCGATCTCCTGTCGGAAGTTTTCGCGTTGCCGGGGATCGACACAAATTTCTGAGTCAAGGTTGAGAACCAGCAACTCCTCGCGGGTGCTGTAGCCGAGCATGTGCACGAACGCATCGTTGCAATCGAGGATGCGGCCGTCGGGCGTGGCGACATAGACGCCTTCTTGCACCTGTTCGAAGAGAAGACGATATTTTTCCTCAGCCGAGCGACGTTCGGTAATGTCGCGGACGACGTGGATGATGCCTTGCTGCGGGCTGCCTTGTTCGGCGTAGGAAGAAGTCGATACGACCGAGAAGCCGCCAAAGCAGGGGTCCGCGCCCTCTGTGAATTCTTCGTCTCCGCCCATGGCGCAATAAGGGCAACCGGTCCACTCCCCGAAGGTGTGCGGTAGCACGGCTTCGCAGGTCGTCCCCATAACGTCCGCGGGAGCTTTGCCTAATTGTCCCAGCAGGACCTGATTGGCTTTGACGATGCGGAAGTCAGCATCGTGAGCCAAAATGATGTCGTGGATGGAGTCGAAGGTGTTCATCCACTGGCGCTGCGAACGCAGTATCTGTTCTAAGAGTCGGAAGTTTTCGACGGCGATGGCCAGTTGCAGCGCGCAGGTCTGCAGGAAGTCAAGTTCGTCGGTGGTCCAAGAGCGGTTTCCGGAATTTCCGAGCAGCAGCAAGCCGATCGGAGCCTTCTTGCCGACGACGGGAAGCATGACGACCTGACGGATTTTTTCCGTCTCGAGAGACTCAATCGTTTCGAGGGCAGCGGCGTCGCGCTTTGTTACCCGCGGTTCCGGCTTCTCCAGCAGCTTTGAGAGATCCTCGTTAACGTCGGCGAAGCCCGCGTCGCGTAGAAAGTCGGGGGAAACTCCGACGGCATGAGTTGCGATCAGGTGTCCGCCTTCGAGAAGGCGGAACCAGCACGCTCGCACTTTGGTCAATCTCTGCAGTTCTTCCACGGCCGACTGCACCATGTTCCCGTATTGTTGCGCGCTGACAATGTTGCCAGTGAGAGCCTGCACAACCGCCAGGCGCTTGGTGCGTGTCCGGGCTTCATCAAAAACGACTAACAGCATGGCCATGCCCAGCGCGATTTCGGCGGTGACGAAGGCTGCTGCCGGCACGCGATCGGTGATGGGCGACCAGGAAAGATGTAGTGTGAGCAGGCACAGCGCGAGTAACCAACCGGACGGTTCCCAGCGTCCGCGGCGGGCTCGCAGCACGGCAATCGAAGCAGTCAACAGAATGATTCGGTAAGCAACCTCAACAGCCAGGCGCAGGGGCAGGGAATCCGGCCAGAGCAGCACTCTGGCACCCGCAAAGCCCACCAGCACAGGCGTGATCACCATCAGGGGGACAATCAAGTCCCGGCCGCGTGTGTAGAGCAGAACGGAGCCGGCTAGCAGTCCTACCGCCAGCACGAACGATGCTTGCACCGCGACTTGGTCGAACGGCGCGGGGATGCGGCCTGCGAAGGAGTGCTCCGCCAGGCGCGAAACGGTTAAGGCGGCCCAACCCACAATCCAAATTTTGAGATAGTTTTCGCGGAAGGCGCGGAGAGCGAGCAGAGAGGCGCCCAGCAAAATCAGCAGGGCTAATTCCGCCGCTGTGGGCTTGGCAACGCCCAGCCTTGCTACCGAGTTCAAGATCGACCAGAGGGAAGCGCTCATGAGTCGCGGACGTACGTATTCCTTGCTTTTGAATATCACGGGCGGAGGATTTCTCGATGGAGTTTCCGGACCTCAATGATTACTTTCGGAATCTCGCTGAACGGTTACAATCGCCGATAGACTTTCGTGTGGGGTCATGCCAGATCGAATTCTTGTAGTTGACGACGAAGAGCCGATTCGGGAGATCATCGACTCGATGCTCACCGCTGCGGGATACGCCTGCAAACAAGCGGGTTCCGGAATGGAGGCGCTCGCGGTTCTCACGTCGGGCGAGGAGTTCGAGTTGATGCTGTCGGACCTGATGATGGCCGATCTCGACGGCATTGGGCTGCTGGAGCGCACGAAGGAAAAGTATCCCGACATGCCGGTTGTCATGGTTACCGCTGTACACGACATCTCCGTAGCACTGGCCGCCATTCGCAACGGGGCATACGACTACCTATTAAAGCCCTTCGAGCGCGAGCAGTTGCTTAACACGGTCAGCCGAGCGCTCGAGAATCGGCGTCTCAAAGTGGAGAATCGGACGTACCAGACGAATCTGGAATCTCTCGTCAAGGCGCGGACCGATCAATTACAGGCTGCGAACCGCGAATTAATCGGGTCGTATGACATCACGTTGCAGGCGCTGGGCGACGCGCTCGACTTGAAGGACCGCGAAACCGAAGGCCATTCGAGGCGCGTGACCGCCTTCACCATGGCTATTGCACGCGCCATGGGATTGCCTCCGGACCAGGTGGCGACGATTGCACGCGGGGCTTTTCTGCACGACATTGGAAAGATGGCCATCCCGGATAAGATTCTGAATAAGCCAGGAAAACTTGATGCGGACGAAACGGCGATCATGCGCGAGCACTGTTTCAAGGGCTATGTGATCGTCAAGAAGATTCCTTTTCTCAAAGAGGCATGCGAGATTGTTTATTCGCACCAGGAACGCTACGACGGGACCGGCTATCCCCGCGGACTGAAGGGCGAGGAGATTCCTCTCGGGGCCCGCATATTCTCGGTCGCTGACACGCTTGATGCGATCACTTCCGACCGTGCTTATCGCGCCGCAAGATCACTCGCGGAGGCGCGCAAGGAAATCCAGGATTGGTCCGGGCGGCAGTTTGACCCTGAAGTGGTCGAAGTCTTCCAGCAGATGCCCGACGAGATCTTTGAAGAGTTGCGGCGCGCGATCAGCGCGCAGACCGATCCCCTTGCCTATACTGCCGGCGCAAGAGATTAGCCCGCCGGATGGCTTGGTCTCAAATGGGCCCACGTAGTCTCTAAGTATGTTCTGAGTATCAGCGAAGGAAAAAACTTGAAGTTTATGAACCATCCGAAGCTCTGGGTCGGTGCCGCGTTTGCCTTTACGGCGCTGGTCGCGGTGGCTTCTGCATTGCTTCCGCGCGGCTCGGCGCTGGCGGCGGTGAGCGACATTGTGGGCGCGATCCTCATGTTGTTCGCGCTGATCAACTTTGCCTCGAATGGGATTGCCAGCAAAGGCCGGATGCGCTGGTTCTGGATGCTTCAGGCTGCTGGATGGACTCTATGGTTGAGCGACCAGATGGTTTGGATCGTGTTCGATCTGGTGTTGCAGCGAAAAGTTCCGGCCATGTACCCCGCGGACGCGCTGTTATTTCTCGCAGGAGCGCCGATGTTTGCGGGGTTATTGTTGCGCCCCCATCGGCAACCGACCGAGCGAAGCGCCCGCCTGGGCGCGCTCGACTTCTCCCTCCTCGCGCTGTGGTGGCTTTATCTCTACGTGTCGTATGTCATCTGCTGGCAGTACGTGTCGCCCAATGAGGCTGCATACAATCGCAACTTCGATCTGTTGTCTGGGGCTGAGTCGATTCTTCTTGCGTGCGTGCTGGCTGTCTTCTGGCGTCAGAGTTCGGGACGATGGAAGACGTTTTACGCATGGTTCTGCGGAGCAGTAGTGTTCAACGCCACCGCATTTTACATTCTCAATCGCGCTATTGAGAGGGACGTTTATTTCACCGGCAGCTGGTACGACACTCCCTATGCTGCGTCATTCGCGCTGTTTACTGCCGTAGCGGTACTTGGTCGCGATCTTTCGCCGACGCCCGAGACGGCTGCCGACGAATCTTACAACTCCTGGATGGCAAACCTCGCCATGATTGCCGTGCTGTCGCTTCCCATCATGGCGTTTTACGCGCTAGTAGACCGGCAATTACCGCCTCAGGCGGCACAGTTTCGCGTGCTGGTGACTCTGACTACGATTTTCATGATGGCGTTGCTGCTGTTTATTCAGCATCATCGGTTGAACTTGGAGCTGCGGCGGACGAACGTCGTGCTACAAGAGGCCTCGCTCTCCGATCCGCTGACCGGGCTGCGTAATCGGCGGTATTTCTCCGCCACGATTGAGTCGGACGTCAGCCAGGCGTTGCGTGCCCACTCCGATGGGCATGACTCGCACACTCGTGACCTCGTGTTTTATTTGATCGACGCCGACAACTTCAAAGAAGTGAACGACCGTTACGGCCACGACGTAGGCGATAAGGTCTTGCTGGAGATGGCGCACCGTCTCAGTTCTTCGATTCGCCACTCGGATGTCCTGGTGCGCTGGGGTGGAGAGGAATTCCTCATCGTCTCGCGCTACACCGATCGCAATGAAGCCGAACTGCTTGCCCAGCGCACTCTTTCAGCGGTTGCGGACGCCCCGTTCGTCGTGAACGCGTCGGGAGAGACAATCTATCGAACGTGCTCCATGGGCTGGGCGGCTTTTCCATGGTTTCCGAACGATCCGCGAGCGGTCAGCTATGAAGAAGTTCTCACGCTTGCCGATCGCGGGCTGAATCAAGCCAAACAGTCGGGCAAGAACAGGGCCGTCGGCATGCTGCCGGCCGCGGGAAGAGTCCCGGCCACCACCGTTAGCGGATTACATTCCAACGGCCTTCAGGTGGACGTGCTCGCGATCGCCGGGCCTCGCACCAGACCGTAGATCGGCATTCGCGCGATCGCGCAAGATCGCTATCTAAGAACGTTCTCTGGAGAGATACGATTCTGAAAAGCTGGCAACGATATTTGATGGTCGTTTAGTAATTGTCGGAGGCTCGCCAATGAAATCCGCCCGTTATTTTGCTATCTTCCTTTTTCTGGCCACTACCGGGGCGTTTGCTCAAGAGCACCCCACTGTCACTGCGCAAGCTAACAGCGTCTACGTTGGGGCGGACGGCAAATACGAAGCCGCTCCCGACACCGCGGTGCTGCAATTCAACGTATCTGTGCAGGATGATTCGTCGCAGCAGGCATTTGAAAAGGCGTCGAAAAATGTGGAGCAGGTACGGCAAGTTCTCCGCACGAATGGGATTGATCCCAAGGCCGCTTCGTTTGGATTCCTTTCGGTTCAACCGATGTACGACTACAGAAATCCGAAACAAAGGGTCGTTGGGTACCGGGTTACGACCGACGTTACGCTCAAGCTAAAGGATTTCGCGAAGGTTGGGCCGATCACGCAGCAACTGGCCGAGGCCAACGTGAGTGAAACGCAAAACCTGAGTTACGCTCTCGAGAATATGGATGAGGCCAAGAATAAGGCCGTGGAAGATGCGTACCGGCGCGCTCGTAACTCTGCCGAGACTCTAGCCCACGCCAGTGGGCGCACCCTGGGAGAACTCTCCTACGCGTCGGTAGATACGTTTGAGGCGCCACGCATCATGATGGCACGGACGGCCCGTGCCATGACGGCGATGGCAAATGCGGCGCCTGCTCCCTCAGAAGAATTCACGCCGCAGACGGTGACCGTCACATCGCACGTAAACGCACTGTTCAACCTGAAGTAGCGCTCTGGTGTTGAGCGAGCGTGTTCGTTAGAGAACCACTGAGGTTGCCGGCGTAGGCGCAGAGGTAGGCGCCAGAGGCTCAACCTCAACTTTAAGGCCGTCGACCTTCCGCACTATGACAAGTTGACCGACGGGGAGTGGCGAAGAGGCGACAGCATCCCAGAGTTCGCCGTGCACAAACACCTTGCCCAGAGGCGACAGCGCAGTCTGAGCCACCCCGGTTTCTCCCACTAACCCTTGAGCACCGGTGACGATCTTATTGCGCCTCGCTTTGAGCGCGATCATCATCAGGAAGGCGGTTATCAGGCCGAGGGGAACGCTGACCGCCAACGCCGTCCATAGGTGAACTCGCATCTCCGGAATCGGCGAATCGACGAGTAGCAGTCCGCCAAGGGTGAGCAGCGCGATGCCACCGATGGTAAGAACTCCATGCGTCGCGAACTTGGCCTCGGCGGCGAACAGAGCGAAGGCTCCCAGGATCAGCACCAGCGCCGCAAACCGCGTGGGCAACAGATTGAGCGCGAAAGCCGCAACAAGGATGAATACGACGCCGACTGTACCCGGTATGACTGCGCCGGGATGGTTGAACTCGACGTAGAGCGCAAGGGCACCGATCGCCAGCAGAAGGAATGCGACGTTCGGGTCCATCAACTCGTCGAGCACGCGTTCTTTGACGGTCATGTCGAAGGCGACCACGGACTGGCCGGCGAGGTTCAGGGAATCTGAGTCTCCATTGAAACGCTTGAACTGCTTTCCCTGCATCTGCTGAAAGAGGTCTTCGGGAGTGGACGCAACGTAGTCGATGAGATGTTCTTTAAGCGCCTCCTGCTCGGTGAACGATTTCGACTCGCGCACCGCGCTTTCGGCGGCTTCAATGTTACGTCCGCGCTTGCTCGTGACCGAGCGCATCAGGGCTGCGGCATCGTTTTCGATTTTGCGGTTCATCTCATCGTCGGGCTTAACTTGAACCGGGCCAATCAGAGTTACGGGATGAGCTGCGCCTGCCGCTGTCCCCGGCGCCATCGCCGCGACATCGGCGGATTCCAGAATGAAGATTCCCGCAGAACCCGCGTGCCCACCGGCCGGAGTCACGTAAACGATTACCGGCACAGACGAAGATGTGATCTTATTGATGATTTCGTATGTAGAGATGAGCATGCCGCCTGGAGTATTCATCTCGATGAATACCGCTTGATCGTTGCGACGGTGTGCTTCGTCGATGGCGCGCGAGATGTACTCCTGGCTGATGGGCTGGATGGTATCGTCGACGACCACCTTCAGTATTTGGGCCGAGGCCGGAGTGAGGCAGGCTGTAACAGTCGCGACGTAGAGCCCGATTCGCAGAATAAGTTTGTTCTCTATCGCCAGTGTGCGCAGGAGATTCATAGGTCCTTCGGTTTGCTCAAGATGACGAATACGATTTGCACAGATCCGCACAAGAGGGATCTGCGTGAAACGAGCTTATGTGCACATAGCTCCGCTTGCGAACCGTCCCGACAACGCCCGTATTTATTGTCCCTCTATTTCAAGGCGCCGGTGGGAATTTCTTGAGGGCCGGCTTCGACGACGCGGCAGGCAGAGAAGGCGTCCATCCGGGCAAGTCCGTGCTGCCAGTGATCAGGCGCGCGCCCCGTTCATACGTGACATAGGACCAAGCCCATTGAATGAACACCAGCAGACGATTGCGGAAGCCGATGAGAAACAGAATGTGAACGAAGAGCCACGACAGCCAGGCGAGGAAGCCGGAGATGTGGATCTTGCCAAAGTCGGCAACCGCTGCGGCGCGTCCAATCGTGGCAAGGCTTCCTTTGTCCCAGTAATGAAAGGGGGCGCGAGGCTTTATGGCAGTTCTTGCGCCTGCCTCGACCTCATGCCGAATGAGCTTTGCGACGAAGCGTCCCTGTTGTATCGCCACGGGAGCGACGCCGGGCAGCGGCTTACCTTGTTCGTCCTTCGCTGCCGCCAGATCTCCGATGACGAAGATTTCAGGGTGCCCGGAAATACTTAGGTCCGGCTGCACAATCACGCGTCCAGCGCGATCGACGCTTGCGCCGAGTTTCTTGCCAAGCGGGGAGGCAGAGACTCCTGCAGCCCAGAGAATGACGGAAGCGGTCAGCCGAGTGTCGCCGGTGTAGACGACGCCCGCTTCGACGCTGGTCACCATCGTCGAGGTTCGCACCTCCACGCCTAAACGGCGCAATTGCTCCTCGGCGCTGCGGGAAAGATCCTCGGGATAGACCGGAAGGACGCGCGGTCCCCCCTCCACCAACAGAATGTGCGTCCGCGCTGGATCAATGGCGCGGAATTCGTGAGCCAATGCGTGCCGGGAGATTTCGGCAAGGGTTCCCGCCAATTCGACTCCCGTTGGTCCGCCCCCGACGACCACAAAATTCACGGGGCGCGCCGCTTCTCCGGCGGCTGCGTCGCGCTCGGCAAGTTCAAAAGCGAGTAGCACGCGGCGGCGGATTTCCAGCGCGTCTTCAATCGTTTTAAGGCCAGGAGCGAAGGGCTCCCATTCGTCGTGTCCGAAATAGGAGTGGCCCGCGCCGGCGGCGACGATGAGATAGTCATAGGCAATGTCGCCGTCTGGGGTCTCTACGATTCGGCGGTCGACGTTAAATCCCGTGACTTCCGCCATCAGGACCTCAATGTTCTGATCGGAGCGGAGAATGGAGCGAATCGGGGCCGCGATCTCTCCCGGCGAAAGGCCAGCTGTCGCGACCTGGTACAGAAGTGGCTGGAACGTGTGATAGTTCCGCCGGTCGATGACCGTGACTTTGACCGGAGCCTTAGCCAAGCGCTGAGCGGCGTTCAAGCCGCCGAAGCCGGAGCCAACAATTACGACCCGAGGAATCGTCTGGTTGTTCATCTTGCCGTTGTGTGCCTTACCTCTATAAGATTCACCGCGATGGCCGATGGTTCCATAAGTTCTTCGGCAGACAGCGCGACCCCCGCATGGGTGCGCGGGGCGATGCCGTCGGTGGCGGATCTCATTTTCGTCGCGTTGTTATGCGTGCTCGTGTTCACGTCGCTGTCGGTGCGTCTGCTCGGGGACGCCGGGATTGGGTGGCACATTCGCACGGGCCAGCAGATTCTGGCCACGCATGCGGTTCCGCGCGTTGATCCGTTTTCTTCGACGATGGGCGGTAAGCCGTGGTTTGCCTGGGAATGGCTTTATGACCTGGCTGTGGGTCAGTTGGGCGCTAGCCTGGGACTCAATGGGGTGGTGTGGCTCACGGCGGTCGTAATTGCCGCAGCCTTCTCAGGAGTGTTTTATTTTCTGATCTTGCGTGGGACCAACGTCCTTCCGGCGGTGGCGCTGCTGCTCCTGACAGTGTGCGCGTCAATGATTCACTTCCTGGCCCGGCCTCATGTTTTGAGCTGGTTCTTCACGCTCGCCTGGTTCTGGATCCTCGATTCATACGAGCTAGGCTGTAGGCACGGCCGCGAAAAAAAGCTGTGGCTTCTGCCTCTCCTCATGCTTGTCTGGGTCAACGTTCATGGCGGGTTTGTGCTCGGTTTCGTTCTGCTGGGGATTTTTTGCTTCAGTTCCATCTTGGAGTGGTACAAGGCGCGCGCGGACCGGATTGAAGAAGTCTTGGAGAAAATCAGGGCGGCAAAAAGAGCCCGGAATCTAGCGCTGGCGGGCTTGTTCTCAGGATTGGCGAGCCTGGCAAATCCATATGGTTGGAAGCTCCACGAGCACATCTACCAATATCTTTCTAACCGTTTTCTGATGGACCATATTGACGAATTTCAGTCTCCGAACTTTCACCGCGCGGCGCAAAGATGCTTTCTGGTTCTACTGCTGATCACGCTGGCGGCTCTGGCCGTGCGGGGACGCGATTTGCGGGTGAGCCATGGGCTCACCGTTTTGTTTGCGGTATACGCGGGACTGTATGCCTCGCGAAATATTCCGGTCTCTGCGCTGCTGCTAGTCATGATCATCGGGCCGTTGGCGCCGACCGTTCCTACAGGATTCTGGCAGCGTATGACCGCTGTCGAGACCTCGCTGCGCGGCCATCTTTGGCCGGTGTTTGCCGTCATCGTTACATTGGCTATCGCCGCCAACAGTGGTCGAGTTGGATCGGCGACGTTGATCGATGCCCACTTCGATCCGCAACGAATGCCCATGTCGGCGCTCGATTTTCTGGAGAAGGATGAAGTTAAGGGGCCGATCTTGAGCGTGGACAATTGGGGTGGGTACCTGATCTACCGCCTCTATCCGAAGGCGAAAGTCGTGGTAGACGACCGCCACGATTTGTATGGGGATGAATTCTTCGAGTCTTACTTGAAGATGGTGCGCGTGCAGCCGGGCTGGCAGGATTTTCTTCGTGCCCACACGAACTCTTATGTCTTACTCCCCAAGGAGTCGGCGCTAGCTGGTGCACTAGCGGAGGCCCGTGATTGGAAGGAGATATACGCTGATAACATCGCGGTGGTTTTCGTGCGCGGCTCCGACAACCCTTAGGGCTCTGACATCCTGAAAAGGCACCAGAAGCCGCCTCATACCATCCATTGACACGATTCGCGATCACGGATATGGTCTCCGTACCCTGCAACTACGCCGCGTAGTTGCTGCACGGTCCACGAATGTTCTTGCTATCCATGGCTCCAGAAGTTCGATCCATCACTCTACGCATCTGAGGAAGATTTGAATGAATTCCTACCTCCCTAGTCCTGTCGGCAGAAGATCGATCATTGGCTTGCTTGCACTTTTTCTGATGACGTCAGCTCTCGTCTCGGCCCAGACAACCGTCAGCTTGACTCGAATCAGCTCCGATCCATTTTCCGTTGGCCCGGGGCAGCATGCCACAGAGGTTGAGCCGCACGTGCTGGCATTTGGTTCGACGTTGGTGGCTGCGTTTCAGACAGGACGTATCGTCAACGGCGGCGGCACCGACATCGGGTGGGCGACTTCAACCAATGGTGGAACAATCTGGAGTCATGGGTTTCTGCCCGGGCTGACGAAGGGTGAGGGAACGGGGCCATATGACGCGGCGAGCGATCCGGCAGTTACGTACGACGCGAAGCATGGCGTCTGGATGATCGCTTCGCTGCCGATCTCAAATACTTCCCAAACCCCGGCTGTCGTGGTGAGCCGGTCTACCGATGGCGGTTTCACATGGGAAAAGCCGGTCAGCGTTAACCCGAAGGCACCCAGCTCCGACAAGAACTGGATCGCGTGCGACAGTTGGTCAGCCAGTCCGTACTACGGCAATTGCTACATGGAGTGGGACGACCCGAACACGGGTGAGATTCTGATGAGCCGGTCGACGGATGGCGGACTGACATGGTCGCTTGCGATCGGCACGGTAAACCAGGCCACGGGCATTGGCGGGCAGCCGCTTGTGCAGCCGAATGGAACGGTGGTCGTGCCCATCGAGTCGAACTTCATGTCGTCGTTTGTATCGACGAATGGCGGCGCGAGCTGGTCGGGACTCACGGCCATCGCGGTGATTCAGAGCCATACCGATGCGGCAGGAATTCGCAGTGGACCTCTTCCTTCCGCGGCGGTGGATGGTGCGGGGAAGATCTGGGTCGTATGGGAGGATTGCCGCTTCCGCGCTCAATGCGCGACCAACGATCTGGTGTACAGCACCTCGACGGACGGGACCCACTGGAGCAAGGTGACGCGCATTCCGATCGACCCGGTGACGAGTGTGGTCGATCATTTCATTCCCGGCATCGGCATCGATCCGGCGACGTCGGGCGCAGCCGCGCACGTTGGCATTCACTATTACTACTACGGGCAGAGTAATTGCACTGTGTTGAGCTGCCGCCTCTATGTGGGCTACATCTCGTCCCCGAACGGAGGGGCGACGTGGAGTCCTCATGTAAGGTTAGCGGGGCCGGCGACGCTTAATCTGCTGCCGAATTCACAGAACGGATTGATGGTTGGCGACTACATTGCGACTGCATTTACCAACGGTGTGCCGCACGGCGTCTTTGCAGTCGCCCGGGCAAAGACGGGAACAGCGTACAACGAGGCAATGTTTACTGCGCAGGGCTTGAGCGTGCCTGCGGAGGGAGCGGTGTTGTCTTCTGCGGGCGACAAGCCGCTGCACAATCTCTCGGATAAGGTCGAGAAGGAGCATCCAGAAAAGGGTGTGATTCCTCCGGTGCGACGCGCGGCCAAGAAGAGCGCGAAGTAATTTATGGAGTTGATCGCATTTCGCTCGTGCAAGAATAGTCGCATGTCCACTTGCGTCACGCTGTTCCTATGATCAGGAGAGTCGCGAATATTTCCTGCGTGCAGTCGGCTGCTGTTTTCTTGCTCGCCTCGTTAGTTCTTGAACTTTCAGGATGTTCAGGTTCGTCTCCGCAGTCTGCGGTGGAGACGCCGCCTCCGATCCAAGGCACTCTCACCCAAATCAGTTCAGATCCGTATTCGATCGGTCCCGGTCAGCACGCCACCGAGGTTGAGCCGCACGCACTGGCGAACGGCTCGACGATCGTGGCCGCGTTTCAGACTGGCCGCATCGTGAACGGAGGCGGGACCGACATCGGTTGGGCGACGTCAACCGATGGTGGTACGACTTGGAGTCACGGATTCTTACCGGGGCTGACAAAGGGAGAAGGAACAGGTCCCTACGACGCAGCGAGCGATCCCGCGGTCGCCTACGACGCGAGCCACGGCGTATGGATGATCGCCTCGTTGCCGATCTCGAACACGTCCCCAACAGCGGCGGTCGCGGTGAATCGTTCGACGGACGGGGGCTTTACTTGGGGGAACCCGGTCAGCGTCGATCCGACGTCAAATGATTCGGACAAGAACTGGATCGTGTGTGACAGTTGGCCGACCAGTCCGCACTTCGGAAGTTGCTACGTCGAGTGGGACGATCCACTGAACGGCGATGAGATTTTAATGAGCACTTCGACTGATGGAGGGCTGACATGGAGCGCGGCAACTCCGACGATTGGGCAAGCTTCGGGTATTGGTGGACAGCCGCTGGTGCAGCCGAACGGGACCGTTGTCGTGCCTATCGAGACCGACGCCATGTCGGCATTCAGTTCGAGCGACGGCGGCGCAACGTGGACGGCTCCAGCGACCATTTCGAACATTCAGGCACACTTTGATTCGGGAGGAATCCGGAGCGGACCACTGCCCGCTGCGGCGATCGATGGAGCGGGAAATGTGTGGGTGGTTTGGGAAGATTGCCGCTTCCGCTCTGGATGCTCAACGAACGACCTGGTCTACAGCACTTCGACTGACGGAGTCACATGGAGCACAGTCACGCGAATCCCGATCGATGAGCTGACGAGCAGCCTGGATCATTTCATCCCGAGCATCGGCATTGATCCTGCGACCTCAGGCACCGGCTCGCACGTTGCGATTCACTATTACTACTATTCGCAGAGCGCCTGTACCGTATCCACCTGCCGATTGAGTGTGGGCTACATTTCGTCTGCAAATGGAGGTGCGACCTGGAATGCCCCAATCACCCTCGCCGGACCGATGCAACTGAGTTGGCTTCCGAATTCGCAGAACGGATTGATGGTGGGAGATTACATCGCGACCGTATTCAACAGCGGCGTTCCACACGGCGTATTCGCTGTGGCGGCGACGAATTCGGGAGGCACGTTCAACGAGGCCACGTTCACGGCGCAAGGGTTGACGGTCACGGCCGCGGGCAAGCAGTTATCGTCGGCGGGAGAGCGACCTCTGCACAAGCTGTCCGACAAGATTGAACACGAACGTCCTGAGAAGCGCGTGCCGCCTTTACGACGCAAAGCAAGGCGAAGTTCGAAATAGCGAGTAGCGGAGAGATTGCTAGAAGCGGTCGTTGGTATCGATGCCAAAGCCGAGGATGGCCGTTACTTCCACAGGTTGGTTGCCCCGCATCGCGGGTTGAAATTTCCAGCTATGCAGTGCAGCGATTAGCTTCGCGGTCATCTCAGCAGGACCTGCCTCCAACACGTGTACGTTTCTGATGTTGCCCGATGCATCCAACGTGCATTTGATCACCATTCGGGCGCGAGGCATGCCGTCAGGGACATCCGCGCGAATCTTCTCCGGGCCTGTTAGGGTGCCACCGAACGGATGGCTCGTTGCCGCCTCATCCGCAAACTCCATGATGACCGTGCCAAGAGAAGTATCGACGTAAGTCGTGTAGGTTTCTCCGTGCAGCTGATTCTTGTAAGGCTCGAAGGCTCCCCCTGAACTGGCTGTCGCAACGATGGTTACGCCAAGTTGATCCCGATGAGTTTTGACATTGGAGCGACCGGGAAGCTGAGGGTCGCCCGCAGGATCGTCACCGAAACTACCGAGGTTCACGACGGACGAGCCACCGCTGACGGAGACCCCGGGGACGGGTGGATTTCCGCTAGTTGCATTTCCAGCGCCACCCGGACCAGGGTTCGGAGAAATTCCCCCATGATCTGTGGGGGCTGAGCCGTGGCTAGGCCCAGCCTTCCCGGCTCCTGAACTTGTACCGCTCACGCCGCTTCCGGGGCCGTCTCCACGTCCGATGCTGGCCCCTCCACCTCCGCCTCCGAGGCCTGCCTTCTCTCCGCCTGAAGGAGATAGCGAAAGCGAACCCGTGCCGCCCGTCGTCGGCAGTCCCACTTTCGGTCCAGGTTGGCTGGATACGACGGCGCCGGCGTTCGTGCCGCTGCCTCCATTGCTCGGTTTGCTGGCCGGAGAGGCCACGTCGAGCGGGGCGCCTAAGCCCGTGCCCTTACGACTCAGACCTGAGCCGGTCGCTCCTGCGCCACCGCCAAGAGAAGGCGGTGGTGGGACGACATTGTTTGCGAGCAATGTGCCGTTAGGAGTTCCGATACCGCCGCCGGTATTCCCGGTGCCGCCACCGGCGCCAGCCAGAGAAGGTGGAGGCGGAACCACCTTCGGTACGCCCAGCGCGGGGGCAGCCGAAGTCGCGAGCGAACGCGTACCTGTTCCTCCAGAAACACCGGCGGTTGGTGGCGGAGCAATCACGTCGCTTCCGAGAGATGTCCCCACGCCCCGGCGATTGCCGTGCGGATTTCCACCGGCAGAATTCGCCGTCACGCTCGGGGGCGGAGGCACAACATTCGCGGGAAGTGATGCGGCGGCACTTCCGGTGGTGCCGGTCGGATTCACCGTAGGCGGCGGGGGAACCACTTCCGACGGACCAAAAATTTTCCCGATCAAGCTGCTCACGAATGATCCGTTTCCCGCTTGCGTCGGAGGTGGAGGTACTACGGCCTTAGATGGATCAGGAACGCTCCCGCTGGCGAGGCGATGCAGATCTCGCGCGACGTCGGCGGAAGGCGGCGGCGAGATGACTGATGGCGAAGGCAGAGCCATCATGGGATCACGCCGGGTTGCGCGCTCAGGCGCAGAGACCGGTGGGGGGACGACGGAGACGTTGGTTTCTACAGGCGCGCTTGAGATTTCGCGGCTCACCGCACCCGGAGCTGGAGGAATGACATTTGCGGCGAGAGTTGGGGTGGACCTCGCGTTGTCGCGAGTCAGCGTGGGAGCAGGGGCGACTATTGAGGTGGCAAGAGACGGTGCAAGGCCGAGCTGCGAGCGGTCGCGCGCAACGTTCGGCGCCGGAGGAATGACTGCAGGGCCGAGGGCTGGTGCGACGAGCGGGTGATCGCGTGAAACGTTGGGCGCGGGCGGAATCACCGATGCGCTGAAGTTCGGCGCCATAAGGGGTTCGTCGTGTGAAACCGTCGGCGCGGGCGCAATCACGTTGTTCAGTGAAACGCCGTTACGTGTGTAATCGCGGATGACGTTCGGAGCCGGAGCAACCACTGTCGAGGCTAGATTGGTAACGGAGCGAGTCGAACGAACTCCCTCCAGGGGTGGTGGGCCCGCGTCAGGCCGGATGGCCAGCAGGTTGGCGACCGCGTCGCTGGAAGAAGGAAGCCTAAGATTGGGCGCGTCGACAACCCTGGGGACGAGCGAGCCGCCACGCGCGACACGAATTGTTTGCGTGCGATGGTGAGCCTCTTCTCCGCCCGCGCGGCCGGCGGTTCCTGCGTCTGACCCGCCCAGATCCTCCGTCCGAGGAAGCTCATCGCCGGAGTAGTAAATCACATCATGTGGGGAAACCCTGGGCGCAACATACGGGCGAAGCTGTGCGAGCTTCACTGGCACAATGATCGCGGCAAGAATCAGGAAAGCCTCAAGTGCCCACGAGGAGATCATCACGCGAAACGGAATCAATCCAAAAGGAGCTTCCCCCGCGAGGCGGGCTTCAGAACGAGCGAACGCGGGTCGAATCGAGCTTCGAAATTCGCTCCAGCGCGAGGACCACTCCACGAGCAGCTTGGGCCCTTCGTGGAGCTCGACGGCTTCTTCGAGTTGGAGTGTTTCACTCACGCGGGCAGTACTCTACCATTCTTCGCAGTCGTGATTTCAATTCTATCTCCCACATCCGTTCCGGTTTCTGCGGCTGTAGGGCACGGCAGTTCCAGTACCGACGCAGCTTCCATTCGGACCGGGGCGAATCGCCAGGGCCGCAATCCATGCTGGACGTGGATCACGGTCAGCGCCCGGTCGAGATAAACGACATCGAGCGGAAACCTCATCCCCAGAGTATGAACGCCGTGGCAGGGGACAATCCAGAGGCCGAAGCCATTACGGAAGTCACCCGGACCGAGGCCGAGCAGCCCACGCAGGCGGCTCCAGTGCGCATCGGCCACAGCTAGGGCAGTGGCCAGGTAGGTCTGCCGGGTGCGGTTGAAGGCTTGCCCTTGCGAAGAAAATGAGGGCATCGAAGGTCAAACTCCCCGTGGTGCACGAATAATCTTTACGAACGATTCTAGCAACTGCTCCCTCTGACCTCAGCGTCCGGTGAGAGAACGGTACGCTTGAATTAAAGCCGGTCCTACCGAAACGAAAAGGAAGGGGAGCAATACGAACACGACCAGGGGGGGGACCATCTTGATAGTGGTTTTCGCGGCCTGTTCCTCGGCCCGCTGGCGCCGGGCGGTCCGCAACGAATCCGAATGCACGCGCAAAGCCTGCGCGATGCTCGTACCGAAGCGGTCCGTCTGGATTAGTGTACCCACAAGAGCGCGAATATCGTCAACTCCGGTACGGTCGACCAGATTGCGAAGAGCCTCAGCCCGCGGTTTGCCGGCGCGCATCTCGAGGGTCACCAGGTGCAATTCGTCGCTGAGATCGGGATGGGCGTGGTGCAAATCCTCGCCGACCCGCATCAGCGCCTGGTCGAGCGCTAACCCGGCCTCCACGCAAATTACGGTTAGGTCGAGAGCATCGGGCAGCCCGATGCGAATGCGCATTTGCCGGTCTTTGATCATCCGCTTGAGGATGAAGCGGGGAAGAAAAAAACCAAGCCCAGGAATGCCGGCGAGCAGAAAGATGTTATCGAAGCCGGAAACCAGCGCTACCGCGGCAAAGCCAACGCCAGCCATGAGAAGGCGCGCGCCGAAGTAATAGTTAACGTGAATCGCATCGCGAAATCCTGCCTGAATCAGCCAAGCCCGGGTGCGGGAAACGTCGGCCGGCGAAAGGGGGATCGCTTTGCTAAGCGGGTCCATCGCCTGTTCGAGGCGTTCGCGGAATGCAGGCTTGGTCTCCGTGGGCTGTTGCTGTCCACCCAAGGCGCGCAGCCGAGCTCCCAGGACAGAACTGGGGGTGAGTGCGGCCGCGCCAAAAGAAAGCACGACCAATGCAACCGTAACGAATACGACAATGGCTATGGCTATGGGCAGCATCGCTATACCTGGATCTTGATGATTCTCTTGATGACGAAATATCCAATCGTTTGCAGAGTGAGTCCGGCGACCAAGAGCGTGTGCCCGATCGGATCATTAAACAGCGGCCGAACAAACTCAGGGCTCATCACCATGAGTAAGCCCACGACCACCGGAGGCATCCCCATCAGGAATGCCATGGTGAGGCGTCCCTGGGCGGTGTAAACGCGCACTTGGCGTTGAATCTTGAAGCGTTCGCGGATGACGTAAGACAGGTTGTCGAGAATCTCGGCGAGGTTGCCGCCGGTTTCGCGTTGCAGCATGACGGCAGTGACGAAGAACTTCACATCGACCAGCGGCACGCGTTCGGTGAGATTGAGTAGCGCGTCGCGTACGGGCATGCCGAATTTTTGTTCTTCATACAGTTGGCGAAATTCGCCGGCCACCGGTTCCGCGACTTCGCTCGTGATCATTTCCAGCGCGGTAGTGAACGCGTGTCCGGCGCGAACGGCGCGAGCAAGAGTATCGATGGCCTCGGGAAAAAGCTCCTCAAATTTCTCGAAGCGCTTCGTCCGCTTGATCGAGGCGTAGGCGTAAGGACCGATAAAGCCGACCAGCAGTCCGACCCACGCGACTTCCACGCGCTTGCCGAAACCGTAGAAGACAATTGCGGCTGCGATTCCGGTAAGAATGGACAATCCCAGAAGATTACCGGCGCGCATCGACATGCCCGCCTGCGCGAGCGTCTTCTGAATGTCTGCGATGCGTTCGGAACGCCGCAGCAAGCTATCGAGGGCGGGAATCTGGCTGAGTTGCTCGTCGCGCAGCAGCGCGAGTTCGTCCTCGGGCGCCCGCTCGGGAGATTTGCGCTCGCTGGTCAGTCGCTCTTTGAGCAAGCGGGCTTGAGCGCTCCGCTGGTTGACGAGCGAACCGAGAGCGAAGGCCGCAACCGCAACCACAACGAAGACGAGAAGCGCCATTAGAGCTGCGGTCATGAAAGCCTCAAACCTCCGTCCTCGATTCGAATAGCGCTGGACGCAAACGCGCCCCGCTCGTGGCTAGCCGTTCGGCAAATTGTGGCCGCACGCCGGTCGCGCGGAAAACACCCCGAACTTTTCCACTTTCGTCGATGCCGGTGCGGTCAAACGTGAAAATGTCCTGCATGCCGATCGAGTCGTCCATCATTCCGGTGATCTCTGTTACGGTGATGACCTTGCGAGTACCGTCAGCAAGGCGCGCAATCTGAATGACTGCGTGAACGGCGGAAGCAATCTGATGACGAACCGCTCGCTCGGGAATGTTGAGGTTCGCCATCGAGACCATATTCTCCACGCGGGCCATGGCGTCACGCGGGGAGTTGGCGTGTACCGTGGTCAGGGATCCTTCGTGGCCAGTATTCATCGCCTGCAACATGTCGAACGCTTCCTCGCCGCGCACCTCGCCCACCACAATGCGGTCGGGGCGCATACGTAAGCTGTTGATGACCAACTGCCGCTGCCGGACCGCGCCCTTGCCCTCGATATTGGGTGGCCGGGTTTCCAGGCGGACAATGTGTTCCTGCTTGAGCTGAAGTTCGGCAGCGTCTTCGATGGTTACGATGCGGTCAGAGTTGGGAATGTAGCCCGAAAGCACGTTCAGCAGAGTCGTTTTGCCCGCACCGGTTCCGCCGGAGACCAGGATGTTCAACCGTCCCTTGACCATGGCTGAGAGCAGTTCGAGCATCGACTCGGTGAGGCTCATGTTTTCGATCATCTGCCGCGCCGTCACCGGCTCACGGCCGAAACGACGAATCGAGAGACAAGGGCCATCGATGGCCAGCGGAGGGATAATGGCGTTGACGCGCGACCCGTCGGCCAGTCTGGCGTCGACCATCGGCGACGACTCATCGACGCGGCGACCAACTCGTGAAACGATACGCTCGATGATCTGCATGAGATGCGAATTGTCTTTAAACGACAAGCCGGTGAGTTCGAGCTTTCCCGCGCGCTCAATGTAGACCCGGTCGTAACGGTTGACCAGGATGTCGGAGACGGTCGAATCTTTGAGCAACGGTTCCAGCGGACCCAAGCCGAAGATCTCGTCGAGGATTTCGCGCGAAAGACGCTCACGCTCGGCAAAGCTGAGCGGCACCACCTCCGAGTTCACTGCGTTGCGGATTACGACCAGCACTTCGTCTCGTGCCGAGTCGCCAGAAGTCTTGCCGAGTTTTTCCAGATCGAGGCGGTCGAGAATCTTGCGGTGCAGGTCCGCTTTTACCTGCTGGTAATCGGCGCGCTCGAAAGATTGAAGATTTGCCATTGTGTTCCTAAACCCAGGTCGTACAGCTGTGCTCTAAATCCTTAAACTGACTTGAACAGCGACCACGCCGCGCGCTTTACGTCGACGTCGTTGCGCGTCAATTCCTGCGCCAGCCCGAAAAAACATCGAGCGATCTCCGTGTTGCGTTGCTCCATCAGCGGCGTTCCGCGGTCGATCGCGCCGGACACCGCGAAGTACTGATTCGGTACGCGCCATAGCAATTTGGCTCCGACCGCGGCCTCAGCGTCAGCTTCGCTGAATCCGGGGACTTTGCGAAATCGGTTGAGAACCAGGCGGACGCGATCGCGGCTCCCACTTTCTCCCAGATATTGTTGCACTCGGGCGGCGCTCCACAGCGACGCGACGTCGGTGCAAGCAACCAGCAGAACCGCTTCGGAAAGACTCGCGATCAGGCGGCTGGCTGCATCGAAACGTGATGAGGCATCGACCACTACGTACCGATAATGCGTCACCAGCATGTCGAAGAGCCGGACGAATTCCGCAGTCGAGGGATCAACGGCGGCAGGCACATTTGTTCCCGCCAGCAATTTCAACCCGCCCGTGTGACGCGTCATGAAACTATCAAGCAGGGAAGCGTCCATGCGGTGAAGATTGCGGGTGGCATCGGCGACGTTGAAGACCGGCTTGAGATTCAAGTGCAGCGCCGCGTGGCCCAGTGGAGCTAAATCGACCAGCGCGGTTTGCCCATGCGCGGACTGTAGCGCCATGGCCAGATTGACAGCGACGGTGGTCGAACCGTTTCCCCCCTTGGCGTTGATCACCGAAAAAACTTTGCCACGTGGTCCTTCCTGGCGGACCCTCCGCTGCGCCGTCGTGAGGCGCACAAAAGCTTCGAGCAGATCGGTCGTGGTTGTAGGGCGCTCAATAAACTCACGAGCACCTGCCCGCATCGCGTTCACAATGATTTGGGGCTGGTTGAGATTTCCTACGGCGAAGATCGCCGCTTCGGGCATCTCCTGGTGCAGGAGTTCGATCGCCCGTAGCGCCTGCGAAGCATTGTCGGCAGGGATGTCCACCAGCGTGACATCAGGATTGGCGGAGCGCACGCGTCGCGTTACGGGATCGGAGGCTGCCATCGGGAAACTGGCACACGTGTGAACCGTCCGCGCTACGCTGGTGCCATCGACCAGCACCTGCAGCACGGCGCGCTGTTCATTGTCGGTGGCGACGATGACAACTGAAAGCTCTGGCATGACTACCCTGCGGCTTCCCCATTCACCGCGATACCCTTTGCCCAGGCTTGCGCCGGGGGATGTTCACTTGCTCTACTTCTTGCTGTGGGCCTTGTCAAAACTGTCCGGGTCCAGGAACGGCCTTGGGTTCTTGGGTAGCACCGGCTGTTCCGTGCTGGGCGAAATTCGCTTCACCGTGCACAGGACCATCAGTTCGCTATTGCTTTTCTGCGCGCTCTTGCTGCGAAAGAAATTTCCCAAAATCGGGATGTCGCCCAACCCTGGTACTTTGTTGTAAATGTCAGTAACGCGATTGTCCATCAGCCCCGCGATCACAAAACTCTGGCCATCCTGCAATTCGAATTCAGTCTCTGCCTTTCGGGTGCTGAGCGCGGGCACGGTGAAACCGGAAATCGTAAGAGCGTTCGCGAAATCAAGAGTACTAACCTCAGGCGCGACCTTCAGATGAATGTTCCCATTCGGCATGATCACTGGCGTGAACTGCAGCCGTACGCCAAACTCCTTGAACGAGATCGTGACGGCTGTGAACCCGGCCCCAGGTTGCACGATGGGAAACGGAAATTGACCTCCCGCAAGAAAACTGGCTTCTTTTCCATTGAGCGCGATCAGGTTTGGTTCGGCGAGAATCTGCAGGAGATTCTTGGTCTGAAGCGCTTCAATCACAGCTCCGAAATTGAGGTCGGGACGAAATAGAAAGAGGTTCAGGACATTATTGAGAGTTTGCGTCGCAGTACTCGTCGTCGTGACGGTGCCATCAGTAACCGTCGTGGTCGGAGGCTGGCCCAACGTTTGAGGACCGAATCCGCCAAACTGCCCCGTCGTTGTTGTACCGAGGGTGTTACCGGCTCCGGTGGAAACGAAGTTCACTCCCAACTGCGTGAGCGCGGTACGGTCCACCTCGGCGAACTTTACCTGAAGCAATACTTCCTGTGCTCCGACCGGTCCGAAAGTAAGGACATTGACGACCTTTGGGGAGTAGGCGCTGGCGAGATCTCCGGCGCGCTTGGCAACGTCGTCGGTAGTGACGTGGCCGGACAGAACGATGGCCGCACGCGAAGGAGTAACAGTGATTTGCTCGTCGGGAAAGACACGGTGTTCCTCTTCGGCGCACGCGCTGACGTCGACGTCGACGCGTAGGTCGAAGCTGCGCGACCGCTCGAGTTCGTCCCAAATCAGAAGAGAAACTTCTCCTGGAGTCTTGCCGTGCACCAGAATCTGCGTGGGCGTGATGACCGTCGCATACGCAATAGACGGGTCGGTAATGGAGATGCGCTTGAGTGGCTCGGTGGTATTGATCAGTAATGACTTGCCCACCATAACGCGCAAGGGCGCCGAACCCTGGGATTGCGGCGCGAGCGTCGTCGTCTGGGTTCCGGTCGTCGCCGGAGATTGCGCGGGAGCGGGAGTTTCTGGTGCTTGTGCGGGAAGCGGTGCCGCGGGTTGTTGCAGGCGTTCCGCAAATGCCGGGACAACAGCCGCGGCATACAACACGATGGCTCCGAGCAGCGTTGTGCTAACTCTCATTCTCAGATTCCTCTCCCTTTGAGGAGATTCGGTAGTGCGCAAAGACGCGACTTGTGAGACTGGATTCGTTCCCATCACTTGCCTGTGCAACCCTCGTCTGTGCATTTGACTAGGTCCGCCTTCTTGTCCCCCTGATAAACCTCAATGCTGACGCCGGTCGGCGGTGGAGCAACGGGCGGCGCCTTTTGCGCCACAGTGTGATGAACCACAGCATGCGTCACTGGGGCGGGGGCCATTCCCTTGTAAAGACCGCGTGAGTTTGAAGACGGGAATTCGTCCTGCTTCGTATCAAGCGGATTGCGCAGAGCCAGTTGGATGTGTCCTTGAGAACTCGCCAGCGTGAGCCGCTGGGCGTCATCTGGCGAAACCAGCAGTGTAATCACCGCCGTATTCTGGGCCTCGCCCGTCGAGGTGCGCTCCAGAGTGTGACCGGATGCCAGAACAGCTACGTTCTGCAGCACGGTGGTGGTCTCCTGGTCACCGCCGCTGCCCGGAGTCCCGGTCAGAAGAACGTCGACCCGAGTGCCGGGCGTAACGAATCCCGCCACCGACACCACTTCATTCACACGCACAGATACGGCGCGCATTCCGGGAGGGATCAAAGAAGGCAGTCCGGAACCGGCGTTTTCCTGCGCCAGTCGGTTCGGGAGAATGAATTCGCCTTTGGCGATCGGGATCGTGACCCCGTGCCCCAGCACGTCAGAGCGTCTTCGCGGTGCGCCCGGCGGAAGATCGGACGCGGGAATCTTGATGATTTTGATATCGTGCTCTTCCACTCTTGAACCGACCTGCAGATCGTCCGCAGCGACGATTACATCAACCCCGGGTTCGCTGCTGACGCCGCTCCTCGACTGCAGAGTCTTGTAGACATACACGCTGGCGAAGAAGCCCAAGGCCAGAGCGAATACTCCGATCATCAATAAACGTGTGCGGTTCATGCCACTCCCTTAAAAGCGAAAACTCCGTCCGCCAGGCCGACGAGGGCCAGCAGCCTTGGTGTCGGTCCCCTCGAGTTGACGCTACTGAATGGAACTGGCGACGGAGGAAAACACGTTATTGGCGTTCGATCCGATCAACCGAACCGTTCCAACCACGATGACGAGAATTACCGCCAGCATGACCGCATATTCCGCGATGTCCTGTCCTTCCTGCTCACCCCAAAGTCTGCGTACCAGTTCCATAGAAGCTCCTCATGTTGCTGATTTTTATTCGAGATCGAGTGGAAAGGCTTTGGTCAACGTACAAGTTGGAACCAGAGCCAATGGCGCCGCATCGTTTTACAGTCTGTAATGTCTTGTTGCTGGATGTGCGAGACTCTGCCCCCTCGAACAGGGTAATCATACCCTGCAATATAGTCCAAAAGTCGTAATTTCTTGCATACCTGAGGAAAAACAGATTACTACCGGGTGACTCCGGAGGAACTACTCCGTTGGCGTAAGGCCTCGGGATTTGTTGGGTTTGGATGCAGTGCCAGACCCGCCGGTATCACGCTTTGCTCAGATGCTCTCGATCTCGACCGCCGACGAGGAGACCGGCCAGGGCAAGCGCGACCGCTGGTGGCAGGAGCGGACTGGTGTACAGAGGGAACTGCCAGAAGGGAAGCAGCGATGCCGCAGGACAGGCGAAAGCCGCGAGAAGCAAGCCAAACGCGGCGATCCACGGCCAGGCCAACAGTGTCCATACCGCGCCACGGGTCAGTCGGATGAATGAACTTGCTCTTCCCGTCGAGACGGGCTGAAATGCCAGGCATAAGAACGCGGGCATGAGCAGCAACTGGGCGTGCGGTGCGAGGGTCGGGATAACGACGAGATTCACGGCTAGCATCAAGCTCGTGACCATGACAAATCCTCCGGAGTTCGCTCGAAGAGACCGATATCTCCACGACAAAGCGAGGGCTGTCAAGAGCAGGGCAACCGAAGCGACCCAGCCCACTGCCGGACTCAGCCAAACATCGAGCAGGGAATGTCCATAGGTGTAGTGGCGGTAGGCCCGAACGACATTCACGAAGCTGGGAATCCAGCCAGGGACCAGCCACTCGCTAATCAGACCGAGTGAGAGCATCGTGGCGAAAAAGCTCCACGCCAGGGAACGGCGGTTCCGCCAGTCGGCCGTAATCCAGAGCGCGAGCCATGGAACCACCGCAACAACAAACTGAGGTTTGAAGGTAGATGTCGCGAGAAAAATTCCTGCGAGAGCATAGCGGCCGGTGGAGAGAAAAAATATTGTGACGGCCATGAACACGGCGGCCACGAGACTCAGGTTTTCCAGTTTGAGGGCTTGTAGTGACGGAAAGCTGCCGATTACGAACAGCGCGAGGGTGATCCAATGCACTAGGGACAACCGGAACCGAAACGCATGCAGCCAGAGCGCGAGGCTGAGCAGCGTAAGCAGGATCGATATGCAGACGAATATCTTTTGCACCGCTGAGAACGATGTATGAATCACAGGCCAGAAAATTAACGCCGCATAAGGAGGATAAGCAAAACCACCGGCGATCCCATTTGGATCATCCGGTGAAGAAGGAACTTGTGCACCGTAAATAACGGTTTGAATCTCGTGCGCCACCGCCGGAGCGTAAGGATTGCGTCCATGGAGAATCAGTTCGTGCGATGCCCACCATGGCGCGTATAGGTCCGAGAAACCTGGTGGCTGGTTGGCGCTCCAGATCGCGCTGACGTAATGAGCCATGCTCACTGCAGAGACCATGCTGAGCAGCAGCCAGAGGCCGGACCGAGAGATGGATGGAGAATTCTTCATGCCCGCACGTCCGCGGGCGTCGAAGATTGAAGATTCTCCCTACGAAACGGCCAATCGATGATTACGATCGCCAACGCCGCCACGAATACTCCGGCGATGATGTCTACGACGTAATGCCATTCGAGTAGCACGATCGCGGCCACAAGGAGCACATCGTAGGCGGCTAGGGCGATCACCATTCGCCTCCAACTCCGCAGGAACCACATCACAATGATAGGTTGTGCCACGTGCATGCAGGGCAGACCAATGAAGTAATCGGTGGGTATGCGGGCGAGCACTTCGTGGTGCCAACGCGCTAGCGCGTCGCTGATCAGAGTTTTCTGAATAGTGTAAGCCTGCAGGCTGGCGGGAAAGCGGGAGAAATGATTCGGGCAAAGATAGTAAGGTCCCTGCGACGGCCAAAGATAAAAGATGGCGAGCGCGAGGTAGTACGACGTCAGGAGTGTTCCGACCAGCTGCAGAGTGCTTCGTCGTCCTCCGCTGAGCGCGACGAGGATCATCGCCGCACCGATCTGAGGGAACATCCCGAAATAGACAAATTCAAGAAACCGAAAGAACGACAGCGGAAAAACCTGAACCGCCCAATGAGCGATGTCACCCACGGAGTGGCCGTGCAGCAGCCACCGATCCATCGCAGCCAGTGTCGGATCGTTCGCGAAATTGAACCGTACCGACACAATCGCGCAGTTGTACGCAAGGACCACTAAGAAGCCGAAAAAAAAGTAGGCGGCAGGCGACAGAACCGCGGTTGCTGCGTGTAGCACGCCCGCCAGTCGTTGGCGATCGCGCAATTCAAGCAGTGCGATCGTATCAACCGTCAAGACGATCGCCTTTGTGGCGCCAGTGGCCCAGAGCAGGAGTGCAAAATACAGAAGCACGAGCGCGATGCGAATTGGACTCTGTCGATAGCGTGTGATGACCGGTCCCAAAGTTTGCCGGCGAGGAAAACCAATCAGATACAGCAGCGTCGCCAGGAAGATTGCCTGCACCGTCAGAAGAAACCAATAGGCGACGGCGAGAGTGATCCAATCAAACTTGAGCGGAATGTGCTGGCTGCGCAGAACCGGCACCAGCGCCGCGCACAATAGCAGACTGAGCCAGTAATGCCAGTACCGCGGATTCATCGGGCTGCGGATTTCGATTTCCACTGGGAAGGCTCTGGAGTCTAGCAATCAAACCGGCGTCAGACAACCGGCGGCGAGTGTCGCTCGAAGCTTGGCTTGCGGCTTGCGCAGCAGTACGACGGCCAGCATCGGCAGATAAAGAAAGATGACCGCGTAGCGCCCGACTTCTGTGAAGCTGTGTGGAATGTGATACCAGCGCCAGATTCCTGCTCCCCAGCTGAAAAAGACGGTCCAGATGATTTCGCGACGCGACTGCGGAATCAGCCACAGGATGAAGCCGTCGAAGAACCAGCGCTGTGGCATGATCGCCGCCAGCGCCAGAAGCAAGGCATCACGATCTCGATAACGAATCAGCGCGAGCAGGAGCAGCGGTCCGGGAAGAACCAGCAGCGGAATGAAGTGTTGATAGTTGCCTGTCTGTTTTAACCACAGCAAAGGCCACGCCGGCATGACGATGAGGCTCAGAGTCGCCACAGCCGTACACGCCCAGATTCCGCGCCGGCTTAGGCGAGTCAGAAAGACTGGCAATCCGATTTGCGGTTTCGCCATCGTCACCGGAAGCAGCAGCGGAAAAAACGCGCCGGCTGCGATGATCGGGGACCACTGAACAGTAAGAATCCCCGCCCAATACGGATACGCGAAGAAAATCAACAGGCGTGAATAGCCGTGCCGCGTGAGACCGAAAGCAAGAAGGGAAGAACTGATTCCCCAGAAAAGTCCGGCTGCGAATTCCGGTTGCAGGCGCACAAACGGAAGCGCGAATAGCCCTGCGGTCAGTGGGTATTGTTCAAGCGGCGTATCGTAAGGATTCTGCCGGGCCAGTACCCGATGTGCGAGGTGCAGTGCCCAGCGGAAGTCGGCTGCGTCCTGATGGAAGTGTTTCATCAGGAACCAGCAGAATGCGCCACTCGCTACGCCGATTGCGGCCGAGACTGCGATGCGCCATCGCATGAGATGGTTCGTGCCCTCACAAGTTGTAACATGAAGCGGATTAAACGGGCGCGTAGATGCCCGTTGAAAGGGGAAACAACTCAATTTTGCTCAAGCGCCCGCCATTCGTCGTCGCGCTCGTCGTTACAGTTCTGGTTTCGGCGAGCACTTGGTTCTACGTGAACCGGATTTTAAGGGCCCAGCAGATTGCTGATGCGGCGCTGCACAACCGCCCTCGCGGTAACCTATCGGACCTGTATCCGCGATGGCTGGGAGCGCGTGAGTTGCTGATTCACAGGCGCGACCCTTACAGCCCGGAAATCACGCACGAGATTCAGCAAGGGTACTACGGGCGCCCGCTTGATCCGGCGCGTCCCGACGATCCCAAAGATCAGCAGGGCTTTGCTTATCCCGTGTACGTTGTGTTTCTGCTGGCGCCAGCGGTTGACCTGCCATGGGACACAGTTCAGATAGCTTTTCGATGGTTCCTGATCGCGTTGGCCGCGGCAAGTATTTTGCTCTGGCTTCGCGTTCTGCGCTGGAGGGCGACTTGTAGGACGAAAGTGATTCTGATCGTCCTTGTGCTCGGCTGGTGGCCCATGGTGCAGGGACTCAAGCTACAACAGTTAACTCTGCTCGTTGCGGGATTGCTCGCCGGCTGCGGAGCCTGTCTGGCGGGCGAATGGTTCTTCTTCGCTGGCGGACTGTTAGCGTTTGCCACAATCAAACCTCAACTGGCCTGGCCGCTTGTCTTGTGGCTTCTGCTATGGGCCGGGAGCGACTGGCGTTCGCGGCGGCGCTTTGTTCTTGGATTTGGATTGATGATGATGCTGCTGCTGGGCGGTGCTGAATATATCCTGCCTGGATGGCAGTGGATGTTTCTGCACGCCATCGGGCAATATCACCAGTACACGCAGAATAAATCGGTGCTGGTCGCACTCTTTGGCTCGATTTTGGGTCGGGTCTTCGAAGTTGGGAGCATCGTAGTCTGCGCCCGTTGCATCTGGAGCGCACGCCGCGAACCAGCCACGAGCGCGGCGTTTGGACGAGCCTTCGCCCTTGTGCTGGCTCTCACCGTCGTCGTTGTTCCCATGTTCGCGCCCTACAATCAGGTGCTACTGGTTCCCGCAATTCTGGCCTTGGTGCTCAGTGAGGTCTCTGCCGAACGGATTCTGCCGGCGATTCGCCTGGCCCGGGGCATCGGCGCTCTTCTGTTCGCTTGGCCATGGATCGCCTCGCTCGCGCTGAGTGCCGCCTATATTTGGATTACCCCAGACCTAAGGCAAAGGCTCTGGCCCTTGCCGTTTTACACAAACTTCGTGCTGCCAGTGTTCGTCTTCGGACTAAGCTTGCTCGACACTTGGACGAATGCCGCGCGCAACTTGCGAGACAACGCGCCAGCAGAGTAGTCTGATGCAGCAAGGCATTCCGCGGCTGGGGGCCGCGGTTCTTAGCGCCCGAAAGGCGAACGGCGCAGTGATTTACCATTCATGACCCTAAACAGCATCAGTCATCACGGCTCCGGCTCCGGAGTGTTTCCCGCCCTCGTGTTCGTGCAGGGTAGTGAACAGAAAAACATTGTCCTGAACCGCATCCCGTTCAGCGTGGGCCGCAAAGTTGACAAGGATCTGGTCATCGCGGACCCACGTGTTTCGCGCGACCATGCCCAGATCATGCAAGAGGGCCAGGATTTTTTCCTTGTCGATCTGGGTAGCAAACACGGCACATTCGTAAACGGAGAGCGCATCCAGCGGCAGAAACTGGAGCGCGGCGATCGGCTGGAGTTCGGAGCACGCGATTCAGCCTACATTCTGTTCAACCCTGCGCACGCCACTTCCAATACAGCCCGCGAGTTTCTCAGCCAGATTTCCGGCATTCAGATCAAGCAGGAAGCGACCGACCTCGAGAAACTCACTCTCTTTCTCGAGGCCGCACGCAAGCTCAATACGGCCGGCGTGCTCGATGAAATTCTCATGACCATGCTCGACGTAACTCTCCAGTTGACCCGTGCCGAGCGCGGCTACGTTTTTCTTAAGGATGAGGACGGGAAACTTCGCCTGGCAGCCGGCCGCAACTCGAAAAAAGAGCCTCTTCTTGATGACAAAACGATTTCGCATTCGATCCTGGAAGAGTCGATCCGGTCGAATTCCGAATTCCTTCTGACCGACACGAGCCAGTCGCTCGATCTTGCCGGTCGCCAGAGCATTGTCGCCTACGATCTGCGCACCGTGGTTTGCATTCCGCTGCGCAAAATGCAGGTGCAGGCAACACGCGATGCGCAAACGCCCGCTCCCGGTGCCGTCGCTGCTGAAGCCATGGGAGTCCTGTACGTTGACTCGCGTTTCGCCTCCCGCGATATCGGCGGGGTTGGACACGACATTCTTCACGTGATCGCGACCGAAGCCGCGTCGCTTATCGAGAACGCCAGGCTGGTGCAAGCGGAAGAAGAAGCCCGCCGTTATCAACAGGAACTCAGTATCGCGGCCAGCATTCAGCAGCGGCTGATGCAGGTGAAGATTCCAGAAGTCCCCTTCGCTCGGCTCCGCGGCAAGAACCTGTCTTGTAAAGAAATTGGCGGAGACTTCTTTGACGCGGTCAATACGAAAGAAGGTCTCGCTGTCGTGCTGGCCGACGTGAGCGGCAAAGGAGTTTCGGCGGCCCTGCTGGCCTCGACACTGCAAGGGATGATTTATTCCCACCTGAGTTCGGGAATGCCATTGCTCGACGTCGTGACAGCGGTCAACCGATTCTTCACCGAAAAGCTGGTAGGCGAAAAGTACGCCACCGTGTTGCTGGTGCGCCTGCGTCGCGATGGCGATCTCGAATACGTGAATTGCGGCCATGTTCCGCCGCTGCTAGTGTGCGGCGGCGAAGTAATTCGTCCGCCGCATGGCAACGTTCCCGTGGGATTGCTCGGGGACGCGACCTTTGAGAGTGCGCGCTGCCAGATGAAATCCGGCGACCGATTTATTCTGGTGACTGACGGTGTTACCGAGGCTGAGAACGCCATGGGCGATTTCTTCGAGGACTCGCGCCTAGAACTAGCCGCCGCCAAGTCTCCCACGCTCGAGGGGATCTTCTCGGCCGTGTCCGACTTCTGCGCGGGAAATCCTCTGAGCGACGACTGTACGGTGGTCGAGTTGTGTTACGCCAGCGCCGAAGTCTAATCTCCACTGACACGAAGACGAGAAAACATCAGCTCTCGACCGTGACCGTGAAGTCCGTCCCTTCCCACCGATTCTCCGCGGGCCAAAAGAACGTAAAGATGACTTGACCCCCTGCAGGCAGAGTCGCAGTGGGCAAGTCGAGGGTATGGATTCCGAGGCCGGTGTCGCGCGTGTAGGTATCGTGCGTCGTGTTCCAGTTGTCAAAGCTCCAATGGACGAGGGCAGGGGTGAGTAGGACAATTCTCAATGTCCTGCTGCGGGGAACGGTTCGAGTCTTGTTGTTGAACCTCCACCCAAAGACTTGGCGCACATGCTTATCAATCAGATAACGCTTCACGGTTTGAGGCGGTTGGTCGAAAACCTTGCCATCGTAAATCGAGCGTCGCAGCTTGATGTACTCAGAGTGGGCCCACACGAGCGGACAGGCTGAGCCGGTCGGCTTGCCGCGGAAGAGTTCTAACGCTGGAATGTCGGCAGAATCCCAAACTTGCTCAGGCAGCAACCGACTGCTTCCGGCAGGCGAGTTTTCGATCACCGCGAGCAGAGCCTCCGCTTCGTCGCGGTGTCCCGCGGCGAGGGCGTAGTGAGCACGTTCGCCTGCCAGCAGGGGCCAGGCGCGCCCAATTCCCGTGCCGTCGAAGGCAGATCCGTCTTTATGTTCCCCATAGCCGTCTCCGTTGTAGCGATACCAGCACGGACCCTGCGGCAGTTCGACGCTGAGCAGCGCGTCGATGGCGCGCAGCGTGTTCACGATCCGCCGATCGTCCGGCGCCCGCAAGCCAAAGCGAACCAGCGCAAGCGCGTCAGGACTAATGATGTGGTAAGCGCGCTCGCCATCTTGTCCCGGTGGCCTGTTCTTGATCGGAACGAAACCTTGCGTCGGAGAAGCCGCGCCGTCAGTGTCAGGCGGGGCGATGCGCACGTAATAACCGTCAATCCCCAGTTGCTGTGCGAGGTCGCCTCCGGTGGCGTAGACCCAGCGCTCGATGTTGTCGTTCCAGGCGTCGGCAGTATCGCGCATGGTCTGGGCTTGTTCGGAATGTCCTGTCAGGTCGGCGATGTCGGCCCCCGCCAGCAGTGCCGAGATTTCTGCCGCAAGAGTAAATGGAGAGTACCCGGAATCTTCCTCCCATCGATCCTGCTGCGTGACAGGGCCGTTGCGAAGGATAAAGCTGACAGCGTTGCGCACCATGGGCCACCAGCGGTCAAGCTTGCCGAGCGCGTTCGGCGCTTCGCGCCGCAGTAGATCGATGAGCAGGATGGGGAATGCGGTTTCGTCCATCTGTATGCCGCTCCAGTAAGGACGTCCGTCGAGCCAGAGATTCTGCGCCCAATTTCCCGCGGATTCCTGCGTGACTTCGAGATAGCGCAGCACGCGCACTGCATCGGTCACTGCTCCAGCGGCAAGCAGGGCGCCTGCGGTTTCCACTAGATCGCGCGGCCACACCAGATGGTATCCGCCCAGATCCTCGTCGCCCTTGTTGAATCCCCACGGAATCGACAGGCTGGCGATGATCCCGCCTAGAAAATCCTTCGACTCGTGCGTGCGCAATACGGAGGTCGAGGCGCGATAGAGATCGTGCTGACGCTTTGGCTCGTCGAGCTTAAGCAAGTTGCTTTGCCAGTTCGCCCACTGCGCAACGTAGTGCTGGCGAGTCTCCTCGTAGTCCTCGAAAAGCGTGGATCGCGCATGTTGTCCCGCCTCGGTCCACATTGAGCCGAAGCCGAGGGCAAGCAGGAACTCTCCATTGCAGGATGCCAAGTCGATCTCACCGGTAAAAGCGATATTGCCGTTTTCAGCACGCGTGTACTCCCACTCCATTTGAAAATGAGCCGAGAGGTCCCGCCATCCGTCGGAAGCACCGACGAAACCGACCGACATTCTTTTCCACGGAGACGAAGACGCGAGTGCAAGAGACGTACCATCATGCTCGGCGAAGAACATGGGGAATCCCTTGTATTCGCCGGTCCAGCCGGTATTGCCGTATCCGCAATTAGCCAGGTGGGGAGACAACAGCGCGTAGAGGCGATAGTCGGAGAGCCGCCCTTGCAAAGGTTCAAAGCGAATTTTCTGCAGAACGACATTCCGATAAGGATCGGTGAGCACTTCTTTGTGGATGCGATATCGGCCACAGTCGCAGGTGTTGACCAGCGTAAAGGCCGGAATGCCCGGCTCGAATGGTCGATTTTCGAAAGTGCAATTCCGCTTCTCTTCAGAAAAGAAATCAACCCCGTTGGTGACGATGAATCCCATGTCGCGAGTGCACGCCTGGTCGACACGGGGAAAATACACTTCGTTTAGGATGCCATGACTGATCGTGAACCAGACTTTGCTGTGCTGGTTAAGTGCGGTTCCTGCGCCGGTCTTGGCGCTCGATGTCCAGCGCGGCGGAATGCCCGGCCAACCTGGGGCATAGCGTATCGGCGAGTCGGTCATGAATGAGTGTCCTCGGAGACTTAATTTACAAACGTTTTACAGGTTGTCGTTTCTCTCAGGCTAAAGATGTCATCCCATAGTAAGAACCCTGCTGTAGATGCAAATTGAAAGCGGGCAGGATCAACGATAGTCGTTCAACACGCAATATGCCTGAAACATCAGATGCCCGGTGGTGCATAGTAGCAGTGTTGTTGCTAGGCTGCGCTCTCTCTGCGGTTGCCGGAGCTGACCCTGTGCCCAAGGTGGCGGAAGTTACGCCGCTTGATCGGGGGTATTCGGGTCTCTACAACCTTGATTTTTCCGGGGCACAGAAGGATTTTGCAGCGTGGCAAACTCAACACCCCGACGATCCAGTTGGTCCCGTCAGTGAAGCCGCTGGTTATTTATTCTCCGAGTTCAACCGGCTTGGTGTGCTCGAATCGCAATATTACGAGCACGACGATTCATTCACGGACCGTCCTAAGCTCTCTCCAGATCCCGCCGTGCGACAGCGCTTCCAGGAGTCGATCGGAGGGGCGGAGAGTCTGGCCCATGCGCGGCTGGCGAAAGATCCTAAAGATCGCGATGCACTCTTTGCCTTGACCTTGTCGTCCGGTCTGCAAGCCGACTACGCAGCGCTCATCGAAAAGCGGAACCTTGCCTCTTTGCACTTCACCAAACAGGCGTCCATTTCTGCGCAGCAATTACTCTCGGTTTGTCCGGACTGCTATGACGCGCTTTTGGCCACCGGGTTCAGTAAGTACATTATTGGCAGCATGTCCGCCCCGGTTCGGTGGATTCTGCGCATGAGGGGTTTACCCGCCGACAAGCAGGGAGGCATCGCCGATCTGCAAACGACCGCAGAGCACGGCCACTATCTTGCGCCGTTTGCACGGATCCTTTTGTCGATCGCATACGTGCGCGAGAAGGACAAGTCGCGAGCCCTGCAGTTGCTGACCGGACTGCAGCGAGAGTTTCCGGAAAACGCACTATTTCCGCGCGAGATCGCGCGTCTTCAGGCAGCGCGATAACGCCCTTCAAAACGAACGAAACTGTCATTAGTAATTGTCGATAGAAATCCTTCCGTCCTCTATGCTTGCGCGACTCGCACGGTCAATTTCTCGCCCGGCCATTCATGAGAAATTCACCCGTTTGTAACCGTCCTGTAACACTGCGCCGATAGAACGGGGACATCAATAAAAAAGGAGGAATTATCTGGTGATGCGGAAAATTGTGCGGCTGTTCGTGTGTGGCATTCTGGCGCTGCCGGCATTTGGGCAGACCACTCTGAACGGCGCCGGTGCCACGTTCCCCGCCCCGATCTACTCAAAGTGGTTCAGCGAGTACCACAACCTCCACTCCAACATTCAAGTTAACTATCAACCGATCGGAAGTGGTGGCGGAATCCGGCAAGTGACGGAAGCCACAGTCGATTTCGGCGCTAGCGACATGCCGATGACCGACGAGCAGCTTAAGGAGGCTGAGGCCAAGCTAAAGACTAAGGTCCTCAATCTTCCTACTGTTTTAGGAGCGGTTGTGCCTGCCTACAACATTCCGGGTGTTACCGGCGAAGTGAAGTTCACGCCCGACGTCCTGGCTGGAATCTTCCTGGGAAAAATCTCGAACTGGAACGATCCCGCCATCAGCAAGGACAATCCCGGTGTCAAATTTCCTAATCAGGACATCATTGTTGTGCACCGCTCCGACGGCAGCGGAACCACCTTCATTTGGACCGACTATCTTTCCAAGGTCAGTTCCGATTGGAAAAGCCAGGTGGGCGCCAACACTTCTGTGAAGTGGCCGAAAGGCCTTGGCGGAAAAGGCAACGAAGGGGTCGCAGGATCGATCCGCCAACTGGCGGGTTCCATTGGCTATGTCGAACTTATCTACGCCGTGCAGAACCACATTACCTACGGAAGCGTACGAAATTCCTCCGGCGTGTTTTTGAAGGCATCACTGGAAGGCGTGACCGCAGCCGCGGCTTCGGCTCCTAAGATGCCGGCGGACTTCCGCGTCTCGATCACGAATTCCCCGGGAAAAGATGCTTATCCCATCTCGAGCTTCACGTGGCTCCTGATTCCTCAACAATCGAAGGATTCTGCAAAAGGCAAAATCCTGTCTGATTTTCTGAACTGGATGGTCACCGATGGCCAGAAAATGACAGGCGCTCTTGACTATGCGCCGTTGCCGGACAACGTAGTGGCGAAAGAGAAAGAGACCATTAAGCAAATCAAATAACACCCCGCTGGTGCGGGGTATTGCATTCATAGTGGAAAAAAAGGAGAGAGCATGATGAAGTCTGCGTGGATGGTGTGTGCGGTTCTGTTCCTGGCGACGGCGCTGGTCGGGCAGACCAGCACCACGACGAAACCAAAGAAAGCTAAAGCTGCGGCGTTGACAGCGGCTGACGTACAGGCGCTGCGCGATGCGATTGCTGCGCAACAGGCTGCGATAACCCAGCAGCAGCAACAGATTCAGGAGCTGCGGGATGAACTCCACCGCAAAGATCAGACAGTGCAGCAGGCGCAAACCGCGGCCGCTGACGCTGCCAGCAAGGCGGACGCCGCCCAAACTCAGGCTGCTCAGCAGCAGCAGAGCGTTACCGAGTTAAAGAGCGACGTAACCGACCTGAAAACGGGCATGGCGAATACGGTGGTCAGCCTGCAGGAGGCCCAGAAGCAGATCTCGGAGCCCCCCACCACCCTTCACGTGAAGGGAATCACGATTACGCCGGGTGGCTTTCTGGCGGCCGAATTTGTGCGCCGTTCGCGCGCTCTCGGCGCCGATATCAATACGCCTTTCAACTCCATCACAATGCCCGGCGCGACGCAAAGCAACATGTCTGAGTTCTTCGGTTCCGGCCGCCAATCGCGTGTCTCCATGCTGGCGGAAGGTCAGCTCAAGAGCGTCAAGCTATCCGGTTATGTGGAGGCTGATTTCCTTTCCGCAGGCGTGACATCGAACAACAACCAGAGCAACAGCTACACGATGCGGCAACGTCAAGCGTGGGGCCAGGCCGCTTTTACCAACGGATGGTCTTTCACCGGTGGCCAGATGTGGAGCTTGGTCACGGAAACCAAGCATGGTGTGGACAACCGCACCGAAGCTTTGCCGATGACGATCGACGCGCAGTATAACGTCGGTTTTAGCTGGGCTCGACAGTATGGACTGCGCGTAGCGAAGAATTTCGGCAACAAGGCGTGGTTCGCGGTTTCGATGGAGAATCCCCAGGCAACCATCACCTCCCACGGTAACGGAGCGAACTTCGTGGTGGGTTCCGCTGGAGCCGGCGGCGGGCTTTACAACGGCGCGGTCACAACTTGTACGACGACTCTGGTCAACAATGCTCCTGTCACGACCTGTTCTCCGGCAGCCAGCTACGCGTTCAACCCCTCGCCCGACATTGTCGCCAAGCTCGTATTTGAGCCTGGTTTCGGACACTACGAGGTCTTTGGCGTGTACAGCCGCTTCCGCGACCGCGTTTTCCCATGCGGCGAAGCATCGGCGGCATTTCCCTGTGGCCCCGCCGCGAACACGACTCCAAACGCGTCCGGTGCGTTCAACAGTTCAAAGAATGGCGGCGGCATCGGCGCCAACGCCCGCTGGTCCTTCGCCAACAAGCACGTGGATTTCGGGTTGCACGGTTTCGGTGGCAGCGGAGTGGGCCGCTATGGTTCAGGTGGCTTAGCCGACGCCTCGGTGCACGCCAACGGGACGCTTGATCTCGTGAGGAACCTGCAGGGTCTCGCCACCCTGGAATGGCACGGACCGAAGCTCGACATTTACTTCAATGCGGGCGCAGAGTACGCTGCCAAAGCGGCTGACTATGATCCCATCACTGGTAAATATGTTGGCTATGGCTCACCGAACTTCAGCAACTCGGGTTGCTTCACTGAAACTGTCCCTGCATCAGGTGGTTTCTTGCCCGGTGGGCTGTCCAGCTGTACCGCCGACACTCGCGTCTTGATCGAAGGCACTGCTGGCTTCTGGTTCAAGCTGTACGACGGCTCGAGAGAGAAAGTGAACCGTGGCCGCGTGCAGTGGGGACCGCAGTTCTCCTATGTCGATCGCCAGGCTTGGGCGGGCGCCGGCGGAGAACCGCACGGACTCGACGCTATGATCTTCACGTCGTTCCGTTATTACCTGCCATAAGCCACGGTCGGAACCGGCGGGTTCTGATCGGTCTTAAATTACGCGCTTACTACACACCGGCACTTGGACAGAACGAATGCTGTCTAAGTGCCGGTTTTTCTTGTTATTCAGGAGGAAACTCTGTTGTAAGGCTTGAGTTGATCTCCTGCGATGTGTGGTTGGATGTTCTATACTGATTCTCCCGGATGCGCCTTCGGACGGCAGTAGGCGCGTGTTGCCCATGGCTCGCATTTCGCTCGACGACCCCAAGTACTTTCTCAACCGCGATACATCGTGGCTCGCGTTCAATCGTCGTGTGCTTGAAGAAGCCGAAGACGAAGGCAACCCTCTTCTGGAGCGCTTGAAGTTCCTGTCGATCTCGGCCAGTAACCTGGACGAATTCTTCGAAGTGCGCGTGGCCGCGATGGTGCAGCAGATTGAGGACGGCTATAACGAAGCCGGTCCCGATGGCTTGACCCTGACCGAAAAGCGGGACGTGCTGAACAAACTGTTGCACGAATTCGTCGACGATCAGTATGACTGCTGGAACGCGCGGCTCCGGCCAGCTCTTTCTCAGAATGGTATCCGCGTGCTGGGATTGCACGAACTCGATCCAGAGGCGCATCGTTTCGTCGATGAATACTGCGAGAAGGAACTCGATCCCCTCCTGACTCCGGTGACCGTCGATCCGGCGCACCCGTTTCCAAGGGTCATTAATAAGGCGCTATGCCTGGGCTTTCTGCTTCGCCGGCGTCGACGCTCGGCGCTGACGTATACCGGCGTTGTATCGGTTCCGCGAGCGTTGCCTCGTTTGATCCGTCTGCCCTCAGAAGGCACGGTCGATTTTATTTTCTTGGCTGATCTCGTAGCGCATCACGCCGTGCGGATGTATCACGGCTACGATATTGTCTCCTCCGCGCCGTTTCGTGTAACGCGGAACAGCAATCTTTATCTGGCGGAGGAAGAAGCGCGCAGCCTGCTGGAGTCAGTGCGAGCGGAACTGCACAATCGCCGTAAGGGCGATGCAGTTCGTATGGAGATTGAAGCCGACGCTGATCCCGAAATTATTGACCGCTTGCGAACGGTGTTTGAGATCGATCCCTGGCAGGTTTTTCCGGTCAACGGTCCAGTGAATCTCTCGCGCCTGTTCAATGTGTACGAGCAGGTCAAGCGCCCTGACCTGAAATATCGTACGTTCTCTCCGCGAGAGCTCCGCCTGACGTCGAAATCTAAGGACCTGTTCGAGGAGTTGCGCGGGCACGATGTTCTTCTGCATCACCCCTACGACTCTTACGACGCGGTGGTTTCTTTCATCGAGTCGGCTGCCGCAGATGACAACGTTCTGTCGATCAAGCAGACTCTTTACCGTACCAATGAACACTCACTGATCGTGCCGTCTCTGATTGAGGCTGCATCGCGCAAGGAAGTCACGGCGGTCGTCGAGCTGAAGGCACGCTTTGATGAGGCATCGAACATTCGCTGGGCGCGTGACATGGAAGATGCTGGCGTGCAGGTCTTCCACGGCCTGGTCGGTCTGAAGACGCACTGCAAACTGTCGTTGCTGGTGCGGCGCGATCCTGATGGCGTGACGCGCAGTTATGCGCACATCGGTACCGGCAACTACAACGCCACCACCGCGCGGATCTATACCGACCTGAGCTTGTTTACGGCAAATCCGGAGATTACGCGCGCGGTTCACGATGTGTTCAGCTTCCTGACCGCCTACGCTGAGAACCCAAGCTACGAGCCGCTTCTTGTGGCGCCACTCGATCTGGCTGAGAAATGTATCGCGCTCATCGATCGCGAAGCCGAACACGCGCGCCAGGGGAAGGAAGCCCGCATCATCGCGAAGATGAACGCCTTGCTCGACAAGAATATCGTGCAAGCCCTCTATCGGGCCTCTCAAGCTGGGGTGCGAGTGGACTTGATCGTGCGCGGTATTTGCGCTCTGCGGCCGGGCGTGCGCGGAGTGAGCGAGAACATCCACGTACGAAGCATTGTCGGACGATTCCTCGAACACAGCCGCATCTATTACTTCGCGAACGGCGGCGAAGAGGAAATCTATATGGGCAGCGCCGACTGGATGCCCCGCAACCTGTACGAGCGCGTTGAAGTCCTGGTACCGCTGCGCGACGAAATGCTGCGCGAACGGGTTCGGCATGAGATTCTCGATGCCTATCTCGCCGACAACCGCAAGGCACGTATCTTGCTGCGCGACGCAACGTATATTCGAGCTTGGCAGTCGGCGCATGGCAAGCCCAATCGGAAGCCGCCCATCGGAGCCGCAGCCTTTAGCTCGCAGGATTTCCTGATCGGGGTCGCGGAAGGGAAGTCGCCCGCGTCTCTTCCCGCACCCGCCCCGGCCCGCAAGCACAGAGTACTCACGGGAAAGGAACGGTAGCGTAGATGATCCTCTACTTCTTGCGGCACGCGAGCGCGGGCGAGCACTTCGCAAATCCGAAGAAAGATGAAAAACGCGCCCTCGACAAGGAAGGTATCGAGCAGTGCGGCTTTATCGGACGCGCCCTCGCCGCGCTCGACGCCCAAGTTGACACCATCGTCTCAAGTCCGCTGAAACGCTGCACGCAAACCGCGTCGCTGGTAGGCAATGAACTCGGCTACGAAGGAAAGTTGCAACTCGACACAGGTTTGCGCCCGGAAGCCGGTCTCGCCGATTTCCGCAAGCTTCTGGAGAAGTACGCACGCCAGGAAGCGATCCTCGTTGTCGGACACAATCCCAACCTGAGCCAGTTTCTTGGCGCCGTAATCAGCGACTCGGGCTGCGAGGCATCGCTCGAATTAAAGAAAGGTGCGGTCGCCAAGGTGGAGATGCGACGCACGTCTGGCACGCTGCAGTGGTGCCTCACCCCGAAAGTGCTGCGTACGCTCTACGACACTGCGGTAGAGAGTTCCCGTCCGAAGACTTCACGGAAATAGTCGCACTCTTTCTCAATCGCCCACTGTTCCAGGTCGACCCCCATTCGGCGGCGCGGAACGAGCGTCAATTTCACTTCCGCGGAACGAAGTCCGACGCGCACCTTCTCCACTGCGCGGCTTCTCCCGAGGTTGAGTGCTCGCGCTAGGCGGAGCAGCAGGATTGCCTTCTGCACGTTCGGGCGATCGGTGGTCTCGACAATTTTGATCGGACCGTCTTCGACCGTTGGGCGCGATTTTCCCAGATAGCGCGCGATGGCCGCGATAATTCGTCGCTGTTGCGGTGTGTAACCCAGAATCTCCGAGTTCGAAATGATGTAGTGCGTGTGGCGATGATGGCCATTGCGATTCACGTAGTCGCCCACTTCGTACAACATGGCCGCGGCTGACAACCATTCGTGATACTCGGCGGGCAGTCGGTGTACCGAGCGCAGTGCGGTGAAGAGCAGCGTCGCCGATTCGCGCACATCAAGCGCATGCTTCCGATCAACGTGATAATGGTCGACAGCTTTTAGAATCGATTCCCATCGTTCCGATTCGATCTGCCTGCCGGACCGCGTGCTGCGATCGTAGTCGGCAGCCATCTGCGCGAGCGTGCCGTCCCGCAAGCCGAGCGGCGAATAGCGAAATCCCTTGAGGTGAAGGCGGTCCAGCAATTCGTGATAGACCATCGCGCCGGCGACAATAATTTCCGCGCGCCGCGGCCCGATTCCTTCGATCTTGCGCCGCTCCGCCACCGGCAAGCGCGCGAGACGCTTTGCGATCCGCGTCATCTCCGCGCGTGACACTACTGGCCGCCGACTGCCGCCCCGGCGTAAGCGAGCAGCGACGGTGGCGAGGGCTGCTGCTGTTCCGGAAGTCGCGATCACAGTACTGATTCTCGCTGCTGCGATTCGCGCGGCGATGCGGTTTACTTCGCGCGCCACGAATCCGCGCAGGCGTTTCAATTCGCCTTTCCGAACAGGATCGTGTCGCAAGAATTCATCGGTCAAGCGGACCGCGCCAAGCGGAAGACTGACGGCGTCTCGAATGTGTCCGCCTTGCGATACGGTTAGTTCACAACTGCCGCCTCCAAGATCCATCATCAGCGTTGGCGACCTGTCCACGCGTGGCCCAGAGACGAGACCGAGGTGAATGAGTCGCGCCTCTTCCACGCCTGAGATGATCTCAACACGCCAGCCCGTCGCTGACCGAACCCACTCGATAAAAGCCTGCGAGTTGCGCGCGTCGCGCAGCGCGCTGGTAGCAACCACCCGGACACTGTCTGTGACCACCTGCTGCGTGGCGCGATGAAAACGCCGCAGGACCTTGACGGTCTCCGCCATCGATTCGGGCGTGAGGAATCCTGAGCGGAAAACGCCCTCTCCCAAGCGTGTGACTTCGCGATCTTCGTGAATGGGACGGAGTCGGCCCGACTGCAAGCGCGCAATCTTCAGCCGGACGGAGTTGGAACCGATATCGACTGCGGCAAACGTGGGCATGGGGAAGCCTCACAGTTTACATGCAGCCGGGGAAGATCGTCACCGGGGTTTGAAAATGTTCGAAGGAAAAAGCGCACAGCTACCTAGGCAGCAGACTCGTTGTGCTCCTGCGACCTCGGAGTCTCAAAGCTCAACTTGCGCGAATGTTCCGGCAACATCGCAACCGGCTTTGGCAATCTCTTTATCGCCGGTGAGGTCGAGAGAGCTATTGCGGCATGCCGGAACTTTGCCCCAGTCACATTGTGCAGTGCCGCCACGAGCGACGATTCGTTGATGTCGCCAAGTCGTCTTGTGGCCGTGTGAGTCAGTGTTAGCCAATCATGCCAGTTCCCGATGGCGTCTTGCAGTCGCTTCAGCTCGGCAATAAATTGCGAGCTTTCCGCAGATTTCGGGGCGAACTCCGCCGCATAGCGTGCACGCTTAACCACGGTGCGATATTGGTGCAGGACGTCCTCTGTCAGAGGTTTTGCTGATGTCCGCGTTCCCGGGGGATCCTCAACCTCCGCCAACATTTCGCGGGCTACTGCCAGAGGATCGCGGCTCCCCTTCGCGTCGACTTCTTTCGACGCCTTCCTGAGCCGCTTGCGAATCTCGCGGATCGACTCTTTTGTCAGCATCTTGGAGAGTTTATCCTCGTGTTTCGCACGAAGCTCAATCAGGACATGCATGAGCTGAGTTTTGCGGCGCGGCTGCTGCGGCGTCTTCAGGCTGCGCAGAGCACCGAGTTGCACATCGAGATCCCGTACTTTCCCCGCACGCCTGCGAATCGGGTCCAGCATTTTCAGAAGCTTCTTCTGGTTGCGGTCGCGCTTCGGAATGAGTGCCTCGAGTAGAGTTTGCAACCGTCGCGTCGTCGTACGAAAGCGGTGGACCGTGTCAGCTTGCTGACTAACCGACACTTTGAGCAGATCTCGCTCTGTCTTCCGGAATAAATGATGGCTACGATCTGAAATAATCGACATAAAAATAGTGAAATCCGGGGGGAAAGAAGCAATCCTGCAAACTCGACCGCACGATGTCGCAAACAGCAGCGCTATCAGAATTCAGGGCTTAAGTGGTCCCACCTACGGCGGAAAAAGCTTCCTGATTTTAACACCTTTGTAACAAGCCTCTGCTACGGTAAACGGGAATGGCCAACCCCGCTTTACCACGGCCTGATATGCCCGGTCCGCAACCCGTTGAACAGACGAAGGTTACAGCCGCGCCGGAGCAACCGGCGGCGCTCCTTCTTCATGTTTCCGGGGGCGAGATTCCCGACCGCATTTTCAAGGGCGCGATGACGGCATGTGGTCTTGCCGTCATGGCGGTATTGGTCCTCATCGTCTACGAGTTGGTCATTCGGTCTGGACTCTCCTGGCACGCCTTTGGCTTCAAATTCTTCGCCAGTAGCGAGTGGGATCCCGTTAACGAACAGTTCGGTGCGCTGCCATTCATCTACGGCACGCTGGTTTCTTCTTTCTTCGCACTACTCATCGCAGTTCCCTTAGCCATTGGAGTCGCCGTCTTCACGACCGAAATGTGTCCGAAGGCATTTCGCGGTCCGCTCTCGTTCTTTGTCGAACTCCTGGCGGCCATCCCAAGCGTGATCTACGGCCTCTGGGCAATGTATGTGCTGATTCCGGTCCTGAGCACCTATGCGCAGCCTGTGCTAGCGAAAACGCTGGGCTGGACGCCGCTGTTCAGCGGGCCTTTCTTCGGATACTCCATGCTGGCTGCAGGGATCATTCTAGCCATCATGATTATCCCGATCATTTCGTCGATCACTCGGGAAGTGCTGATGGTCGTACCCCAGCATCAACGGGAAGGCGTGCTGGCCTTGGGTGCTACCCGTTGGGAGATGATCCGTGTGGGTGTGCTGCGGAATGCTCGCGCAGGAATCTTGGGCGGAATCATCTTGGGCCTCGGTCGAGCGCTCGGCGAGACGATGGCGGTCACCATGGTGATCGGAAATCGTCCTGAGATCGCGAAGTCGCTGTTTGCGCCGGGGTACACCATGGCCAGCGTATTAGCGAATGAGTTCAGCGAGGCCACCGGTGATACCTATCTCTCCGCCTTGGTGGAGATCGGCTTGGCGCTGTTTCTGGTGACGATTGTGGTGAACGCGCTGGCGCAACTGCTGGTATGGAGCGTAACCCGCGGCCAGCCCGCGAGGGGACAGGCCTGACGCCATGAGCACAGCTGCGATCCAACCCGCCATCCCGCGAATCAGTTTTCGCCGGCGCTTCACCGATCGCCTCATGACGTCTCTTGCGATCTTGACCGTTGTGATCGTGCTGGCGCCGCTGGTGGCGATCTTCGCCTATCTTGTCTACCGTGGGGTTGGCTCGCTCAACTGGGCCTTCCTCACCCAGATTCCGAAGCCGGTGGGAGAAGTGGGCGGTGGCATGGCCAACGCCATCGTCGGCTCGGTCCTCATCCTGTGCATCGCGAGCATCATTGGTGTGCCTTTTGGCGTGGGCGCGGGGATCTATCTGGCGGAGTTTGGACGTAATCGTTTGGGTAGCACCATCCGCTTCACCGCCGATGTGCTGAACGGCGTGCCCTCAATCGTCATGGGTATTGTGGCCTGGTCGATTCTCGTCCGAGGCCTGGGATTCTCAGCGCTTGCCGGCGGCGTCGCGCTCGCCATCATGATGGTGCCCACCGTCGCACGCACCACCGAGGAGATGCTGCTGCTCGTGCCGCAAGCCTTGCGGGAAGCGTCGTATGGACTCGGCGTTCCTCGTTGGCGAACAACGCTTTCCGTCACGCTGCGCACCGCAACGTCTGGCGTCATCACTGGCATCATGCTGGCGTTTGCCCGGGTCGCCGGAGAAACCGCGCCGTTGCTCTTTACCGCCTTGGGCAATGACTACTGGAATCTCAAGGTCAATCAACCGACCGCCGCACTGTCGCTGCAGATTTATAAGTACGCGCTCTCTCCGTACGACGATTGGCATCGGCAAGCGTGGGCAGGTGCACTCGTATTAATCCTCCTTATCGTTACGGCGGTCGCGGCCGTGCGCTACGTCGTGCGCCGCGGTTCGTTTGGAATGGCTTAATCTATGGGCGTTGGAATCCAGGTCGAGAAACTGAATGCCTGGTACGGCAAAGGCCAGGCGTTGTATGACATCAATCTGAAGGTGATGGCGAATCATGCCACGGCCTTGATTGGTCCTTCCGGATGCGGCAAGTCGACATTCATTCGCTGCATCAATCGCATGCACGAAACCATCCCCGAGGCGCGGGTCGAAGGACGGGTGCGCATCGGCGAAATCGATGCCTACAACGGAACCTCGGCCACGCAGCTCCGCCGCCGCGTCGGCATGGTATTTCAAAAGCCGAATCCTTTTCCCACCATGTCGATTTATGACAACGTGGCTTCCGGGCTCAAGCTCAACGGATTCCGTGACCGGCACAAGCTGGATGAGATTGTCGAGCGATCGCTTTTGGCATCTGCGCTGTGGGACGAAGCGAAGGATCATCTGCACAAGAAATCCGGCGCCAGCCTCTCCGGCGGCCAGCAGCAGCGGCTTTGCATTGCGCGCGCTCTGGCGGTCGAGCCCGAAGTTCTACTGATGGATGAACCCTGCTCGGCGCTCGACCCGATCTCGACCGGGAAAATTGAGGAGTTGATCTTCCAGCTCAAAGAGCGGTATACCATCGTAATTGTGACGCACAATATGCAGCAGGCGGCGCGAGTGGCAGAATTCACGGGCTTTTTCCTGCTGGGCAAGATGATCGAGTTCGATAAGACCGAAAAGATCTTCACCAAACCGTCTGACAAAAAGACGGAGGACTACATTACTGGAAGATTCGGATAAAGGACTGGTAGCGGTCAGCTGGTGCTGATTCAACGGGTAGGTTCACATAAGGAAGGTTCGGATAATGCGCACGCGCTTTCAACTCGGGCTTGACGATCTGCGGCAACGGTTGCTTCGCATGGGCGGACTGGCGGAGCAGGCAGTGGATCGCGCCCGCCAGGCCTACGTGGAGCGCGACCTCACGCGGTGCCAGATGGTTCTCGAAGGCGAAGGGCTGATCAACACGGCTGAGCGTGAAATCGACGAGGCTGCTTTCGACTTGCTCGCCATGCAACAACCGATGGCCGTGGACCTGCGCTTTATTCTCGCTGTGACGAAGATCAATTCCGATCTCGAGCGCGTGGGCGATCAGGCAGTGAATATCGCCGAGCGTGTTATGGATATGGTCGAACTCCCCACCGCCGACCTGCCAGTCGATATTGCCCGCATGGGTGCCGCTGTAAGCGCCATGGTACGGCGTGCGTTGGAGTCGTTCATCGAAGGAAAAGTTGAACTGGCCCAGGCAGTGCTCGAAATGGACAGCGTTATCGACCGCATGCGCGACGACGCCTTCATTCAACTGGTCAAGACCATGAACGATCGGCCTGAAGTTGTCCGACAGGCCTTGGACGCGCTGCTCGTCGCCCGCAATTTGGAACGCGTTGCCGACCACGCCACCAACATCGCCGAGGACGTTATCTTCTGGGTGCAGGGCGCCGACGTCCGCCACAACGTACACCCCGAGGAAGAGGCTCACGAATCCGAGCAGCCGACCTCGAAGGCCTCCGGACTATAACGTTCTCCAGGATTACAAAGAGTATTTGGTGATGGGGATTGAATCATCCGCTCGCTATCCAATCACCATCCTTTGACCGCCTGACCTGCGTTGAATTAGGCTCATCTCCTCTTTGCATTTCTGGCTCCAATATCTCCGGAGGCGCCGTGATTCTCTTTTTCCATCTTCGTTCGCATCTCCACCGCTTCTTGTCATTCCGAGCGAAGCGAGGAACCTGTTTCTTTTTGCTCGCGGCAACGGCGCTCGCGTCCGCGCAAATGCAAAACTCCGATCGTCCGCCCATCATGCTGCCTACGAGCAAGATGCTGACCACCCCTTCTCCGGGACGCATCGGCAGCACGAACAGCTTTCCCGCGACCATGGTGTTGAGTCCGGATGGCGGTTACGCAGCGCTGCTCAACGACGGCTACGGCACGCAGGAAATGCTCGCGCACCAGTCGATCTCCGTACTTGATCTCAAAAGCAATCAGATCACCGAGTATCCTGACGCGCGGCTGAGCGACGAGTCCCATCAAAGCTATTTCGTTGGTTTGGTGTTCAGCTCCGACGGCAAACATCTGTACGCTTCGGTAGGCTCGCTCACGGATCCGACGGGAACGAAGCCAGGCGACACAGGAAACGGAATTGCCGTCTACAGCTTCGCCGCTGGAAAGGTCACGCCCGAACGCTTCATTCCAATTCCGTTGCAGCCGCTTTCATCGGGCCGAAAACTGGCCGTCGGCCTCAAAGCTCCTGCGCACATGGCGATTCCATATCCCGCTGGACTGGCGCTCATCGCGGATGGCGGCAAAGACAAGCTCCTGGTCGCGAACAATCTCTCGGATAATGTTGTCCTGCTCGACGTCGCGACAGGAAAGGTGGTACAGACTTTCGATCTTGCGACAAAAGCGCTCGTGCCATCGTCATTTCCATATACGTGCGTGGCGACGCACGACGGCCGCCGCGCGTGGTGCAGTTTGTGGAACGACTCGTCCGTCGCCGAACTCGACCTGACAGGCGCGGCGGTCGTGCGCCGAACACCTCTCAAACGACCCAACGATCCGGTCGCCCCCGGTTCTCATCCAACCGCCATGGTGCTCAGCCCCGACGAAAAAACGCTCTACGTCGCACTGTCGAACGCAGACATGGTCGTGGCTCTATCGACTGCGGGTCCTTCGCCTGAAGTCGATCTTTCAACCAACACCCCAGGGCAAGAACAGCATGGAGCCTATCCCACTGCTCTTGCCATTTCTCCCGACGGACGACGTTTGTTTGCGGCGGATTCTTCGCTCGACGCCGTCGCTGTCTTCGATACCTCGCAACAGTTGGTGGCGTGGAAGGACATGCTCGGAACAAGCCCGCTCCTCGGTTTCATCCCCACCGACTGGTACCCATCCGCCCTTGCCATTCACGGCGACGACCTCTTCATCGCCACAGCCAAGGGCGAAGGAACTCGCGCGAACAAGGACTGGGGAAAGTCGCCATGGGAAACCAAGCATCATGAACATCCCTACATTCCTTCGCTGCTGAAGGGATCGATTGCACGTCTGAATATCCCATCCACTCTAGAAAAACTCCCACAGCTCACGCAGGTCGTTGAACACGACAACCTGCTCCACAGCGATCCCGGCACCATCTCCTTCGCAGGCGGCAAGAATCCCATCAAGCACGTGATCTATGTGATCAAGGAGAACCGCACCTATGACCAGATTCTGGGCGACCTAAAAGTTGGCGACGGCGATCCTTCGCTTAACATGTACGGTTCTGACATCACACCCAACGAGCACAAACTCGCGCTTCAGTTCGGCGTGCTCGACAATTTCTACGATAGCGGAGAAGTTTCCGGTGACGGCCACCTCTGGTCGACTGCCGCGATCACGAGTGACTACAACGAGAAGACCTGGCAGATCGCCTATCGCGGCAAGGAGCGTACCTACGATTTCCAGGGACAAGTGGCCGACGAATATCCTCTGGACCACAACGAGCCTGACATTGACGATCCATCCACCGGATACCTTTGGGATAATCTCGCGCGTAACCACGTCTCTTACCGCGACTACGGTGAATTCGTGAACGCGGAGTGGTGCAACGAGAAACGCAAAGCGGCCACTCCGAAGCAGGGAACTCCTTCGGGTCAGGAAGCGACTTGCCCGCGAACTCATGTTGAGCAGGGCGACCCACTTCCGCCCAACGTGGGCGATAAGAACGGCGGGCCCAGCCCGTTTCCCTGGACAGTACCGTTGTTTAGCGGGGTGAAACCCACCAAAGCGGTCCTCCGCGATCACTTCGATCCCCTCTTTCCGGATTTCAATACGGAGTATCCCGACCAGCTTCGCGCCGACGAATTTCTGAACGAGTTTGGCGCTTTCGTGCGTGCCCGGGATGCAAAAGAAGGCCCGGAGTTTGAAATGCCGTCGTTCATCCTGCTCTACCTGCCTGACGATCACACCGGAGGCACGCGTCCCAAGTTTCCCCGCCCGGCAGCCTCGGTCGCCGATAACGACCTGGCTCTGGGCCGTGTTGTCGATGCCGTTTCGCACAGCGCTTATTGGGATGACACGGCGATCTTCGTACTCGAAGACGACGCGCAGGACGGCGCCGACCACGTCGACGCGCACCGCTCCATCGCATTCGTCATCAGCAAGTATTCCCCGGGTTCGGCAGCGAATCCATATGTCGAGCATCGCTTCTACACAACGGTGAACGTGGTTCACACCATGGAGGCGTTGCTCGGGCTTCCGCCCATGAACCAGAACGATGCCTACGCTCCGGTGATGGGACAGCTCTTCTCCGGGAAGGGCGACCAGCCGGCCTACAAGGTCGACTATCGCAACCAGAAAAATGGCTTGATTTATGAGACCAATCGGCACGATGCGCCGGGCGCAGAGGTCTCTTCGAAGATGGACTTCTCGCGACCTGATGCAGCGGGCGCAGCCCAACTCAACCGCGTGCTCTGGCGCGATCAAATGGGCGCGACACCAGAGCCTGCGCCCAAGCACACAGTCTTCGCCGCCGGCGGCGACTAGTGCCGATGAACCCCGTAGAGATTTCTACCGACGAGTTTCGCCGCCTCGCCGAGCAGATCACGAAACTGGCCGCGGATTATCTCGAGAACATCGACACGCAGGTCATTTCTCCGTCAACCGATGGCGCCGAGACGCTTCGTCTCTTCCGCAGCGCGATGCCTGAGCGGGGCATGGGCGCGGAGTCTCTCGACGCTCTCCCAGAAGTGATGCGGCTATCTCGTATACAGAACGGCCGTTTCTTTGGTTACGTTCTCGGATCCGGTGAACCAGTTGGCGCCGTTGCCGACCTGCTGGCCAGCGTGATCAACCAGAATGTGACCGCATGGCGTTCCGGCCCGGCGGCCGTCATCATCGAGCAAACTGTCGTCGACTGGCTGTCTCAGGCGATCGGCTGCCCCGGCTTTCAGGGACATCTCACCGGCGGTGGTTCTTCCGCAAACCTCATGGGCCTGACTATGGCTCGCGAAATCAAAGCCGCTGCGAACGAAACTGGAGTGGTGCCAGGCAGCGTGGTCTACGCCTCAGACGAAGTCCACATGTCGATTCCCAAGAGCGTCGCTCTACTTGGCGTTGGACGGGAGAACTTGCGCCTGATCGGAACGGACGCATCCTTCCGCATGATCCCCGAGGAACTCGAAGCCCGCATTCTGAAAGACAAATCCGCCGGCAAGACGCCGCTCGCAGTTGTAGCTTCGGCTGGCACCGTGAGTACTGGTGCAGTGGACCCCCTTCGGAAAATCGCAGAAATTGCCCGTCGCCATGGTGCATGGTTTCACATCGACGGCGCCTACGGCGCGTTAGCCGCGATGGCCGACCGAACTCTGTTCGATGGCCTTGAATTGGCTGATTCGATTTCCTTAGACCCTCACAAGTGGCTGTATCAACCCCTGGATTGTGGCTGCCTTCTCTATCGCTCGTCCGAGGCCGCACGTGCAACCTTTGCTCACAGCGGAGACTACGCGCGCACACTCAACGCCGACCCTATCGAAGGATTCGCGTTCTTCGAAGAATCGCTTGAGTTGTCGCGACGCTTCCGAGCCCTGAAGCTCTGGCTGTCGCTGCGCTATCACGGCTTCACTGCGTTTCGCCAGTCGATCGCGAAAGACATGGCACAGGCTCGCCGCTTGGCGGACGCGATTCAGCAGGAACCCGCGCTCGAACTGCTGGCACCAGTGCAGCTCAGTGCGGTGTGTTTCCGCCATCGAGGTATGGGGGCGGAAAAGAATCTGGATCGCTTCAACCTGGCATTGTTGAAGCGCATCGTTTCCCGTGGATGTGTTTATCTCTCGAATGCCTCATTGCGAGGCAAGTTCAGTCTGCGAGCATGCGTTGTGAACCATCGCACAAAAAACTCAGACATCGATAGCATTGTTCCGGAAGTATTAGCGGCGGCGAAGGACTTTGGCTAGTCCCTCGCCGCACGATTCTTACTTCAAGGTAACGGTTTCCTTCAACGGCAGGTTCTGCGATGAGCCCCCGACCATGAATCCATACTCCCCAGGAATAAGCTGCCATCCGTTTTGCTCAACGTTGAAAATGGAGAGATATTTCGGATCGACCTCGACGGTGACTTCCTTACTCTCTCCGCCATTGAGCTTCACCTTGCTGAAGCACACCAGGCGCTTTGGAGGTTCTGCGGCCGCCGCCGGCAGGGAAGCGTAGACTTCCGCAACTTCGGCGCCCGCCCGATTCCCCGTGTTCGTAACCGTAAAGCTGATGCGCGGATTCTTTCCCGGTGTTACCTTCAGGTTCGAATACGAATACGTCGTGTACGAAAGCCCGTATCCGAACGGGAAAAGTACAGACTTATTCTCGGCGTCATACCACTTGTAGCCGACCTTCACGCCTTCGTCGTACGTAACCTGAAATGCCGGCAAGCCGGCGGCGATGCGTCTCCACCCCTTCTTGTCTGCGTCGACCGTTGCTTTTGGCGGTTTCACGAGCGTGGGATGCGGCAAATCTGCTTCACTTTTCGGGAAAGTCATCGGCAATTTCGCGCTCGGATTCACATCGCCAAACACGATGTTTGCGACTGCCTCGGCGCCCTTGCTGCCTGCGTACCATGCCTCAAGGATCGCGCTAACCTTATCGGCCCAAGGCATCGTCACGGCTGTGCCACTTTCGAGCACAACGACTGTGTGCGGATTCGCTGCCGCAACTTTTGCGATCAACGCGTCCTGATTGTCGGGAAGCGACAAGCTCTCCAAATCCATCCCTTCGCTCGTCCACTGATACGCGAAAACAATGGCCACATCGGCAGACTTCGCCAAAGCTGCAGCGGCGTCGGGATCCGAACCTGAATTGAATTGCACATTTGCGCTCGGCGCTTTGGCTCGAATCGACCGTAGAGGCGAAGTCGGGAACCAGATGTGATCCTGCCAGTGTGTGTTGCCCTTGCCCGGAGGCATGATCGCATTTCCTCCAGGAGGATCGACTTGGGCCGAACCGCCTCCCGAGATCATTCCCACGTCAGCGTGCGGGCCGATCACGGCAATGCTGTGAATCCTCGACGCGTCGAGCGGAAGCTGGGACTGCTCGTTCTTCAGGAGGACCGTGCTCTGTTCGGCAATCTTCTGCGCGACCTCAAAGCCGCCTTCGACATCGACGACACTCTTCTGTGGCGGATCGTCGATCACTCCCGTGGCAAACATCGCACGCAGAATCCGGTGCACATGGTCGTCGATTTCTGACATCGGCACCTTGCCCGCTTCTACCGCCTTCTTCAAGTCATCGCCAAAGAAGATCTCGCCCGGTTCCTCGTGATCAAGTCCGGCGGCCGAAGCCTTCTCGGCACTATGCGTCCCTCCCCAGTCCGAGAGCACGAATCCTTTGAAATTCCAATCCTTCTTGAGGACGTCGGTCAGCAGATATTTGTTCTCACACGCGTAATCGCCCCACGCGCGGTTGTAGGAGCACATTACTGCTGCCACGTCGCCTTCCTGCAATCCGATTTCGAAAGCGAGCAGGTCGCTCTCGCGCGCCGCGCGCTTGTCGATATTCACGTTCACCGCGTTGCGCCCATTCTCCTGATCGTTCAGTGCGTAGTGCTTGATGTCGCCGATGACGTGTTGTGCCTGCAATCCCTTCATCACCGACCCGACCATCTTTCCGGCCAAAACAGGATCTTCTCCCAAATATTCGAACGTGCGCCCGTTGCGCGGTTCGCGCGTAAGATTCGTGCCTCCACCGAGCGTCATGTTGTAGCCCTGCGCGCGAAGTTCGCGCCCGATCAATGCGCCATACTCATAACCGGCATCGAGATCCCAACTCGCCGCTCCGGCGACATCGGCGGGCAGTGCCGTCGAGTAGCGCCCATTTTCGCCACTGCTGCGAACTCCATACGCCGCATCCGACATCTGAATGCTCGGGATCCCCAGACGCTCCACCCCGACGACATATCCGGCGCCGCCATTCGACTTCACCGCGAGCGGGCTCATCGGACTGAGTCCCGGCATCCCGGTTCCGTGAAGCATCTGGATTTTTTCGTCGAGCGTCATCTCTTTGACAACCATTGACGCACGCTCGTCGGGCGAGAGGCTCGAGTTCATCCAGGGATGAGAAGCGCTGCCGGACTGCGCGAGCAAGGGCGATATGCCGATGCTGAAAATCAGGATGTGAAAAGGAAGAAGCCAGGTTCGAATTACCGAAGCTTGCAGGGGCATTGTGAGTCCTCGGGCGAAAAGTAGCTACTAAATCGATAATGTTAACGCCTTTATGACATCTCATGTGGTTTATTTCGCTCCCCCGCTGTGCGAAAGTATAGCGAACGCAAAGCGAAGATGCGGATTTGCTGTGATGCGTACTCGACAATATTCAAATCCAACACTTTGGTGTCTGCGCGCAATTCTTAGAAAATCTTTCGGCAATAAATGTCAGGAGGAACGAACACATTCTGTCATTCCTGAATGAGAGCCCGCTGAGCGAGTGAGTCCTTCGAAAACTCGCGTAACAAAACCAAAGCCTTTAAGACGCCTCCCAAAGAGAGCCTTAACTTTCCAGTTCTGGTCCGACGCGTGCGGAGAAAGAGAGCGACCGCGTTTTTGCCGATCCTGATTAAGTTTCGCTTAATCCAAAGAAACCGAGGGAGAGAATTCAGATGTCGAAGCAGAAGGGCTTTTCGCTAATTGAATTGCTGATTGTCGTTGCCATCATCCTGATCATCGCCGCCATCGCGATTCCAAACTTGTTGCGCGCGCGCATGGCCTCGAACGAATCGTCGGCAGTTGCGTCGGTTCGGACCATCAACACCGGAATGGTGACTTACAACTCGACCTACCCAACCGTTGGATATGCGGCCACACTCGCCGTGCTCGGCGGCGTCGCTCCGTGTACGCCGAGTTCCACCACCGCGTGCCTCATTGATAGCGTGCTGGCGGCCGGCACAAAGAGTGGATACACGTTCACGGCTACCGGTGCGGGTGGTCCTCCGGCTGTACAGTACTTCGCAACGGCCGTTCCTATCACGCCAAATCAGACGGGCATTCGCAGCTTCTGTTCGTTCGAAGACGCTGTCGTGCGCGTGGATCCCACCGGCGCGGTTGCCGGCAGTGAATCCGCGTGCCAGGGACTCTTGCCCCTCAACCAGTAGCCCTCGGTTCTTGACGTAGTCTGCTGGCTGAGGCGCAGGCGGGGAGCGGCGATCATGAGGCCACTCCCCGTCTCTGTTATCAACTCACTTTGGTCCCTTGGCCCTCTGCCGCGCCTGGCTTTACACTTAATATGTGAAGATCGCGCTGGGTCAAATCAATCCCACAGTCGGAGATTTCTCCGGCAACGCGGCTAAAATCGTCGACTTCTCCCGTCGCGCCCACGCCGCTGGCGCAGGGCTCATACTGTTTCCCGAACTTTCTGTGTGTGGATATCCGCCGCGGGATTTGGTCGAGCGATCGTCATTCGTTGCGCGCAATCGCGAAACCGTCGAACTCATCGCCGCGGAAGTGAAAGGCATTGCCGTCATCTGCGGTCTGGTCACGCCCGCCCACTCCGACACAGGCAAGGCTGTGATGAACTCCGCGGCCCTTCTTATGGACGGCAAGGTCGCCTTCGTCCAGTCGAAGATGCTGCTGCCAACCTATGATGTCTTCGACGAGATGCGCAACTTCGCCCCCGCCAAAAGTCAGGAACTATTCTCATTTTGTGGCAATCGCATGGCGCTCACCATTTGCGAAGATGCGTGGAACGACAAGGAGTTTTGGGTCAAACGCTTGTACACGGTCGATCCCGTCGAGACTCTCATTAAGGCTGGAGGCAACTTCGTTCTCAACATCTCCGCCTCACCATTCTGGATCGGCAAGCGCGAACTTCGCCGCGACATGCTGGCCAGCATCGCGCGCCAGCATAAAGTTCCCGTCGTGCTGGTCAACCAAGTGGGGGGCAACGACAGCCTGGTTTTCGACGGCTCAAGCCTCGTTCTGAATCGCGAAGGACATGTCATCGCACAAGGCCGATCGTTTGAAGAGGATCTGATCTACTTCGATTCGCAAACGCTGAGCGGTGAGATGCATGAGCAGATTGCAGGAGACGACGGCAGCGTCTACTCGGCCCTGGTCCTAGGCACGCGCGACTACATGCACAAGTGCGGATTTGAAAAAGCGATCATCGGCCTTAGCGGCGGCATCGACTCCGCCCTGACGGTCGTCATCGCCGCCGATGCGGTTGGGCCGCAAAACGTCGTCGGAGTCGGCATGCCCGGCCCGTATTCCTCGCAAGGTTCCATCGACGACGCTCGTGCCCTGGCGAAGAATCTCGGCATCCGCTTCGAATCGCTGTCGATCAACCCCGCCTATGAGGCCTATCGGAAGATTCTGCAGGAAGTGTTCGCCGGTCGCAAAGAAGACGTAACCGAGGAAAATATTCAGTCCCGGGCGCGCGGAATGCTGCTGATGGCGTTGTCGAACAAGTTCGGAGCGATTGTGCTCTCCACCGGCAACAAGAGCGAACTCGGCGTCGGCTACTGCACTCTCTATGGAGACATGGTGGGAGGCTTGGCGGTCATTTCCGACGTTCCGAAGACGCTGGTCTACCGCTTGAGTCGCTACGTGAATTCGCAGCGCGCGGTCATCCCGCAGGCCTCACTGGAGAAGCCGCCGTCAGCCGAGTTGCGCCCCGATCAGAAAGACAGTGACTCGCTGCCCCCCTATGAAATCCTGGACGCGGTGCTCGAAGACTACGTCGAAGATTCGCATCCTGCCGAGCGCATCGCCGCAGAGCGCGGCTTCGATATCGATCTGGTTCGCCGCGTCATCCGCCTCGTCGATCGCGCCGAATACAAGCGCCAACAGGCCGCACCGGGTCTTAAGATTTCTCCCAAGGCCTTCGGCTACGGACGCCGCATTCCAATCGCTGCCAAGAGTGAGGTTTAGCCGGCCGGATGTGACGTTTCTTGAATTGTGACGTATCCTGAAACATCGCGCGCCAACCACTACTGAGACTGAACCCGAAAGGAACTCATGCGCAGTTTTCTGAAATCGATCTCCATCATTGTTCTGGCAGGCAGTCTGGCTGCGGCCCAGTCCAGTGCCGCTAAGCCCGCGGGCAAGCCGGCAGCGGCCGATTCAACCGTTCTTCCCTCTGAAGCCACGGTCGATTCCTTCATGCATCAGCAATTCGGCTACGAATCTGATTTGAGTTGGAAGATTTCGAGCATCCGCCCTTCGGCAGTCGCGGGCTTGGCGGAGGTCACGGTCGTCCTCGCGAACCCGCAAGGTCAGCAGTTGACGCGCTTCTACGTCGCTCCTGACGGCCAACACGCCCTGGTTGGGGAGATCATTCCGTTCGGCGCTCGGCCTTTCGATCCTGCGAAGAGCATTCTCGACAAGGGCATTACCGGCCCATCACGCGGTCCGAAAGACGCACCCGTAACGATCGTGGAATTTGGCGACTTGCAGTGTCCAGCCTGCAAAGCGGCACAGCCGACGATCGAGGCGCTGGTAGCGGCTGAACCTGGCGCGCGCTTCGTCTTCCAGAATTTTCCGCTGGAGATGCACAACTGGGCCGCTAAGGGCGCCGCCTACGCCGACTGCGTCGGCCGCGCTTCCAACGACGCATTCTGGAAGTTTGTCTCCAAGACGTACGAGACGCAGTCCGACATTACCGCCGAAAACGCCGACGAGAAACTCACCGCGATCGCCGATGGAGCGGGCGTGAAGGGCGCCGACATCGCCGCCTGCGCAGTCAAGCCTGACACCAAGGCTCACGTCGATGCATCGATCGAACTCGGCAAGGCAGTGGATGTAACCGGTACTCCCACCCTTTTCATCAACGGACGCCGCATCGGCAGCTTCGATGCCCGCATGTCCGACGTGTACAAGAGTCTTGTAGATTTCGCAGCGAAGGAAGCGAAGTAAGTCGTGAAGAATGAGGAAGTACTGAGTTTTGAGGTCTGAGGTCCGAGGGCCGCAGTCCGCCCCTACTTCTCGCTGATCCAAATCTCCGGAGTCGTTCGGTCGAAGTTGTACAGCACGTGCGGAGTGATGATGATCATCAGTTCGTCAGTTTGATACTGCTTCGTGTTGTTCACCATGGCCTGATTCAAGAGTGGCAAAAATCCCAGGCCGGGAAGTCCCGTCATAGACCGCGTATCGTTTTCCGAAATCTGGCCCGCTACGACCGCGGGCTCGCCATCTTTCAGATTGATTCCACCCTTGTACTCACGGCTCGAAATAACCGGGACGCCGTTCGAGGACTGCCCGGTCAGCGAACGCACCTGCAGTTCAACTTGCAGGCTCACGTCGCCGTTGCCGTGCACAGTGGGCTTCGCCTTCAGACTTAGCCCCAAATCCTCGTAGCTCACAGAAGGAAAGGGGGGAACGTATGTCTGGTTCCCCAGCACCTGCGAAATTTGCGGGGAGTTATAAATCGGCGCATAACTGGCGTTCAGAATCGGATAACGCTCTCCCAGATGGAACGTTGCGTCGGTCCCCTGACCGGCTCTCATCGTCATGTCTTCGAGGCTGTGTACCCACGATTCGTTGAGCGAGAGAGTCGGGCTCAACTGGCCAAGACTGAGTCCCATGAACGTCAAGCCGCCTCCGAAGGTAGTCAGAGGCTGGCTGAAAATGGAATTTTGTTGGCTTCCCAACTGAGCCAGAAGTCCCGAGAGAGCCGAACTGCCTGCTTGGTTGATGCCCCCCGACGCGATCAGTTGGTTGATGAGATCCTGAATGTTCTGTCCGCCAAGACCGGCCAGTGCCGCCGCCGGAATGTTGTACAGATTGAAGCTGTTCGGAATATTGATGCCGATGTTGCGCGTGAGCTGGTGATCGATCTGGAAAACCCTCAGTTCGATCATCACCTGCGGCCGCTGGTTGTCGAGTTGCGCCAGCAGCTTTGCGCATGCTGCCAGAATCGGCGCAGGTGCGCGTACATCAAGCTGGCCTGCAGTCTGTCCCGCTGTGATGAAGCGCAGGTCGAACATCGTACGCAGGGTATTGACCAACTCCGTCATTTCCTGCGGAGTCGAATGCGCTGGCGCAACGAACGTCTGCAGCGACATGTGGTCGAGTTGCCGGTGATTCTCCTGGTTGTCGGCGGCGATGAGAAGTTCGTGCGCATTCAGCGCCACCCACATCGTCTTGCTGACCTCGCCCGCCAACTTAATCGCCGTGAAGAAATCCACATCATCAACGTTGAACCGTACCTGCCGGTTCTGCACAGAATCGTCAAATTGCGCCTTCACTCCGTAGGCCATGCCGAGTTCGCTGAACAGCCCGCGGATGTCTCCGCTGAAATGGAAGGTTGCCAGATCGTTCTTGGGTTCGAGGTGGATTTCGCCCGCACCCTGCAGCCGCTCCGGCAAAATGGCGGGCACAACCGGCGGCGGTTCACGGACGGCCTCAGTCAGCCGCTCCCGCGCAAACACGTTATCCGGATCGAGCTCAATGGCCTTTCGGAATTCCGTCGCCGCCTCAGCGCCTAAGTTTCCCAACAGCAGCAGATTTCCTCGCTGAACGTGGTTGAAGACAAGTTGCGCCTTCACCAATTCGCGAGCATTCAGAAACTGCGGATTCTGCGGCATGATCCGCGAGGCTTCATCGAACTGAGTAAACGCCTCTTCGAGTTGCTTGTGTTCCTCGAGTTTCAGCCCTCGCGTAAAAGCAATACGCGCTTCCTTGAGGTCTTTCTTCGTGAGAACGCAGTTAACTCCCCCGGGAATTCCGTTTCCACACGAAATGAGCGGTACCGAAGAGGGATCATCAGCAGCAAAGGCGGTCGCCGTCAGCATTGCCGACAGTACCCCCGCCGCGAAGATCAACAACGCCCGCCGCATCGATTCTGATTCTAACGTGGTTTCAAGGTCTTGCGAGATACCCAACTGGGCCTGGTACCTTCGGATTCAAGGGAGCCGAGGTTCTCTGAAGGGAAGTCCAATGGGAAGAACGAGAGAAAGTGCCGGACTTGCATCCGGAATGTTCCAAACCTGCGAACGGGCCGCCCCACAACCTCTAAGACAGCATCAACCGTTCGATCTCCCGGGCCCGGCCGGTCGTCTCGTCGCAACCAATCACTACCGCGCACAACCGGACGTCGCCCGTAGCAGGTTCAAAGCGCACCGGCATCCCGTTCAGGAATTTCCCCACCACCAGCTCTTTCTTGACCCCGATCACCCCGTCGTAAGGCCCAGTCATGCCGACATCGGTCACGTATGCGGTCCCGTTAGGCAAGACTCGCTCGTCCGCCGTAGGCACATGCGTGTGCGTGCCGACCACCGCAGTGACCCGCCCGTCCAGATACCATCCCAGCGAGATTTTCTCTGACGTCGCCTCCGCGTGAATATCGACTAGGATCACCTTGGCTTCGATCTTCTTCAGAAGCACGTCGACGGTGCGGAAGGGATCGTCATTCGACGCCATAAACACGCGCCCTTGCAGATTGATCACCGCGTAGGGGACCTTCCCCTTGAATCCCTGATACATGCCCGACCCCGGCATATCCGCCGGATAATTCGCCGGACGCAGCACCCGTCGCGCTGGCCCATGCCCATTCCCCTCGACCATCTGGAAATAGTCGACGATCTCACGCTTGTCCCAAACGTGATTGCCGGTTGTAATCACGTCGATGTTGAGTTCAAAGAGTTCTTCCGCGAGCGCCGGAGTAATGCCGAAGCCAGCCGCCGCGTTCTCCCCATTCGCAATGATGAGGTCGATTGTCTTATCGCGCACGATTCCAGGAAGGCGATCTTTCACAATCTGCCGCCCCGGCCGCCCAAAAATGTCGCCAATAAAAAGAATTCGCATATCGCGGAACGAAAACTGATGGTAACACGCGCGCTCGTGCCCACTTGCGCTGTTGGTGCATTTGAAAATTGTGCTGGATTCGAATTAATGCGGCAGCTTCGGCATATCCGCCCGCGCCAGCACCGAGCCCCAGGCATCGACGACATAAACGTCGGTCCACGGTGCACCGGGTTTCTGTTGCTGTACCGCATCGGCGAGACTGAAAGTGACCGTGGTCTTGGGAGAAGTGCAGCCCGTTACTTGCCTGACGTCAAAGGCAGATCCCGGTTCAGTAGATTCGGGCAGCTGTTCGATCGGCACGCTCTTCTCGCGTACCGACCCCGAGTGCAGCACGACCTCGACTGCGCCGGCAAGGTTCTGGCATCGCAGGGGAATCTGAATCTCCCACTCCTTCGCTGCGGTCTTCTTCACCGTAGGTTCTTCGGCAAATACCACAATCGGCGGATTGCCCCCTGGCGACGCATACCATTCCGGCCAGCGATGTTCGAACTCAATGCTCGCTGCGAGGTAGGCACGGCTTAGTTCGTGGTCTCGTTGTTCCCAGCATGGATGCATTGCATAAAGTGACGCGCGGGAGCTCCCAACCCCCTCCGCGTGCAGTAGATGGTGGAGTGCAGGAACGAAGTCGGGATGATATCCGGCGCGAGCCATCAGCATCAGCCCTTCACGGTCGGCTTGCAATTCCATGTCACGGCAGAATCGGCCCATATCTGCCGACGCCTTTTCCGAGTCTGCCCACGACGCCGAAGGCAAGCTTGGATCGCCCAGCACAATGCCGACGCTGCGCCCGTTCTCGAGACTCTTTTGATAGAGATAGCGTCGCGCCCAATCGCGGCGCACGACGTGGGCAATCTCGTGCGACAGGATTGCCGCCCATAGTCCCGCGCTCGGCCCCACTAGTCGTGCCAGTCCGGTCTCGACGTAGATGGTGCCATCCGGCGAAGAATAGGCGTTGAGTTGTCCGTCTTCGACAATGCGCAACTGCCACTTCAAGTTGACACCAGCAGGTGCGGGCGCCTGTTCTACCAATCGCTCAAAGACTAGTCGGGCCGCCCCGTAGCGCCCCGACGGCACATTGCTTTGCTCCGCCAGTTGCGGCCTCATTCGGGCCGCAGTTTCCATGTCGAGGGTGAAGTTGCGAGGGATCTCCGGCGTGGCTCGGTTCTCTTGCGGAGCTGCGACATTACTGCACGATAATGATAAGCACGTTACCGCGATCAGGCGCGGAAACGACCTGCGGAATCCAATTCTCACGGTGGTCCTTTACCGGAGACATTTTCTCTCTTCTCTGCATTATGCGCTGATGTCGCTGCAGTGCAAGAAATAAATGAGGGGTAAGTTGACTGACGCACCGGCTCGAGAATTAAGGCGCCAGCTCCGCCGTTCGCAGAAAATCGTAGTTTCCCGCCGGATTCAGCTTCAGATTTCGTACTCGTCGCGTGTGCACCAGCACATTGTCGAGGTACCACAGGTCGATGTAAGGCATGTCTCTCGCCAGAATGCGTTGCACCTCGGCGTACAGCGGCTTGCGCACATTCGGATCAATCTCGCGCCGAGCCTTGTCGATCAGCGCGTCGACCTCCGGATTCGAATAGAAGCTGCGATTCGCCCCATTCGGCGGAAACCTAGACGAGTGAAACGCGTATTCGAAAATATCAGGATCCTCATTGCCGCCAATCCACCGCAGCCCATACATCTGAAATGCTCCGTGCGTCACGTCATTGAAAAATGTTGCAAATTCGAAGCTGCGGATGTCGAGAGCAATTCCTGCCTCGCGCAACTGCTGCTGCATGACCGCGACCATCAGGCGTGTGTTTTCGTCGGTCGAAGTCTTCATCGTGAGGTGAAACCGCACGCCATTTACCGCCGGATAGCCCGCCGCATCGAGTAACTGATCCGCTTTCGCGATCTCGTGGTTATACGTCGCGACTTCTCCGTTGTAAGCCCAGCTCTGCGGCGGCAGAATGCTATTCGCCGGTTCGGCCTCGTCGCGCCACAGGTATTCGATCATCGGCTTCCGGTCGAGTGCATAGGCAATCGCCTGCCGCACCCGCACATCTTTCAGGATTGGATCGCGGCAGTTGAATCCCAGATACGCCAGCCGTGTCCCAGGAGATTTCTCGACCGCAAGGTTGGGCTCGTGCGCGAGCGTAAATACAGTATCGGGCGTAAGGGAATTGATGGCGATGTCGCCGCTCCCCTTGCGCAGTTCAAGTGCCTCCGTTGTCGCGTCCGGCACAACAGCGAATCGCACGCGTTCCAACTTGGCTTTCTCGCCCCAATATCCGTCGTTGCGTTCAATGACAACGTCGCGGTCGGTCTCGGCGCTGACAAACTTGAATGGCCCGGAGCCGATCGGATGCTGAGTCATCTCGTCGCCGCTGCCGTAGGGCACAATCCCAATTGCTCCGTCCGACATGTTCCATAGAAGCGTTGAATCCACTTCTTTCATGTGGAAGATCACCGTCGAATCATCCGGTGCATCGATGTGGTCGACGAAGCGATACACCGCCGCCTTGGTACTGCGAATCTTGCCCTGTAGTAAAGAATCGAACGTCCACTTCACATCGCGCGAAGTCAGCGGGCGTCCATCATGGAATTTCACTCCGCGATGGAGATGGAAGACATACGTGAGTGGATCGGGAACCTCCCAGGTCGCAGCCAGTCCTGGAGCGACGTTCAGGTTATCCCCGCGCGACAAGAGATCGTCAAAAATCAGATTGTCGATACGCTCTGACCACGCATCCAGTCCTACGCGCGGATCAAGATTCGTCGGGCTCGACTCAATCACCATGACCAAAGTGTTTGTGTCGGGCCTAGCGGAGCAGGAAAGAAGAAAGAAGAGAACGAAAATCAGGGCAGCCACCCTTACCAGGGCAAATGCTTTCCTTAGTGAACCTTCGTGTCCTTCGTGGTTAAAGCCTTTGACTCTCCTTGCGCTACGCATACGAGATCTTTCCCAATACGGCGGCGCGTTTCGCGCCTGTAGCGGAAGGCAGGTTCGACGCCCGTCGATTCCATGTCTCGTAAGCCAGCACCGCGAAAGCGACCGCTTCCTTCGCCTGCGACGGTAATCCGAATTCGTCGGAGGAAAGAACCTCGATCCCCTCCGGGGCAAGCAACCCAGTCAGCATGCGAACAAGCGTCGCATTCTTCACCCCACCGCCGGAGAGGATCATTTCGTGAAGAAGTCTCCCGCGAGTATTTGCCGGCAACACAAAGCGATGGACCGCATCGGCGATGCTTCGTGCCGTTAACGCCGTCGCGGTTGCAACGATGTCCTGTTTCTTTGCCCTGCCGCAGGCACGCAAGAACTCGCCCACGAACTCCCGCCCAAATTCCTCGCGCCCCGCCGTTTTCGGAGGCTTCACCTTAAAAAACTGCCGCTTCAGCATGCGTTCGACAACTGCATCCAGCACGCTCCCGGAGGCCGCAATCTTCCCACCGCGATCGAACGCCTTGCTGAAGAATCGCTCGGTCACAGCGTCGATCACCATGTTCCCCGGTCCAGTATCGAATGCAAAGACATCGCAAGCTTCGACCCCAGCCGGAATCGCGGTCAGATTCGCGATCCCTCCAATGTTTTGGACGATCCGCCCGACCTTCGCATCGCGAAACAACAAGTAGTCAAGAAACGGAACCAGCGGCGCCCCCTTGCCACCCGTAGCCATATCCGCCGGGCGAAAATCCGATACGACCGGCACTCCCACGCGGGCCGCAACTACGGCACCCTCGCCCGTCTGCCAGGTCGCAGCCACCTTCCGTCCGAGAAATGCTTGCGCCTCCCCCTGGTGGTAAAGCGTCTGTCCATGGCAGCCGACCAAGTCTGCCTGCACAAGAAAGTTCCTCTGAGCCTTCAGCACAGCCTCAGCATAAAGTTCTCCCAAAAGAAAGTTTAGCCGGGCCAGATCGGCGACCCGAGCCCGCTCAGCATTCATTGCCGACAAGATCGCCGAACGAACTTTCAGTGGATACGAATATTCCGAGTGCCCCAGCAATTTGATTGTGTGGTGCTGGCGATCCTGCCCGCGACTACCGGCAGTGCCCATTAATGCCCGCCCGGAGCCCAAGTCCACCGGTCCAATCCGCACGAGTGCGACATTAATCCCATCGGCGGACGTACCGCTCATCACCCCCGCCACGATCATTTCTTTCTCGCTCATGCGCGAGACCGCCGCCGATCCTCACGCCGGCTCAACGGCTCCAATCGCACCTGCTCCCCAAACTCCCACAGTCGCCGCGATAGTTTTTCGATCGCGGCTCCCGAAGGCGGTCGTGTGGCGCGGGCGCTCCCGCCCGCGTGCAGCAATTTGCCCCACTTCTTCTTGAAGGCTTTTATACGTCTCTCCGACTCCGTAATCCTCTTCGCAAATCTCTTGTCGCGCTCAGCGGCTTTCACCAACGCCTCGTACGCCTGCATCACATAGTCCTCACGATGACAGACCAAGCAAACATCGCCCCCCGCCCGCACGAACTCAACTGCGGCCTCTCCAACCGGTGCCGCCGATAACACTCCGCCCATCTCCAGATCGTCCGACACAATCAGATTCCGAAATCCAATGCGCTTGCGCAGAACGTCCGTAATCCAAATCTTCGAAAGCGAAGCTGGGGTCCGGTCGCCGGTAACCGCGGGATACGCCGCATGAGAGACCATGACAAACGGCAATTGCCGCCGCAGCGTCCGATAGGGAACGAGATCCTCATCCCACAACCGCTTCAGCGACTTCTCGATGACCGGTAGTTCGTGATGGCTGTCGAGTCGTTCCTCGCCGAGTCCCGGGAAGTGTTTGCCGCATCCGAGCACATTCGCGGATTGCAGCCCAGCTAGAAATTCCCGTGCATACATCGTCGCCTCGTGCGCGTCCGCCGACACCGCCCGCGAACTCATCACTCCCCGCGACGCCTCGAATGCCAGATCGAGCACCGGCGCGAAGTCCACGTTAAATCCGAGCGCGCGGCAGTTCTCGCCAATGATCTTCCCGTGTTGACGAAACAGCCGGCGCTCGGCCGTAGCAAACACTTCAGCCGCCGATGGCGTCGCGCCCAGCGCATCGCGAAATCGATCGACCGTTCCGCCCTCCAGATCCACGCACGTAAACAGCGGGGTCCCGACGCACTTCTGGCACTCGCGCAGAAGTCGCCACGTCTGCGGCGCACTTTGTATGTTCCGCGCAAACAGGATGACTCCAGCGGGCTGCAGGCGCCCAAGCAGCGAAGCGAGCCCGCCGGACATTTCAGTCCCCTCGAACCCAATAATCAAAAGTTGTCCCGGCGTCTGCAGGAATCCCCCCTATGCCCTCTGTGGTTAAATCTCTTTCTTCAACTCCGCGAGCAAGTTCAGCGCTTCTAGCGGCGTCAGCCGGTTCAAGTCAACCTCACGCAACTTATCCAGCACGGGCTGCGAGAGCGGCGTAAAAATTGTCAACTGCGTCGCCGGAGGACTCGACCCAGGCGACAGATGCGCCGTCGCCTGCTGCTCCGCGAACTCGTGCTCCAACAAAACCTGGCGTGCCCGTACGACAACTTCGTTCGGCAACCCCGCCAGCTTTGCAACTTCAATTCCGTAGCTACGGTCTGCCGCCCCGGCCTCGACTTTCTTCAGGAATACAATCCCGCCGCCAGTCTCCTTAACCGACACGTGATAATTCTTCACTCCCGCCAGCTGATCCGCCAACTCAGTCAACTCAAAGTAGTGCGTCGCGAATAAAGTCTTCGCCCGCACCCGCGCATGCAGATATTCCACCGCAGCCCACGCAATCGCCAGTCCGTCATACGTCGCCGTTCCGCGGCCCACTTCATCCAACAAAATTAAAGACCGCTCGGTCGCCGTATGCAGGATCGCCGCCGTCTCCGTCATCTCCACCATAAACGTGGATCGTCCACGCGCCAGATTGTCGCTCGCTCCAATGCGCGTGAACACCCGATCTACCACGCTCAGCCGCGCCGACCGCGCCGGCACAAACGATCCCATTTGCGCCAGAATCACGATCAACGCTGTCTGCCGCAGATAGGTTGACTTCCCGCCCATGTTCGGCCCGGTCAGAAGCAAAATGTTGTGCGTGGACGAATTCAGATACAAATCGTTCGGAACAAATCTCTCGCTGCCTCCGGCCAATTCCTGCTGCTCGATCACCGGATGCCGCCCTTCGACAATCTCCACCTCACCGCCCTCCGCCACAAAACTTGGACGGCAATAATTCCGCAGCGCGGCAATGTTTGCCAGCGAGGCCAGCACATCCACCTCGGCCAGTGCCAGCGCCGTCTGCCGGATTCGCTTCGCCTCGGCCGCGATCGCCGTACGCAACTCGGTAAACATCCGCCGCTCGATCTCGACGATCTTCTCCTGCGCGTCGAGGATCTTTGCCTCGTACTCCTTCAGCTCCGGAGTCGTAAAGCGCTCCGCATTCACCAGCGTCTGCTTGCGTTCGTAATCCTGCGGTGCCAGATGCAGATTCGCCTTCGAGATTTCGATGTAGTACCCAAAGATGGAATTGAACTTCACCTTCAGGGAGGAAATCCCAGTCCGTCCCCGCTCTCGCTGCTCGATCTGCGCCAGCACCTGCTTGCTGTTTCGCGAGAGCTCGCGAAGTTCGTCCAGGTCGCGTTCCACGCCTTCTGCGATTACGCCGCCATCAGAAAAGGTCAGCGGCGGCTCAGGCACAATCGTCTTCTCGATCCTCTCGCGCAAGTCGCCCAGTTCGTCGAGCGATGTATGCAGCCTCTGCAAGCGCGAAGCATTCATCCGCGCAACCGCCGCTCGAATTGCTGGAATCTTCGCCAGCGACGCCGCCAGCGCCAGCACGTCCCGCGGGTTTGCCGTTTCCAGGGTGACCCGACTCAACAGTCTTTCGAGATCAAGCACGCCATCGAGCGCGCGCCGCAATTCCTCTCGCGCAACAATGTCTTTCACTCCGGCCTCGACCGCGTCGAGCCGCGCATTGATCTCTTCCAGATCGAGCGATGGACGCAGCAGCCATGCCCGCAGCAACCGCTTTCCCATCGGCGTAACGGCCGCGTCGATCGATCGAAACAGCGTCACGCCCGCATCGGTCCCCGCAAACAGCGGCTCGATCAACTCCAGATTTCGGACCGTAACCGCATCTAGCACGAGACAGTTTTGACGCTCGTACCATCCGATGCGGTCTACGTGATCGAGCGATCCACGTTGCGTCGAGCGCACATAATAAAGGATGGCCCCCGCCGCCGCCGCAGCAGCCACTCTCCCAGACAGGCCAAATCCCTCCAGCGACAAAACCCCAAAATGATTCTCCAGCAGCGGAATAGCGTGGTCCGGCGCAAAGATCCAGTCGTCCAGCGGAGTCTCGGTGCAACCGCCCGCCGACCGATGCTGCGCTGCTCGCGCAGTAGCAGGCGTCTCCTCCGCCCGCCCTAGCAACCCGCGATTCTTTGTCTGCTCAAACAGCGGAGCCGCCGACCCATACAGCAACTCCTTCGGTTTGAGTTGCTCCAACTCCTCCTGCACTCTCCGCAGCGCGCCTTCGCCAGAGAATTCCGTAGCCCGAAATTCCCCGGTCGATAAATCCAAAGCCGCGAATCCGACACGATCTCCCACCTGCGCCAGTGCCGCCAGAAAGTTATTCTCATCCGATCCCAGCGATGAATCGGCCGCGGTCCCCGGCGTCACGACCCGGGTCACTTCGCGCCGCACCAACTTCTTCGCCAGCCGCGGATCTTCCATCTGCTCGCAGATAGCGACCTTGAATCCCTTACGAATCAGTTTTCCGATATAACCTTCAGCCGCGTGATACGGCACGCCGCACATCGGCACGGCAATTCCTTTTTCTTTGTTCCGCGACGTTAGCGTGATTTGTAACTCCTTCGCCGCGACGATCGCGTCATCGAAGAAGAGTTCGTAGAAATCTCCCAGGCGGAAGAATAAAAGCGCAGTGGGATGTTCTTTTTTGACTGCGGCATACTGCCGCATCAGCGGAGTGGACGGCTCGGTCATCTTCCTTCTTAATGTTGGCGGGCTTCGGCGGATTATAACAAAGCGCGCTCCTCGGCTCCTGCCGCATTTCACATGGCTCAACCGCGAATTACGACGCAGATCACGGTTGACTCGGGTTCTCTCGCAATGTTCTCCTTCCCTATGGAACTCCGCAAAGATCCCATCACGCGCTCCTGGGTCATCACCGGCGATGATCCTTCCGAAGCTACACCGCGTCCGGAATCTGCCTGCCGCTTTTGCTCCGATTCCTCCGTGCCCACGCACGTAATTGCGAAAGTTCCGAACGCTCCAGGAGCCGCATGGTCCGCGCGCTCCGTCGTGCATCCCACTCCGCTTTACCGCATCGAGGGCGAACCCGGCCGCCGCGGTGACGGCATTTACGACCGCATGCACTCCGTTGGCGCGCATGAGGTCATTGTCGAAAACCCGCGTCACGACCGGCATTTGTGGAATGCCAGCGACGACGAGATCGGCTACTTTCTTCGCCTCGCCGCCGAACGCATCCTCGACCTCAAACGCGATCCTCGCATCAAATACGTCAGCTTCTTCAAGGACTACGGCAAGAATGCTGGACAGGAATTCAGCCATCCAACTTCGCAAATCACCGCGACCATGTTCGTTCCCCGCCGCGTGCTCTACGAACTGCGCGCAGGCCGCGAATATTTCGTCGGCAAGGAGCGCTGCGTATTCTGCGACATCATTCAGCAGGAGGAGCGCCAGGCCCAGCGCGTCATTGAGGCTCGCGGCGACTACCTCGCCCTCTGCCCTTACGCGCCACGCGTCCCCTACGAAACTTGGATCATGCCGCGCAACCACGAAGCGTCCTTCGAACGCACGGGATTGAATAAGCCGGGACTGCGCGTCAACCTTGGCGCCCTTCTCCGCCGGACTCTACAACGCGTCCGCTCCGTGACCGAAGACTTTCATCTCGTTCTTCACACGTCGCCGAGCAGCCTGCACCCCTCAAAGAATCTCGGCTACTGGAAGACGATCGACGACGACTACCACTGGCACATCGAAATTCTTCCCGTGGTCAGTTCGAAAGCGCGGTCCTACACGTTCAAAGAGGTCTACTACTCACCCGTCAGCTCCGAAACCGCGGTGAAGCAGTTGCGCGAAGCGAAGATCGATGGCTGAGTGTTGTGTTCAGAGGATACCGGGCACGATAGCTGAGCATGTGGGGACAGCCGCCTCGGCTACTCGACGAACCCTAGCTTGAAAGCAATACTGAGATCACACAATGACTGCCAAAATCGCTGGTCTCATCCCCATGGCGCACTCTGCCAACGTGCAGCGTTCCATCGACTTCTATCGACTCCTTGGCATGGAAGTCCGGGGCAGCCTGCGCAATCCCTCAGGCGAACTGCAGTGGGTTCACCTTGCCTGCGAACGGGCCGACCTCATGTTGACGCGAGCCTCAGAGCCTGCCGTCGCCGGCCAGCATTCTGTCCTCTTCTATCTTTATTGAACCGACCTTATCGTCTTGCGCGATCATCTGCTCGCAAACCGCGTCAATGTTTCCCCTATTACGTATCCCGAATACATGCCTAAGGGCGAGATTTGCCTTGAAGACCCCGATGGCTACACCTTGCTCATCGGTCAAGCGGGGTGATGTCTCGACGCGCATTCCTTCCTGCTACAATCCCTGCCCTCAGGAGACACTTCCTTGAAACAATTGCTTCTCTGCCTCGTGCTGTCCACAGCCTGCCTTGCCCAGACCTCCGCACCTTCTTCGGCCAAACAGAAAGTCCTCTGGCAGAAACTGGAATCGAACATTCACGACATTGACGATCACCTGGACGGTGTCATGGGCCTCGCTATCGAGGACCTGACTACTGGTGACCACTTCTTCCTGCACGAAGACGAAGTTTTTGCCCAAGCCAGTTCCATCAAGATTACGGTGCTCGCCAACCTCTACCTGCAGGCGCAGCAAGGCAAACTGAAGCTCACGGATCTCTACACGGTGCAGTCGTCCGACCTCGTTCCTGACAGCGACATCATGAACGGACTCACGCCGGGCGTCACCCGCATTACTCTCCGCGATCTGGCCACGATGATGGTTGCCGTCAGCGATAATTCCGCGACCAACGTCCTCATCGACCGCGTCGGCATGCCAAACGTCAACGCCATGCTCGACTCGCTTGGCCTTACGCACACGCGACTGCGCCGCAAAATGATGGACCTTCAAGCTGCGAAAGAGGGCCGCGAGAACATCTCGACCCCGCATGAAATGATGACTCTGCTCGACGCCATCTACCATGGAAAAGTATTGAACAAAGAATCTACTGCGGATTTTTTCAACATGCTGAGCACGAACAAAGACTCGTGGATCCCGCGCGACCTGCCCGCCGGTCTCAAGATCGCGAACAAGCCCGGCGCACTCGAAGCTGTCCGCAACGACTCCGGCGTCGTCTTTGTCGAAGGCCGACCCTACGTCATTTGCGTCATGACTTCATTTCTTCGGAACGAGCGTGAGGGAGAAGAAGCGATCAGCAAAGTCTCGCTTGCCGTTTGGCAGATGTTCGATCGCCTCAGTCGTGCCACCGAGTATGGAAGAGTTGTTTCCCCAGGCAACGGGAGTCGTTAATCGATACCGGGAAATAAACTACTACGCAAAATAGTGCAACTTTCACCTCTGGGTAATGGAAAATAAACACACACAATCCGTTGTCTTCCGCCCTCAAACCGCGCTAGTATGGCGGCCATTCGCCGATTCAACCCTGCTGTTGCTGGGCTCTGAAGCTCAATAACAAATCGGCGAATCGCCGTTTCCGCCGGTAGCCGCACAGGGATCCTGGGGATTCGCGGTTGCCACTTCCAACAGCAGTTGATCGGCTTGAGTGGAAGTTTTTTCTCGATTCTTCCGCGCAAAGCTTCTCCACATGTTTTCAGGAGGAAGTAAATGGATTTGAACAGCGAAGCCCTTAACCCCGCAGCTGGTGTCTCCCGTCGGAGGACGACCTGGCTGAGTGTCGTTATTGTTGCATTCATCGCAAGCGCCGTATTGCCGGCACTTGCTGCGAGTGGGCAATACGTCGCGCACAACACTCCGAGTTATGTGAAGTCCGCCAGGAATCTTGGAACGGAAGATCCTTCGAAGTCCATCGAAGTCAGCCTGTGGCTGAACCCGCACAACCGTGCCGGGATGGATGCGCTGGCGCGGCAACTCTACACGCCCTCATCGCCCAACTACCGGCACTTCCTGACCCGTGAACAGTTCAATGCTCGCTTCGCACCCACCGCCGCGGAAGCCAAGACGGTCCAGGAGTTTCTCGAAGCGCATGGTCTGAAGACGGTCCGCGTTGGTCCTGGCAATTTCTTTGTGCGCGCTCGCGGTACCGTTGGCGACGTGGAGTCCGCTTTTCACGTCGTTCTGAACAACTACGAAGTTCACGGCAAGATCATTCGATCGAATGATCGCGACCCGTACATGGATGGACCCGCCGCATCACTGGTACGCAGTGTCTCCGGATTGGACACGGGCAAGTATGAGCATCCCATGATGGCTCGTCCGACTCTGCCAAGTCAGAAGTCCGGCAACACGGCCGCGGCGAACGCCGCTGCTCCGGGTGCCTTCTTCTCGAATAACTGCTTCGACGGCACCAAGACAGAGAAGTTCTCGACCAATGGCGACGGTGAATTCCCGATCGGCGCTTACTCCGGAAACCATCTTAACCTGCAGAGCCTGACCAGCGCGGGCTGCGGCTACACGCCTCCAATGATCCAGACTGCATACAATCTCTCCGGATTGTATGCAGAGGGATTCGACGGCAGCGGCCAGACTATCGGAATCATCGACTGGTGTGGTTCGCTCACCATTCAGGGCGACGCCAATGCCTTCTCGAAGAAGTTTGGTTTGCCCGCGCTGACGTCGTCGAACTTCGCCATCAGCTACATTCCCACACCCAGCAACTGCAAAGCGGCCGACCAGGTGGAGATTAACATCGACGTTGAGTGGGCCCACGCCGTCGCGCCAGGCGCGAACATCAACCTGATCGTTCCTCCAACCGCGAGCTTCATCGATGTCGATGAGGCCGAATTCACCGCGGTGAACTATGGTCTCGCGACGGTGATATCCGGCAGCTATGGCTCGGTTGAGTTACTCACTCCGACCAACGTGCTGGAGACCGAGAACCTGATTTCCGAGATGGCAGCCATCGCGGGAATCTCCACCAACTTCTCCTCGGGCGACGACGGAGACTTCACCTTCCTCGGAGTCCCTGCAACTGTCAGCGCTCCGGCGGACTCTCCTTGGGCTACGGCCGTGGGCGGCGTTACGCTCGCGCTGAACTCCGACAACTCCATCGCGTGGCAAGCCGGGTGGGGCAACAACGAAGTGCTGCTGACGGAAGAAGGCACTGTCTTCGATCCGCCACTCACCTTTGGCTTCATCGGTGGCGCTGGAGGCGGGCAGAGCAACTGCGTCACTGCTGATGCCAACGGCAACTGCCTTGCCGGGTTCGCGAAGCCCTGGTTCCAGAAGAGTCTTCCAGGTCCGTATCGCCAACTTCCCGACATCGCATGGCCGGCAGATCCGTTCACTGGAGCAGTAATCGCCATCACTGTTCCGACACAGGTTCCCGCCCTCGAGTGGCAAGTCTGGGGAGGAACCAGTCTCGCAGCGCCCATGTTCTCGGGCCTGTGGGCGATCGCAAACCAGGAAGCGGGCGTGGCTCTCGGCCAGGCCGCGCCGTATCTCTATTCGTTGCCGGCGGGAGCGGTCACCGATATCGTTCCGGTGGTCTCGGCACACAACGTGAGCGCGTCGATCAAGGAATCCGCGAGCGTGACGACTCCGTACACTCCAAATGCGGTGTTGGGCGGTTCTGCGGTGCCAGCGAAGTTCGTCAGCGCGCTGTGGGACTATGCGTCTGAGCAGGACACTTCACTGGTTATTTCGTTCGGGACCGATTGCTCAGCTCAGGGTCCGGCCGACTTTTTCGGCACGCTCTGCACCGATCCAACGAGCCTGCATACAAAACCGGGTTGGGACAACGTAACCGGCGTGGGAAGCCCGAATGCGAAAGCGTTCGCGGATGCCTTCGCTCCTGCGTCATCGAAGAAATAGATGCTTGTCGTGAATTCTGCCTCCGTCACCAGTTTGGTGACGGAGGCTTTTTCTTGCTCAGTGGACGAGGGGGAAGTTGTTGGCAGCGATCTAGCCTGCTCCGGCTCCACTGGTGCGCGGGGGCGCGACCTGCTGGCGGAGGAATTGCAACGCCGACTTCGCGTCCAGCGGTTGCGAGAAGTAGTAACCTTGCCCGAACTCGCATCCCAATTCGCGCAGCCGTTCGATCTGTCTGGAAGTCTCAATACCTTCGGCAATCACGCGCAGATTCATCTTGTGAGCCAGGGTGATGATCAACTCGACGACGTCGGATGAGGAGCGGTCCGTCTGCATCTCGCGAACCAGCGACCGGTCGATCTTCAACGCATCGACAGGGAACTGCCAAAGGCCGCGCAGCGAAGCTGATCCAATGCCGAAGTCGTCGAGGATGACGTTGATCCCCATGTGTTTGAGATGGGACAGCACGGTGATCGTCAGCTTGGGATCGGCGGCGGCCACGCTCTCCGTCATTTCCAACTGCAGTTGCGATGGATCGACGCCTGTGTCGCGCAGCGCGTCCTGAATGTCGCTCGCCAATCGCGCGTCCGAGAATTGACGCGCCGAGACGTTGACCGTGATGTGCACGGGCTGTGACGTTGCGTTGTTGACTTCCCACTCGCGCAGCTGGCGGCAAGCCTGCAGCATCAACCAGTGTCCGATGGAGACGAGAATGCCGGTGTCTTCCGCGGCTTCAATGAAGCGGTAGGGCGAGATCAAGCCCTGCGTGGGATGATCCCATCGCAGCAGCGCCTCAAAGCTGATGATTGCGCGCGTGTCGAGTTGCACGACGGGCTGGTAGTAGACGCGGAACTGTTTCTCGGCGATGGCCGTCCGCAAGTCTGATTCGAGGCGCAATCGTCCGACCGCGCGCGTGTGCATGGCTTCGTCGAAGACCTCGCAGCGCGTTCCGCCCAACCCTTTGGCGCGGCGCATGGCAACGTCGGAATCCTTCAACACATCCTCAGGGCGCTCGTGCACAAGCGTGCTCAGCGCAATGCCAACGCTCATCGAGGCGCGCACTTCGCGTGAATCGACGGAGAAGGGCGCGGCCACGGCTTCCAGAAGTTTCTTTGCGACCCGCATCGCGTCGCTCGGATCCTTGACCGCATCGAGAAGCACGGTGAACTCGTCACCGCCGAGTCTCGACAGCAAAACTTCAGGCGCTGTGCCACTGTCGCGACGAGCGACGGTGTCGTCGTCGCGAAGGCACGCGCCGAGCCGGCGCGCGATCTCCTGCAGAACATGATCTCCCGCGGCTGCGCCCATCGTGTCGTTGAAGACTTTGAAGTGATCGACGTTGGCGAGGAGCAGTGCGTACTGATGATCGGGACTGCGGCGCGCGCGCACGAAACAGTGCTGCAGGCGGTCGAGAAACAGGCGGCGATTGGGAAGGCCAGTCAGAGGATCGTGAAACAGGTTGTGCTCGAGTTGCTGCTCGGCGCGCTTGCGTTCCGTAATGTCGCGATTGACGATGACCAGCTTCGCGACTTCACCCTGCGCGTCGCGGATGGTGCTGGCCAGCGACTCCAGAATTTTCCAGCTGCCATCTTTGTGTTTGATTCGATACTCCACGCGTTTTCCAACGCCAGTCTCACGGGCTTCGCGCGCCGCTTCCAGAACCCGGAAGCGATCATCGGGATGGATCTGCTCGAACGAGGATGTTTCGCCGAGTTCGGCCGCGGAGTAGCCGAGGATTCTCTTGTAGGCAGGACTGTTGTAGAGCCTGCGTCCTTTGACATCGACGAGGGCGATCATGTCGGCAGCGTTTTCGGTGACGATCTGGAACAGTTCCTCGTTCTTTCTGGACTCGCGATGGATTTGGTAAATGCGGAATTGCTGGTAGAGCGCCAGAATGGCGAGCGCACTCAGCGGAATCCAGAACCATTGCAGCAACATGGTGCTCTCCTGAGGAGAACTATCGGCGGAATGGCGGAGCAGGGTGAGTGTGGAATGAATCGAAGGACGGTTTTGCGAGGTTGTGCACCCTGTGGAAATCGTCCGAAAATAATTCTGAAAAGCGATGTTTAGAGATGAGTTTCAGGCAGTTCCATTTTGGGAAAGCGGAGGCAGATGCGGAGATTAGGTGGGTACCCCCCCTCCCCCCACCCCCGTGAAAGCCTTGACTGGCGCGCGGTTTGCAAAAATGGTCTGCAAAATCTTGAGCCCGTTGGGGTTAGAGGTCAAAATCTTGATAACAAAGAGCTTAGGGGTGGTCGCGCGGCATCTCGTTGCACCGCGTCCGCCTTGACGATCATCTGCTCTCTGGCCTGTGGATGACAAGGTCAGATGTCACAAGGTGGTTTCTAAGAATGCGCTTCTTGTTTAATGCGTTTCTCGTTTAACGAGGGCGGGATTTCCGAGCAGTCCGATCTTTCGCGGCGGCCGCCTTGATGCGCTCGATGTGTACCAGTTCAACCTCGTCCCGCAGTTTTGCGCACGGTACACCCGGTCCTGCTTTGCAGCGAGGACAAATCATGGTCATCGGGCTGACGGGAAGGTAATCCGGAGGTTGTGGCACTTCGGGCGAAGTCTACTCGCTCGGGCTGCCACCGTCTGTGCGGTAGCGTACAAAGAGAGATTGAGCACGTATGACGGGCGTTGCACAACCTAACGAATCCACTCTGCCAGGGCCTTATCCTCCGCTACATAATCGAACTGCGCCAGGAAAGGGATGTCTGTCGAATTCTCGCGTTGCCACAGCACGGTCCGCCGAATCGCCTCGTCAATCGAAACTGGTTCGGCGTACCCGAGTTCGTGGCGGATGCGCGCCGAGCTGGCAGTCCAATGCTGCGCTAGGTTACCGGGCCTGAGCAGATGGCGCGGGGTGCGGTCGACGGGCAAGACGATGAACTCGCCATCCCAAGCTAATTCGCTGGCGATTTTTTGCGCCCACTCCAACTCGCTGAAGGAGGGCTCTTCGCAGACGTTGTAGATGCGCCGCAAGGCTCGATCGTTCGTGGCGGCGAGGGCGATGGCGGCGGCAACGTTCTCGACGTAGCCTCGGGGCGAGCGCCAGGCGGCCAGAGTCTCGGGAAAGATGATGTGGCGGCGTCCATCGGTGATCCGCTTCACGACCGCATAAAAACGATGCAGAGGATCGCCGGGCCCGTAGACCATGGGCAACCTGAGTACGGTGCCGGGAAGTTCGGTGTCGTTCATCACGATTCGCTCGGCCGGAATCTTGTCGTAATCGTCGGTCACCCAGGAAAAAATCTTGCGCAACGCCTGCATGCTCTCCGGCGGATAGGGATGCAGGCTTCGCCTCAGTTCCGATTCTTCGGTGAGTGGGACTTCGATCAGAGGGCCACTCTCGGTGCCTTGCGAGATTCCGATTGCGCGGTAGACATCAATGCTGCTCAGCATGACCACGCGGCGGGTTGATCCGCGAAAAGTGTCCATCAACTGGTCGGCCTGTGGACCCGAGCTGACGACCAAATCGATGACCACGTCGGGAGCAAATCGCTTCAGTTCCTGAGCGCTGGCGCTGAGTTGGTTACGGTCTCCGCGAATCTCATGGACCCCGGCGGCCAAGGGGGTGGTGCCACGATGAAAGACGACGAGAGTGTGCCCTTGCTGTTGCAGCGCGGTCACAAGGAAGCGTCCGATGAACCCATTTCCGCCGATGAGAAGAATGCGCATGGGGCAACCACATCATCGCAGGAAAAATGCGGCCGACACCAGGGGTCACTGCATCAGGGGATTTTATTGAATCGAGTGAGGCATGTGGAAGGCTGGTCCCCGAAGGTGCACGCACTTCGCGCAGGCGCACTCGAACTGCGGATTCGTCAAAAGCACCAGATGTCCGCAGCGACCACAGCTATGCCGATCTCCATCGTCGTCGACATTCATCGGCTTGAAAGCGCCGGCCTCGATGCAGTAGGGACACCGCACGACTTTCGCTGTGGCGTCGGGCCCACGTTTTTGAAAGTTTGATTCCGGCATTGAAACGACTCCGGCGCGAGGAGTGTTGTTCCAAGGGTTCCTGAGTGTCACTTGAGCTCTGGTCGCGTATGCCCAAGAGCCTTGTGAAGCACGCTGACATAGCATTCCTCGTGTCTCGCGTGACCGTGCTCATCGGTCTTGCTGGTTTCAAGTTCCACTCGCTTGTTGCAAACGGGACAGGTCGGAAGTGTTTTCGACCCTGGCATCGGGCGAATCGGTCTGGGACTAGACCTCCACATCACATCTGCTCTCAACGCGTGAGTTTGGCGAAATTGCCGGTCCCCACGACCGGTCGGTGCAAGCCTTTATGAAGAATGAGGCTGTATGCGGGGATGCTACGCTCCGGCATCGCGCTCGTCGGCACGAATGGGAGCGTATATGTGTGCGGTTTGGTACATACACGGAGAACGCCGGAAGTGTAGAGTTGGCTTGTCTCTTCCAGCATCGTTCCGCCACGCTCGGTTGGCAACGGTTCCTTGCGAAAAACAGACAGATAGTGGGCTGTGTCGAGGAGCCATTGTGTCCAAGAATTCTGGCGTTCGGCCAGGAAAATACGCTGGTGTGTCTGTAACCCAAGATCCAGAGGGAAGAGAAATCGGAAACCTTATTTTGCGGGGCCTTCCACGGAAGGAGTCCGCACTGATTTTTCCAGCGCTTGAATTTGTGCGCTTGCGGTTGCATCAAGTGCTGCACGAGGCCGGGGAGACAATCAAGTCCGGATATTTCCTGAACGAGGGACTAGGTTCGGTGCTGGCGAGCCAGCCGGATGGAAAAAATGTCGAAGTTGGATTGATCGGCAAGGAGGGCTTCGTCGGTTTGCCGGTCATCTTCGGATTCAAGACTAGCGTTCTGCGAGTGGTCACACAGGCAGATGGGACTGCCTACCGCGTGGATGTGGGCGCGATGCTCGGCATGCTGCCGCAGTGTCCGGAACTCGAACGACACATGCAGCAATTCTCGATGATTCTCGCGATGCAGTCGACGCAACTGGCAGCGTGCAACCGCCTGCACAATGTCGTGGAGCGGCTGGCGCGATGGCTGTTGATGAGCCAGGACCGAATCGGAGGCAAGGTGCTTCCGCTAACCCAGGAATTCCTCTCCCAGATGCTCGGCACTCGCCGGGCGAGTGTGACGATTGCCGCCGGTGCCCTGCAGAAAGCGGGGCTGATCGCGTATTCCCGCGGCAGCGTGAGCATTTTGAACCGGCGAACACTGGAAGAGCAATCGTGCGACTGTTATCGTCTTATCGAACAGCAGAAGACAAAATGGCAGGCAGAAACCCGTTAGGGCGAGCCCACCGCATCTGAATTTCGTGTTTCAAAATTCCCCGTTGTTCTTACGAGACATCCGTAGATACGGTAGCGTACAGTCTCGACTGTATTGTCACGGCTCGCGTGAAGCATAGTCTGAAGTTGTCCTCGCTCAGCTCATTGCTCTGATTTCATTGCTCTCGTTCCTTCGAGCACGCCAGCAATCCGTCTCAGCCCACGATCGTTCGACAGGCCCTCTCACGCCCGGGCTGAAAAGGCTCATTGTGTCTCGAATAACGATTCTGATCGTCGACGATCATGAACTTATCCGACGCTGCATTGCCGACATTCTTTCGTTGGAGTGCGACTTCGACGTGGTGGGTCAGGCTTGCGATGGGGTTGAAGCCGTGTGCAGGGCAGAAGAGTGCAAGCCTGATGTCGTCCTTCTGGATATTGGCTTGCCGGGCTTAAACGGATTGCAGGCGGTTCCGCTGATCAAGAGAGTATCTCCGCGCACAGAGATTTTAATGGTCACCAGTCATGACCATCCATTCTTTGTAAAGGAAGCGTTTGACGCAGGGGCTCGGGGATTCCTGGCGAAGAACGACCTGTCGGAAGAGTTGCTTGTTGCGGTGGGTGATGTGCATTCAAGAAAGCGGTTCGTGAGCAGGACACTCAGAACTGATTGCGAGGAAGGGTGGCTGTACCCGCCAATTGCGGGGTGAAGCCGGGTGCATGGAGGCTCAGGTGGTCGAGGCCTTCTGGAGATTTGCGCTTCGCAAACGGACGAGGTCGCACTCGATTTGACCGAGATCCTTTGCAACGGCTTTGGCCATCTCGCGGATCAGGAGTGTGCGTTCCAGGAGCGGCGAGTCTTCAGGGGTGTTCTCGGCCAGCAGATCGCAGTTCCCGACGATGACGGAGAGCTTGTTGATTAAGTCGTGAGCTAGCGGGCATTCGAGTTTGTAGTGTTCGTGGTTCGATCGCTCCATGAGTCGACTGCTTTCCAAACCCCTGAGGAGATTGTCGCCGTAATTCTTACCTGGGGATGTGCCTGAAATCACAGGCCGGTGCGAGGCGCGATTCGAGTCGGGGGACGCGACAAGGGGAGCGCGCGCGTTCGATAATGTCCGCATGACCGTGCGGCGACTGAAGACTTACACCGGGGCGCAGGGCTACGTTTATCAATACTACTTCGTGGGGAAGCGGGAGGCGCTGGCGGATGATCCGGAGGCTCCCGCGACGGAATTTGTGTTCGACGTGACTTCCGATCGCAAGGTGACCTATGCCGTGAGTGTGTTCTTGCCGGAAGGTCCCCGGGCGGCGTGGGGACAGGCGCATGGACGTCCGCTGAACGAGGCCGAGCAGTATGCCGCGGTGAAGCTGCGACTCTTTCGGGCTTTCGATGAACTGGACGATGTGAAGGCGAACGGGCGGCGGCTAACGATTGATACGGAATTGCTCGAAGAGGCGTTGGCTAGCTTGGGGGTGGAGTAGCGGCTGGACTTTTCACCACGGAAGCAAAAACCTTTCACCACGGGGGGCACGGAGGAGCACGGGGCTGCCAAATACTTCGTTCCTGCTGGCTTCATGGTATTACGAGATCGTGTTACGAAGTCCCTCGCGACGATTCGCAGCGGCCCATCCTCTTGATGGATTTTATATCTGCAGCATATAAATGCAGGCGGAGTCCTATCGTGAAAATATTCAAAGCTATTTTTCTTGCAGCGATTTTGGTCACGCTTGTTGTGAGTTCTGGCGCGGCGTTTGCGCAGACTGCGCCTTGGTCTGAGCAGAAGGCGAACGACTGGTACGCACAGCAGCCGTGGCTCGTGGGTAGCAACTATCTGCCGAAGTCGGCGATCAACGAGTTGGAGATGTGGCAGGAGGCGACGTTCGATCCGGCGGAGATTGACAAGGAATTCGGCTGGGCCGAGGCGATGGGGATGAACACAATGCGCGTGTTCCTGCACGATCTGCTGTGGCAGCAGGATGCGCCCGGCTTTCGCAAACGCATCGATGCGTTTCTGACGATCGCGGCGCGGCATCATATTCGGCCGCTGTTTGTGCTGTTTGATTCGTGCTGGGATCCGGCGCCGCAGCTTGGGCCGCAGCATGCTCCGGTTCCGGGCGTACACAATTCGGGGTGGGTGCAGAGTCCGGGGGCGAAGGCGCTTGACGATCCTGGCCAGTATCCGCGGCTGAAGGAGTATGTGCAGGGCGTGGTGGGAGCGTTTGCGAAAGATGATCGCATCCTCGGTTGGGATGTTTGGAACGAGCCGGGATCGTACGGTGGGGGGAATTATTCGAAGACCGAGTTGAAGGAGTCGGTCAAGCTGGCGCGTGTGACAGCGCTTCTGCCACAGGCGTTTGAGTGGGCACGGGAGGTGCATCCGACGCAGCCGCTGACGAGCGGAGTCTATGAGATCGACACTTCGCGCGACGAGTCGGCCGTCGATGAGCTGGAGAAAATTCAGCTGCGCGAATCGGACGTGATTACATTTCACAACTACAGTTGGCCGGAGTCGTTCAAAGCGGAGATCGAGTGGCTGAGAAGATTTCATCGTCCTGTGATCTGTACGGAATATATGGCGCGATCGATCGGCAGCACGTTTGACACGATTCTGCCGATCGCGAAGCAGGAGCGGGTGGGCGCCATCAACTGGGGATTCGTCGCGGGGAAGATGCAGACGTACTATCCGTGGGATTCGTGGGAGCATCCTTACGTTCACCATCAGCCCTCGGTGTGGTTTCACGATGTGCTGCATGAAGACGGGACGCCTTATCGGCAGGCGGAAGTGGATCTGATCCGGAGGCTGACGGGGAAATGAGAAAAGAAAAAGACTCAACCACATGGGACACGGAGGACGCACAGAGGAAGTCCTTTGAAGAGTTCGTTAAAACTCATTTAGGCGGTTGGACGTACAATCGCCGTGTCATGAAGAAACTCTGTGTAGTGTTGATGTTTGCGATTTGCGGTCTTGCCGGATGCAATAACGCGTCGGGGCCAACCGCGGCGAGCGGTCCGGCTTCGCTGGCGTCAAAGTCTGCGGATGCGGTGCAGCAGAAGCTCCAGGAGTATTCCGGCTCGGGCGCAACCGATTGCGGGCGGCTTAACGTGCAAGCTACGGCCGACCAATCCAAGGCGGCCAGCGATTGCGCGATGCAGGCCAGCCAGGGGAAGCATGCCTTTTATGTTGCATACGACATGCCGGGCATGACCGTGGGCGTTGCGGGCAATGCGGATGGCAAGCTGTTTACGGTGCAGTCGCAAGGGTCGGGTGCAGCAGCTGCGCTCACGAGTGGGGATTGTCCGGCGCACCTACGTGTGGCGTCGAGCGGTCGTGTGACGTGTTTCGCTCCGGGGGACATGGGATCGATGGCGGGCAGTCACGCGGCAGGGGGGATGTCGCCGGGAGTGGCGAATCCGCATGGAGGTGGCGCGAATCCGCACGGCGGCGCGCCGAAGTAGCGGGCTGAGTCCGTTCGCCCGATTGAGATTATGGGGCATATATCGGGCTTCGGCGGCTTCGCGGCAGCGCCTGAAGGCGCGAAAGTGGCCAATTCTCTATGCGACGCCTCAAGGCGTCGCCTGACACGAACCGTAAGCCTTACAGGCTGCGAAGCTTTTTATTCCTCAGCAAAGCGTCTCCGGTCGGGGGGGTCGCGCTTTTCTCGTCTGTGATTCTAATCACACCCTTAAGTGACCCGCTTTGTTTGCGTTAACCTCTTCTGCGTGGAAAATGATCGCGTAGTGCCGAGGAATCGGTACCGACGGATCAGGACCGAACCCGCGAGTTGGGGTACACTCAGGGGATTCGGGGGCTTGCGAAGGAAAGTTTAAGAAGGCCTATGTCATTGCTTTGGCTCCGTTTCGCGCTGGGTTGCTACTTCATCAGCCTGATTTACGCGTTTGTCGCGCTCACGCGCACCAGCGACCTCTTCAGCCGTATTGCGCTGCATGCCGCCAGCCTCGGGATGGTGTTTCACTTCGTGTCGCTCGTCGAGCTATTTCTTTCAGGGCGAGTGGTTTGGGCGTCGGTGCACAACGGGGAATCGCTGCTGGCCTTCCTGTCGATGACGTTCTTCATGGTGATCTATTCGATTTATAAAACCACTTCGCCAGGAGTGGTCGTATTTCCCGTGGTGTTCTTTTTGACGTTTGTTGCGGCGGTCGATGAGCAGCCGGTGCTGCTGACACAGTTCGTCTCTCATAAAGGATGGCTGGTCGCACACATTATTCTGATCTTCACCGGCTATGCGGCCCTGGTACTGAGCTTCGGTGCGAGCTTGCTGTACCTGTTGCAGGAGAGGCGGCTCAAGGCGAAGAAAGCCAGCAGCCTGATATCGTTCCTGCCGGCGCTGGAGGTCATCGACCAGATCGGCTATCGGTCGCTGCTGCTGGGATTTCCGTTCATGACGCTGGGGCTGATTACAGGCTCGATCGTGGCGCTGACGACTTACGGGCGCGTGGATTTTCTCGATCCCAAGATTCTGCTGTCGCTGCTGATGTGGGTTGTGTACATGATTATGGTTTTCACGCGCTGGAACTCGGGATGGCGCGGGCGCCGGGCTGCATTTCTGGCGACGTTCGCCTTCGTGGCCGCGCTGGCCGCGTGGGCGGCGAACTATTTTTCTGCGATCCACAGGTTTGCTGCCTCATGAGATTTCAGCTCATTGGCGTGAATCACAAGAGCGCGCCGCTCGAAGTGCGGGAGCGACTGGCGATTCCAGAGTCGCACCTGCCTGATACGTGTCGCGATCTCACGGCCTATCCGGGGATCGAAGAGGGCATGGTGATTTCCACGTGCAACCGCGTGGAAGTCGTGACGCACACGGCGAACGGGCATGCGGATCTGCGGGGATTCTTGCACGATCACTTCCATCTGACTGCTGAAGAGTTGGATGCGCACCTGTACGAATTTCGTGAGAAGGATGCCGTGCGGCACATCTTCCGCGTGGCTTCGAGCCTGGATTCGATGGTCGTGGGCGAGGCGCAGATTCTTGGGCAGGTGAAAGAAGCCTATGCGACGGCCCGCGCTGTGGGCGCGGTGCGCGGACAGCTCGACCAGCTCTTCAGTCGCGCCTTTGCCGTTGCCAAGCGCGTGCGCACGGAGACGGCAGTGGGATCATCGTCGGTGTCGATTGCGTCGGTTGCGGTCGAGCTGGCGAAGAAGATTTTCGGGACGCTGCAGGGCAAGAACGTTTTCATCGTCGGCGCCGGGAAGATGAGTGAACTGGCGGCGCGGCATTTGATGGCGCATGGGTGCGCGTCGATTTTTGTGGCGAATCGGACGTACGACCGCGCGATCGGGCTGGCGCAGAAGTTCAACGGGCAGGCCATCAAATTCGAGGATCTTTATTCAACGTGCGATCGCGCGGATATTGTGATTACCTCGACAGGGGCGCCGCACGCAATTTTCCGGCGCGAGCATGGCGAGCAGTTTCTGTCGCGCCGGAAGAACCGGCCGATGTTTTTTATCGATATTGCGGTGCCGCGCGATGTTTCGCCGGATATGGCGAAGCTGGACGGCATCTTTACGTATGACATCGACGACCTGCAGCAGGCTGTTTCGAGCCATGTCGCCGATCGCAGGAAGGAAGCGGAACTCGCTGAGGCGATCATCACCAGCGAGGTTGAACGGTTTGAAGCGCGGCTGCATACGCTGGATGTGGTGCCGACAATTGTGTCGCTGCAGGATCATCTGGAGACGATTCGGCAGGCGGAGATTGATCGCGTTCGCGGGAGAATGGGCCAATTGACACCCGAACAGGAAATCGCGATTGAAGCGCTCACGCGGGGAATCATTAATAAGGTGATGCATACGCCGATCACGACGCTGAAGAGTGCCGCGAAGGAATCGGAGGCGACGACGGTGGTCGACGTGGTGCGGCGGCTGTTTAATTTGCAGGTAAAGAGCACAACGCCGGATTCAAAAAATGAAGTGGGGACGCGGCATTGACGGCTTGTGTTCACGGCAAGAGTATGGCGGCGTTTGTGGATTTTTCAGCGGTAACATGGAATCATGTTGGCGTGAGGATCTTATGGCGACGGCAGAACAGATCGATTGGTCGCGATGCGAATTAATCGAGGTTAATCCGAAAGTGCACAGTGGCAGTCCTGTGCTACGTGGGACGCGAGTTCCGGTAAGTGCAATTGTCGACAACTTCGAGTATGGTGTTGACGCGGCCGAAATCTCAGAGCAGTTCGGTGTAACAGAGAGCCAGGTGCGCGCCATTCTGAGTTACGCCCACGGTCATCGCATTGCGCATCCTGTTCGATAACAACGTACCGGTCGGGGTTCGCTCCTTTCTTACTGCCCATGAAGTTCACACGATCGTCGAAATGAACTGGCCGCCTCAACTTGAAAACGGAGAACTTCTGCAGGCTGCGGAAGCCGCCGCGTTTGATGTCCTGCTAACCTCCGATCAGAACATCAGGTATCAACAAAACCTGACTGGGCGAAAGCTTGCTTTGGTAGTGCTGGAGTCAAATATCTGGCCCATCATTCGGACCCATGGGAAAGAGATCGCGAGCGCAGTGGATGTGGCAGGACCGGGGAGTTATTGCTCCGTTGCGATGCCGCTCCCGCCCAGGTCAAGAAAACGCACCAAGTCAAAACGATGAACTCCCCTAACAGCGCTCGATCTCCTAAGCTCCGCATCGGTTCCCGCGGCTCCCAACTCGCGCTCTGGCAGGCCAACCATATTTCTGCGTTGTTGCGCGGGCGCGGACACGAAGTCGAGATCGAGATCATACACACCACCGGCGACAAGATTACCGACGTCGCGCTCGCGATGGTCGGCACCAAAGGGATGTTCACCAAAGAAATTGAAGAAGCCCTTGCTGCCGGGCGGGTCGATCTGGCTGTGCATTCGTTGAAAGACCTGCCGACGGAACTTCCCGCAGGATTTGAAATTGCTGCGATCACGGAGAGACAAGACCCGCGCGACGCATTTTGTTCACGCACCTATTCAAGCTTTCAGGAACTGCCGCAAGGCGCGCGCGTCGGCACTTCGAGCCTTCGGCGCCAGGCTCAGCTGAAGGCCGTGCGTCCTGATCTCGACATTCATCCGTTGCGGGGCAATGTCGATACGCGCCTGCGCAAGCTGGAGCAGGGGGAATATGACGCGATCATTCTCGCATCAGCCGGCTTGAAGCGGCTCGGCAAAACGGAGTTGGTCAAGCAGATCATCCCCGCCGAGATTATGTGTCCGGCGGCAGGGCAGGGAGCGCTGGGCATTGAAATCCGGCTGGGCGACGCGAAGACCCGCGAACTGCTGGCGTTCCTGAACGATCCTGCCGCCCGCGCCGCGACTACCTGTGAGCGCGCGCTGCTCAACAGTCTTGGCGGCGGATGCCAGGTTCCGATCGGCGCATTCGCCGAAATGAAAAATAGCAAGCTGCATCTGGAGTCGATCGTCGCCGATCCTGATGGGTCGAAACTTCTGCGCGACTCCCGCGATGGAGATGATCCGGAAAAGCTCGGCAATGACGCAGGCGCGGCCCTGCTGGCTCGCGGAGGGGATGCGATTCTCGAAGCCGTTTACGGGCGTGGGTTAGCTGTGCCTCCGCAGCCTTGAGCCGATAGTCCACTTCAAAAGCATCAACCACTAAGGACACGAAGGTCCACGAAGGATGAGATCGAGCGAGTCGAGAGATACCAAACGTGTACATCCCTGAACATTTCCGCGTCCGCGACCACGCGACTGAGATGGAGTTCATGCGGGCGAATCCGTTTGCGATTCTCATCTCGTCTACTGAGGACGGGCCGTTCGCGACGCATCTTCCTGTGGTGATTCGGGAGACGGCGGATCATGTGGTGATTCGCGGTCATGTGGCCAAGGCGAATCCGCACTGGCGATATCTCGAACAGCAGCCGAGTTGCATGATGATCTTCCACGGGCCTCACGCGTACGTATCGACGTCGAACTATACGGCGCGCGAGAATGTGCCTACATGGAACTATGGCGCGGTACATGTGTACGGGACGGCGCGAGTCTTCGCCTCCGCTGAGGATCTTCAGGGAGTACTGCACGAGCTGATTGGAACGTTTGAGGCTGCGTATGGCGAACAGTGGGCCGGTCTGAGCGATGCGTATCGCGAGCGCATGCTGAGTCACATTGTCGGATTCGAAATTGCGGTCAGCCGGATCGAGGGAAAACTCAAGCTGAGCCAGAACCGCACAAAAGAAGAGCAGCAGAACGTGATCGAGTCATTGAGCAAGGCGGGCGACACTGCGGTTTCCGGCACCGCGTGCCTCATGCGAGAGCAGGGACTGGGCGTGAAGGAGTCGGAGTGAGCGAACCGCTGAACGGAGTCCGCGTGCTTGTAGGACGGGCGCGCCATCAGGCGGGCGCGCTTTCTGGTGAACTGCGCAAGTTGGGCGCCGCTGTCGTTGAGATTCCATTCATCGAAATTCGGAAGCCGCGGTCGTTCAAGCCGCTGGATATCGCGCTGAAAAATCTCAGCCGGTACGATTGGTTGATCCTGACCAGCGTGAATGGGGTCGAGGCGATGTGGGAGCGGATGACTTCGCTGCGGCTTACTGCAGAGGCTCTCGGTCACCTGCGCGTGGCCGCGATTGGTCCGGCGACCAAGAAGGCGATCGAACAGCGCGGGGTGAAGGTCGACGTCGTGCCGAGAGAATATGTGGCGGAGTCCGTGGTGCGGAGCCTGAAGAATAAGGTGAAAGGGAAGCGCGTGCTGCTGGTGCGGGCGAAAGTGGCGCGAGATGTGATTCCACGCGAATTGCGCAAGGCTGGGGCGCGGGTCGATGTGGTTGAAGCTTACGAAACTGTGGTGCCGCAATCGTCGAGAGTGAAGTTGAGGGCTGTGTTAAAGAATCCGAGGAAGCGCCCGCACGTCGTCACCTTTACTAGTTCTTCTACTGTGAAGAACTTTGTTCAGTTGCTGGGCTTAGGGTCGGCTTCGCGAAGGCTGGCGGCAGTTCGCGGGCGGGGGCGCCCGCGCCACACTGGGCTCGATGGGATTCTCATGGCTTCGATTGGGCCGGTGACTTCGGCTACGCTGCGAGAGTTTGGATTCAAGGCCGACATCGCGGCGAAGGAGTTTACGATTCCGGGGTTGGTTCAGGCAATCTGTATCGCCGCGACGTCTCAAAAGCTTTAACCACAGGGGCCACTGGGCTGCACAGAGAAAACCAGCGACGACAGAATCCATCTATTCTGTCAGCGAGCAACTGCAATCTGCGGGGACGACGTGCGCCAGCAGGAAGTCGGCGACGCGCTTGTAGGCGTCGATCTGGTTCTCGACGCGGGCGAAGCCGTGGCCTTCATTCTCGTAAATCTTGGAGTCGACGATGCCTCCGCGTTTCTTGATGGCGGCGACGACCTGCTCGGTTTCTGACTTTGGGCAGCGCGGATCGTGGCCTCCCGCAAGCAAGAGCAGCGGAGCCTTCACCTGATCGATGAAGTTGATGGGCGAGCGATCTTCGTAGAGCGCCTTGTTTTTTACCGGATCGCCCATGGTCGCGAGGTCGGATTGCTGCAGCACCGGATCTTCGTTTTCGATTTCGGTGAACCAGTTTACGAACGGTACGATAGGCACGCCAGCCGCCCAGACCTCCGGGGCCTTGGTTACGGCCATCATGCTGAGATAGCCACCGTAGCTTCCGCCCATGACTGCAATCTTTTTGGGATCGAGGTGGCCAGTCTGCTTGATCCAGTCGACGCCGGCCAGTACGTCCTGCAAATCGCCGCCTCCCATGTCGAACAAATTTGCCTGCTGAAATTCTTTGCCGTATCCGGTCGAGCCGCGGTAGTTGGGCGCTAGCACCATGTATCCCTGATTCGCCGCGAACTGGACGAAGCGGTTGAACGAGTTCATGGTCTGCGAAGTCGGTCCGCCGTGAATGTAGACGATGGCGGCATTCTGCCCGTTGCGCGCCATGTTGAAGGGCACGTAGAGGAAGGCGGAGATGGTCCACTTGCCATCGCGGCTGGGATAGTGCACGAGGTAGGGTTCGACCATGTCTTCGGAGCGAACTCCGGCGACGAGCGAGTGGGTGAGCTGCGCGGACTTGCCAGTAGCGAGGTGGTAGACCCAGAGATCGCCGGGAGCGGTGGGGCCGTTGTGATAGTAGAGAAGGCGCTCGCCGTCGGAGGTGAAGGCCGTGTGGCCTCCCGCCGGTTCGTTCACGCCCTTGGGGATGGGAAGGGCGGTCGATTTGCCGGTCGCGATTTCGTACAGGTAGATATCTTCGTTGCCGTCAACGTTGGCGCTGAAGGTGATGTGTTTGCCGTCGGGAGAAAACTCGTGAGCGCGGATTTCCCATTTATCCTTGGTGAGCCACGTGATCTTCTTCGTCTCTACGTCGAGCAGGCCGATGTTTTCGTATCCGTTCGCCGCGTTCGAGCTCAGAAGGATGCGCTTGCCGTCGGGCGAGAGGTCGTTGGCCGAGTATCGCTGCTCGCCTTCATGCGGTGTGAGCAGCGTGCTTTTTCCCGTGGCAACGTCAGCAATGAAAATGTTCGAGTCGGTGCCTTTCGCCTGTTCCTGCGTGTAGACGATGTACTTGCCGTCCTTCGACCAGATCGGGCCGGAGTTGCCCTTGTCCTGTGGAGTACCGGTCGTGATGTGCTTCACTTCGCGCATCACCATGTCGTAGATGTCGATCTCATACGCGGCGGAAGTTTTCGGCTTCACTTCGTACGCGAGATAGCGGCCATCGGGCGACCAGGTTGGATTTAACTCCGCGACCTCGCGGGTGTTTGTGATGTTCACGACTTTGCCGGTCTTTGGCGAGACCAGGAAGATATCCCACTGCTCGTCGCCGTCGTAGTCGGATTGGTAGGCGATCCACTTGCCGTCAGGCGACCACGCAGGTGAAGTCTGGCGCTGGTCGCTCACCGTGAGTTGCACCGGCCATCCGCCCTCGGCGGGCAGGACCCAGAGGTTGTTGCGCCCGCTCATGTTCGAGATGAAGGCGACGCTCTTGCCGTCGGGTGACCACGTCGGGCGGCCGATCTGGCGCGTCATGTAGAGCTTCTCGATGGTCAGGCTGCGCGGTTCGACCTGCGCATTCGGCTTCGAGGAAATCTTCTTCGGATCGGTGATAGCTTGCGGCACAGGCAGAGTCTGGGCGACGGTTTCAGCGACAACAGTGCTCATAAATATGACGATAACAAAGAGTGCGCAGCGGCGCATGACGCGGAACCTCAAGGTAAGGTAGAAAGGAGAGTCTAGCAGAGGCGGTTTGGCGGATGCAGGGAGTGATCTAGTCAAGCTCAGGCGCAAACATTCATGAATCGTTCACTGCTTTTTCGCTCGCTACTTTATTTCGGTGTGCTCTTTGTCTGCGTACTTTCGGTATGCGCGTGGATGGTCTGCGCACAGGCCGGTAAAACGAATGCCGCGCACCACATCGGCATTGAGGGCGAGCACTTCGTGCTTGACGGCAAGCCGTTACAGATCATCTCCGGCGAAATGCATTACGAGCGCATCCCACGCGAGTACTGGCGAGATCGCCTCAAGAAAGCGCGAGCGATGGGCCTGAACACGATCTCGACCTACATTTTCTGGAACGTGCACGAGCCTAAGCCGGGCGTCTATGACTTCAGCGGAGCACTCGATGTGGCGGCCTTCGTTCGCATGGCGCAGGAGGAGGGTCTGTACGTGATCCTGCGGCCCGGCCCGTATGCCTGCGCCGAATGGGATCTGGGAGGATTGCCGGCCTGGCTGCTGGCCGATCCGAATATTGTTTTGCGAAGCGGTGACGAAAAGTTCCTGGGCCCGGCAGAAAAGTTCCTGATGAGACTTGGCGGGGAACTGGCTCCTCTACAGATCACCCGCGGAGGGCCGATCATCGCGGTGCAGGTGGAGAACGAATATGGATCGTTCGGCAATGATAAGGAATATCTAAAGCGCATTCTCGCGGCGCTAAGAAACGCCGGACTGGGCGAAGCGTTGCTCTATACCGCCGACGGCGGGGACGAACTGCCTGACGGAACGTTGCCCGATATTCATGCGGTTGTGAACTTCGGCCCGGGCGAGGCCAAGACAGAATTCGCCAAGCTGCAGAAGTTTCGGCCGGGGCGTCCGATGATGAGCGGTGAGTACTGGGACGGATGGTTCGATCATTGGGGCGAGGCACACCACGACACCGACGTCGCACAGCAGGCGCAGGAGTTGGACTGGATTCTAAGCCAGGGGTATTCCATCAATCTCTATATGTTTCATGGTGGGACGAGTTTCGGTTTCATGAATGGCGCGAACTGGGACCACGACAACTACGAGCCCGACGTGACCAGCTACGACTACGACTCTCCGGTGAGTGAGTCGGGCCTGCTGACGAAGAAATATTTCGCATTCCGCGACGTGATCGCGAAACATCGGCCAGGGGTGAAGATTCCTAACCCGCCGGCGCCGCTGCCGGTGATTGACGTGCCGGACTTTGAGCTTAGGGAACGCGCCTCCCTGTGGTCGAGCCTGCCGAATGCGATCAACGTTGAGAAGCCGCGAACGATGGAGACCTTCGGCCAGTCCTACGGATACATCCTGTATCGCACGAAAATCGACAGGCCGACCGAGGGCGAGTTGCAGATTCGCGAACTGCGTAGCTACGCTCGCATCTTCGTTGACGGAAAAATGGTGGGCACGATTGATCGCAGGAAGAAGGAAGATCGGCTGAGAATTCGGGCGGGTGCTGGATCGACTCTCGACATTCTCGTCGAAGGGACGGGCCGCATCAATTTCACCGTCGAACTGCGCAAGGAGCGGCAGGGAATCGGCGGATCCGTGACTCTTGCGGGAAAAGAGTTGACGGGCTGGAAGGTTTTTCTCCTGCCCATGGATGATCTGACAACGTTGCGGTTCACGAAGATCGAGGACTCCGCGGCTTCGGGGCCGGCGTTTTATCGGGGACAGTTCGAATTGTCGGACACGGGCGATACTTTTCTCGACACGCGCGGCTGGGGCAAGGGCGCGGTTTGGGTGAACGGTCACGCCCTGGGGCGATTTTGGAATGTGGGTCCGCAGCAAACGTTGTACTTGCCTGCGCCGTGGCTGCGGAGGGGGATTAACGATGTCGTCGTCTTTACTCAGACCGAACCGAAGAGCCGGCGGATTCGGGCCTTGCGTCAACCAGTGCTGAATGAACTGGGAAGCGAATAGGGCCGGACGAGGCGCTCCTACGCCTTCGCGTTCTTGTGCACGTCGACGGTGCTCCATGTTTTGTCGCCGGCATGGCACAGATTTTCGAGCGGGCATTCGACGCATTTGGGCTTGCGGGCGAAGCAAAGTCCGCGGCCGTGCCAGATGATCTGGTGGGAGAAGAGGATCCACTTCTCGCGCGGGATGATGCGCATCAGGTCCTGCTCGATCTTCTGAGGGTCGTCCTGCGTCGTGAGTTCGAGCCGCCGCGAGATGCGATGCACGTGCGTGTCGACGACCACTCCTTCCGCCTTCTTGAACCATGAGCCCAGTACGACGTTTGCAGTCTTGCGGGCTACTCCGGGCAGGGTGAGAAGCTTGTCCATGTCGTCGGGAACCTGGCCGCCGAAGTCGGCGACGATCTTCTTCGCTGCGCCCACCACGGATTTCGACTTGTTGCGGAAAAATCCAGTGGATCGCACGTCGGGCTCGAGTTGTTCGGGCGTGAGCGCGGCAAAGGCTTCAACCGTGGGATATTTTCTGAAGAGTTCAGGTGTCACGCGGTTCACGTTCACGTCCGTCGATTGCGCCGAGAGAATGGTCGCAACGAGCAATTCCCAGGCACTGGAGTGCGTGAGCGCGCAGGTCACCGCGGGGTAACGGTCGTCGAGGCGCTTCAGTATTTCTGCGACGCGGTCGGGGGCCACGGGATTGTAGCCTTTCGCTTTGGTGGCCGCTGCCGCTGCTTTCTTGCGCACCTTTGGGGCTGGACGGCCGGGGGCGGCTGTCCCCACACGAGCATTCTTTGTGCTGGCTTGCGGCGTACGGACTTTGTCTTGGCGGCCTGTTCTTGCGGGCTGGCGGGGGACTACACCACGGGGCATGAAGATCTCCTTGCGCGAATATCTTAGCAGCGATCATGGATGGCTTAGGTCAGTCGGTAATGATGATCGCAGTTGCGGGGTCTTAAGTGTGAGGGCGAGACGCCCTCACGACAGCCGGCGAGACGCCGGCGCTACGGAATGGCGTTGTCCCTCGGTAACCTTACTGGCAATTGACGGGTGCCTTTGCCCCCGGTACTCTGGAACTACCTCGCTCGTCAGGAACGATTGTCAGGAAAAACCATGGCAGTGAATTCCATCCAACTCGGGCAAGTGTGGCGCAGCGATGCCGACGGCCAGGATTATCTTGTCACCAAGGTTTACAACGAAGTCTTCACCCAATTTGCAATGCTGCGGCCCGCGGGCATTACCGCCCCGGACGCTCCCACAGTGCGGGTGAAGGTCAGCAAGAGTCCGCAGGGCGCGACATTGCCCGGCTACGCCTTTACCCAGGAAGGCTCGTTCTAGCCGCGGCATTCCTGCCGCGAATTTCCGATACACTGATAAGCAAGTTCTCAGTTCCCGGCTCTCAGTTCTCAGTGCATGCCTCAAAGGGTCTGCAATGAAAATTGCGAACTGAGAACCGGGAACTGGTTCTTATGACTGAAAAACTTCTTGGCGTCCTGTTCGTCTTCATCAGCAAAGTGGTCGCAATGACCGGGTATGCCGGCATCGCGTTTCTCATGGCGATTGAGTCTGCGTGCATTCCGCTGCCATCGGAATTGATTATGCCGTTTGGCGGATACCTTGCCTTTCAGGGCACATTCAAATTGTTTTGGCTCGCGACGGCGGGCGCGATCGGCTGCAATGTGGGATCGCTGGTCGCCTATGAAATCGGATGCTATGGCGGACGTCCACTCGTCGAGCGCTATGGGCGCTGGATTCTCATGGGCCGACGTGAACTGGACTGGGCCGACCGATTCTTCCTGCGTTGGGGATATCTGGCTGTTTTCATCGCGCGCCTGCTGCCGGTGATTCGTACGTTCATTGCGCTGCCCGCAGGAATTGCGCGGATGCCTCGCGGCCGTTTCCACATCTACACGTTTCTGGGATCGTGGCCCTGGTGCCTTGCGCTGGCGTGGTTCGGTATGAAGTTAGGCGAGAACTGGCGCGAGCTGGGAAAGTATTTGCACAAGTTCGACGCGGTGATCGGCGTCATGCTCGTGGCCGGCATTGCGTATTTTATCTGGAGCCACTGGCAGAATCGGATCGGACGGCAAGCGTCGGACCTCAGCCCGCAGTAAGCGCCTTTCAGGTGTTGTGATCCAAGACTCAGCGAGGCGCGGTTCGATTTGAACTTCTGTTGCGTCGTCGCGCTAGAAGAGCAGGAAATATTCCCCACGCGGTGGCTCCATCGAGTGACGGGATGGGCAGCAGATTGACGACAGCAACCGCCAGACTGAAGAAACCAAGAATCACAAAGAGCATGTTCACAACTTCGAAGCGGGTGTAGCCAAATATCGCAATCCACGCCACTAATGGAATCGCGATCACCGCTTGCGCGAGCACGCCTGCCCATGCGATCACGCAATGATCCAAGCGCGACCATGGTGTTCCGAAGCGTGTAACTCCGAAGATGGGATAGATCTCTATCGAGAAAACGGGACAGCCCAGGCGCTGAGCCGCGATGAGATGTCCGGTCTCGTGAATGAGCATCACTCCCCAATACGCCGCCAAGCCAAGCAGGCTCAGTATCGGATTTTGCACGACTCCCGCGAGGATGATCGCTGCCACCAGGAAGACGGTCCAGTGCACATAGGTATCGACTCCGCGGATTTGCCCGATCTTTGTCCGCTTGTCGAACCTGATGGGGTTCGCGAACTTGAACAGAACTGGCATGCTGCCCCTCACGGAACACTCGAAACCGGCATTCTAGCAGTGTCCTGCGTGCCCATGAGTCCATCCGCGCGACCCAAACCTGTTGATGCCAGCCGTCCATTGGTGTACAAGCGAAAGCACCGATTCCAAGGAGGATACGTGATTCCCATGCGCCGCATTCTTGCCGCATTGTTGTTCGTCGCCGTTGCCTTACCAATTGCCTCTCACGCCCAGTCCGCCGCGTCTGGCCAACCGTTTGTGGTGGAGTATTACTACAAAACGAAGTGGGGACATGCTGACGAGTTCCTGAAGCTGTTCAAGAAGAACCACTATCCGCTGCTGAAGAAGGAAGTTGAGCTGGGGCGGATGGTCAAGGTTTGGATGGATCAGCCGCGCTATCACACGACCGAAGACGGCCGCTGGGATTTCCGCGTGACCATAGTCTTCAAGAATGCGACAGTCGCCAATGAGCCTTTCGAGGAAGACTCCCTGAAAAAGCAACTCTGGCCCGATCAGGAGACTTATCTCCGCGAGGAACAGCGCCGCTTCGAGATTCTCGACGCACACTGGGATTTGCCTGTGAAGATGGTGGACGTCGACGCGAAACCTTAAAAACATTGACCACAGGGGACACGGAGAACGCAAACAGAGGGCGAATCAACTTTCCTTTTGCTCTGTGTCCTCTGCTTCCTCTGTGGTTTAAGCCTTTGTCGATTTTGGGAGGTGGCCTTGACCTTCTCGTGCCGCTCCCACCATTCGCCCTTACCGGAGGAAGTCGTCACTACTCCTCGTCTCGACCTCAGGAACGATGTCGCGACCTCGGCTGAAGATGTTAAACGTTGGTGAGAACTCGCAAGGAAATCCTTTATCGAGCCCATCAAAATTTGGAATTAGACTTAATCTCTACAAGATCGATAATGTAGACCATGGACCCCTTAATATCTGTTGAGGAATCACATGTAGATGTACTCCACGAAATCAGCGTTCGCCTGGGAACGGCGGACGGATTTCACGATGTGCTGAACCGCGTTGTCGAATTTGCCTCTGCGCTGGTGAAGTGCGATTCCTGCCTGATCTACCTTCTCGAAGGCGATGAGCTGGTGCTGCGTGCCTCGAAGAACCCGCATCCGGAAGCCGTTGATCGACTGAAATTACGCGTAGGGCAGGGCATTACGGGATGGGTAGCGGAACATCGCGAACCCGTGGCTGTCGCAGAGAAAGCCGCGCAGGATCCGCGTTTTCAATTTTTTCATGAGTTGCCGGAGGACAGCTATGAGGCGTTTCTGTCGGTGCCTCTGCTGTGCCGGGGGCGCGTTGTGGGCGTCATCAACCTGCAGCATCGCCAGCATCACGTCTACCGGCGGCGCGAGATTCGCATGATCTCAACCGTCGGATTTCTGGTGGGCGCGGAACTGGAGTTGGCTCGGCTGGAGGATGTTAACACTACACTCGCTCAACAACTGCAGACACGAAAGATCGTTGAGCGGGCAAAAGGCATTCTGCAGCGCGATCTCGGATTGAACGAAGAGCAAGCCTACCTGGCGCTGCAGCGGCAAAGCCGCCAGAAGCGCAAACCGATGAAGGAAATCGCGGAAGCGATTGTGCTTAGCGATGAAGTGCGAGGAAGCTCGCAGGAGCGCCCGACCTAGGTCAACGCGTGGTTTCCCGTTTCCTTTTCCTTATCTTTGCCAAATAATCCTCTACAAAGAACCGAGGGCGGATACCTGGTTGGGTACCCGCCCTCGATTTTTGGGCAGCAGAGAAACTATTGGCCTGATGCCAAGGACGGGGTTGTTGCCTTGGCGATCTGTTTCTCCGTCGATGGCACGCTGAATTTCAGCGTCACACCAAACTCGGGCAGCTCCATGGCACTGACGTAACTGCCTTCGGGCGTGGACTTCAGCACGAGCCGGCTGAGATCGGAGGGCTTGGCGTCCACGGTGTCGCGCACCATGAACATAAATCCACTGTGTACACCACGGACCATCAGGACTCCGCCGGCGCCTTGGGAGGCGAGCGAGAATCGGTATTCTCCGGCCGGGACGACGGCGTTTTGCCAGCGAACATCATGCGCGAGCGTGAACTTGCCCTTCGCCATGTCCTGCGCGGAGGCAGGACTCGGCGCGAAGGTCAGAGCGCTAGCCGCTAAGAGCGCGGCGTAAACATAGTTACGAATGGTTTTCATGGAATCTCCTTTGTCTTCACTTTGTTTTTGAAGACCAGTCTGAAGAGCACACTATCGGCGCGGGCCGAATGGCGTGGGCTCAGATTGTGGTGGAGATCAACGGGGTCGAAAGGACTTGCACGCCGCTGCAGGGCTGGCACGCAAACAGCTGCTTCGCGGGAACCGGCTGCTGAGCTGGGTGCGAAGTGAAATCAGTATGCAGCACGAATGGTGCAAGAGTCCAATGCAAAGAATCTATCGGAAGGATTCATGAGAGGTCGTGACGGAAGTAATCGTTTGGCAAGCTGCTCCAAAATATTCGCCAAGAAATATTCCTCTCAAGTGTCAGGATCATGCTCGCCAAATCCTCTCCGGTCAGAGAGCCTGGCCGCGTTTCGCTGAAGGGATGCGGTGGTTGAATGCAAGATTGTCCTGTTCCGCCGCATGTGTTTGCCAAATCGCGGCTAGCGTGCGATGATCTCTAGTTCGGTGGCGGTGACCAGCCACCGCCACTACGAGGAGACCATCATGTATCAGAAACGCCCCGGAGTATTTATGGCTGACTGGTGGGACGCCGACGGGCGTCGCCATCGCAAGCAGTTCGCAAACGCAGCATCGGCGCGGGAGCACGAGCATCGCGAGACCGCCTTGGCTCATGCCGAGCGGGCCAGCCGCGAGATGAAGCTGGCCAGAACCGGTGGCGTCAAACGGTCGACTGCAAAGACGGACAACGGCTCCATGGAGCCGGCAAAAGGAAAGCTTGGCGTCATGATCCCGGGAATGGGCGCCGTGGCCACTACGTTCGTCGCCGGCGTCGAAGCAATTCGCAAAGGTCTGGCTAAGCCCATCGGATCGCTCACGCAGATGGGAACGATCCGCCTGGGCAAGCGGACCGATGGACGCTCTCCGAAGGTGAAGGAGTTTGTCCCACTGGCTGGGCTCGATGACCTGGTCTTCACAGGGTGGGACATTTTCGAAGACAACATGTACGAAGCGGCGTCGAACGCCGGTGTGCTCGACTACCGCCTGCTGGAGCAGTTGAAGCCATTCCTGTCATCGATCAAGCCGCGCCCCGCAGTCTTCGATCACAACTACGTTAAGAAAATCGACGGTCCCAACGTTAAGAAGGGCAAGTCGAAGATGGATCTTGCCGAACAACTGCGAAGCGACATTAAGGACTTCAAGAAGACGAGCGGAGCGAGCCGGCTGATCACGATGTGGTGCGGTTCAACCGAGTCATTCATTGAGCCGACAGCCGCGCATCAGTCGGTGAAGTCATTTGAGAAGGCGCTGCGCGACAACGACGAGATGATCGCGCCGTCGATGATCTACGCTTACGCCTCGTTGATGGAAGGGGTGCCGTTCGCCAATGGCGCGCCGAACCTCACCGTTGACCTGCCCGTCATGCTCGAACTGTCGCGGAAGAACGAAGCGCCCATCTGCGGCAAGGATTTCAAGACTGGCCAGACGTTGATGAAGACAGTTCTGGCGCCCGCGTTCAAAGCGCGACTGCTTGGGTTGAGCGGATGGTATTCAACCAACATTCTTGGCAACAGAGACGGCGAGGTTCTCGACGATCCCGGTTCGTTCAAGACGAAGGAAGAGTCGAAGTTGGGCGTGCTGGATCACATTCTGCAGCCCGGCTTGTACCCCGACCTCTACGGGAATATGTATCACAAGGTTCGCATTAACTACTATCCGCCACGTGGTGATAATAAAGAAGGTTGGGATAACATCGACATCTTCGGATGGCTGGGCTATCCGATGCAGATCAAGGTCGATTTCCTCTGCCGCGATTCGATTCTTGCCGCGCCGATCGTACTTGATCTGGTGCTGTTCCTCGATCTGGCGAAACGCTGCTCAGCGCTGCGCGGTTTAGGGATTCAGGAATGGTTAAGCTTTTACTTTAAGTCTCCGATGACGGTGCCCGGGCTGTATCCGGAGCACGATTTGTTCATTCAGTTGATGAAGCTGAAGAACACGTTGCGCCATTTGAAGGGCGAGGAGTTGATCACGCACTTGGGGTTGGAGTACTACGACTGAAGTCCAGCGCGGGATTGCGCCGATGGAAGCGACTCACCTCGCTGATTCCCAAGCTTCCGGTGGCACTACGGGCGATTCGACGTCGCCCACCACCTTGATGACGCCTTTGAGCCTGCCGATGAACGATTCCTCGGCAGGCCGTGGCTTCGCGATCTGCTGGCCGCGCCTCAAGGACGACTTCCGCTTATTCTTCTTCGTCGAGAGGGAAGGGTCGCTTTTGGATCTTCCTGCACTGATGCGTTTCATGACGGAGCCTCCGTGCGCGTGTTCATTCTGACATATCCCCATTCTTTGGAACCGAAGCGTCTATACTTCCGTAGTTCATAGCGTCACGACTTCATCTCGTTTTAGAAAGGCTCCGCAATGGCAGCCACTCCGCGCAAGACCGCCCTTCATTTTCTGAATGTTGCCACGCCACTTCTCATCTCTCTGGCCTTACTCTTGACTGTCTGCGCAGCCGCGCAGGACAAAACATCGGAAACTCCCAAATACCGCGATCCGAAGCTGACAGCGGAGGAACGCGCCGCCGACCTGCTGCCGCGCCTCACCCTCGAGGAAAAGATTGAGCAGATCAGCGGTGGCTCTCAGGCGCATGCGGAAATTCTCGATCCCACCGGCACCTATACAACGGAGCAAGCGCGGGAAGTGTTCAGCCGCTGGTGGGATGTCGAGATGACGTTTCCTGCAAAACGCGCGGCAATCTTGCGCAATGCGGTGCAGCGCTATCTGCGCGAGAAAACCAAGCTCGGCATTCCGGCGCTTTTCATGGGAGAAGGCCTGCATGGATTCATGGAGTACGGCAGCACGAGCTTCCCCCAGGCGCTGAGCCTGGCCAGCACGTGGGATCCCGAACTCGCGCACAAAGTTTTTTCGGCGGCTGCAGACGAAGCAGCTTCGGCCGGCGTCAGTCAAGTCTTCAGCCCGGTACTCGATATTGCTCGCGACCCGCGCTGGGGGCGCACCGAAGAAACCTACGGAGAAGATCCGTTCCTTGCCGCGCGCATGGGCGTCGCCGCGATCACGGGATTCCAAGGTGATACCTACAACATTGACCGCCATCACGTGCTGGCGACGGCAAAGCACTTCGCAGTTCACGGCCAGCCGGAGGGCGGAACTAACACAGCGCCGGGAAATTATTCCGAGCGCATCATCCGCGAAAACTTTCTGGTGCCCTTCCAGGCGGCGATTGAAGAGGCCGATGCCGGCAGTGTGATGGCCTCCTACAACGAAATCGACGGCATTCCATCGCATATCAATCACTGGCTGCTGGAGAAAGTTCTGTGCGAAGAGTGGGGCTTCCGCGGATTCGTAACGTCTGATGGCGATGGCATTCAGATGCTGGTAGGAACGCACCACGTAGCGCCGAACAATGCCGTCGCCGCGCGCCTTGCCCTCTCCGCGGGAGTCGACTTCGATCTCTCCGATGGAGCCCCTTTCCGCAGTTTGGTCGATCAAGTGAAACAGGGAATTGTCCCTGAGAGCGAAGTGGACGAGGCGGTCTTGCGACTTCTGACCGCGAAATTTCGACTCGGACTCTTCGATAATCCATATGTCGATCCCGATTACGCGGAGAAGATCACCAATAGCCCTGAGCACCGCCAACTGGCACTGAAGGCCGCGCAAGAGGTCGTCGTGCTTCTGAAGAATGAACCCTTGAAAGACGGCAAGAGCCTGCTGCCGCTCGATCTTGCGAAACTGAAGACGATTGCCGTGATCGGTCCCAACGCCGCGGATGTTCATCTTGGCGGATACAGCCGCGAGCCCGCGCACGGGGTGAGCATTCTGCAGGGAATTCGCGATCGCGTTGGCACGAAGGTGCAGATAGTTTATGCCGAGGGCTGCAAGATTACTGACGCCAAGCCCGGGTGGAGGGGATGGTACAGCGATAACGTTCACCTCATCGATCCCAGCACGCAGACAGAAAACATTAGCGCGGCCGTGGCTGCGGCGCGTAAGTCCGATGTCGCAATTCTGGTGGTCGGGGAAAATGAGAGCACGAATCGCGAGGCGTGGTCGGAGCAGCACTTGGGAGATCGCGATTCGCTCGACCTCGTCGGCGCTCAGAACGAACTGGTGAAGGCGGTCGTCGAGACCGGAACTCCGACGGTGGTGTTGCTCATCAATGGAAGGCCGTTGTCGATCAACTACATTGCCGAGCACGTCCCGGCGATTCTCGAAGGTTGGTATCTCGGGCAGGAAGGCGGCACGGCGGCCGCCAATGTCCTTTTTGGCGATGTGAATCCGGGCGGCAAGCTGCCCATCACATTTCCGCACTCCGTGGGCGATCTGCCCGATTTCTACAATCACAAGCCATCGGCGAATCGCACTTATGCGTTCGGCACGCGGAAGCCGCTTTATCCCTTCGGCTACGGCCTGAGCTACACGACCTTCAAGTTTGACAATCTGAAAATCGAGCCTGAGCAGATCAAAGTCGGCGGCACCGCTCAGGTGAGCGTCGAGGTCTCGAACTCCGGAGCGCGGGAAGGCGACGAAGTTGCCGAGTTGTATGTACACCAAAAAATCGCCTCGGTGACGCGCCCGGTAATGCAGCTCAAGGGATTTCAACGCATCACGCTCAAGCCGGGCGAGAAGAAGAAAGTCGAGTTCACAATCACCCCTGACATGCTGTCGATGCTGAACGTCGACATGCACAAAGTCGTCGAGCCGGGGACATTCGAATTGATGGTGGGCCCGAGTTCCGATCAAACTGACAAGGTCAATCTCGTGGTCGCGGGTATCAATGGCGACACGGGAATGCCGCCGCTACCGCCGCCTCCCCCAGGATCAGAGTCGGGAGTGGTGAGTACATTCGACGATCTGAAGGTCGCCGCCAACTACGGATCGTGGATTGCGATTTCTGATTCGATGCAGGGTGGCAAGTCCACCAGCGCCATACAAGCGGTCGAAGGGGGAGCAAATAATTCCAAGGGCGCGCTCCACGCTGCAGGCGAGGTCGTGGCTTCAGGTCAGGCGTCGTACGCTGGAATTGGCTTCAATCCGGGAGCCGCTCCCATGGAGCCCGCGAATCTCTCGAAAAAGAAGACAATCAGTTTTTGGGCCAAGGGAGACGGAAAGACTTACCTGGTAGCCGTGCTCGCCAAAGGCTCGGAAGGCATGCCGCCGAATAGACCTTTTGCGGCCGGCCCGGAGTGGAAGCAATACTCTTTCCCGTTCTCGGCTTTCAACACCGACGGAAGCGACATCACATCGCTGGCGTTTGTCAGCGTTGCTCCCGGCAAATTCGAGTTTGAAATCGACGAAGTGGAGATCAGGTAATCAGAGCAGGGACCAGAAAAAAGGCTGACTCTCATGGGAGAGCCAGCCTGAAGTAGTCGGCGATCAACTATCGTGATCTCGACTACGGCACCGTGAAGTCGGTAGTGCTGATGGCAGTGCCGCCCGGAGTCGTGACCTGAATCGTGCCAGTGACTGCACCCGCGGGCACCGTTGCGGTGACCAGCGTGTCAGAGTTGATGGTGAAGGTTGCAGCCTTGCCGGTGGCGAATTTCACCGCTGTAGTCTGGCTCAGGCTGACTCCTGTGATCATCACCTTCGTCCCAGCAGCGCCGTCGGTCGGGCTGAAACTGGTGATCGTAGGAATGATTTTGAATTTTTGCGGCGTGAGGAGGTTCCCGCCGGGTTCCTCAACTGTAATGATGCCGGTGTTCGCTCCGGCCGCGGGATGCACCAACATAAATGCATTGGCGCCGAGCGTGAAGGTGCCGGGACCAGTTCCGAATAAGACCTGCGTGGTCGTCGAGAGATTCTGTCCGAGCAGTCCGACGGCGGCTCCGACCTTCGCGCCTTTGAGGACGACCGGGGAGACGAAGGACTTCAGACCGGCATCGAAGCGATACAACACGCCGTCGTTGTGCGCTCCACCTAAGTTGGTGAGGCCATAGATTTTTCCGTTGGTGTGGAGAAGCGGCTGCGAGTAGGGCGTCGCGCCATGCGATCCGTCGAAGCTGTGGAGGACCTGGAACAGTGTTCCGTCGGTTTTGATTTTGAAAATGGCGCCGTCCAACGAGGCGCCGCCGCCCGAGGTTACGCCATACAGGAAGCCGTCACTGCCCTGAACGAGCCCGGTGGCGGGATTAATGCCGTTGGCGCGCGTCGCGGTGTCGAAGTTGTGAAGCACGGTGTAGACACCGGCCGGAGTCATCTTGTAAACCACGCCGCCACCGAGAGTGCCGCCGGTATAGGCTGTGCCGTAGAAGTTCCCATCGCTGGCTTGGACGATCGGCCCGTAGGGCAACGCCCCGGTAGGGTCGTTAAAGCTGTAGACGGTCTTCAGCACACCGGCGGTGGTAACGGAGAAGACCATTCCCCGGTTGTGTACGCCACCGATGTTGGTGATCCCGTAGAATTTTCCGTCGATGCCCAGAGTGAGGGGAGTGTCGCACTCGGTGCCGAGCGTGGCGAGTTTGGTCAACACGCCCTCCGTCGTGAGCTTGTAGACGATCGCGCCTCCGATGGACGTCGTGCCATACAGTTTGCCGTCCGGTCCCTGCACCGGTGAGCTGCGGGGAAAGCCTCCGGTTGCGCTGCTGACGAAGTTGTAAATCACCGTATGGACTCCGGCAGGGGTAATTTTGAAGACGGTTCCGCCGGAGCCTGTCCCGCCGCCATTCGTCGAACCGTAGAAGTTTCCATCCATACCAAGGCTCAGCCCGCCCTGCGGCCCTGCCCCATCAGTGACGTTGAAGTCATGCAGCACCGTGATCGCACCGGCGAGGGTGATTTTGAAGATGTTGCCACGACCATTAGCTCCGCCGCTGAGGGATGTGCCATACAAATTTCCGTCGCGGCCCTGGGCCAGCGTGCCGGGATAAGTTGCGCAACAGCCATGGTTCGTGCCGTCGAAGTCGTAAAGATCGGTGTAGGTCTGCGCTTGTGCGATAGTCGCCGACGGTGCGGCGACAGCGAACATCAGCAAGAAGGTGCGTAGTGCGCGGTTCTTCATTCTATTGCTTCTGATTCTGGTGGTCGCTTTCGCTTCTCGATCGGCTCCGCACTTCTGTGATGCACATCCGCCCCAGCACCTGAAGGCGCGGCTTCAAGCCTCGATATACGCGATACCTGAAGGCATCGCCCGATACGAATCACTTGCAAATGCGAGGACCTTTCCAACGCTTACGCCTCTTTCGTCGTGCTTTCGGCGAATCCAACGTGTGCCACGCAACGAACAACGAACGACAAACACACGCCCACGAGCATGGCGGGCGAATCTTCTTAGTTCACGGTGAAGCTGGTCGCGCTATTGCCTGCGCCTCCGGGGGTGACAACGGAGATTTTTCCGGTGACGGCTCCCGAGGGAACTGTCGCGGTTATCTTCGTGTCGGAACTGACGGTAAATGCCGTAGCTGCGACGCCGCCGAACTTCACTGCCGTAGCCTGTTTCAAGCTCACGCCAGTGATCGTTACCTGCGATCCCACGGTCCCGCTGCCTGGACTGAAACTCGTAACGGTGGGGATGATCTTGAAGTTCACTTGTGTAGTCAGATTGCCGCTCGGCTCGTCGACGGTGATAAGAGCGGTAGTTGAGCCTGCCGTTGGAGTCGCGGTCATGAACGTATTGCTCGTCACCGTAGTCGTCGCGGCTGTGCTTCCGAACAAGACTGCGGTCGCGGTCTTGAAATCCTGCCCTAGCAGTTGGACAGATGCGCCGACTTTGGCAGCGTGAATAACCACTGGCCGCACGAATGGCTTGAGGCTGGCATCGAGACTGAAAACGACGCCGTAAGGGACGTGGGTGCCACCGTGCGAGGTTTGTCCGTAGATTTTTCCGTTCGTATGCAGCAGGAGTGCCGACATAGGAGTGTCGCCGGTTGCCGTTGCGAAGTCGTGGATATTAGCAAACCCGGTCCCGGTGGTGCTGATCTTGAAGAACGTGCCCAAGCCGTTCGCGCCACCGGCTGACGTCACGCCATAGAGAAGTTTGTCACTGCCTTGCACAAGGCCACCAAAGGAAATCCTGCCGTCCGCGGCACCTGTAGTGCTGAACGTATGCAAGATCTTGTAAACACCTGCCGTGGTGAGCCTGAAAACCACTCCACCGTCACCGGTGCCGCCCGAGGACGTCGTTCCGTACAGGGCGCCGTCCACTCCCTGCATAAGAGGGCCTGTCGGCGACCATTCGTTATGGAAGTTGAAGACAGTCTTCACGGTCTTGAGCGAAGGGGAAAATTGAAAAACCGTTCCCGAGTTGTAAGTTCCACCGGAGAGGGTCGTGCCGTAGAGGTTGCCATCCATACCGAGTAGCAGCGGTGAATAACTCGAAGAAAGCAGCGTGGCAACAATCGAGAACGTGCCAGACGTGGTCAGCTTGTAAAGCACATAGTCCGACCCGTTGCCGGTGGTGCCATACAGATTACCGTCTTGCGCTTGCACGGGAGGAACTTTGGGGTACGCGCCGTCCCCGGTGTCGCTGAAGCTGTAGAGGAGCGTGAGTACGCCTGCCGGCGTAATCTTGAAGATAGTGCCTCTGCTGTGTGCGCCGCCCTGGTAGGTCGTGCCGTAAAAGTTGCCGTCCTGCCCCAGGCTGATGCCGCCTTGGGGATAAGCACCGTTTGTAAAGTCAAAACTATAGATGCTGGTGAGTGTGCCCGAAGGAGTCATCTTGAAGACGTTTCCGTAGAGATGAGTGCCGCCGTTTAGAGTGGTTCCATAGATGTTTCCGTCTCGGCCCTGTGCCATGGCCGCGGGATAGTCAGAACAGCACCCTTCGGTCTCGTTGAAGTTGTGCAGGACCGTGTAGGTCTGGGCCTGTACTAAAGCGGCAGACAACGAGATCAGAACGGCAAGCATGCACAGGCGGGAATGCAGATTAGGGCGATTCATGGTTTGCTCCTGGGTTCCTGGTCTTGTGAGGTCTTGCAGGTCAAGTTCGGGCAATCCGGAGCCACGGTTGCCACTAATCAACCCTACCGAAGCTCCGGACAGCATCCGATTTGTAGGCACGAAGTTCCCCCCGAACTCCTAGCCTGGCGGCCCGAGAGCAAGTGGTCCGCACTACTCAGTAATGTGTGAAACGCGTGCGGACTGGCTCACGGGATGGAAAATTATTTTTCCCTCTCCTGAGATGTCGCAATTTCCTGCATCATCGGTTACTGCATCACGTACTCGACGTTGAGGTAGACGTTGTTTGGGCCCGGATTCAGGCCGCACACAGGTCCGACCCAAACCTCGAAGACGAGCGGAGTACCCGCGGCGACCGCAACGGAAATCGGCCCGGAATCGCTTCTGTACGAAGGATCAGAGTTTTGCGCGATGGTTAGCAGGTATACCGGCACTAAGTTAGAAATACCGCCGGCGACGTTGATGATGCCGATGGTGCCGGTCGGTGAACATCCTCCGCTGAAGTTGATTCCGAGAAATCCACCGCCCAGGGTCACTCGCGTAATGAGGATGTCCTTGCTCGGGATCACGAAACCTCCGACCTGGGCCTGTACGATGTTGCCGGGAAAGAAGCCGCCAAAGTACATGTGAGGCGCGGCATTCATCGCGTGATCGTTCTTGATGGTGAGTGGTCCCGACACATTGAGCGGGCCTCCCACGTTAACTCCGGCGCCGGTGGTAATTCCTGCACTCGTCGTCAGGCCGCCGTTGATGACGCCGCCGCCCCCCACGTTGAGGCTGCCGCCAATGAGTGCGCCGGAAGCATCGATGTTGCCGTGCACGTCGAGGTTCGTCGAGGGGTTGGGATTGTCGATGCCAACGTTCCCGTTGGGAAGGATGGTGAGGCGGCCGCCGATGATGCCCGGAGCGTCCACGACTACGGTAGAGTTCCCGCCCAGCGATAATCCGGCCTCACTGCGAATGGCTCCCAGAACGTGCAGAGGATAGGCCGGCGAAATCCCGATACCTACGGAGTTGTTGAACACCTGAACGCCCGAGAAGATATTGTTCGCGGCTAATTGGGCGTAGCGCCCATCGGAAAAGCCGGTGTTCAAACTGAGGGCCACGGTGCCGCTGGTGCCGCCCCCGGTCAAGCCGCTTCCGGCAGTAACACCGGTGATGGTGCCGGTTCCGGGAAATGCCTGGCCTGCCGCAAATGTGACCGGGCCAGTGAAGTTGGCGTTGCCATGCACATCGAGTTTCGCAGCCGGCGCGGTGGTTCCAATGCCGACCAGAGTATCCGCAGTGGCCCCATTCACGCCGTTGATACTTCCGAGAACGAGCGCGTTACTGGCGGTGACCTGCGCATTGGCTCCGATGGCCGTGGCGTTCTTAAGATTTGGATCGCCGGAATCTGGCCCGGCATTCGCACCCAGCGCAGTGTTATTGGAGCCGGTGGTGTTCGCAAGGAGCGCGTTGCTCCCGACAGCGGTGTTGAAGCCTCCGCTTGTGTTTGCCGAGAGTGCAAATAGGCCGACAGCGCTATTGTCCGACCCTGATGTGTTGAGCTTCAGTGCCGCCACTCCGTCGGCCGTATTTTCGTTTCCGGTGGTGTTGTTGAGCAGAGCGATTTGACCGGTGCCGACGTTGTCTCCGCCGGTGCCGGTTTGATTGCCGGCGAATCCAAAATACGAATTAGCGGTGTTTTGCGATCCATAGGCGAATGGGTTCCCACCGATATTGAAACTGTTGAGGGCATTTACCACCGAACCGCTAACCAGGGCGTTGGAGCTTAGGTTGCCGAGTACCGCTTGATTCCCGGTGAAGGTGTTGGCCGCATTCAACAGCGGGACTTTGGTCGTGTCGAGGTTTAGAGTGACGGCGCCAGTTGTTCCGCCGCCTGTTAGCGCGGTGCCGGCGACTATGCCAGAGATTGTGCTGGTTCCTGGGAATGCCTGCCCCGGAGCAAACGTGATCTGACCGTTGCTCGCGATGCTAAGCCCTGTCTCGGCTGCGGCGTTCGCTCCTGAGTAGAACAGCAGATTGAGCTTGCCGCCGATGTTCGTCGTGTTGTTGCCCACAGGTTCAGCCTGCAGACGGAAGGTCTCATTCACCGCAGTCCCCGTTCCGCTGTTGAACACCGACGCCGCAAAGTTCAGCGGGTAGGAAATCTTTCCTGTAGTCGCCGTCGCGTTTCCGGACACAGGCAGATTCAGCTGACCGCGGATGGTTCCTCCACCCTTCACATCCAGTGTTGCGGTCGGAGTTGCGGTGTTGATGCCAATCCTGGCCGTGGCTCCGGTGCCGGTTTGAGTTATCACCGAGCCGACGATGTCGCTCGCGCTGTCCCAACGAGGAATGGTGTTGACCGTGCCTGCGCCGGTCACAGCTGCGTTCGGTGGCGCAACCGTCCCAGGCGTTCCAGTGTCGGATGTTCCCGGGGCTGGGTTCGCGGTTGACGGTGTCGCCAGCACGAAGGCTGAGAGCGGACGTCCTCCCAGAGTCTCCGCGTCTGCGGCTTTTAGAGCGTAAGGCACGCTGAGCAGCAGTACTCGCGGCTGCTCCCCTTGACTCTCCGGCTGTACGCCGAGCCAGCGAGCTTCTCCGGAAGCAAACAATTCTTTCGGTAAGCCGTGAGGCGCAGTCGCACCCAACTGCACGGTATAGTGGCCAGTGGCATCGACGGCGATGCTCTGCGTTTCGAGCCAGAGTGGAGCTCCCCCTTGCTGTTCTTTGTAGAGAGCGAAGGTCAGACCCACGGAGTGGCTGGCTTCTCCTTGAACCACTCCGGAAAATCGGACCATTGTCGGCACGGCGTTCGTTGTAGAAGCTTCTGAGCCTGGCGATTGGGCTAACCCAGAGGCGGTCAGGCAGACAGAAAGCAGCAAGACTCGGAGAGAGTGAGTGGAAGTGCGCGACATTGGCATCCTCGGGCTAGCTAGATTTTTGCGGAGATCCGGGCGTCCTGGGTTTGGGGGGATGTTGCTATCCAGTAATGCGTGAATGAAGAGGGAATTGGATCATCGGCTTTCGCCGAGAGCCTCCGAGAAGGCCTTCTGTGAGACTTAAGTCTCCTGTTTTCAATTCCTTGACAGACAACCGGATACCGGATATGCTTCGCCCCAAAGCAGCAGTTCGGGCTTGCCGCTTTGGGGCGGAATCTTGCATCGGGAACCATCAACTCCAGTAACAGCGCTACTAGTCCGTTGGCGGGACGGAGACAAGGAAGCCCTTGAGTCTCTGATGCCCCTCGTTTACGACGAACTTCGCCGTTTGGCCCATCACTACCTGCAGCGCGAACGCACCGACCATACCCTGCAAAGCACGGCCCTGGTCCACGAGGCCTATATGAGGCTGGCCGGCAAGAATGCGCCGCAGTGGCAGAATCGTGCGCACTTCTTCGGCATTGCCGCTCATGTTATGCGCCAGATTCTGGTGGAGTACGCCCGCGCTCATAGCGCCGCCAAGCGCGGCGGTGTCGGAGCGTGCAAGCTGACGCTCGACGCCGCGCTCGAAATTGAGAAGAAAACGGACGTGGACGTCATTGCACTTGACAGCGCTCTCAACCGGTTGAGCGAACTGGATCCCCAGCAGAGCCGGATCGTGGAACTCCGTTTCTTTACCGGACTTACGATCGAAGACACTTCCGAGGTCATGGGTATATCTCCCGCGACCGTGAAGCGGGACTGGACCTCGGCTCGCGCCTGGCTTCATCGCGAAATCGACCGGAGCACCGTGGAATGACTCCAGAACGATGGCAGCAAATCCGCGGCGTCTTTGACCAGGCCTCCGGCCTTCGGGTAGAGGAACGTGCAGCGTTCCTCGATCGCGCTTGCGCCGCTGATTCCGATCTTCGCCACGAAGTCGAATCGCTGCTTGTTTCCGACGACAAGGCTGGCACCCGATTCCTGAATACTCCTGCCATCGACCTCACCCGGCGTTCCGAGGCCGACCAGCCCGCAACCCGCGTGGGACGCCGCATTGGCGCCTACAACATCGTGAAGGAGATCGGGCACGGCGGGATGGGTGAGGTCTATCGCGCCGGCCGCGCCGACGGCCAATACGAAAAAGAAGTCGCGATCAAACTTGTACGCGGCGGCTACGATAGCGCCTCCGTCCTGGAACGCTTTCGTCATGAGCGCCAGATTCTCGCCTCACTCGATCATCCCAATATCGCTCGTCTGCTCGATGGCGGCACTACGGACGAAGGAATCCCTTACCTTGTGATGGAACTGATTGAGGGCACTCCGATCGATGAGTACTGCGATGCCCACCAGTTGAATGTCTCGGAGCGCCTCCGGTTGTTTGTGCAGGTTTGTTCCGCGGTGCAGTATGCGCACCAGCGCCTGGTCATCCATCGTGATATCAAGCCCGGCAACATTCTCGTGACCCAGGACGGCGTGCCAAAGCTGCTCGATTTTGGGATTGCCAAGATTCTCGATCCCGCGGCGGGCGCAGAAGTGACGATGGCCGGACCGATGACGCCCGAGTACGCCAGTCCGGAACAGATTCGCGGCGAGCCCATTACCACGGCAACCGATGTGTACTCGCTGGGAGTGGTGCTGTACCAGTTGTTGACGGGGCGATCTCCATATCCGAAAGAGGCGCGCGCGCCCCATGAATTCGCGCGCATGATTTGCGAATGGGAGCCGGAGCGGCCCAGCACGATCATCCAGAAACCCGCATGAACGCGAAGGTCACAGAAAGCCTCGTCGATACTCTGTCTGCCGAGGCGCTCAGCAGCGCGCGCGAGGGCTCGACCGCGAAGTTGCGGCGCCGCCTGAGCGGCGATCTCGACATGATCGTGTTGCAAGCGATGCGGAAAGATCCGCACCGCCGCTACGCCTCGGTCGAGCAGTTCGCGGAGGATATTCGCCGCCATCTCGATGGACGTCCCGTCGCCGCTCGCCGGGACTCATGGAAATACCGGGCCGGAAAATTCGCCGCCCGGCACAAACTGACTGTTGCCGCCAGTGCAATCGTCATCGTTGCTGTGCTGGGAGCAGTCGCCGCCACGGTCCGCGAAGCGCGCATCGCCGCCGCCAACGAACGCCGCGCGGAGCAACGTTTCAACGACGTCCGCAAACTGGCCAACTCCCTGATGTTCGAGATCCACGACGCAATCCGTGACTTACCTGGATCGACACCGGCTCGAAGACTGCTCGTCACCCGCGCCCTCGAATATCTCGACAGCCTCAGCCAGCAATCCAAAGGGGATGTCTCTTTGCAAAAAGAGCTGGCCGCCGCCTATGAACGAGTGGGCGACGTTCTCGGCTATCCGTACGGCGCTAATCTGGGTGACAAGCCGGGAGCGGCGCAGAGCTATCGCAAGGCTCTGGCGATTCGCGCGGCCCTTGTCGCCGCCGATCCCGACGATGACAAAGTTCGCCGGGATCTCGTTGCCACCTACTTCCGAATCGCGCAGGTCTTGGAGTCCAGCGGCAATTTCAAGGACGCTCTGGAGGCAGTGAATCAGGCGCGGTCCATTGCACGACCTCTGCCGCCGGGCACCAACGATCCGGCGCTGGCCGACCAGAGTGCAGGAGGCTATTACTTCACCGCAAATCTTCAGCTTCGGATTGGTGATTTCGCTGCTGCGCTGCAGAACTATCAACGCGCCGCCTCCATCAGCGAAACCGCCCTGCAGACTTATCCCGACAATCTCTTACTGCGCTCGCATCTGGCGGGGGACTACAGCGGGATCGCGCAATGCATGAAAGTCAACCACGATTTTTCTCACGCCATACCAATGCAGTCCAAATCGGCTGCGATTCTAGAGGAAGTGTCGAAGGCTCATCCCGAGAATGCCACTCTGACCGAGTATCTCGGGGAAGCGGTGAATCGCCTCGCAAGCTATCGTTTTGAGCACGGCGAACATGCGGCTGCGTTGGAAACGTTCCGCAGATCGCACAAGCTTTTCGAAGACTTGTTGCGAGCCGATCCGAAAAATTCTCTGGCCAAATCGAACTTCGGCTTCAGTAACAGCGGAATTGCACTCAGCCTGTTGACGATGGGTAAACCGGCTGCGGCTGCACGAGTGTATCGGGAGTCCGTTGCGACGTTTGAAGAAATGTCTCCGGCGACCAGCACCCGTTATCCCCGGTCAGGACTGGCCAATGCTTACGCAGGGCTCGGTCAGGCATATTCGATGCTGGCGACGGGCAAGGGTCTTGCGTTGAATCAGAAACAACAATACTGGGAAGATGCCCACTCCTTTTGCGAAAAGAGCCTCGCGCTGTGGAAGGACAAGGACAAGCGCGGAGAGCTGGAGAGCGATGAGCACGAAGAAGCTCAACGTGTGACCCAGTGCGTCACTGCGAGTGCAGCGCACCTGCGCAATCTGAACCCCGGGCAACAGGCTCGTCGATGATACGTCCGCCGGCTCGCTAAGCTCTCTCAGCGATCACGAGATTGCTCTCATTGCGACTGCGGGTTCAGGAAAAGGTCTACGGTGGACAAACCCCCGGCGATTAATCCGAGCATGGATGCATCGACGGCCAGCTTGCGCCGCCGTTTGTCCGGAGACCTCGACAGCATCGTCCTGATGGCGTTGCGCAAGGAGCCGGATCGGCGCTACGCCTCCGTCGAACAGTTCGCCGAAGACATCCGCCGTCACCTGACCGGACTTCCAGTGATAGCGCGCCGCGACTCGTGGAGGTACCGCGCGGGGAAATTCATCATCCGGCACAAGCTTGGCGTTACAGCCAGCGCGATCGTTCTGCTCGTAGTGCTGACTGGAATCGCAGCCACGGTGCGCGAGGCGCGGATTGCCGCCGCCAACGAGCGCCGTGCCGAGCAACGCTTCAACGATGTCCGCAAACTGGCCAACTCCCTCATGTTCGAACTGCACGACTCGATTCAGGACTTGCCCGGCGCCACTGCGGCGAGAAAGCTGATCGTCGAACGGGCGCTCGAGTACCTCGACAGCCTGGCCCAGGAATCACGCGGCGACCCGTCTCTACAGCGCGAGCTCGCTGACGCCTACAAACGTATCGGCGATGTGCAGGGTGGTCCGTTCGCAGCGAATGCCGGCGATACCGTCGCGGCCTTGAAGAGCTATCAGAAAGCATTGGCCATTCGCCAGGCTTTACTGGCGACGAATCGGGGAAACGTTGACGACCTTATCGGCTTTGCCGAGGTTTCCCGTCTGGCCGCGAACGCCCTTACGGTGAGCGGAGGCACCTCCACCGCGCTCGAATACACGCAGCATGCGGTGCAGTTGCTCGACAACGCGCTGCCCGCCAATCCCGGCAATGCCAAGCTCCTGCAGGAACTGATGCGAGACTACGGAGCCGAAGCCGACGTTCTGGCCAGTAATCTCATCATCTCCAACCTGGGAAGACTCTCTTCGGCCTCACCATTGCGGCACCGGCAGCTCGAACTGGCGACTCAGCTCCGCGATATGGATCCCAGCGATCCAGAGAGGCAGCGTAACTACGCTTCCGTGCTGGGCGTCATGGGAGATCAAGTTTTACTCCAGGGGCAGAGGCACGAAGCGTCGCAATACTACCTCTCGGCTCAGCAGACGCTGCAGAAACTCGCAGCCGGCTCCAACAGCACCAAACTACTGCTCGACCTGCATGACAGCTACTACCGTCTCATCGCTGTGCAGATGGCCGATGGAGACGCGGCAAAATCCGCCGCCAGCGCCCGGTCCGCTGCCGAGATCGCTAGTAAACTGAGCGCCGCCGATCCCGCGAACAGCCAGGCGTTTCTGCTGCTCGCCGCTGACTATTCCTATCTTGCCGACACCACTTCACGGCTGGGAAACGAGCGCGACGCCCGCGAAATCATGGCGAAAGCGATGGCCATCGACGACGATCTTCTGCGCCGCTATCCCGAAACCGCCGAATTCCGTCACATGCATGTGTCGCGACTGCAGGTGGCCGGCGACATCTACCGCCGTCATGGCGATTACCGTCAGGCCCTCCACGCTTATGAACAGGCTCTCGAACTTCTGGGCAGCATGGAAAAAGAGGATCCCGCAAACCGTGGCACTCGGCTGCGCAAGGCCAACGCGTGCAACGGCGCAGCTTTTTCGCTGACCGGGCTCGCGGAACTTCACGCCGCCTCCTTGCGGTTTCACGAGGCATTAGACCTAACCTCGACCGGGATGAACTCGGAGTCTTCCGGGGAGGACGCCCTATACGCCACCGCCGATTCGTATGCAGGCTTAGCGGAAGTCGAGGCCCTGCTCGCCCAGAGAACCCCAGGCAGCCGTAGCCGCTCAGCGCACTGGCAGCAGGCTCTCGCGTGGTCTAATCTGGCTCTTGAGCGTTGGCGCCAGATCAAGGAACCCGGTTTGGTCAGCCCGAATGGCTTCGACTGCTTTCCGCTTACCGAAATCACTGCGGCGCGAGCCCGATATGCGAAGGAGGTGGCAGCCGGGCAATCGACTCCTGCTGGTTCCTCTCCCGCGCTCCCTCTTCCGGAAGGTCGGTAAAGTCCACTCCAACCCAAGAAATTTAGGTCAAAATGGCTCCCCGGATAACCCGAAACCGCATCGCCGGCGTCTAACCGATGACGGAACAAGATTGGGACTTGGTGGCTCCCGACCGGGCGTATAATGAGCGGAAGGAGTGCCTTATGAAATTCAGGTGGCTGGCAATCGCAGCGGCAGTAGCGGCGTTCAGCGCGGGGCCCTGGACGATGGCGCAAGTTTCAGACCAGGACAAAGATCAGCCGAAATCAGGAGACGTGCAGAACGCGCCCAAACAGGCGCCAGCTGCCCTGCCCACGGCCGACGACAGCCAGATTAAACACGACGGCGGCAAGACCGACGTCGATGCCGTAGGCAATCGCAATGTGGGATGCGGTCGCGGGGTGGGGAACTGGTACAGCGTGGAAAAGCAAGTCGCCATGGGACGCCAGTATGCCCAGCAGATCGAATCGCAGATCAAGCTGGTCAACGATCCGGTGGTTACGGAATATGTAAACCGCATCGGCCAGAATCTGGTGCGCAACTCTGATGCGCAGGTGCCCTTCACGATCAAAGTGATCGACTCCGACGTAGTGAACGCGATGGCGTTGCCTGGCGGATTCTTCTACGTGAACTCCGGGTTGATTCTCGCGGCCGACGAAGAAGCCGAGATGGCCGGCGTGATGGCACACGAAATCGCGCACGTGGCTGCCTGCCACTACGGACGCGAAATGACCCGCCTGAACCTGCTACAGCTTGCCTCGCTCCCCGCCATCTTCATGGGCGGCGCGCTCGGCTACGGAATCTACGAAGGCATGGGGCTCGGCATTCCGCTGACATTCCTGCACTTCTCACGTGGATTCGAAGCCGAAGCCGACTATCTCGGCATCGAGTACATGTACCGCGCGGGCTACGATCCGTCGGCATTTGTATCGTTCTTTGAAAAGATCCAGGCCATGGAGAAGAAGAAGCCCGGAACTCTGTCGAAGGCCTTCGATACGCATCCCCAGACTCCGGACCGCATCGAGAAATCTCAGGAAGAGATTCGCAAGATTCTCCCCGCCAAGGCGGAATATACCGTGACCACTTCGGAGTTTGACGAAGTTAAGGCACGGCTGGCGCAGATCGAGAACAAGCACAAACTGCTGGATCAGAAGGATGCCAACAAGCCTAGCTTGCGGCGCACTTCCAACACCGACGACAAGTCCGCCGATACCACAAAGAGCGACGACGATCGTCCGACCCTGAAGCGCCGCGACGACTCGAACTAGATTTAACTTTCGTTCAGCACCGGCGGCTACGGCCGCCGGTTTTGTTTTGTCCGGGGAACCGGCACATCGTTCATAGCAACTCTTCAGGCTCGCCAGTACTATGCCCGAAAAGCCGCGTCGGGTCCGTGAATCGAAGGGTCACGCCGGTTTTCGTCCTACGTCACAAGTATTTGTGATTTCAATCACAGATTGGACTTGGGGAACAGACCTACCCTCGGCTATGCTTGAAGTCATAGCGCGCGCATAGAAGGCGGATCACTCCATGCCAGAAAACTCTCTTACGATCACCGACAATCGCACCAATAAAACCTACACCGTACCGGTGGAGAACGGCACGATCCGCGCGATGGACTTGCGCCAGATCAAGACCAGTTCTGACGACTTCGGTCTCATGACCTACGACCCCGCGTTCATGAATACCGCGTCTTGCAAGAGCGCGATTACTTTCATCGACGGTGACAAGGGAATCCTGCGTTATCGCGGATACCCCATCGAAGTGCTCGCCGAGCGCTGCACTTTTCTTGAAGTCGCTTACCTTCTTCTTTTTGGCGAATTGCCGACGGAAAAAGAACTCAACGCGTGGGTCTACAACATCACGCACCACACCATGTTGCACGAGACGACCAAGAAGTTTATGGAGGGGTTCCGCTACTCGTCGCATCCCATGGCGATGTTCGTCAGCACGATTGCCGCGTTGTCGAGCGTGTATCCCGATGCCAAGGGCGTGCATGATCCTGCCAATCGCATGCATCAGATCCAGCGTCTCATCGGCAAGGTGCCGTCCATCGCCGCGATGTCGTACCGGCACAACGTCGGATTCCCCTACGTTTATCCCGACAACGATCTCAGCTACACCGAAAATTTCATGAACATGTTGTGGAAAATGGTCGAGCCGAAATACGTAGCCAATCCCGCGATTGCGCGCGCCCTCGACATCCTGTTCATCCTGCACGCGGACCACGAGCAGAACTGCAGCACCAATGCCATGCGGTCGGTGAGCAGTTCGCAGGCGGATCCTTATCTGTCGGTCGCATCGGCAGCATCGGCGCTGGCCGGTCCCTTGCACGGCGGCGCCAACGAAGAAGTCTTAAAGATGCTCGATGAGATCGGATCGAAAGATAACATTCCCGCCTACATCAAGCGGGTCAAAGAAGGTCAGATTAAACTGATGGGCTTCGGCCACCGCATCTACAAGAATTACGATCCTCGCGCGAAAATCATTCGCTGGAGCGCCGAGCAGGTTTTCCAGGTCACGGGCCGCAGTCCCAAGCTCGACATCGCCCTCGAACTGGAACGCATTGCGCTGGAGGACGACTATTTCGTGAAGCGCAAACTCTATCCCAACGTCGACTTCTATTCGGGGATCATGTATCAGGCCATGGGATTCCGTCCGGAAATGTTCACCGTGCTCTTCGCCATTCCACGTACGGCGGGATGGCTTGCGCAGTGGCAGGAACTCATCACCGATCCCGAGCAGAAGATCGCCAGGCCCCGTCAGGTCTTCATTGGAACCGCCGAACGCGAATTCGTTCCGTTGGACAAGCGGGTCCCGGTGCCGATTCCCGCGGACTATCCCACGTCTCGCTAATTACGCAGGCATGACAAAAAACGCCCCGCACTCTGGCGGGGCGTTTTCATTTTCCATTGTCGGGCGATCTTCGCTTCGACGATCAGTGATACATCGCCTTGACCAACTCACGAATCTCAGCAAAGAATACGTCTGAATCTTTGACGAAATCTGCCCAGCTTACGTGGCCAGCCATCGGGCACTTCGACGCCAGCAGGTTCCAGTCCGCCTGCCATGCCTCTGGCGGAGCAGGTTTTTCGGCATAGCCCAATCCGAGGTCCGAAGATCGGCATACTCGGTCCGCGAGGGCCACGATCGCTACTAGCGCCGGATCGAGCACGGCTGCGGCGGGATGATGATGGCAAAGGATGACTTCCACAACATCGTCAGAAAACTTCCATTTGCGAGCCAGCAGCTCTCCACTCTGGCAGTGAGTGAAGCCCATCTCCTCATATTCCACTTCGCCTAGAAAAATGCCCTCTTTGGCGCCCCGCTGCAGGGCTGCCTTCGCTCGCATCGGGGAAAGAACAAAATTCACGATGTAGCCCAGGTCGTGCAATAGTCCCGCGAGATACGCTTTTTCGGGGTCGTGGAAACCAACAATGCGCGCAAGCTTCCGGCTCAAAATCGCGCATCCCAGCGAGTGTTCCCAGAAGACAATAGGGTCGACATCTTTCAGCGTCGACGCGACTCGCATCATAGAACTGGAAACCGCAATGTCGTGCATATGTGCAATTCCCAGCGTGCGTACCGCGCCTCGCAGCGAGTCAGCGGGTGTCCCCAGGCCGTACAACGCGGAATTTGCCATGCGGAGGCACTGTGCTGCCAGAGCCTCATCGCGGCCAACCAGCTCGGCCACTCGCGCTAAGTTGACTCGATCCGCCGGCTGATCCAGTTCTGCAATCAGGGTCTGCAAAACCGCTGGGATGCTTGGAATAGCATTCAATATATCGCCGCGACCTTCCAAGGCTTTCTGGAGCGCGGCATTTGCGGCGGCCGGTTCGGCGAAGTGGGGGTTCGGCGTCACGCGTTCATTCATGGGATAAACATTTGGGAGCGATCCCTCGAACCGAGGGCATGCGAGTCTTGAGAATCCGTACGGGACGGCTCCAACAACATTCTGACGGTTGCCAAGGCGCACGAACAGGACATTCAGCAGGCACGGACTTCGGTGCTGTCCAAAATGGGAAGTCCGGTGGGAATTTCCTAATCGCGCCTCTATAAACTTCAGCCGATCTCATAAATGAATTGAGTCCTCGAAGCTCAATCTGACCGTCTCGCTTTTGCAGTCGTGTTGATCCGCCATGCGAAATTGATTCGGGATGGCTGGTTTGCTAAGGTCTTCCTCATGTCCGAGCGCGTCGTATCCGAGCCCGCGATCTCCGAGCGTTCCCCCGAGCAGAACCATGACCGAATACGCGAATTGCTCGACTCTCTTTATCGCGGGGATTCGGGACGAATCCTGGCAACTCTGATCCGTTTGCTCGGTGATTTCGATCTTGCCGAGGAGGCGATGCACGAAGCCTTTGCGGCTGCCCTGAGCCTGTGGCCGAGGAATGGAGTACCCGACAACCCGCGACCGTGGCTGATTTCGACGGCCCGATTCAAAGCCATTGACATTCTGCGTCGACGCGCAAGATTTGACGCCTCGCAAGACGAACTCGCGCGGCATCTCGAAGCGCAATCGAGTTCGGCGCAGTTGCCCAATGCAGAGGGCAGTCTTGAGGATCTCGGCCTCGAAGACGACCGGCTGCGCCTGATTTTTACCTGCTGTCATCCGTCTCTAGCGCCGGAAGCGCGCGTCGCGCTCACCTTGCGTGAGGTTTGCGGGCTCACGACCGAGGAGATCGCAAAGGCCTTCCTGACAACTCCGCGCACACTGGCGCAGCGCATTGTGCGCGCCAAGGCAAAGATTCGAGAGGAACGAATTCCCTATGAGGTGCCGACGCCCGAGGAATTGCCGGAGCGACTGGGTGCGGTGCTGCAGGTCATCTATCTCGTCTTCAACGAGGGATATTCGGCTGCGGCGGGAGCGGAGGTAACTCGCGCCGACCTAACCCGCGAGGCGATTCGGCTGGGCCGGTTGCTGATGGAACTGCGGCCAGAGCCGGAAGTGATGGGGCTGCTTGCCCTGATGTTGCTGCAGGAATCCCGTCACGCTGCGAGAAGCTCGCCGACCGGGGAACTGATTTTGCTGGAGAACCAGAATCGCTCGCTCTGGAACCGGGAGCAGATCGCGGAGGGAGTGGCATTGCTGGAGAAAGCCCTCGGTTACCTTGCAAAGTCGGGCCGCTTCGGTTCGTACACGCTGCAGGCTGCGATTGCGGCCGTTCATGCGGAGGCGGAATCGGTCGCCGCGACCGACTGGCGGCAGATTGTTGCGATTTACGACCAATTGCTACAAATCCAGCCTTCGCCCGTTGTCGAGCTCAATCGTGCCGTGGCCATTGCGATGCGCGATGGTCCGGAGGCCGGTCTCGCGCAGATCGACGCGGTGTTGGAACATGGTGAACTGGCGAATTATTATCTGGCGCACTCCGCCCGTGCCGATATGTGCCGCAGGCTGGGCCGGACCGCTGAGGCCCGTGCGTCTTATGAGAAAGCGCTAGCGCTGACCCAACAGGAACCCGAGCGGCAATTCCTCGCGAGGCGGCTCGAGGAATTGAAGTAAGACTTCAGGAACTGAAATAAAAAGCTTGTCCTGCGGTCGATCTCCGCCTGTGCGCTACAACTGTGCCGGGAAACTCTGGACGAAACCGGGAACGGACGAAATCGGAGGCAGTTGCCGATTTTCACTAGGAGGGCGCTGCGGATCAACCTTGTCCCAGTTCAGCCAACTTGCTTCCCAGCGAATCTACCATCGGAAGCAATAGATTACCCTCGGTTGGCTTCTGGCCAGTGACGATTATGCCGATATTCCGCTCCGCAAGTTCCGTCCGTTGCGCGGCTGACCACTTTGCGAGATTGCCATCGGGGATGTTCAAGAACTGTTCCGCCGCTTCGACCATCCGATCGAGGCACGAGGTTGCTGCGTGGATGGAGTTTTCTGGCAAAGCATTCACACATTAGAACGGCATCAATCGAGTTGACAACCTTTTCAACTAAAGCGCCGATCGCATCCGCCTGTTGTGCCCCGATGATCCCGTAGTTGTTCTCGATCCCGCCATAGGGTCGCCAGTTGGAGTCGGAGAACTTTTCCAGACCGAAAACTGTAAGAGCGTCTGTGACGTCTTCCTCCCGCTCGGCTTTCAATAAATCGGTAAACAGTTTCTCGCATGCCATAGTGCTCCTGGTCCGGCTCATTTCATCCAGAGAATTTTGATTTCTCCTTCAAGTGGCTTGAATTCCGTGTCCCCGGTCACGAGTTCAGCCCTACTTTCCTTGGCGAGCGCAGCGGCGAAAGCATCGGCCAAACTCAACTTGAAACGAGCCTTGAAATCGGCGGCAGTGTCGGCCAACGCGCGGGTTGTAGAATGAAAATCAATGGGCAGGCCCTCTAGAACCTTTGCGGCTTTTGCCCAGGCTGCGGCGCCGTCTTTTTTCACAATCGAGTACTTCACCTCGGCGTAGTTGACATCGGTCATGTGGAGCGAGCTGTCTCTTTTGCTGGCGGAGACGAGGAGGTGCTCTATCGCTTCCGCGCCCGATTCGTCGCGGAAATAGGCGATGAGGGCGAAGCTGTCGAGCACCTTAGCGGGCATGGCGCTCCTCCAGCGCTCGTTCCTGCCCTTTGTGCTCGGCCCAGTCCTCGGTCAGCGACCCCTGTCCCGGCGCGCGCTTGAGGATACCGCGCCCGCGTCTGATGAGTGCCGCAGTCACCGGCTTGAGGAGGATGCCCTCCGGCGTCGCCTGAACTACTGCTTTGGTTCCGTCCTCGATTTCGAATTGCTTGCGAAGACGAAGCGGGATGACAACTTGCCCTTTTGTCGTAAACCACACGGTGTCGGTTTTGTCGGTCGTACTCATGCTTTGAAGTATTACACATTTGTAATAGTCCGTCAATATACAGTAGGTAAGATAAACATACGTTAGGCGGAGTATTGCATATAAGTCGTAACGCATCGAGATACCGGATTAAGGCTGGCAGACGGAACATACCCAGGAGGCAGACTCTCCCCTGCTGATCCGATCAAAATCCGAGAATCAGACCCTTGTGCGCCAAGCCCCCCGGGCGCGCGCCCGGCCTGCGAGAAGGTGGTTTTTCGGGTGATACGCTTACGCGAAAAATTCGCAAATGGTATGTCGATTCTCGCCACCCCGTTCGACTAGTAAGTGGAGCCGCACCGCGGCCCGGCGCCTGGCAACTCACGACGTTCCAGGCCCGGCGCGGTCCAAGCTCTTATATAAAAGTAGCGGCCCGATACGGCGTCCGCACAACGGTCAACACTTATCACACAAGGAGAACACCATGCGCTTCATGATGATCATGTTTCCGAAAGACTACGCCAACGCAAAAGCCGGCACGGTGCCCGACTTCAAAGATATGGAGGCAATGGGCAAGTACAACGAGGAACTGGGGAAAGCCGGCGTGCTGCTCGCGCTCGACGGGCTCACCCCGCCCGCGACGATGAGCGCGCGCGTCACTTTCAAAAACGGAAAATCGACAGTTACCGACGGTCCGTTTACCGAAGCGAAGGAAGTGGTCGGCGGCTACTGGATCATCCAGGTGAAGTCACGCGAAGAGGCGCTCGAATGGGCCTCGCGCATCCCCGGAAAAGATAGCGAAATGGTCGAAGTTCGCCGGATGTTTGACATGACGGACTTCGATCCCGAGACCCAAAAGGAAATCCAAAAGAAGTTCGGCGACGCTGTGGCCGCTGAGATGCGCCAGTAGGAGAAGCACTCTCCGCGCTTTGTCGATTTCGAGACGCTCGGTACGACGTCTATGTAGCCGGCAGATGGCCCTGGCTTTTGATCTCGCTGGTATCACCAACACGGCGGGGTGCCCCGTCCTTCGCGTTTTTTGCGAAGGACGGGAATCCGAAACGCCGACGCGCAGCGGGTTTGATCACGTGTCTACAACAAAATCAAATGGCGCACGCGGCACCGCTGCCCACCCCTTCGACAACCTCAGGGCAGGCTGCCCGTCGACTAAACCGCATCTCATCCGGGCCGCGCGTTAACCGTAGACTTGGTCGGTGCTCTGTCCGACCTCGATGATATAGCCGTCAGGATCGCGGATGTAGCAGCGTATTTCGCCATACTTAGGGATCGGCGGCGTGATGAACTCGGCGCCGCGACTTTTCCATAACTCGTAGCACGCTTGAATATCCGCCACCCGGAAATTCATAAAGCTGTTGATGTGATTCGGATCGGGGACGCTGAGCGTTACCGTCGGCTTATCCGGAGTCGGCCCGCCTCCAACGTTCAGAATCATCCAGATATTCGCCAGCTGAAGGTACGGAGGCGCGTTGCCGTCACCCATGGTCAGAATGCGAGCGCCGAAGACCTTTTCGTAGTAGCGAGCCGAGCGCTCGAGGTCGGCGACGGTGAGAAAACACGCGATGCTGATCCCCTCTCGCGGGGGCATCTCATAGCTCTTCTGTTCGATTTGTACGCTGTTCATTGTCGACTCCATTTTCTAAGTAGGGACAACTTTCTTCCACGCGCGGGGAAACTTTAGCTCTTTCTGGGTGTCTCCGATTCTCACGCGGCTGAAACCACCCTCTTCTCACCGAGTGCCGGCAGAAGAAGTTTCAGAAGCGCTTGATCAGAGAACGGGTTCTGACCTGAGATCAGCTCGCGATCTTGAACGACATAGCTCGTCCATGGAGCGCGCACACTTACGTCACCGCCCGCCGTACTTAGGGCGAAGTCCGGGTAGAAGAGAACCTTGCCACCAATCTCTTGCGGTTCCCGCTGTTGCTCTTCCGCTGTCGAGAAGATAGTCATCTTATATCCGGCATAGATCCAGCCTTGAGCCTTTGCACGCGCTCCAGCGGCATCGCCGGCCGAGAGCGCGGCGACTACCTCCGTCGAATTCGGAAGCGCCGAGAGAAGTGAAATCGGGCCATGGCAGAGCACAGCCGTTGGCTTGGATGTTTCGTGAAAATGTCTCATCACTATGCCGGCATTGGGATCATCGAGCAGATCGATCATCGGGCCGTGGCCGCCGGGGACGAAAACAGCGTCATATTGATCCAGCCCCGATGCGATCACATCCGCGATGCGCTTTGGATCTCTGAGCCCAGCCAGGCCGTCGCGGAATAGCATGTAGTCCTGAAGCTTGGCCGCGTCCCCACCGAAGAAATCGGCGACCTCCGAATGCACATCCACCTGGGGCGCGTTGCCTTTGGGGTTGGCGAAAGTGATCTCGTAGCCCTCCTTCATCAGGGCGCGAACCGGAACCGTCAGCTCGTTGAGGTAGTAGCCGGCGCCGGTATAAACCTCGCCATTCTTCAAGGGCAAACCGCGACCGCTCGATACCAGTACTAAGACTTTTCCTTTAGCTGTCATTGTTGTTCTCCTTTTTGAAATCGAATTCTGTTTTCCTGAATATGAGCTAGCTTCGTCCGCGGCTTCCTCCAGAGTGCGCAAGGACTAGCTACCGCGGTTGATGTGAATTATGTCCCTGGGAATCCGAACATCAGCCACGACTGATTGGCCACCCAATGCGGATACAGTTCCGTCATCTGATCGAACAGCTCCTGGTCAGACGTCGCTGTTTTCTGCAGCCGATCGAAGTCCTCGAGGTAACGCTTGGTTTCTTGGATCGTCGAGGGAGAGTCGGGCGCGCCAGGCTTTTTGTGACCAGCGACAACCATCGTCGGATTGAGCGCCGCTAACCGGTCTAGTGCCGCGATCCAGTTTTTTCGAGTCTCGGGGGTGGTATCGCCGACGTACATGCGGCATTGGTTGTACACAGCGTCGCCCGCTACGATCAGGCCGATCGATGGAACGTATAGAGACGTTGTATCGGGACTATCGGTGTGGCCCTGCTCGATGATGCGCAATTCCTGGCCCTCGAGAGTGAACGTGTCGCGCTCATAGGGCTCAGGTGCAACCAACTTGGTGGCCACTTGTCCAGGAAACAACTGGCGGGCTAACCGCTCCACCAGGGGACTGAAAGAAATCTCCATGGCCTTCACCGTCTTGGGCGTTGCGATCGCCCGAGCGCCCGGGAAACGGTCGAGCAGAATACTCAGACCGTAGAAGTGGTCGAAATGGGCGTGCGTTATATAGATGGTCTCCAGGTTGCGGTTGTGGAGCGCAATCCAATCCGCGAGAGCCTGGGCCTCAGCCACCGTCGTCATCGCGTCTACCAGCACGGCGTCGTATTCGCCGAAGATTAAGGTCGACGTAATCGGGTCAAAGCCCAGCGCTTCGCCGAATGGCTTCGGCCGCTCGCCGACCATAGCCTTTCCCGGAGCGGTAAAAACGTTCACACTGAGCGTGTTTGACGCGACAGGCGCGGTCACGCGCGCGGTCTCTTTCATTCCGTTTGGGCCGCCCATCCGGTACTCCTTTCGATGTCACAGCGGGCAACAAGGCGAAATTAGCAGAGGCGCGACAATGAATCTATTGGACGAACGTATCGATCGATGCGGTGCCCCGCGAGAGCTTCGGCAATTCAAAGGCCGGAGACCCGCCCATAGTTCTAAACCGCGGAAGAAAGATTTCTTTAACGATTTGTCGAATTCCGTTCGGCCGTTCGACTATATCGTGAAGGCAGGCAATCGGCCCGCCCGAAGTCTAAGGAATTAAAACCGTTACAGGAGAATGGAGAAATCATGCCACAGTATCTGGTTGCTAACTACCTTCCCGACAACTTCGACCCGTCCACCGTAACCGAAGCGATGATGGAAGAGATCCACGCGCTCAACCGCGAACTGATTGCTGCCGGCGCGAGAAAGTTTGCCTGCGGCATTTCCCCGGCCGCCAACGCAAAGACGCTGCGAAAGCAGCCCGACGGTAAGATGCTCATCACCGACGGACCGTATACCGAGACCAAGGAGCACATGGGCGGATTTTGGATACTGGAATGCGCCAATATCAATGAGGCGCTCGCATGGGCGAAGAAGGCTGCCATCGCCTGCGATGTGGCCGGCGAGGTGCGCGAGCTTCTTTTCTATCCAGCTCCGGAAGAAGCGACGAAATAGTCTCCCCAGCCGCGACTTCGGAATCTGCACCGTCTCAACAACTGCGACCCATCCGTCGAGGGCAACCCCCGCACTCTGGGGAGCGAATCAGCCGGTTTCTCTGGGTATCTAAAAGAAAGATATGGTAGCTGGGTATCAACTACTGCTAGGATTACGACCTTCCAGTAGGTGTCGAATATGCTGTTTAAAGGTGCAGGGATAGAGATAGCACTTATAGGTTTGGCTGGAGCACTTGGTCCAGCTTACCTTGTATATCGAACTGCAACACGAGAGCGCCGTGCCAAGCAGAGGCAGGATTTTGTCAAAGCCCAGCGCGAGACCTATCAGGAGATATTGAAAAAGGTGGCGTCAGTCGACGTCGATCTTCAGCTGAATACGCCTCAGCTTTCCGGGCTTAGAGACAAGATCGTGGAAATCAATGCGTGTGTCCTCACACACAGGGTCTACCTTACTAAGAGTGATCTTAAGCTTGTTGACGCTTACTTGCGTGCGCTTGGTGATCTGACGGCTTGGGTGCAGCGTGAAGGCAGCGATGAAAAGATGATAAAAAAGCTGCGCCGCAAAGCCCGACCTGTCGCTCAGGCTTCCGAGAAGTTAAACAAGCGTGGGCAAAGGATTCTTCAGCAAGCATCCTAAGTAGGCTCGCCGCGCGGCCGGGCTTTTGATCTAGCGGACTAACCAACACATCTTAGTTGGAAATCACCGGGCCCGGCGTTGCGCGTAAAGTGGAGCGGGCCAGCGGAAGCCCGATCCTCCGTGCCACTCGACCGGCGTTGCACAGTCCGTCGCCGTGAAATGTTCAACGAACGCTGCGGTCGCGGCTCCAACCGCCATGCGAAGCAGCGCTGCGGCCGCGCAGGAGTGCGAGCCCGCTCCTAGGGCGAACTGCGACGACGCACGCCGGGAAATATCCAGACGATCTGGTTCTGGAAAATGCACCGGATCGCGATGCACTGAATCGAGCAGTAGGCGAACACGCTGTCCAGCCTTGATCTCCAAATCTCCGAGTTGTACGTCGGAAATCGCCCGGCGATGCAGAACGTGCGCCACCCCGCCCATGCGCAAAAGTTCTTCGACCGCGTGCGGCAACAGGTCTCGATTCTCACGCAAGCGCTCAAGTTCAGCCGGTTGCCCGAGCAATAAGAACCATGCGTTCGCCAATAGAGCGGGAAGTGTTTGCGACAGCGCGACAAATGCGGGTCCGGCCATGGGCTGCGCATCACTTTTCAACTCAGTATTAAGCTCGGCATCCGCGGCTTCGGACGAAGCCCGGTCGGTATTTTCCGGATCGGCCGTTGCCATCGACACTCTGGCCGCGAGTGCGAGCAGGCGTTCGACGTCCTTCGGATCAGCGCCTGTGACTCGAACCGCGAGCGCGAGCGACCAGGGCCGCGCAAATTCCCCGCAGACATCTACGAGGCGTGAAGCCGGCAGCGCCGACGCCATCGTGTGCGCCAGTGGTGCGAATTCCGATTCCCACTCAGCCACCTTCGCCGCAGGCATGGCTGCCAGCGTTTGCGATCGAGTCCGCGCCAAAAGCGCTCGGGTCTTAGCGGTGACCTGGCCCTCGCTGTGCGAAGACACGGGACACAAATTCACTTCGTAGAATGCAGCCTGAACATCGCCGTAACGGCTGAGAACCCACGTTCCTGCCTCCGCGTCAAAATAGGGCCTCTGCGGACAGTGCTCCGGAGTTGCGGCCCGCGGACGATCGTCCGCTTGCGGGTTCGGCCTGGCTGGCGCATTCATCGCATCACTCTGCCACAGCCGCGCCGGCCAAATGTAATAGATTTGTCAAAGCCTGCCGGTTCGCCCCCGACTCCGCAGTCACTCTCTTCACCTCTGCCGCAAGTTTGTTGCCGATCGGCAACGCCCAATTTCGTTCGACGCCGCAACGAATGCACTTTGCTGGCAATCGCCACCGTTCGTGAGCTACTATTATCTTGCGAACGAAGTGAGCGGGAGTAGTTCAGCGGTAGAACGCCAGCTTGAACCGGTTAGCAGGCGTGAGCGAAGCGGGAGCCTGCTGGCGAAATCCTGAGCGCAGTTTGCGAAGGATCTTACAATTCAATCGACCTTGAGCGGGAGTAGTTCAGCGGTAGAACGCCAGCTTGAGCCGGTTAGCAGGCGTGAGCGAAGCGGGAGCCTGCTGGCGAAATCCTGAGCGTAGTTTGCGAAGGATCTTACAATTCAATCGACCTTGAGCGGGAGTAGTTCAGCGGTAGAACGCCAGCTTCCCAAGCTGGATGTCGCCGGTTCGATCCCGGTCTCCCGCTCCAATGTTCCTAGGTTTGATTTTTCCGTCCATTCATCTTCACCAGCGGTGGCCCTGTCTGCCGACTGGAAATCCGTCCAATAAAGGGACAAGCCCGGCGGATCGGAAAGTCCGCCTAGCTCGTTGTCCCCCCGATCTCCCCGTTTCACAAGCATTTAGCGCCATCGGGATCGGCCTCTCGGGTGCCACGAATGGCGCGCCGCTTGCATATCCATTTATGTCATACGTCGTTTCCCCCGCAACCCACACGGTAGACGCCCCTGGAGCGCAGGGGCGTCTAGGCCGTTCATTCTCCCTTAAACATTCGTCACAATTGCGACTCACATATTTGAAAGGATCAACTCGTGCAAACTGCGGCCAAGACAGCCCCTGTGGTAACGACTCCTGTTGCGACTGCCTCGGAACCCAAGCCGGTGCCGACCCCGGCTCTGTTGCTCGCGATGTTAAAGGTGTCCCCGAAGGTAAGCGATCTGATTATGTCGCCGGGAAGTTATCCGGTGGTCGAACTCTCCGGGAAACTTGTGCCGGTCAAAATCTCCGGCATGCAGCCACTGACTCCCGAAGACACACGCCGCATTGGCTATGAACTGATCGCCGGTAACAAGCAGGCAACCGAAGCGCTGCAGAATCTCGGATCGTGCGACATCTCGTACCGTTTGCCGGGACATTGCCGCTTCCGCGTGAACGTATTTCAACAGCGTGGCAGCCACGCGATTGTCATGCGCGTGATCCCGCAGATCATCCCCACGCTCGATGCCCTGAACCTGCCTCCGCAGCTTGGAGAAATCGCGGAGCTGCGCAACGGCATTGTTCTTGTGACCGGACCGACCGGATCAGGAAAGTCGTCGACGCTGGCGGCCGTGCTCGACCGCATCAACGAGACGCAGGCCTATCACATCCTCACGATTGAAGACCCCATCGAGTTCATGCACCGGCACAAGAAGTCGATCATCCACCAGCGCGAACTGCACAGCGACACGCCCAGTTTTGCGCTCGCCCTGCGCGCGGCACTGCGCCAGGCCCCGAAAGTGATTCTGGTCGGCGAAATGCGCGACAAGGAAACCATCGAAATCGCGCTCGAAGCCGCCGAAACCGGGCACCTCGTCCTCTCAACCCTGCACACCATCGATGCCTCGAAAACCGTCGAGCGCATCGTCGGAGTGTTTCCGATGTCGGAGCAGCACACGATTCGTAACCGCCTGGCGAAGAGTTTCCGCTTCATCGTCTCGCAACGGCTGGTTCCGCGAAAGGACGGCAACGGTCGCGTCGCGATGGTCGAGATTCTGAAGTCGACGCTCCGAACTCGCGAGTATCTGGAAAAAGGCGAGCAGGAAGGGAAGACGCTTCTCGAAGCGATGCAGGATGGAGACACCGAAGGCATGCAACACTTCGACGGAGAGATTGAGAAGCTCGTGCGCGCCGGCATCGTCGACCTCGACACGGGACTCGCCTACGCGACGAATCCCGGAAATCTCCGGCTTATTCTGGCCGACATGGGGAGCGCAGAAACAGAATAGGAAGCCGTTCTCATCTCACGGTTCGTGACGTCTTTACCGGACTGGTTACAGGGCTCTACGCCGGATACCTGGCGGAGCGGGCGCAGCAGCGAGCCGAGTGCCGGCGTAGCGCCTGAAACCACTCTCACCTTTTGCTTCTTCTTCGCGTGCCGTCAGGTCGGTGGAACGTCTCCTTGGAACCCATCTCCAGCCGATCCATCTGCCGTTGTTACTTCGGTTTGCGCGAAATCTCAAATCCGTGATTTCGATCACAAACAGCCGTGATGAGGGCCATTTGCCCAAACTGCGCTTTTGCCGATGATGTCCTTGAAGCAAAGCGGAGATGCGGCCGGGTGAGGGCCACATCCCCTGGCACGCCGGACTGCGGTACAGGTTCCGGCAGGTGAGGCAGGGAGGGACCCGATGAGCACAATCGAAATCCACGAACCGGAAGTCAAGGAAGCCCAGGCGAGCGCCGCAAAACCCGCAGTGTCGCCCCGCAAAGAATTGGTAATGGGGCCGCCGGTTCCGCAAAGAGCGATGTTTTCCGACAGCCTGCTCGAGTTTGGCGTGCAGCGAAAGCGTAAGTTCTTTGCTACCACCACGTCTTTCAGTCTGAACATTCTGATTATCTGCGCCTTACTCATAATGCCGCTGGCGTTCACCGAGGAGCTGCCCAAGGCCCAGTTGCTGACGTTCTTGACCGCGCCGCCTCCGCCTCCGCCACCCCCGCCGCCGGCCGCTGCCGTGGCGAAGATCGTGAAAGTCATTCAGACCGACATGCTCTCCACCGGCGAGCTCAGGACGCCGTCGAGGATTCCACAGAAGATTCAGATGATTAAGGAGGAAGAGGCGCCGCCGCCAGTCTCCGCCGCCGGTGGGGTCGTGGGAGGCGTTCCGGGAGGTATCCCCGGTGGACAGCTGGGAGGCGTGATTGGCGGTATCGTCAGCGCGACCTCAAATTTGTCCGCTGTGCCTAAGTTCGTGCCGGTAACGCCACAACGGGTGCGCATCTCGCAAGGCGTAACCAAAGGACTGCTGATCCATCGCGTGGAACCGGTGTACCCGGTCTTGGCCAGGACGGCCCGCGTGCAGGGTGAAGTGGTTCTGACCGCGATCATTAGCACGACCGGCGAGATCGAAAATCTGCAACTGGTCAGCGGCCATCCCATGCTGGTCCCGGAGGCAATTAGCGCTGTTAGACAGTGGCGTTACAAACCGTATCTGCTGAACGGGCAGCCGGTCGAAGTGGAGACGACGATCACCGTCATCTTCGCCCTAAGTTAAGGTCGGGCAGGGCGCCCACGGGAGCGCCAGGAGTCATAACATGGCTGCAGAATATACTTATCGCGTTTCGGCCTGGTGGACTTCAGGCCGCACTGGACTCGCCAAGTGTGAGTCCTCCCCCAACACGATCCATTTCTCCGAGGCCGCGGAATTGGGCGGAATAGAAGGGCGCTGGACTCCCGAGCAACTACTGCTCTGCGCCCTCGCAGGCTGTTTCACCACTACATTCCACGAAGTCGCGCGCAGTTCGAAATTTGAATACACCGACCTGGAAGTCGAAGTCGAGGGCAGCGTGCGCCGTAACCGGTCGACGGGATGCGGTTTCAGCGAGATTCTGATCCGGCCCCGGCTGACCGTATGCTCCGAAGAGCAGCGGGAAGCCGGACTTGCATTGCTGCGCAAGACCAAGGCCGCGTGCATGATTTCTCGCGCCATCACCCTGCCTCAGACTCTGGAGCCCTGTGTTGAAACCGGAAAAATCCCGGTGGAAGGCTGGAGTCAGCAGGATGCGGTCGTGAAGCTGGGGGTGTAGCGCCCGCAGGGAGGCTACACGAAGGGGTTGCATATGATGTTCTCCTACAGACTCGTGCGCTTGATTGAGTCGCACGCCGATGCGCTTGCCAGCAGTCTCGAGCAGCGCGTGCAAGGCAATTCCCAGGTTTCTCACTTTCGCGATGTGTCCGCGCAGGAACTCCGGGAGCGCGTTTACGAGATCTATCGCCATCTCGGCGAGTGGCTGCTGGGCAAGAACGAACTCGACATCGAACAGCGCTATCGCGAGATCGGGTCGCGCCGCGCCGCCCAGAAGGTTCCGTTGAGCGAGGTCATCCAGGCGATCGTGCTTACCAAGGAAAATCTCTGGGAGTTCCTGAAAAGCGAGGCCGTGGCCGATCGCGCGGTCGAAATCATGGGGGAACTGGAACTCCTGCAAATGCTCGAGATGTTTTTTGATCGCGCCATATATTATGCCGCTGTGGGGTACGAAGATGAAGTTGCCGGAGTGGCGCGGAAAGAAAGCGCTGTGCAGGCAACCTAAGGGGCGGAAGGCATGTCGTGGGAGACGGATTACAAAAAGCGGCTGAAGTCTGCCGATGAAGCATTGAAGTGTGTCCAGTCAGGGACGCGAGTCTACATCCAGCCAGGTTGTGCCGAGCCGGAGACGCTGGTCGAAGCGCTCATGCGCCGCGGCCCCGAACTTTCCAACGTAGAAATCGTTCACATGATGACCATGGGCTGTGCGCCCTATGTGGCTCCGGAAATGGCCGGCCACTTTCGGCACAATGCCATGTTCATCGGAGGCAATGTTCGCGAGGCCATCAACGACGGCCGCGCTGATTACACTCCCATATACCTCAGCGAAATCGAGGGCCTCTTCGAGAGTGGCCAGATGCCGATCGATGTGGCATTGATCGAGGTCTCCCGGCCTGATTCGCACGGCTTCTGCAGCTTCGGAGTTGGCGTCGACACGACACTCACTGCCGCCAGGGTTGCTCGCTACGTCGTGGCGCAGGTGAACGAAAACATGCCGCGCACCTACGGCGACAGTTTCATTCACGTTAACGACATTGACGCGTTCGTCGAGTCGACACGTCCGCTGTGTGCGTTGAAGCGGCCGGTCGTGACCGATCTGCAGGTGCAGATTGCGCGCAACGTCGCAAGTTTGATCGAAGACGGCGCCGTGTTGCAGACCGGCATCGGCGGTATCCCGGACGCGATTCTGCCCATGCTAATGGACCGCAAAGATCTCGGCGTGCATAGCGAGATGGTTTCCGACGGCGTGATCCCGCTGATCGAAGCCGGCGTAATCACCGGCGCTCGGAAAAACTTCAAGCCGCGCAAAATCATCCTCGGGTTTGCCCTGGGCACGAAAAATCTCTTCGATTTCGTGAATAACAACCCGATCTTCGAATTTCATCCGACCGCCTACAGCAACGATCCTGGATTGATCGCGCGCAACGACAACATGGTCGCGATCAACTCCGCGCTGCAGGTCGATCTTACGGGCCAGGTTTGTTCCGACTCGATCGGTAACCAGTTTTACAGCGGCATCGGCGGGCAGGTGGATTTTCTGCGCGGGGCCTCGCGAGCGAAGGGCGGCAAGCCCATCATCGCGATTTCTTCCACGGCAAAGCAGGGAAAGATCTCGCGCATCGTGCCCATGCTCGATCCTGGGGCGGGAGTTGTCACCTCGCGCGGGCTCGTCCGCTACGTGGTGACGGAATATGGAGTGGCATACCTGCACGGAAAATCAATCCGCGAACGCGCAAAATCTCTGATCGAAATCGCGCATCCGGATTTCCGCGCGGGGCTTCACGAATATTGCGAAAAAACGAAGTGGTTGGGCCATCCCCTGGCGGCGCAGACCGCGGTACAGAGGTAGGCGCCGATGGGGAATAGAAGTGAGGAAAAATGTCCGGCCAAGCACGCGGCAACGTCACCATCGATGTCGAGGAGTGCAAGGGATGCGGGCTGTGTGTGGAATCCTGCCCGCCGAAGTGTCTTGAACTGGCGCCTGAACTGAGTTCCTACGGCGTGCACCCCGCGCGCTACGTAGGTCACGATTGCACCGGCTGCGGCATCTGTTTTTATTGTTGCCCCGAGCCCGGCGCCATCATCGTCTACCGTTTGATTCCTCCTCCGAAACCAGTCGCGCCGCAGCCGAATGCAGGAGGCGAACATGCGCCAACTCTGTAAAGGCAACGTTGCGGTCATTAAAGGCGCGGTGCTCGCGGGCTGCCGCGCGTACTACGGGTACCCGATTACGCCCGCCAGCGAAGTCGCGGAAGCCGCTGCCCTGTACCTTCCCGAGGTCGGCGGCACCTTCGTCCAGGCCGAGAGCGAGACCGCTTCCATCAACATGGTCTATGGCGCTTCTGCCGCCGGAGTCCGCGTCATGACTGCGTCTTCCGGCCCCGGCCTCAGTTTGATGCAGGAAGGTATCTCGTATCTCGCCGGCGCGGAACTGCCATGCGTCATCGTCGACGTCATGCGCGGAGGTCCGGGTCTTGGCAACATCGCTCCCGAGCAAAGCGACTACTTTGCCATGGTGAAAGGCGGAGGCCACGGTAACTATCGCAACCTGGTCGTTGCTCCCGCGTCGGTGCAGGAGATGGCCGACCTCACAGTCCTGGCCTTTGGCCTCGCAGATAAATATCGGAATCCCGCCATCGTCCTCACCGACGGCTTCGTCGGCCAAATGATGGAGCCGCTCGATCTCGAATATCGTGAAATCATCGCGCCCGAAAAACCGTGGGCCGTGAAGGGAACTGCCGGGACTCGAAAGAATATGGTCAGTTCGATTTTCCTTGAGTCCGATGACCTCGAAGAGCACCAGCGTCGCATGGAAGCGAAGTACATCCGCGCGCAACAGACCGAAACGCGCTGGGAGGAATATCACACCGACGACGCGGAACTGATCGTCGTCGGCTACGGCATCATCTCGCGCGTGCTGCGCTCGGCAGTCGATGAGGCCCGCAAGCAGGGAATCAAAGTAGGATTGTTTCGTCCCATCACCTTGTGGCCGTTTCCATCCAAGCAAATTACAGCCGCAGCGCTTCGGGCGGAGAAAGTTTTGGTGGTCGAACTAAGTAACGGCCAGATGGTGGACGATGTCCGTCTCGCTCTCGAAGGCAAAAGACCGATCGAGTTCTACGGCCGCGTCGGCGGCAACGTCCCCGCCGTCGAAGAGTTGCTGGCAAAGATAGAAGAGCAGGCACCGGCGGCAGTGTAGTCGTAGCGCCGGCGGCGCTATGGAACGTGGAGCCCCACACGCATTCGTCCGGGGCGCTGAAACACGAAAGAAGAAGGGAACAAGTCCCGTAGGGACGGCACAGCTTCACTGGAGCTACCCATGCCAGAGAACAACGTAGTCCAGATCGTCGAAACCCCGGAAACATCAAAGGCGCCCGGCCAATACGAAATCATCCACTCCAAGTCGGAAGTCTTCTACCCGGAATACGAGCGCAAGTCCGACCTCAAGCATCAGACGCACTACTGCCCTGGCTGCGGACACGGCGTCGCCCACAAGCTGATCGCCGAAGCCCTCGAAGAACTCGGCGTGCAGGATGAGACCATCCTCGTGAGCCCCGTCGGCTGCTCCGTCTTCGCTTACTACTATTTCGACGTGGGCAACGTGCAAGTCGCCCATGGACGCGCCCCCGCCGCAGCTACCGGACTGAAGCGCGCCTGTCCCGACAAGATCGTGATCGCCTATCAGGGCGATGGAGACCTGGCCGCGATCGGCACCGCCGAAATCGTCCACGCCGCCAACCGTGGCGAGAAAATTGCCGTCTTCTTCGTCAACAACGCGATCTACGGCATGACCGGCGGCCAGATGGCGCCCACCACACTGGTTGGCCAACGCTCGACCACTTCTCCTTGGGGACGCCGCCCCGTCAACGAAGGCTTCCCGCTGCATATGGCGGAAATGCTCTCCTCGCTCGAAGCTCCGGTCTACATCGAGCGCGTCGCCCTCTCCGACAACAAGAACATCATGAAAGCACGCCGCGCCGTCCGTAAAGCCCTCGAACTCCAAAAGGCCGGCGCCGGCTTCACTTTCGTCGAAATTCTTTCTCCCTGCCCCACGATCTGGGGCAAGGATCCCGTCGAAGCTCGCAAGTGGATTTCGGAGAAGATGATTCCGAACTTCCCTCTGAACGTCTTTCGCGACCGCAAAGTCGAGATTCCCACCGGCAACGTTCCTCCCCACAAAACCGTGCAGGAACTAGTCGACGGAGAACGCAAAGTCGCAGCCGACGGAGTTGTCCATGGTCGCCAGCATCATTTCGCGGAACTCGGCATCAAGATCGCCGGATTCGGCGGCCAAGGCGTACTCCTTCTCGGACAAGTTCTCGCCGAGATGGGCATGCGCGAAGGCCTCGAAGTCAGCTGGCTACCGTCCTACGGTCCCGAGATGCGCTCCGGCAGCGCCCACTGCCACGTCTGCCTCTCGAAAGAGCGCATCGGATCGCCCGTGCTTTCGCGCCCCAAAGTTTTAATCGCGATGAATGAGATCTCGCTGCGCAAGTTCGCCGCGCAAGTCGCCCCCGGCGGCACCATCATCTACGCCCGCGAGCAACTCCCTGAAGACCTCAGCATCCCGCAGGCGCAGGTTGTCTGCATTCCGGCCTCCGAGATCGCCGACAAACTCGGCTCCCCGAAAGTCGCGAACATCGTCCTGATGGGAGCGCTGCTCGAAGAGACCGAGTGCCTCTCGCCCGAAACCGCGATGAAGGTTCTGGAATCCAAGGTCAAGAATCCGGCCCTGCTCGAACTCGATCGCAAGGCCCTCGACGCCGGCCGAGTCTACATCGACCACACGGTGGCAGTCGGCGCGGTCACACAAGCGGACGGCTTCGCGCAGTAGCGACCATTCCAACCTGCCTTTGCATCACTAACAACGGGTGCCGCCCGTATGTGATTACGATCACAAAAAGTGGTGACACTAGGCATATCGAATACAAGGCAAAGGGACGATCCTTAAAACGGGTGCAGGAGGTGTTCCATGGCACTCGTTGAAGCCAGGATCGAAGCCGAAGTCACGAAAACCTCATCGCTCGAACCACAGGCGCCCGCTGCAATGGCGCTGAAAAACGTTCTGTTTGCCACCGATTTTTCCGCAACATCCGACGCAGCACTGCCCTACGCGACCGCCATCTGCCGGCATTTTGGCAGCACGCTGCATGCTGTTCATGTTCTGTCTGACGCCGGCCTTCTCATGATGACGGGTGGCGTCGATTACGTCAGCATGAGCACAATCTACGAAGACGCTCATACTGAGGCCAAAGAGAAGCTTGAGCAAATATCACCCTTCCTCGAAGGGATTCCCCACCGCGCCCACGTGCGTCACGGGCAAGTGTGGAAGAACCTCGCCGACGTAATCGAAGAAAATAAGATTGACCTGATCGTGGTCGGCACGCACGGTCGCACTGGCCTCGGAAAGTTGCTGCTCGGTTCCGTTGCCGAGGACATCCTGCGACACGCTCAATGCCCGGTCCTCACGGTCGGCCCCCAAGTGTCTGGCCGCAACAAACTGCCCACGCTCCAGCATCGCGGACGCGATCTCGCCCCCGTCGAACTCGATCTGCGCCAGATCGTTTTCGCCACTAACTTCGCGGAGGAGGCTCCCCGCATCGCGCAAGTAGCCGTCTCCCTGGCCGAGGAGTTCCGCGCCAGGCTCACCCTGATGCACGTGATCGAGGACTACACGCAACTGGGCAGCCGGCCCGGTCCCATCGAAGAGAGTATCCGACGCCTGCAGCAGTTGGTTCCACCGAATGCCGCTCTTCACTATGCACCCGAAACGGTCCTCGAATTCGGATCAAACGCCGAGCGCATTCTGAAAGTCGCCGCGGACCGGGAATCGGATCTCATTGTCCTCGGAGCCAGAACCTCCGCGGAAGTGGGGACCACGCATCTGCCCTGGTCCACGGCGCACCATGTCATCGCTCAGGCACACTGCCCCGTACTGACCATCCGGGGCTGAAGTCTTTCACAGGTTGAACCCGGCTCTGCCGGAAGCAGAGCCGGACTTCTTAGTCTTTCTCTGCGGGCGATCGCAGTCGAAGTCTAGAATCGGAGTGGCACTTGGCCTCGCACTATGACGGTTGCGGCAAAACCCGCTACGCAACGCCTTCGGATCGCTCTGCGCGGGGCCGTGCAGGGAGTCGGTTTCCGTCCCTTCGTCTACCGCCTTGCCACTGAACTGTCCCTCACGGGATGGGTGCTGAACTCTTCGTCAGGACTCGTCGTCGAAGTCGAAGGCCCCGCTGACGACTTGACTCTTTTCCAGCAGCGACTGGAACACGAGCGCCCCGAAGCCTCTGTCATCACCGTCCGCGAATCTTCGTCGATCGCGGTCGAGGGCTCCGCAGGCTTCGAAATCCTCGCCAGCGACAACGACTCCGGCAAATCCGTGAACGTGCTGCCTGACCTTGCCACCTGCAGAGAGTGCCGCGAGGAATTATTCGACCCAGCCAATCGCCGTTTCGAATATCCATTCACCAACTGCACCAACTGCGGGCCGCGCTACACCATCGTTGTCGACATTCCGTATGACCGGCCCAACACGACGATGCGCGATTTCGTCCTTTGCCCGGACTGCCGCGAGGAATACGAGAATCCCGCCAACCGGCGCTTTCACGCTCAGCCCAATGCCTGCCCGGTTTGCGGACCGAAGCTCTTCGGATTAACTTCCGGCGGCGCGATCGAAGACGCCGTCGAAGCCCTGCTAGAAGGAAAGATCGTTGCCCTCAAAGGCATTGGAGGTTTCCAGCTACTTGTCGACGCCCGCCAGTCCGACGCCGTCGCCCGCCTGCGCGAGCGCAAGCATCGCGAAGAGAAACCGTTCGCGCTGATGATGCCGTCACTCGAAGTAGCGCGGGAATATTGCGAGATCTCGCCCGCGGAAGTTCAGCTTCTCGAAAGCCAGGCCGCGCCCATCGTCCTGCTGCAGCCCAAGCCCGGCACGGACCTCGCCTGGAACGTCGCGCATTGCTCGCCGTACCTCGGCGTGATGCTCCCCTACTCGCCCTTGCATCATCTGCTGATGCAGGAGTGCCGCTTTCCCCTGATCGCCACCAGCGGCAATCGCAGCGATGAGCCCATCGCGATCGCAAATGACGAAGCAACAGTGCGCCTCAAAGACATCGCCGACCATTTTCTGATGCACGATCGCCCTATCGTGCGCGCCTGTGACGATTCCGTCGTGCGCCTCTCGCGAAGCCGCGCCGGAATTCTTCGCCGCGCCCGCGGATACGCGCCGCTGGGAATTCGAGTCGCGCGCGAACTCCCTCCGGTGCTTGCCGTCGGCGGCCATCTCAAAAACACAGTCGCGATCGGTGTCGGCCAGGACGTCTTTCTCAGCCAGCACATCGGCGACCTCGAAACGGTAGAGGCCCGAGGCGCCTTCGAGAAAGCGATCGACGATCTCTGCCGCCTCTACAGTTTCAAGCCCGAGGTCATCGCCTGCGATCTTCATCCTGACTATGCGTCCACGCACTGGGCTGAGCGATCGGGCCTGCCGCTGATCCGCGTGCAGCATCATCAGGCACACGTTGCAGCCTGTGCCGCCGAAAACGGTGTCGACGACGAATATCTCGGGGTCTCGTGGGACGGCACTGGATACGGCCTCGATGGCGCCATCTGGGGCGGCGAGTTCTTCCATGCAAACGGGAATCAGTTCGAGCGCATCGCCCACCTGCGCCCATTTAACTTGCCCGGCGGAGACGCCGCCGTTCGCGAAGGCTGGCGCTCGGCCGCCAGCCTGCTATATGAGATTCGGGAACTCCAAGATCTCGCAACACCGGCGAAACCTGGGGCATCCCCGGTGGGAACACAAAATGGGATGCCCCACGTCTCGCCGATTTTGCGAGACGTGGGAACCACTGAAGCCGACGAGCATCCGGACTATTCCAAGATCCGCACCATGCTCGCACGCAAAATCAACGTCGTTCCGACCACGAGCGTGGGACGTCTGTTTGACGCCACTGCGTGCATTGCGGAGGTTGCCCGCGAAAATCGATTCGAAGGGCAAGCCGCGATGCTGCTCGAAAACGAAATTGGCAGCTTACGCACTGAAGAGGCGTATGCTTTACCCGCCGGGGACTGGGATCCGTTGATTCGCGCTGTGATGAACGACAAGCGCTCAGGGGTTCCGGCATCGCTGATCGCGGTGCGATTCCATAACGCCTTGGTGGATTGGATCCTCGAAGTCGCGGCGGCCGAGAAGCTGAAGCAGATCGTATTGAGCGGTGGAGTGTTTCAGAATCGTTATTTGACGGAGCGAGCAGCAGCGGCTCTTGAAAGCCGCGGATTCAACGTGTACACGCACCGGCAGGTCCCGCCGAACGACGGCGGTATCGCGCTAGGTCAAGCCGTGATAAGTGCTTTTGAAACCTTGAAACGCTGAAACTTTGAAATCCGTCTTCGGAGCCTTTTTATGTGCCTCGCCGTTCCAGGCCGCGTAGTTGAAATCATCGACAACGGCGACATCGCCTTCCGCCAGGCCAAGGTCGACTTCGGCGGCATCCGCAAAGACGTTAACCTCGCCTACACGCCGGAAGCCGAAGTCGGTAAATACGTTCTCGTCCACGTGGGCTTCGCCATCAGCGTCATCGACGAAGAGGAAGCGCACCGTGTCTTCAAGTACCTCGAAGAACTCGGCGGCCTGAAAGAGGAGCTCGGTGAAATTCCTCAGTGAATATCGCGACCAGAAGGCCGCCGAACAATTGGCCCAGGCGATTCACAATAAAGTCACTCGCCCGTGGACCATCATGGAAATCTGCGGCGGCCAAACTCACACTATCGTCAAAAGCGGGCTCGAAGATCTCCTGCCCCGCGAGATCACGCTCGTACACGGCCCCGGATGCCCAGTCTGCGTCACTCCAATTGAGTTGATCGACAAGAGCGTCGCCATCGCCGCCCGGCCCGACGTCATCTTCTGTTCTTTCGGAGACATGCTGCGCGTCCCGGGATCAACGAAGAGCCTCTTCGACGCGAAGGCCGAAGGCGCCGACGTTCGCATCGTTTACTCCCCGCTCGACGCGCTGAAACTAGCCCGCGCCAATCCTGACAAGCAAGTCGTTTTCTTCGCCGTTGGATTCGAGACCACCGCGCCCGCCAATGCCATGGCCGCGTGGCAGGCCGATCACGACGGCATCGAGAATTTCTCGCTCCTGGTTTCGCACGTGCTCGTTCCGCCCGCCATGGAAGCTCTGCTCTCGTCGGAGAACTGCGTGGTCCAGGGATTCCTCGCCGCCGGCCACGTCTGCACCATCATGGGCTTCGAAGAATATTTCCCCATCGCCAAGAAATATAAAGTTCCCATTGTCGTCACGGGCTTTGAGCCTCTGGACATTCTCGAAGGCATTCTCATGACGGCGAGCCAGCTCGAAGAAGGCCGCCACGAAGTCGAAAATCAATACAGCCGCGCCGTTCGCCGGGAAGGGAATCGCCCGGCACAAAAAACCATCGCGGAAGTTTTTGAAGTAAGTCCGCGCGAGTGGCGGGGGCTCGGCGAAATTCCCGCCAGCGGCTTCCAACTTCGCGGACGCTTTCAGAAATATGACGCCAACCGCCGATTCCCATTCACCGGCGTTCCGGCTCACGAGTCGCCCGAATGCATCAGCGGATTGATTCTTCAAGGCATCAAGAAGCCGCACGATTGCCCCGCCTTCGCCGTGAAGTGTACGCCCGAGAATCCGCTCGGCGCGCCCATGGTATCGTCGGAGGGCGCATGCGCGGCCTACTATCACTATGGCAGACGCCAAAACATTCAACCTGAACTGTCCAGTCCCGCGAGTCGCTGACGACCGCATCGTCCTCGCGCATGGCGGCGGCGGACGCCTGACCCATCAGCTCATCGAAAAGATTTTCATGCCCGCCTTCTCGAACGACATGCTCGAGCAGCGGCATGATGGCGCTGTGCTGCCGCTCGACCAGGTAACGCCCGGCTCGCATCTCGCCTTCACCACAGATTCGTTCGTCGTGCGCCCGCTCATTTTTCCCGGTGGCAACATCGGCGATCTAGCAATAAACGGCACGGTGAACGACCTGGCCATGTGTGGCGCGCGTCCGCTCTACCTCAGCGCCGGATTTATCCTCGAAGAAGGCCTCGAGATGGAAACGCTGCGCACCGTCGTCAAGTCGATGCAGCAAGCCGCCGCAAAAGCCAAGGTGAAGCTGGTCACTGGCGACACGAAAGTAGTCGACAAAGGTAAAGGCGACGGCATCTTCATCAACACGTCAGGAATTGGGCTGATTGAGATTCCCGGGGCGCCCACCGTTACAGGTGACGGGGCAGAGAATACTGGGGGTGCCCCAGGCCTCGCCGTTGTTGCGAGACGTGGGAACACGGCGCCCTCAATCGGCCCCGCGTCGGTCCAGCCCGGCGACGCTGTCATCGTCAGCGGAGACCTCGGACGCCACGGTATCGCCATCCTCTCCGTCCGCGAAGGCCTCGAGTTCGAATCGCCGATCCTGAGCGACACCGCGTCAGTCTGGCCCGCGGTCGAAGCGTTGCTGGATGCCGGCATAGAAATCCATTGTCTCCGCGACCTGACCCGCGGAGGCCTGGCGACAACGCTGAACGAAATCGCCGCCGACCGAAACATCTGCATCAAGCTCGAAGAAGCTCTCATCCCGGTGGACGAGACAGTCCAAAGCGCCTGCGAAATCCTCGGCCTCGATCCTCTTTACGTAGCCAACGAAGGCCGCTTCGCAGTATTCGTCCCCGAAGCGCAAGCGGAGCACGCTCTCGACGTTCTGAAGAAAGTAGAAGTATCCCAAGCCGCAGTGCGAGTCGGCAAAGTAGAAGAGGCTCCGGGCAGAACGGTGGTCCTGCAAAGCCGCATCGGCGGCAACCGCGTAGTCGACATGCTAAGCGGCGAGCAATTACCGAGAATATGCTGAATGCCTCGTCCACAAACTCCATGTCATCCTGAGGAGCGTTCTTCGCGACGAAGGACCTATGCACTTTGCCGGGAGCCGGCAGACTGCATCGGTTCTTCGCTTCGCAGAATGACAAACTGAAAGCCAACTCACCCCTCCCACGGATTCACTAGCCGCACCCCGCATCCCTCAAACACATACGGATTCCGCGTAGCCAGCGTTGCTCCGTGCACCCGCACAATCGCCGCAATCTGCGCATCCATTTCAGACATCGGTTTCCCTTGCCGTCTCCGCGACGACGCGATCTGCGAGAACGCGCGCGCGGCGCGATCCTCAAAAGTCAGAATGCGATCGGCGAACACGTCGCCGAACATTTTTTCAGCGCCCGCCCGCACCACGTCTCGACGCCGGCTCGACGAAATGAGTTCAATGCCGTAAAGAATCTCCGCCACCGTGACGGCCGTGACGTGCAGGTCTTCCGCAGACTGCCCACTGAACCAGCGCAGAACCGTCCGCTCCGGGGCCGGCCGCATCAGTTCAGAAACAACGTTTGTATCGAGAATGATCATTGGGTTCGGATTGCAGACCAATGAGATTTTAGATTTCGGATTTCAGATTGAACGTCGCTCCCTGACGAGCAACGGTCTTCAATCTGCAATCTAAAATCTGCAATCTGAAATTCCCGTCACTCCCCCTCCTGCCACTCCGGATCCCGTATCGGTTCCCGCGGAAGCCGCTCAAGGTCCACTCCTCCCATCGGACCGAAGATCTCGCGCACGCGTTCGGCAAGGTTGGTTTTTTTCTTCTTCGACGCCTGCGCCAGCGCGCTCTTCAGGATTTCCCGCGCCTCCTGTTCCATCGATCGTCCATTCATCGCCGCCCGAATCTTGAGCTTGCGTTTCGTCTCCGCTTCCAGATTTCGGATCGTAATGCTAGCCATGCAATCAATGATAGCACTGCAATCAATGATTGCAAGATCACGAACCGTCCCCGGCCAACTCCCGCAATAACCGTCGATGTACCCCAAGAAACACTCCCCGCCCAATTCGGAACGCCACTCATCACTCTGATTCCAAACGACATACCTCCCCGTGACCCCAATCACCCCCGCCCGTGAGAATTATCACTGCCACTTTCCTGTGGAAGCCGACAATCAAGAACGGCATTATGTCTATGCTGTACCTACGGAGGTAGGACTATGTCTGTGATGACGCACCCCGGTATTAAAGTTCCTGGGGACTACATTGAATCCGTGATGATCAGTGTGAAAGCGAAGAACCCCGCCGAGCCCGAATTCCACCAGGCGGTTGCTGAAGTGTTCGACTCTCTCAGGTTGGTCCTCGCGAAGCATCCCGAGTATCAGTCCGCGCGTTTGCTCGAAAGAATTGTCGAGCCCGAGCGCGTCCTCATGTTCCGCGTGCCGTGGTTCGATGACCAGGGCAACATTCAAATCAACCGTGGCTTCCGCATCGAGATGAACAGCGCCATCGGCCCTTACAAGGGCGGACTCCGCTTCCACCCCAGCGTCAACCTCGGCATCCTGAAGTTCCTCGCCTTCGAACAAGTCTTCAAGAACTCGCTGACCACGCTGCCCATGGGTGGCGGCAAGGGCGGCAGCGATTTCGATCCCAAGGGCAAGAGTGACAACGAAGTCATGCGCTTCTGCCAAAGCTTCATGACCGAACTGCAACGCCACATCGGCCCCGACACCGACGTCCCAGCCGGCGACATCGGCGTAGGCGGCCGCGAAATCGGATTCCTCTTCGGCCAGTACAAGCGCCTGCGCAACGAATTCACCGGCGTCCTCACCGGCAAAGGTCTGGGCTGGGGCGGATCGCTCATTCGTCCAGAAGCCACCGGATACGGCTGCGTCTATTTCGCCAGCGAAATGCTGAAGACGAAGAAAGACTCGCTCGAAGGCAAACTGTGCCTCGTTTCCGGCAGCGGCAACGTCTCGCAATACACCGTCGAGAAGTTGATCGATCTCGGCGCCAAACCCGTCACCGTCTCCGACTCGAACGGGGTCATTTACGATCCAGACGGCATCAACCGTGAGAAGTTGGCGTACGTTATGGAGCTGAAGAACGTGAAGCGTGGACGCATCCGCGACTACGCCGACAAGTTCAAGAAAGCGATCTTCATGCCGACGGACATCAAGCTCGAGCACAATCCGCTGTGGAACGTGAAGGCCGACTGCGCCTTCCCGAGCGCCACGCAAAACGAAATCACCGCAAAAGACGCGGCGAATCTCATCAAGAATGGCATCAAGCTGGTCGCCGAGGGCGCGAACATGCCGTCCACGCTCGAAGCTACGAAGATGTTCCTCGATGCCAAGATCCTGTACGGGCCGGCCAAAGCCGCGAACGCTGGCGGCGTAGCCACCTCTGGCCTCGAAATGGCCCAGAACAGCGCACGCCTGAGCTGGACTCGCCAGGAAGTCGACGATCGTCTGCACAAGATCATGATCGCCATCCACCAGAACTGCTTCGAAACGGCCGAGAAATACGGCACGCCCGGCAACCTGGTAAACGGCGCCAACATCGGCGGCTTCCTGAAAGTAGCCAACGCCATGCTGGACCAGGGCCTGGTGTAAGCGTTCGGAAGTAAAGCTGGAGTCAGAAGTTGGATGACTCGGGTGCCCCAGGTCTCGCCGTTGTTGCGAGACCTGGGGCTTTTGACTCTCAGATCCATTTCATCCAAGGTCGTCGTGTGTACCACATATGGTACACTTGAGGGGAAATGTGGAATCTGCTCACGAAAGAGAAGGGAAGCGAATCCCGGCACTTTTCTTCCGTACGGAAGCGGGAGGCGAACCGGTGCGCGATTGGCTGAAAACACTCTCATCCGACGACCGTAAACGCATTGGAGCGGACATCAAGACGGTCGAGTTCGGCTGGCCTGTCGGGATGCCCGTCTGCAGGCCATTGGGCGTCGGGATTTACGAGGTGCGCACGACTTTATCGCAGAATCGGATTGCCCGCGTGCTGTTCTACATCGACAAGAAAGAACGGATGGTATTGCTTCACGGATTCATCAAGAAGACCCGTAGGACGCCTGACGAAGAATTGGACCTGGCGAAGAGCAACAGAAACAAGCATCAAAAAGGACTGGCATGAAAGCGAAGAGAAACGGTAAGCGATTCGACCACAGCGGATCGACCTTCGACAGTTTCCTTGAAGAAGATGGCATCCGGGAAGAAGCTGAGGCGATCGCAATCAAACGCGTGTTGGCCTGGCAACTCTCGCAGGCAATGCGGAAACAGCAGAAGACCAAGCAAGCCATGGCAAGACAGCTGCGCACGAGCCGCTCGCAACTCGACCGTCTCCTCGATCCCAGTAATGTTTTCGTGACGCTCGATACAGTCGCGCGGGCTGCGACCGCACTCGGCAAGCGCCTGATCATTCGCGTTGCCGACATCAAGACAAAAAGGGCCAGTGCCGTCTAGTGCGTTAGATTCGTGACGCGGCGGACGCACATCCGTGCCCGCATCATGTGGGGACAGCCGCCCTCGGCTGTCCGCCGGGCGAAGCCCGGCTACGGTCAGTCGAAAACGTTGCCTTTCGACGAAAGGATCAGCCTCTTCTGATAAGCGGGTGAGAGGCGATATGATTTGTCGGCGAGGGGGAAACGTGTCAGATCTGACTCCTGAAAATTTTCCTCACAAAGTGATCATCGTCCCTGTGAACAAATGTTGGGACCAGCCGGGACTCAGCCACTACAATGCGGCCAGATACTCTTGGGTAGTTTCACCTTCTAGAGTGCAGGACGTTGAATATGTCATGGCGGTGATAAAAGGCGAGATCGTAGGAGTTTTCAAGCCGGATAAGTGGATGTTCGCCACAAAGGAGAATTTCCCGGAAATCTCCGATGAACATGGGAACTGGGGACATCAAGAATGGAAGGCCGGCCATTTGAGGTTAGGCTTCCGAGGAGGCGAAGCCCCGAACGAGATTCAGAGCCTTTATCTGGGTAGGCATGTTTCGATGAAACTGCGTGGCCAAGGTGTCCGTTACGCTGGAATAAAATGATGCCGCACGAGTTCGGGTCGACTCACGGATCACTTGGCAGCGGCTGCCCATTTCTCGCGCGCACTTTGCGCGAGAAGTGGGGCATCTGACGTTGCAGAATTCTATGAAGTAGCCTTCTCTTCCGCGCTTCCAAACCCGTACCCCTCCGCCATCGCGCGGCGAAACTTCTCCCGCTCCTCGGGACTCATATTCCGGCACCGCCCCCGCCAACCGCGCCCGCCATGCCGCCCCGGCCCGCCATGCCCCAGTCCACCAAAAAGAATCCGGCACAGTAACAGCAGTCCCAGCGCCTGCCAGAAGCCGAGTGTGCGCCATCCAAAGAGCGGCGGCAGCAGCCAGTTCCACAGATGCATCACGACTTCGCCGCCCACAAAAACGAATAGCGGGATTCCGATAATCGCGAGGGGAATAATCCACAATTTTCTTCGCATAAATTCTCCTTGAACTCTTTCTAACTCCCGACAAGCCAGAAATCCCTGCCTTGCGAGATCCCTCTGCGCGCCAGTTCAAACGCGCGCGTTCGGAATGACGCCGAACTACGAACCCATGAATTCGTCATACACCCGCTGCAACCGCTCCCGCAGGTGCACCACCGCATACCGTTTGCGTGAGAGCAGCGTATTCACGCTCACACCACTCGTCGAGGCAATCTCCTTGAAGCTCCGCCCCTCGAACTCGTGCGCCACAAATACTTCGCGTTGCTCCTTCGGCAGTTCGGCTAGCGCGAGCCGCAGTTCATGCAGCAGCACGTTGCGAGCGTACAGCGCTTCCGGTCCCGCATCCGGCGAAGGCAGAAGATCCTCGAACCGCAACTCCTCATCGTCATCCTCAACAACGAGATCGCTAAAGTTCTCCGGCTCCTTCTTGCGAAACAGATCCGTAATCCGATTTCGCGCCACCTGAAACAGCCAGCCGGTGATGTGCTCAATCGGCATCAGCAGCCGGTTCGCTTCCACCAGCCGGTAGAACACGTCCTGCAGCACGTCCTCTGCATCGCCCGGATCAGGCACCCGCCGCCGAATAAAGTTCCGCAGCCGGGATCCCTCCCGCCTCACCACGTCGGAGATGCGCTGGTCTTCTTCGCGCAACATCGGTTCGCGTAGCATCGGTTCGCGTGCCATCCGATCGACTGCCGTGTAGGTCGGGCTCGCCGCGTCGTTCATCCACTTCTGTAGACGAACCAGCAGGTGCAGATATTGTAGGGTGGCCAAAAAGCTACAAAAGCTACAGAGGTCGGGTGGCCCATCCTAAAGTCGCGTCTTTTCCGACTTTAGGGTGGGGACCTCCATGTCGAGTCTCTTGCGACGCTTTTTCCGACGTTCCCGTAACGGAATCGCTGCCGCCAGCTGTATGGCTTTCCCGCCGACTTCCAGGATGAACAAGGTCGATCCTACAGTCTTGCTGCCTACTCCTGGCAACGGAAACTCGTCCTAACTCCTTGCGGCTCAAGATTTTGCCCCTAACTGATTGAGCCCCATAGATTACTTCGAGTTTTGGCGCTAACTCGATGATTCCAATAGACCCAGGGGGGGGGGTAATAATTTACTTGACTCATCCACGGTAATTTGTTACCTTCAGGCCATGGGGAACAAGGCCATGACCGAACCGAAGAGCCTCCAAGAGGCGATTGTTTACTTCTCGAATCCCGACAACTGTATTGACTACCTTGCAATCCGCCGATGGCCGGACGGCAAAGTTCTCTGCCCGACTTGCGGATCGGATAAGGTGAAGTTCAACCCGGCCCGTCGCCTCTGGCAGTGCAGCACCCACCACGCGAAGCGCCAGTTTTCTATCAAGGTTGGCACTGTGATGGAAGATTCCGCGATTCCTCTTGAGAAGTGGCTTATGGCAACGTGGCTCGTCACCAACTGCAAGAATGGAATCAGCAGCTACGAGATTGCGCGAGACGTGAAGGTTACCCAGAAGTCGGCATGGTTCATGCTGCACCGCATTCGTCTGGCGATGCAGGACGATAGCCTTGGCGCGAAGATGGGAACCACTGGCGAAGGAGAAGTCGAAGTCGATGAGGCTTTCATTGGCGGACGCTTCGCGAACATGCACAAGAGCCGCAGAACCGCCTTGGATCGCAAGCGTAGTGAGACTGTGGACGCGAACGGAATGAAGCATCTGGGAAAGACTGCCGTGCATGGAATCCTCGACCGCGATCTCCGCAAAGTTCGGGCGAAGGTTGTATCGGACGTGAAGCGCGAGACATTGCAATACGAGATTCTGAATCAGGTTGAGTTCGGAGCGAAACTGTACACCGATAAGGCAGTCGCCTACGACGAACTGGCGAGCCTTTATGTTCATGATGTGGTTAATCACGCGATGGAATACGTTCGCGGGCGAGTGCATACGAATGGTTTGGAGAATTTCTGGTCGCTATTGAAGCGCGGACTGCATGGAACCTATGTTGCCGTGGAGCCGTTTCATTTGTCTCGGTACGTCGATGAGCAAGTGTTTCGCTACAACAATCGCGGAACGAAAGAAAATCCAATCAAAGATCATGACCGTTTTAATCTCGTCGTATCTCAAATGCTTGGCAAGCGCCTCACCTTCGCCCAACTGACGGGCAAGGAGGGAGCCGGTACGGTTCACTAAGCCTTGGAGCCGGAAGCGGGGGCCGAAGAAACATCTTCCTTGATCTCGAATCGGATTCGGCACCCAATGCTCTCCTCAACAGTACGCATCGTTTCAATCATCCGCAGAAATTTCTTTACCTCGGTATCGTAGGCCATACGCGGCGGAAAGCCACTCGGAACAGTCCATTCGTAGTTGCAGGTGGGACAATGAGCCAGCGTTACATTGTTGGGGTCAACAAGGGTAGAGGTTAGCGTTGCTCCACCTGCCAGCAGCGATATCCCGCACTTCTTGCACTCAAGCTGAAGTCCAACGATATCGGATAGCTCGATAAAGCGCTTAGTTTGACTGGTCATAAATAGAAGCGTCTAGGCAAGATGCGAAATAGTCTCGTTGACGATTTCTTTCTTGTCTACTGATTCTCCACCACGGCTAAACTCTGCCCGGTTGTCACTGCCAGCTCGAATTGTGTAGCGCAATTGCGGCGCTCCGCCAGCTACAACACCAGAATATGAAACATTCACTTCGTTTATCTTTTCGTTGAACAGTATGTTCGCTGTTGGTATCTGTTTCCCGGCTCTTACCGCTGAAATCTTTATAGCCGTCGCATTCGGCACTGGCGATAGCCCTAGCACCGTGCGCCCGTTATTGATTATGGCGACTGCCTCAACAAATTCGCCTTCTAGTTCGGTCCAAAGATTTCCTTGCTGAAGTCTTACGATCTCGTGCTCTTGATTGGAGCGTTTGGTAGTTTCTGCGACTTCGTCTTGCTTGCTTCTTAGTCTTTCGCGTAGATCGTCCCACTGCGGCATAGTTAGCCTCCATCTCCCGCAATCATACGATCTACCTAGGTCAAACTGAAAGTCAATCGCTAGTCGCATCTACTTCTTCGGATGGATATCCGAATTATTCTTCCGTTTCTTCTGCGCTCGTTTTCGTCGCCACTCTTTGTCGCGCTTCTGGATTTCTTCATGCGAGACAGACAAGAGCGTTCTAACTACCTTGTCGAATTTGACGGATTCCGAATTGTTGTCACTCATCAGGCGTTTCCTCTGTCACCGGATTGGTAGATGCCAGTTGGCTGAGAATATCTGCGTTGTAAAACCCCGGCTGGCGAATGCTGTAAAACGTCAAGTCGCTATAGAGGTCGGAGGTCGCCTCGGGATTGGTGATACGTTCTACCATCACACGGCGAGCTTCGTAAGAGAGCATGTCAGACGCCTGGATTCCCGGAAACGATGCGTCGTCAACGAAGCACATCGAATGAATGCGCTCCTTGATCCTGACGAATCGCGATTGAAACGGATTTGGATACTCCGCCAAATGTTTCAGGCTTTCTAGTTGCTTGTAACAAGCCATTGCAAACGTTTTATCGTTGTCAACGACGAGACCAACAGGAGACAGCTTATCCACTACATCAATTGCGTCCATCGCTCGTGAGATGAAGAAATAGAACGCCATGTGGATTGGATCTTTGTACGCCTTCTTGAATAACTTATCTTTCTCGGCTAATTCTCGAAAGCGCTCAGCATCGACGACTGCTCCAACACCCACAATGCGTGATTCGCGGATAATTTCACCGAGTTCTTGGAGGATGGAAGGGATTACCTTCTCCCACTTTTTCTCGCCCCATTCTTTTTTCAACGCCTTCCACTCATCGTCCTTAGTTTCCGGCGACATAATCCGAGCCATGTGTATGGGGGGCAGTCCCCACTTAAATCGAAGGGCTGTCCAATTGGCGGAAAACGCCTCCCATATCGGCGCATCCGCCACGTATCCACAGAATGACGTGCGTTGGACGCCGGGATTTAGCTTGCCGCTCTCGTCACCGTAGATGCGAAACATTACTGTCCACTCCCCAGACTGCATTGCGTCTGGCAAGTCATATTTGCCTTCTTTGTAGGCTAACACCGGGGGTATTTACCAATCCCTTCCCGGCAAAATTGACTCTAAACCCATTGGATGAGTCATGTCAATTATTGCCCCAGGGGGGAGGGGGGTACCCCACGATAACCACAAAGTAAACACCCCGTCCCAAAACGGGAAAGCGCCCGCTCACCCTCCCCAATCCACCGCACATCTCCACGCGAGTATGATGAGCAGTTCACGATCAAGCCCATGATCGTTCGTCCCATCGCCGAGCCCATCCTCGACGCCGAAGAGCGCTTCGAAGGTTTCGAGAACCTGATGCCCTTCCGCGTCCAGAACATCCTTCTGGTCTCGAGCCTTTACGACTCTTTCATCCTCCGCGAAGACGGACGCCTCAACGAACTCCTCATCGACGAATCGCTCGAACTGAACCTGCGCCAGATTCCCGGCATCACGCACGTTTCGAGCTGCGCTGAAGCGGTCACGATCGCCAAATCGAATCCGCAATTCAATCTGATCGTCACCAATCTCGCCGTCGGCGATATGGACGCCGCGCAACTTGCCCGCGAAGTCCGTCGCGCTGGACTCGACGTTCCCGTCGTCGTCCTCGGATACGATTATCGCGAGATCAAGAATTTCGTCGCACACAATCCCGTCACCGATATCGACCGCGTCTTCCTGTGGCAAGGCAACGCCCGCATCCTCATCGCGATCGTCAAGTACATCGAAGATAAGCGCAACGTGCTGCACGACACACGCGCGATGGGTGTTCCTGTCTTGCTGGTTGTTGAAGACAACATTCGCTACTACTCGTCGTTTCTGCCCGTCATCTACACGGAGCTGATTAAGCAGTCGCGACGTGTGATTCAGGAAGGCATCAATGTCGCGCACAAACTGCTCCGCATGCAGGCGCGGCCGAAGATTTTGTTGTGTTCGAACTTCGAGGAAGCCGCAGAACTTGTCCAGGAATATCGCGACTACATCTTCGGCCTGGTTTCCGACGTTGAATTTCCCTGGGAGGGGAAGCTCAGCTCCGAAGCCGGTTTCGAACTCGCGCGCATGGTGAAGAGCCTCACGCCCGATGTGCCTGTTGTTCTGCAGACGAGCCGCACGGAATTTCGCCCCCGCGCGCATGCCGAGGGATATTCATTTCTCCGCAAGCGCTCGCCAACGCTGCTGAAAGATCTCCGCCGCATTCTCACCGACAACTTCGGCTTCGGAGACTTCGTCTTCCGCATGCCCGACCAGCGCGAAGTCGGACGCGCCAAGGATCTCAACCAACTCGAAGAGACGCTGCAAACGCTCCCCACCGACAGCCTGATGTACCACGCACAGCGCAACCACTTCTCGCACTGGCTCATGGCGCGCACAGAGTTTGCGCTGGCCGCGAAACTTCGTCCACGAAAAGTCTCCGACTTCAACGGCCCCGAACATCTGCGCCGTGATCTCATCGAATCCATCAACGACTATCGCCGCGAGCAGAATGAAGTCCTCATCGGCGACTTCAATCCGGAAACATTCAAGCCGTCGGAATCCAGCTTCCTGCGAATCGGTTCCGGATCGCTTGGCGGCAAAGCGCGTGGCCTTGCCTTCGTCCGACATCTCCTCCGCACACGCCGCATCTCGCGCCGCTTTCCTGGCGTGCGGATTTCCGTTCCGCCCGCTGTCGTCATCGCCACAGACATGTTCGACCAGTTCCTAGCTGAAAATAATCTCAGCGATTTCGCCCTGCACTGCGACGACGACAGTGAGATCCAGCAGCGCTTCCTCGACTCGCCCCTTCCCATACCGCTGCAGGAGAATCTGAAAGCCTATCTTGAAGAGGTCCACTATCCCGTTGCAGTGCGCTCTTCCAGCCTGCTGGAAGACTCGCAATACCAGCCCTTCACGGGCGTCTACGAAACGTTCATGCTCGGCAATCAGCATGCCGATCTGCAAGCACGCCTCGACGAACTTTCCGAAGCGATCAAACTCGTTTACGCGTCAACGTTCAGTCAGCACGCGAAAGCCTACGTTCGCGCCACGCCGTATCGCCTCGAAGAAGAAAAGATGGCGGTGATTTTGCAGCAGGTTGTCGGCACGATTCACGGTCCGCGCTTTTATCCCGATTTTTCCGGAGTCGTACGCTCGCATAATTTCTATCCCGTCGAACCGGCAACGTTCTCCGACGGAATCGCCGCGGTCGCGCTCGGCTTGGGTCGTACCGTTGTCGACGGTGGCAAGTGTCTGATGTTCTGTCCGCGCTATCCGCGCAATCTCCTGCAGTTCTCCTCCGTCGACGACATTCTCGCCAACACGCAAAATGAATTCTGTGCGCTAGAACTCGACGGCGTCCCGCACGGAGGAGGTCCCGGCCATTTGCGCGAAGCCCGCTTCGGACTCGACGTGGCCGAAACTGATGGCACGTTGCATGCTGTCGCTTCGACATATTCGGCTGAGAACGACGCAGTCTACGATGGCCTCAGCCGTCCCGGACCGCGCATCGTCACCTTCGCACCCATGCTGAAGCATGGCATCTTCCCGCTGGCGGCGATTCTTGAATTGCTCGTGCGCGCCGGTGAAGACGCTCTCGGCAATCCCGTCGAGATTGAGTTCGCAGTCCGCCTTCCCCGTGCCGAAGAACCTGCTGAGTTCGGGTTCCTGCAAATTCGGCCGCTGACTCTCGCCCGTGATAATCAGGACCTTAGCATCGCCGATGTTGACGCGTCGCAACTCGTCTGCAAAAGCACGAAAGTTCTTGGCAACGGGCGCATCGAAAACCTCCACGACATCGTCGTCGTCGACTCGCACCGCTTCGAGCGCAGCCGCAGTCAGGAAGTCGCGCACGCAGTCGCGCACTTCAACGCCGCTTTGACCACAGACAATCGCCCCTATCTGCTGATCGGCGTTGGACGCTGGGGATCGAACGATCCCTGGCTCGGTATTCCCGTCGAGTGGGACGAAATCTCCGGCGCCCGCGTCATCGTCGAAGCCGGCTTCCGCGACTTCCGCGTCACACCCTCGCAAGGCAGCCACTTCTTCCAGAACCTGACTGCATTTCAAGTCGGATACTTCACTGTGAACCCCGATGCTGGCGAAGGTTCCATCGACTGGCAATGGCTCGCCGAGCAACCTGCAGTCGAAGAGCAAGGCTGCGTCCGCCATTTGCGATTCGAAGAGCCGCTCCGCGTCGTGATGAACAGCAGAACGAGTCAGGGAGTGATTTTCAAACCAGAAGGGAATTAGTATGCCCGGCGACGTTGCCGCGGTGTCTAGAAAGACATGACGCGCCCTTCCTATCTGCGACGAACCATTGCGTCGGTGATTCTGCTGATTGTCTCCGCAGTCGTCGTGTTGTGCGTCTATGCGCTCTCCATCAGAGCCCAAGCGAGCCGCATCCTCCAGGACATTTCCAGTCTGAGAGTTGGAATATCGACGCAGTCGGACGTTGAGCGCCTCGCACAGCAACAGAAGCGCCAATTGGCATGGAAAAAATGCGAGGCAGAGAGCTGCGACTATCTGTTCGAAATACGAAACAATTGGCTATATCGGATGCGGATTGAACCGGCGACTCGCTTTCACGCTTGGGTGACCGTTGCCGATGGAAGGGTCAAGAGCTTGCACGCGGACATTATGCGTGACACGAGAATATTTCCTACCGCGCCGTCTGGTGGCATGGTCGAGGAGTACGCGAAATACCCTAAAGAATATCGCGCCGGTGAAACTCACTACGGCTTTCCAACGCCCGTAGGGAAGCCTTACCTGGTGGTTGTGCTCGACAGCGAGGCAACTCCCGAAGAGCGCCGACATGCGTATGCATTCTCGTTGACATGCTTGGTAAAACCTGGCGGTGGGTGCGACCTTCCTTGTGACTACCTTCCGCTTGCCTGGAAAGATTGGGAAGCAGAACTCATTTCGAGGGGCTTTGGGTTTGATGGCTACTATCCTAGTCGCGCCCGATGCGAGTAATCTACGGCCGGCCGTAACCCCGCCAATAAGCCGCTTCCGCAACTCTTAACCCTCTGCACACGCCTCTGTGATTCAAATCACAGCCTGTTTCCAAGCCTCCGAACACAATCATTCAGTCGGGAATTTCGCGATTCAGACTCCCGCGGAGCGCCTGTGTTCAAGATCATTCACGCCGAATTCCTTGCCCCCGGAATCAAACGTTTCGTCATCGAAGCCCCTCGGATTGCCCGCAAACAGAAGCCCGGGCAGTTCGTCATCCTTCGCATTTACGAAGAGGGTGAGCGCATTCCGGTTACCATCGAGAACTCCGATCCCGAGCGCGGCACGATCAACATCGTTGTGCAATCGGCGGGGAAGACGACGCATCTGCTGAACTCGCTGAACACCGGCGATCAGATTCTTGATGTCGTCGGCCCGCTCGGCAAGCCTTCGGAGATCCGAAACTATGGCACGGCAGTTGTGGTCGGCGGCGGAGTTGGAACTGCGATGGCTTATCCCACGGCTGCTGCTCTGAAGCGAGCAGGGAATCGCGTGCTTTCCATCGTAGGCGCCCGCAACAAAGAACTCGTCATACTCGAACGCGAGATGCGCGACGTGAGCGACGCTCTCATGATCACTACCGACGATGGCAGCTATGCCGACAAGGGTTTCGTCACCGACAAGCTTCGCCAGTTGATTGACAACGGCACGCGTATCGACCTCGTCATAGCCATTGGTCCGATTGTCATGATGAAGGCCATCGCCGAGCTAACGCGCAAGGAAAATATCCACACGGTCGTGAGCCTCAACCCGATCATGATCGACGGCACCGGAATGTGCGGCGGATGCCGCGTTCTCATTGACGGCAAGAGCGAGTTCGCCTGCGTCGACGGACCGGAGTTCGATGCTCACCGCGTAGACTTCGCCGTACTGGTGCAGCGCAACTCGATGTACCGCGATGCCGAGCAGCGATCGCTGTCGGAATTCCACCGCTGCAAGACCGAAGCAGCGACGCAGGAGCCTGAACATGCTGTTGCCATAGCTCCGACCGTTCGGCAAGGAGATCAACGATGAGCACGACCGCCAAGAAATCGCAAAATCCCCTGCCCATGAAAGAGCGCATGAAAGTTCCGCGCCAGCTGATGCCCGAGCAGCCCGCCGAAGTGCGCGCCCACAACTTCGAAGAAGTAAATCTCGGATACGACACCGACCTTGCCCAGCAGGAAGCCATGCGCTGCCTGGAATGCGCCAAGCCCACCTGCACCGACAACTGTCCCGTGGGCGTCGACGTCAAGGCATTTGTCGAGCGCATTGTGATTGGCGACTTTCTCGGCGCAGCCGCCAAAATCCGCGAGAGCAACGTGCTTCCTGCCGTCACCGGACGCGTCTGCCCGCAGGAAGATCAATGCGAAGGAACGTGTTTGCTTTCGAAGAAAGTGAAGCCGCTCGGCATTGGATATCTGGAACGCTTCGTTGCCGACTACGAGCAGCGCATGGGAACGCACATCCTGCCCAATGTGACGCCGACGGGAAAGAAAGTCGCAGTCGTCGGCAGTGGACCCTCCGGCCTCACCGTTGCTGGCGATCTGATCCAGAAGGGCCACAAGGTGCGCGTCTTTGAAGCTCTCCACGAAGTTGGTGGAGTTCTCGTCTATGGCATCCCGGAGTTTCGCCTGCCCAAGCAAATCGTGCGCGAACAGATCGAATACATGCGCCAGATGGGCGTCAAGTTTGAGACCGATGTCGTCGTCGGCCGTACCATCACCATCGACGAACTTCTCGAAGAGGAAGGTTACGACGCTGTCTACATCGGCACCGGCGCCGGACTCCCGCAGTTCATGAACATTCCCGGCGAGCACTTCAACGGAGTCTATTCCGCAAACGAGTTCCTCACGCGCATCAATCTGATGAAGGCCTACAAGTTTCCCGTCTACGACGAGCCCATGCTTGATCTCAAGGGAAGAGACGTAGCGGTGATTGGCGGCGGGAACACAGCGCTCGACGCCATCCGCTCTGCACTACGCCTTGGCGCGCGGAAAGCCTATGTAATCTACCGCCGCAGCGATGCCGAAATGCCCGCCCGCGCCGAAGAAGTTCATCACGCGCGGCAGGAGGGAATCGATTTCCAGATGCTGACCGCCCCCGTCGAGTTCGTCTCCGACGGCAAAGGATGGCTCACCGCGGCCCGTTGCGTTCGAATGGAACTCGGCGAGCCGGATGCCTCCGGACGTCGCCGCCCAGTGCCCATGCAGGGATCGGAATTCGATCTGCCGTTGTCGGTCGCGGTTATCGCTATCGGCACAAGCGCAAATCCGATCGTGCAAAGCACCACGCCCGGACTCGGCACCAACAAACGCGGATACATTCAGGCCAGCGAAGAAACGCAGCGCACCACGCGCAAAGGAGTCTTTGCCGGAGGCGACATCGTCACCGGCAGCGCCACTGTGATTCTCGCCATGGGCGCCGGACGCCGCGCCGCGAAGTCGATCCACGAATATCTGACGACCGGCGAGTGGTAGCCCGTCCTTTACATCAGTGCGTCACCATTATCGTTCTGCGTGGCGCCGTGAAGAACTCCCCGCTAGCAGACACCACCGCATTTCCTTCACATTGACAGTACGCAGGCGCTCGCATACGATTTTTGCAGTTTGCCTGCTCCCCCAATTACTCGACGCAAACCGCTCTGGGGTTGTACGTCCGTTCTGCCCAGTGAACCCTCTCTCGATGGGACGCGTTCAGGAGGAATCATGCACCGTCGCCAGAATCTTCTTCTGTCTCTGAACGTGCTTGTTGCGATGATCCTCGCAACCGTAGCCGCATCGGGCCAGAGCTATACCGTGATGTACAACTTCGGCAGCAAAGCCGGGGATCCAATCAACCCCGACTATAGTGGAGTGATCGCGCAGGGGCGCGACGGCAATCTCTACACGACAGCGCCCTTAGGAGGCGGCGGACACGGGGCGATATTCAAGATCACCCCTTCCGGCACGCTGAGCATCGTCCACAGTTTCTCCGGCACGGATGGCAGCTCTCCGTCTGGTGGCGTAACGCTGGGCAGAGACGGAAACTTCTACGGCACGACCCAGAGTGGTGGGGCGAACTCGGCGGGCACGATTTTTCGGGTAACGCCGGGCGGTACGCTAACGACACTCCATGTCTTCACTGGCGCGGACGGCGACGCTCCGTTTGCGCCGCCGATTCAAGGCACGGATGGAAACTGGTACGGAACAACTTTCTCGGGCGGCACCAACAGTGCTGGCACGGTCTACAAATATACGCAGGCCGGCGTTTTCACTACGTTGTATTCGTTCGATGACACCCATGGCCAAGCGCCTTTCGATGAACTGGTACAGGCCAGCGACGGCAATTTCTACGGCACGACATCCCTCGGCGGGGCCAATGGTTACGGCGAGGTCTTCAAGATCACGCCCGCGGGTGTTTTCACGGTAGTGCACGCCTTCGACATCAATGACGGTGAACAGCCCTATGGACCGCTAATTCAAGCAAACGATGGATTCCTCTACGGCACGACCGCAATTGGTGGAAGATACGGCGGTGGCGTCGTGTTCAGGATATCGTTGGCGGGAACGTTCACGCTTCTGCGCAGCATGATCAATGTCACGTACGGCTCTGTCCCATTTGAAGGTGTCATACAGGCAAGCGATGGCAACTTTTACGGCGCGAACAACGGTGGAGGCGCAGGCAAGGGCCAGGGAGCAGCGGGCACAATCTTCGAAATGACACCGAAGTACGTCGTTTCGCCGATATTTGACTTCACTCTTGCAGAGGGCGGGGCTCCTTTTGCCCTCCTCCAACATACGAATGGAATTCTTTACGGCGATACGTATCAGGGTGGAAGCGGCAACGTGAGTCCGTGCAAGACGGAGGCATGCGGAGTCTTCTACAGTTTCGGTGCCAACTTGCCGGCATTTGTAAGGGCGTTGCCAAACTTCGGCAAAGTAGGATCGAAGATCGGGATTCTGGGGCAGGGGTTCTCTGCATCGTCGGTCGTGCTGTTTAACGGAGTGCCAGCGACCGCTGTCACCCGAACCGGCACGACATTTCTACTGGCCACCGTGCCCGCAGGTGCCTCCGATGGTTATGTAACGGTCACGACCGGAACCACCACCCTGAAGAGTCTGAAGAAGTTCACCGTGCATAGCTCGTCGAGTCAGTGAGCGGCCAAGCCGGTACCGACGTAGTTCGCGGCGTCGAGAGCGATCAATAACTCGACTGGATGTTGGCGGGATGACACTGCCCGCTGCAATTTCCTTCACATTGACACCACCCGGGCGCAGGCATAGGATTTTGTCCGGTTTGCCTGCTCCCCCAAGTACTCGACGCAAACCGCACTGGGGTTGTACGTCCGTCTGCCCATTGAACCCTCTCTCGATGGGACCGCATCCTGGAGGAACCATGCGCCGTTGCCAGAATCTCGTCCTGCGTCTGAGTGTGCTTGTTGCGATGATCGTTGTTGCTATGATCTCGGGAACCTCACCTGCATCTGCCCAGACTTATACCGTGCTACACAACTTTGGCAGCAAGACCGGAGATCCATATAGCCCGTCGTATAGCGGGGTAATCACGCAGGGGCGCGACGGCAACTTGTACACGACGGCGCCCAGCGGAGGTGGAAACTACGGGGCCGTATTCAAAATCACTCCCTCGGGCACAGTGAGCATCGTCCACAGTTTCCTGGGCTCGGACGGAGGAGGTCCGTACGGCGGCGTGACCTTGGGCACTGATGGAAACTTTTACGGCACTACCTACCAAGGCGGAAGCAACGAGGCCGGCACCGTTTTCAAAGTGACGCCCGCCGGCGCGCTCACGACTCTGCATGTTTTTGTGGGGACGGATGGCTCGAATCCCTATGCGCCTCCGGTTCAGGGCACGGACGGAAACTGGTATGGAACAACTTACGCAGGCGGGGCGAGCAGTTACGGCACGGTCTACAAATTGACGGCGGCCGGCGTCTTCACCACGTTGTATTCCTTCGACTACAGCACCGGCGCCAAGCCTTACGATCCGCTGGTGCAGGGCACCGATGGCAATTTCTATGGCACGACTTTGCAGGGAGGAGTGGACGGCTACGGTGAGGTATTCAAGATCACGCCTGCCGGCGTTCTAACCGTGCTGCACAGTTTCAACGTGACCGACGGCGGATATCCCTCGGGCCCGCTCATTCTCGCCAGCGACGGATTCTTCTACGGTGCGACCGAGGATTACGGCAGCGGGAACGGTGGAGTTGTGTTCAAGATTTCGTCGGCCGGAGTGTTTACTGTTGTGCACAACATGACTCCGGCGACGGATGGAGAGATTCCCTATGACGGCATCATGCAGGCCAGCGATGGCAATTTTTACGGCACGAACGGCGACGGAGGCAGCGCGACCTACGGCACGATTTTCAAGATGACGACCAAGGATGTCGTCTCGACGCTTCACAACTTCAACCTAACCGCGGGCGGTGTTCCACAAGTCGTGCCCTTCCAGCACACGAATGGCATCCTGTATGGAGACACGAACGAGGGAGGAACCGGCAACGTGAGTCCGTGTACCACCAATGCCTGCGGCGTCTTCTACAGTCTCAACGCTACCTTGCCGGCATTCGTGAGAGCATTGCCGAACGTCGGCAAAGTTGGTTCGCAGATCGGAATTCTGGGACAGGGATTCACCTCGGCATCGGTGGTGAAGTTCAATGGCGTGACGGTGACGACCAAGAAGCTGACGGGCACGACGTTTATTCTGGCGACGGTTCCGGCGGGCGCGTCGGATGGATACATCACCGTTACTACGGGAACAACCACACTGAAGACGCTGAAGAGATTCACGGTGCACAACTCGTGGTCGAGTGGGGCGGCCATGCCGACGGCGGTGAACTGGCCGGCGACGGGAGTTATCAACGGCAAAATCTACGTGGTGGGTGGCTATACGGGAGGACCGGCGTCTGCCTTGAACCAGGTCTACAATCCGACGGCGAACAGATGGACGACGGGCGCCGTGATTCCGGCGGCAACGGGGCAGGCGACCGCTGCGGTCGTGAGCAATATTCTCTACGTGTTTGGCGGCAGCAACAATGGAGGCAGCACGGTCTTTAACACTGTGTGGGCCTATAACCCTGCGTCCAATGCCTGGTCGGCGAAAGCTGCCATGCCGACGGCTCGTTGCAGTGCAGCGGCAGTGGTTGATAACGGGGTCGTGTACGTGATCGGCGGATATAACGGGAGCCGGCTCAGCACGGTGGAGGCCTACAATCCGGCAACTAACAAGTGGACGTCGAAGGCGGGGCTGATCTCCGGAAAGTCAGAAATCGCAGCCGGACTGATCGGCGGCAAGATTATCGCAGCCGACGGATTCACCAGCGGCGGGGACAACGGCGACAACGAATCCTATAACGTGGCAACGAACTCATGGAGTTCGCTTACGGCCGACCCCACCGCGCGCAACGGCACATGCTCGGGAGTGATCGGGAACTTGCTCTATGTTTCCGACGGCAACACGAATGGGAACAGTCCGGTGAGCTTGATGGAGTCCTACAGCCCGACGACCGACAAGTGGACGACCTTGCTGGCGATGCCGCAAACCGTGACCGACATCGGGTCTGCAGTTTCCGGAGGGCAGCTGTACTGCATCGGAGGCGGCAACAACGCCGTACCGCCAAATAACACGGTCTACAACTACGTGCAGATCTATCAGCCGTAACTCGGCGGAAAAGTCAGGGTAGCGAAAGGAAGCCGTCTTTCACGAGACGGCTTCTTCTCTCGTGCCTCTCAGAGAGTCTAGGAGAAGCTTAGCTCAATGAACGCGTCGGCGCGGGAGAAGGGCGTCGTGATCCACGCCAGCCAATATTTTCGGGTGACTGCTTTTCGCGCGCGGGCAAAATCTTCAGGTGGCAGTAGTCGTGCCGTTGCGGGGAATTGTCCGCCCATGACTTTTCCCCTGATCGTGCAGGGCGCGACCTGTACTTGAGGATTATTCCGAATGCGCTTGACCTTCCCCATTTTGCTGATGGTCATGATGTAGAGCTTGCCGTTTTCTTCTCCAAACCACACTGGAGTCGCAATGCCCGCTCCGCTCTTGCGAAAGGTCGTCAGGGAAATATATTTCTGTCCCCGAATTTCTGTGGGAATTGAGTTGTCCATGGTTACGATCTTAGATGCCGCAGAATGCGCGAAGCATCGCAATTCGTAGCGCCGGGAGCCTGCCCTTGAGATGACGTCGAAGGGGCTCGCCGGTTGTCGCGGATGCGTCCCGCTCCCGAATCGATGCCCTCCTCGGTGCCTCGATTTCCCCCTTCCACTGTCGTCCATGGTTCGTAAAGTGTCTCCCCGCATTGCCCCCATCGCGCCATCTGTGTTACAAGCCTGAACATGCGTAAATGGATGCGCGAGCGCATGCAGCGCCGCAAGAAGAAAGCTCCGGAGCAGGGAAGTCAGCCCGCCGCTCCTCCCCTGCAGCCGGCATATTTCGATGTCGATCAACCTCCAGCCTCTGCCGCCGAATCGAGCCACAGAGAAGCGGAAGTCGAGGTCCCCAGCGAACCCGAGGTCGAGGCACAGCCTGCCGCAGAAGCGAGTCCAGACGCTGAGTCGGCCGAGCCGTCGCGTGCGCAGTCTGCGTCTGCGTCGGGCCAGCGTGGCCGTCCGCGTCGCCGCCGTGGCGGACGCGGCCGAGGAGGACGCGGTCGCGAACAGGCCGTCGCGCAAGCCTTCACTCCTGCTGCGGCAAAGGGAATCATTCCCGACACGGCAGTCGATGGACCGATTGAAGGTGCGCCCGAAATCGCCGAGCCCGAAGCGGAAGCCGCGGCACCCGTGCCGCGTGCGCCGAGAGTGCCGGCAGCTGTGCCGGCTGCTCAGTCGCGGCCGCCGAAAGGCATCGTGGTTCTGGCCATCGGACTTCCAGGCTCCGGCAAGAGCTCCTGGTTCAAGCGTCACAACGTGGTCCCGCTCTCGAGCGACATGGTCCGCGCGCTTCTTTTTGACGACGTCCGCGAGCAGCGTTTTCAGGATCTCGTGTTCTCGAACTTGCGTTCGATGCTCAAGGCGCGCCTCATCGCCAAGCGCCCTATGAATTATGTGGACGCCACGAATCTAACGCCGCAGGAACGCCAGCACTGGGTCAAACTCGCCAAAGACTACAACTACGAAGTGCACGCCGTGTTCTTCGACGTGCCACTCGAAGTGTGTGTCGAGCGCCACCAGCGCCGCGATCGCGTCGTCCCTGAAGACGTAATGCGTCGCATGGCTGCTAAGCTCAAACCGCCAGCCTTTGACGAAGGCTTCGCCAAGATCACAGTCGTGCGGGTGAAGAAAAAGGAGTGATCCTCTAGGGGCTTCCCCACCGAGAGCGAGGGAGCAACTCCGCTGTCTACGTTCCTATCCCTTCAAGTGCGGCAATAGCTCTTTGAACGCCGCCGAGGAAGAAGCCCGCATCAATTCGTAGATCATCATTTCCGCCGACGAGATTACGGCTCCGGCCGCGCGCATTCGTTCGAGTCCAATCTTCCAGTTCCACTCTGTGCGGGAACTGACCGCATCCGACGCGACGTGTACGACATATCCTTCGCGCAACGCCGCCAGCGCCGTTTGCGTTACGCAGATGTGGCTCTCCATCCCGCAGAGCAGTAGCGTGTTTCGATCGCCAGGCAGGCGCTTGAGCCCGTCGCAAAACGCATCGCTACCAAAACAGGAGAACAGCGTCTTATCGATTGCCTCCGTCGGTGGGAGCAGAGCGGCGATCTCCGGCACAGTCTGTCCAAGGCCTTTCGCATATTGCGTGCTGACCAGCGCAGGGATCTTCAGTATGTGAGCCGCGCGAATCAGAAGTTGCGCATTCCTCACCAGCTGTTCTTTCTGGAAAATGGGAGGCAGCAGCTTTTCCTGAATATCGATCACCACCAGCGCGCACTTTTCCGCCTCGAGTGTACGGCGCGCGACCCCCGCATAATCCGCCGGAACCGCCAAAACGCTCCCAATCTCAGCCACCATCGCAGCAACCTCCGTCAATCCACCCTATCTTGATTGTAGCCGGAGTGATTTTCACTGACGATCGGGATACTCATTGACCACAAACGTATCCATCCATAAAATCAATGGTACGAGACGCGTCATTGCCCCCTCGTTCAACGGCTAGGACACCTGCCTCTGGAGCAGGCTATCGGGGTTCGAATCCCTGGGGGGCAGCCAAACTTTCTCTTTAACTCCGAACAATTTCCTAACTAGGCCGGATCAACGAAACCGCATGGCGCGGAACTTGAAGTTCCTTGGCCCCGCCAGGAAAAATCAACTCGCCTTCAGTCCGTTAGGAACCAAGGGCAGTGCGCGCAACCGCACGCCGGCCGCATCAAAGATGGCATTCGCAATCGCGGGAGCCAGGCCGATCATCGGACATTCGCCCGCACCCACGGAAGGAATATCTTTGCGATCGAGTAAGACGGTCTCAAGCGCCGGGACGTCGCTGAAGCGCGGCACGCGATAGCGGGACAATCTGCCGTTGAGAATCTTTCCATTTTCAAATTCGATCGCTTCGAAGAGTGCACCACCCAATCCCTGCACGTTCGACCCTTCGATCTGATTGCGCAAGTTGTCGGGATTAACGATCGCACCGCACTCGAAGGCGGAAACCACGCGAACGATTTTCACGTCGCCCGATTTGCGATCGACGTTGACTTCGGCGAAGGTTGCGATGTTGCCAAGCTTCTCGTAACCGCCACCCATGCCGAATCCCTGGCCAGGAGCGGCTTTGCTCTTGCCCCAGCCGAATTGCTTTGCCGCCGCTTCGAACACGGCCCGCAAGCGTGCATCTTTCAAATTCTTCAGCCGGAATTCCAGAGAGTCCATCTTTACCGTGTGCGCCAACTCGTCCATGTGCGACTCACGGGCAAAATGATTCGCCGTCGCCGCCAGCGCGCGATACGATCCTTGCCGTAATGGTGAGTTCGTCTCGTGAAAGACAATTTTCTGGTTCGGAATTTCGTAGTACGTGCGAATGCCGGCCGAGCCCGAGTTGTAATTGTGAAATTCCCACGCAGTGATCGTGCCGTCGTTGCACACGCCGCTGGTCACGTCGATCACGCCCGCCGGACGAAAATATGCCCAGGTGAATTCCTCTTCACGAGTCCACACGACCTTCACCGGGCGCTTCGCTGCGCGAGCCAGACGTGCGGCCTCGATTGCCGTCTCGCCGGTATGCTTGCCGCCGTAGCCGGATCCAGTGTCGGGCATCAACACGCGCACGCGCTCTTCCGGCATGTGGAATGCCTCGGCCAATTGCCCGCGTACGCCGAACGGCCGCTGTGTTCCCGTCCACACGGTGAGGTTGTCGCCGTCCCACTTGGCCAGCGCAGCGCGGGGTTCCAGCGGCACGTGCGCGATGTAAGAGACCGTGTAGGTTTGTTGCAGCCGGTGATCTGCCGATGCCAGCGCCGCGTCGACGGCGCCCACGTCGTATCGGTCGCCGTCTCCCGTAGGATCGCTGCCCTCCGTTGTATTCTTGCGCAGGTAATCGAAGAGCTCTTTACTCGAAGGCTGCGGATCGGCCTTCCATTCGGCGTGGATCGCGAGTGCAGCAGCCTCCGCAGCCTCGGTGCTGGGCGCAGCGACGCCAACAAAGTTCCCGTCATGCACCACCGTCGCTCCCATCTGCTCCGCTTTTTGCGTGTCGACCGAAAGCAACGTCGCGCCAAACGCCGCCGGCCGCACAATCTTGCCGTACAACATATCGGGCTGTTTCTGATCCGAGGGGTAACGGTGCTTGCCCGTAACAAAATCCCGGCCATCTACCTTGGGCGCGGATTCTCCGGCAACTCTCCAATTCGTTGCGGGGATCAGAGCAGTATCCGGCCCAACCGTCTGCGTCAACTGTTGGCCCTTGGTCAGCGAGGCATAGTCCACGGAGCGCTTCGTGCCTGAGTCAGTAATCTTTCCGTTTGCCGCAGTAAGACCGTTGCGGTTCACTCCCCACTTCGCCGCTGCGAGGTCGAGGAGCATTTCGCGCGCCGCCGCTGCGACCTTGCGCAGCTGCAGGTTCATGGTGGGCGTCGTCCGGCTTCCGAATGTGCCCATGTCGAAGGGCGTGAGTTGCGTGTCGCCCATGACTAGTTCGATGGAGTCCATCGGCACATGAAGTTCTTCGGCAACGGCCTGAGTCAGAGACGTTCGGATGTTCTGACCCATCTCGACTTTTCCGGTGTAGACCGTGACCTTGCCGTCTTCACCAATGTGCAACCACGCGTCGATCTCTTTGGGCAGCGATTCGCCGTGCGACCTCGGCCTTCCGCCCGATTCTTGCGCAGCGACAACTGGCTTCAGCACGGAAACGACAAATATCCCAGCACCGAGAAACTTGAAGAACTCGCGGCGATCCAGATCGAAGCGGTAGATAGGCGCCGCTGATAATTCGTAGCGCTCAGGCTCGAGGTCAATGGGTGCATGGAATTTGTCGCTCATCGTCCCGCTCCTTTCGCGCTGGCGGACTCCTTCATCACCTTCGCCGCCTTCTGAATTGCGATGACGATGCGTGGATAGGTTCCGCAGCGGCAAATGTTCCCGTCCATGAAGTCGATGATCTCGCTCTCTCGTGGCGCGGGATTCTGCTGAAGCAGCGCGACGGACGACATGATCATTCCCGACGTGCAATAGGCGCATTGCATTGCGCCTGCATCGAGAAACGCCTGTTGCACGGGATGCAGTTGTTCGCCTTTGGCGAGTCCTTCGATCGTCGTGATTTGCTTTCGCCCCACCGTGCTGACCCGCGTAATGCACGACCGCTGCGCCTTCCCGTCGATATGGACGGTGCAAGCGCCACATTGTCCCTCGCCGCATCCATACTTGCTCCCGGTCAGATCGAGGTGTTCGCGCAGGACAGTAAGAAGACTGGTTTGAGGATTGGCATCTACGGCGTAGTCGCGTCCGTTTATCGAAAGATGAATGGAAGGCATTCCCACTCCAGATGTTGGCCTAGTTGAGACTTGAGGCGCTCTTTCTAAAATCATATACCCACCGCAACGAGTCGCGGTGTTCGCAACGTGGAAGTGCGACGCTTCAACGGCTTGCGTACACTGACTAACACTTCCGAAGGCACAGTCTTCGGTTACACTCTTCTGTTCCTTGCTCATGACTGCAACCATTGACGCACTCCTGGCGAGCCTCGACGCCGCGAGGAGCCAGTTTAGCCGCGGCTCTGCCGCAGAGACGGTGCGCCTGCTCGATCACCTCTCGCGCCGCGACTTCGACGGCGCGAAGTCGCTTCTGCGTTTCCATGAGACCCTGCTCTTTCTTCGCGCCTTTCCGCAATCGCGGGCAGTCGTCGCGGACGTGGAGAAAATCCTGAACGCATTCCACCAACGAATCGCCAAGCTCCGCGAATCCGGCGCTGATATGGAAGTGTTCGACGACTTCGACACGTCTGGAATCGCGGGCACGACGATGCAGGACACGCTCAGCTTCGACGCCGCTCGCTGGCTCGTGCGTCGCATGCCGCGCAATGTTGAGATTGTTTGGGATGACTACGAAGAAGAGCGCGCGATGGGATCGACGTGGCCGCGCTTCATTCCTCTCCTGTCCGAAGATGCAGACGTGGAGGCGAATATTCCTTGGCGGCGCTGGCTTGATGCAGCCAGGGGACGCGAGCGTGATCTTGAGTGGCTCATTCGCCAGTTCTCACAGTTGCCAGTCACGGCGCGCCAGCGGACCGAACTTTACGACTCGCTGCGTTTGCCGCTGCGCTGGCGTCTCGAGAACTTCAAGTTTTCGCGCACACGCAACTGGACGCGTTCGTGGCAGTTCTTTTTCCACACTGAACCGCTCATCACTCGTAGCCAGGTCTCACTCGCGCGCGAACTCGCGCAACGGGCTCCGCGTCGGGTCAAACTATCAAGCCGCGAGGGCGAGCGTGTGATGGATGCGATTCGCGAAGTGATGCTGGTGCGCTATCGCGAACTCTATGGAACGACGATCGGCGATCCGCGGTCCGTCGTGCGCGCAACGCTCGGTCGCGGCGTCGTGATGTATTTCTGGAATCTGCCCGTCGAACGGCGATTGCCGCTGCGCGCGTACGTTGCGGGATTTACGCTGAAGAACGGAGTTCCTATTAACTACATCGAAGCCATCGGCCTGTGCGAATGGATTGAGGTTGGCTTCAACACGTTCTACACGTATCGCCAGGGCGAGACGGCCTGGATTTATGCGCAGGCGCTGCGTTGCCTGTGCGAGTTTACAGGCGCGACGACGATTTCGATTTATCCCTATCAGATTGGACAGAACAACGACGAGGCGCTCGACTCGGGTGCGTTCTGGTTCTACCGCAAGCTCGGATTTCGGTCAGGCCGCGACGATCTTGAACTGTTGGCCAAAGCCGAAGAGCGGAAGATTGCCGCGAACCCGCAATATCGCACGCCGAAGAGGACGCTCAAGCAACTTGCGGAAGCGCATATGTTCTACGAGTTGAAGCAAGGGGCAAGTTCAGGTTCGTGGGACGCGTTTTCGACGCGCAATCTCGGATTGCGCGTGAATCACCGCATGGCACGGGAGTGTGGTGGAGACGCGACGCGCGTCCGCGCAAGCTCGGTGAGAGAAGTGAGCCGTGCTCTTGGAGTGAACTTGTCTCAGTGGAGTCCTGCAGAGCGGCAAGCGTTTGAAAATTGGGCGGTCGTGCTTGTGTTGGTTCCTGGCTTGCGGCGGTGGTCGGCGCAAGAGAAGCGGGGAGTGGTAAAGATGATCCGCGCGCAAGCCGGTGCGAACGAAATGCGCTATCTGCGAGTAACGCAGAAACAGGCTCGGCTGCGTGAAGAGCTGCTGCGGTTGGGATCGAAGACTTAACTCTATGGGGGCCAGCGATTGTGTTGAGGCTTGGCGGTTCCCGTTTTGGGATGGTGTTTACTTTATGGTAAAGGGGTGGGTACCCCCCCTCCCCCCGATCTATTGGAATCATCGAGTTAGCGTCAAAAATCGAAGTAATCTATGGGGCTCAATGAGTTAGGGGCAAAATCTTGAGCCACAAAGAGTTAGGGGCAATACGCCCGTTTCCTCCGCTTGCGCCAAGACTCCAGGATCAACGTGTGAGGGGCTGGGCGTCAAGACCTCGAAGGTAGAGAAAGGAGATCGCGGTTCCGTTGTGGGAATATCATCGCGCACGGAGGCCAGCGAAAAGCGTCCACGGGACTGAAGCCCGCTTTTCCGCGATGTTCCTTACGCGGCGCTGGAAGCGCCGCTCTTCCACGACTCCGGACGTCGCGCCCGGGAGACGAGGAATCTTGCCGACTGCTGGAGTCGTCAAATCGACTGGATATGTCCCATCCGATTCTTCTCTACGACGGGGTTTGCGGGTTGTGCAACCGGGGGGTGCAGTTTGTTTTGCGGCGGGATCCGGGCGGGAAGTTTCTGTTTGCGGCTCTGCAGAGTGGGCTGGCGGCGCGGGTTTTGGGGCGGCACGGGGCTCGGTTAAATTCTGTCGACACGATGTATGTGGTCCTCGATTACGAGATGCCGTCAGAGCGGTTGTTGGGGCGATCGGACGCGGTCGCGTTTGTGTTGCAGGAACTTGGGGCTGAGGGCCAATCGGCGGCGACTGTCCCAACAAGGCTGGCGGCGGGACTTCGTTTGTGGCGCATACTGGGGTTTCTTCTGCAGGTTGTACCTCGGGGGATTCGCGATTGGGGATATGGCGTGGTGGCGCGGAGCCGGTATCGAGTGTTTGGCCGGTACGATCAGTGTCCGGTACCTTCGGCGGAGACTCGAGGACGATTTCTGGATTCTTAAGCGTAGAGGACACAGAGTCCCACGTCTTGCAAATGCGGCGAGACGTGGGGCACCCGGAGTTCTGTTTGGGGAAGGATGCGGTGGCGGGACGACGGCGTTACGGGCCGCATCACTTCGTCGGTCGGATTTGGGAATTTCGACGCGTTGATCGGTGAGCGGCCCGTTGTGATGACGATCACATCCCGCTTAGCCTGTGTAGAATACACTCCTGCGATCTCGTGGCCGGTTGCGGCACGAAAAATTCCTCCGCGTCGAGGTTCTTAGTTTATGGCTGATAAAGCCGTCGTCAATCCGCAAACCGCGCAAGGTCAGGGTCCGAACATCGATTCGATCCTGAACGAGCAGCGCAAGTTCGAGTGTCCGCCCGAGTTCGCCGCGAAGGCGCACGTAAAAAGTCTGGCGGAATATGAAGCGCTGTACAAGGAATCGGTCGAGGAGCCGGACAAGTTCTGGTCGCGGATTGCAAACGAATTGCACTGGTTCAAGAAGTGGGACAAGGTTCTTGAGTGGAATTGTCCCTGGGCGAAGTGGTTTGTGGGCGGCGAGATCAACTTGTCGTACAACTGCCTTGACCGGCACGTGGCCACGTGGCGCAAGAATAAAGCGGCGATCATCTGGGAGAGTGAGCCGGGCGAAGTGCGTGTGCTGACGTATCAGCAACTGCATCGCGAAGTGCAGAAGTTCGCCAACGTGCTGAAGTCGCTGGGTGTGAAGAAGGGCGACCGGGTGGCGATCTACATGGGTATGACGCCGGAGTTGCCGGTGGCGATGCTGGCGTGCGCGCGGATTGGGGCGCCGCACACGATTGTTTTTGGAGGATTCTCGTCGAACGCGCTGGTGGATCGAATTCACGATTCACAGGCGAGTGCGGTGATTACGCAGGACGGATCGTACCGGCGCGGCAGCGAAGTGAAATTGTTTCCGGCGGTGGAAGAGGCGCTGAAGTCTTGTCCGAGCGTGAAGCATGTGGTCGTGTACAAACGCACCGGGACTGCCATCAATAGGCAGGCGGGGCGGGATCATTGGTGGCACGAGTTGATGGAGAAGGCGTCGGATGTGTGTCCGGCCGAGCCCCTCGACGCGGAGCACCCGCTCTACATTCTCTATACGTCAGGGACGACAGGGAAGCCGAAGGGCGTGGTGCACACGACCGGCGGATATTCCGTGGGGACGTACATCACGACCAAACTGGTTTTCGATTTGAAAGAAGAAGACACGTATTGGTGCACGGCCGACATTGGATGGGTTACGGGGCACAGCTACATTGTGTATGGTCCGCTGCAAAACGGGGCAACGAGCCTGATGTATGAAGGCGCGCCAAATTTTCCGGAGCCTGACCGCTTCTGGTCGATCATCGCACGACACAAGGTGAATATTTTTTACACCGCGCCCACGGCGATTCGCACGTTTATCAAGTGGGGTGACGAGTGGCCGAAGAAGCATGACATGAGCAGCCTCAGGTTGTTGGGAACAGTGGGCGAGCCGATCAATCCTGAGGCGTGGATGTGGTATCGCGAGACGATCGGCGGCAATCGCTGTCCCATCGTCGACACATGGTGGCAGACGGAGACTGGGCACATTATGCTTTCGCCGCTTCCGGGGGCGATTGCCACGAAGCCGGGGTCGGCGACGCGGCCGTTTCCGGGAGTGGTCCCGGAGATTGTGACGATGGATGGGAGTCCGGTGCCGGCGGGGTCGGGAGGGTTTCTGATTCTGAAGAGGCCGTGGCCGGGGATGCTGCGGACGGTGTATGGGGATCCGGACCGGTATGTGAAGAACTACTGGTCGCAGATTCCGGGGGTGTATTTCACAGGAGACGGCGCGCGGCAAGATAAAGACGGATATTTCTGGATCATGGGACGCGTCGACGACGTGCTCAATGTGAGCGGGCACCGGCTGAGCACGATGGAAGTAGAAAGCGCGCTGGTGGCGCATGAGGCGGTGGCGGAGGCGGCCGTGGTGGGGCGTCCCGATGACCTGAAGGGACAGGCGATTTCGGCTTTCGTAACGTTGGAGCAGGGAAGACAGCCGACTAGCGCGTTGAAAGAGGAGTTGCGGAAATGGGTGGCGAAGGAAATTGGAGCGCTGGCGAAACCGGACGACATCCGGTTTACCGATACTCTGCCGAAGACGCGCAGTGGAAAGATTATGCGGCGGTTATTGCGCGAACTGGCGAGCAGCGGAGACGTGAAGGGCGACACGACTACGCTGGAAGATTTCGGGGTGATTGCGAAACTCAAAGAGCAGGATGAAGTGTAGTTGGTGAACTAACGTTCGGTTAACGACTTAATTACCGCTAGTGTTATGAAGTAAATAGGCCGGGTGTGGCGACTAAGTTGATCGCCAGCCTGGCCTAGTTGTTTTAAGTCCCCGGCGTATCCGAGTTAGTTCGGATTTCATAACTTTGTACTACTGATTTGTTTTTCCTCAGAAATTACGGGATAGAATCCGCGCGCTGCAAATCAAGTTAAGGGTCTCTCGAGAGTTCGAGAAACCCGAGGAGAGTTCCGTGAAAAGCAAGATCAGTATCACTCTCGCGCTTCTCTTTTGTGCGACACTCACCGCATCCAGCCAATCCAGCCTTGACGCCTATGGAGGCCTCTCTGGAAGCAACTTCCAGGCTCCCGCAGTTCCGCCGCCGGCAGCTCCGGCGATCACGTCTAATTTTTTTGCGATGGATGTTTCCGGCCGGTTTTGTTGCTCCACGTCGGACCCGTGGCCGTGGACCGGCATTTCCGCTGAGACGGGTACAACGTTCGGTACTTATCGCACGCTGGGGACAGGAGTGAGCTGGGCGAGTATTTCTCCATGTCCGCCTACCGATACGCTCGCCGCATGCACGACCTATCTCGGCGGCCACGCTCCGGCTACCTGGACATGCAACGCGGCAGGACGATGCTATAACTGGGGAGATAGCTCCCACGGATCGACGCTCGATTACTACATACTGATGGCGCAGGCGAATCATGAGGCGATCATGGTGACCGCGTGGGGCACACCGTCATGGGATGCGAACACGAGCGGCGGCTGCAGTGCTTCGTCAGGTGCCTGCGTTCCATTGGACATTGCGAGCGGAGATACGAGCTGGAAGAACTTCATCACCGATCTGATCACGCATGAGGGAGCGGGGAAGATCAAGTATCTCGAGATATGGAACGAGCCGAATGTGCACGCTTCGTTCTGGGAGGGGACGGATACGCAATTGGTGACGCTGGTCTCGGACGGGAGCACGGCGGCGAAAGCGGCGGATAGCGCGATTCTGGTGATCAGCCCTCCAGTGACGGCCGACGTGGTCACTTCGGGCTGCTCGCCGATTGATCCGTACCTCGCGACGCTGCTTGCGGACGGGATGGCATCGCACGTGGATATTATCGGCTTCCACGGATATGTGAGCTTGTTGGGGACATATCCGGCGCTCGACGCGAGTTGTGTGAACACGGTCATTTCGGGAGTTCGAGCAGATTTGAGCGCTGCGGGCGTGGCTGGCGGCAAGCCGATCTATGACACCGAAGACAGTTGGGGTACTGGTGCAAACAGCGTGATCGATCCGGGTGAGAACTCGTCACTGAACGAGGAGTTTTCTTTCACGGGCATCGATTATCTGATTCAGGCCAGCAACACGGCATGCAGTTCGACGCCGTGCTACCCAATGACGGGAATGAGTTGGTATGGGTGGGATTTCGAGGGGTCGACGGGAACATTCTGGGATCCGGTAAGCGGAGACACGTGCGCGTTTCCACCACCGTCGGGGACGGCGGCACCGTGTCTGACGAATGCGGGCGTCGCGTATGTGAATCTGTACAAGTGGTTGGTGGGCGCGACGGCTGCGGCACCGTGCGCATTCAACTCGACGACCAGCGTCTGGACGTGCAACTTCACGCGCACGTCGCCGACTGGATACCAGGCGCAGGCGGTGTGGAGCAGCGCATCTTCGTGCTCCTCGGGATGTTCTTATACGTATCCGTCAGGGGCGAAGTGGGAACGAACCTTGACGAGCGTGCCTCCTGCGACGGAGACGGCGCTTTCCGGCGGGCACGTCACGATCGGCTACATTCCGATTCTGCTGGAGACGGCAAAACTGCCATAGCATAGCGAGTGCCCTGTCCTTGTCCCTGCGTTGTTTGCGGGGACAAGGATAGGGACGTTCTTACTTCGGCGGCGCGGATGAAGGAGTCCCGGGGGAAGCTTCGTACGGTTGCAGTTCTTTGAAGGACTGGCTCGACTTCAAGTGCTCGGGAAAGTTTTGTTCGTAGCTTGCCATGCCGGGACAGATGGCGTGGTGAAGCGTAGTGAAGCCGAAGGCTTGCATTTCTTTCATGGCTTCGTCCGCAGACCATCCTTCGTTAGCCATGCGGTAGGCGGCCACGGCCATGCCGGTGCGATCGTCGCCGAGACGGCAGTGAACGAAAACTTTCTTGTCGGGATTCTCGCGAATCACGCGAAGGAATTTTGCGTAGGTTGCGTCTCGGGGAAACGGACAGTGGGAGGGGATGGCGATGTATTGCATGCCCAGCTTTGTGACCGTCACTTCTTCGTTTTTGTTGTTTCCACGCATATCGACGACCACGTTGATTCCGAGCTTTTTGAGGGATTCGAGTCCTGCATCGTTGGGGACTCCGCCGCGGTAGAGCTTTGGGGTGACCTTGCCGAAATTCGGGATTCCCTTGGCGTGGAGCTGCGTTCCGTTTGTGCGGTCAGAGTGAGGCGGAGTCGTGGCCTGAGGTGGAGCGGCGCTCAGGCAGACGGTGAGGGTGAGTATGGATGTGAATGCGACGAGCCGGGATGTCATTGAGTGATTAGATGCTGGGATCATGGTAAGCGATGGGAGTTGGGGTGAAGGTCGTTTCGTGGGCACGAGTTCGTCCGCAATATAGGCGGTGGTGTACAAGCGAGATCCCTAGCCGCGCTGGAGAAGGCTCGGGGCTTCGGGATGACTCCGAGTCAAAAGCAGGGGGCGGGGGCGCCCGCTCCACATTCTGCATATCCTTCAGTTGCGCCGAGACTATTCGCCGGCGCCCATCATCAGGATGGGCGTGGTGGGGGTGGCGGAGCCGGATTCGTTCTCGACGGTGATGGCGAAAGCTTTGGCTTCCGCGCCCGAGGGAAGCGGAGGATTGACTACCGTCGCACTGCCGTGCGCGTCTGGCTTGAATACTCCAGCGGGGATGGGCGCGCCTTGCGACGGGATCAGCCAGAGTTCGTAGGCTTTTCGGGGCGGCAGAACGGGCATGTTGTTGGCGACGAAGACCAGGCTGCTGCGGTTGCGGAGATAGAAGGCTTTGCCTTGGGGTTGCGGCGGAGTCTTCAAGGCGACCAAGGTTACGCGCTGGGTTTCGGGATCGATGATGGGCGCGGCGATGCGGCGAAGGTCTTCGAGTTCGCGAGTGGTTTGCGCGGCTTGTGCGGTCGATGACGCTAGCGATTGCCTGAGCGCGGCGTTCTCTTTCCAGAGCGATGCAGCGAAGACGATGACGGCGGCGGTGGCAGCCCATCCGAGAAATCCCCACCAGGAGCGGCGCGGTGTGGGAGATGCGGAAGTGCGAGCGGCGGTGTCTTTTGCTACGGCATCGAGCAGGCGCTGGCGCGAGCGGAGCGGAGGCTTGGGGCCTATTGTAGAGAGCGCGAGCAGGGCTCCGTCGCCGCGCAGTTGCTCGAGTTCGAGTTTGCAGGCGGGACAGGTTGCCAGATGCTGTTCGAGTTTTGCGCGATCCTCCCCTGTCAGCGCGTCGAGCGCGTAGAGGGCGAGATCATCGGCGAATTGTTCGTGTGCGGTCATTGATTCGAGTGCGTTTTTACTTCCCTAAGTCCCCACTTCTCGCGCAAGAGACGTGCAAGAAATGGGGCTCCCGCTGATTTCTCACGCGCCGGCTTCATGTTTGAAATGCCTTTCTTAGGGTCATCAATCCGGCGCGAATTCTGGTTTTGATCGTGCCTAAAGGTTCTCCGGTTTTGCCGGCGATTTCGGAGTGGCTCATGCCTTCAAAGTACGCCATTTCCAAGGCGCTGCGCTGGGCGGACGGCATGGCGCCCAAGACGCCACGAATTTTTTCGGCCGCGCGCGAGCGGTCGGCCTCGCCGGCAAGGTCGGGTGCGACCGAGACGATCACATCGTCGATATCTGTTTCGGGCTTGCGACGGCGTAGTGAATCGATCGCGCGATTTCTGGTGATCACCGCAAGCCATGCCCCCAGATTTCCGCGCGCCGCGTCAAACGCCCCGGGATTGCGCCAGAGTTGCAGAAATACTTCCTGCAAAATATCCTCCGCAGCTCCGGTGTCACCAAGCACACGCAGAGCTACCGCGTAGACCACGGAAGAATAGCGATCGTAGAGCTCCGCCAGGGCGCTCTGGTCACCCGACTTCATGGCCGTAACTGAGGCCAGGTCCTGCGAAACACCCTGTCGTTCGGGACTCGACAAACGCTGCGTTTCTTCCTTGTTGAAAATACGTATTCGAAGGCGCCGTCGGATTGGACTTTTAAAGCAATCCGTTTCGGGCGGTCGAACGTACTCCGGATGGAGAGTTACGTCTGCATCCGGGCGCCGACGACGATAGCAGTTCGTGGGCGCGGCGGGCAAGTCGGGCTTACTGGCTGAGGCGGATGGCGAGTTGGCGCTCGGGCTGGGTCATTTCTCCCCAGAGCTTTTGTAGATCGGTTTGTACAGATTGGTTGTCCGGGTCCTTGTGGAGCGCGAGCGCGAACCATCGATACGCGGTGGGCAGATCGCGTGGGGTGCAAAGTCCTGCGGAGTAAAGCGCTCCCATTTCAATCATCGCTTTGGGATTCGCCTCGTCGGCGGCGGGCTTCAGGATTCGAAGGCCGCGATCGCAGTTCTGGGGCACACCTTTTCCGTAAATATATTTCTGCGCCTCGACGACGGGATCGGCTTTGACGGGCTTGACTACCGGGCGCGGTTTGGGCTCGACGGGAGCGGCGGTTTTCGCAGGAGCGGCTGGAGTGTCCGCGGACCCTGCGTCTGAGTCGGTGTCAGCGGGTGCCGGAGGTTGTTTCGCCGATGCGGCGGGAGTCGACGCCGCAGGAGTCGCGGCAGCCGAACTTCCAGCATCGGGATGGGGCGGCTGCGTGGCGGGCGTTGATTGAGCCGGAGCGGGTTGTGCGGGCGTGGTCGCCGCAGGAGCCGGGTTCGCCGCTGAATTGTCCGTCGCTGGAGGAGTGCCGGTTGCGGGCTGCGTCGGCGCAGGGGAAGTTGAGGGAGTCGACGAAGGATTCGCAGCGGTTGAGGACGGTGCGGTATTGGAATCCGTGGGGGTCGAATCTTGCGCAGCGGCCGCGGGCTTCTTGGGGGCTGCATTCAGCCAGGCGAAGCCTTGATTCTTCCAGCGTAGATATCCCAGGCCAAGGGCTAATGCGAGCGCAACGAGGATCAGGATGTATTTTCCTGAGCCGCCGGGCGCGGGTTCGTCGTCATCGAGAAGGTAATCGAGATTGCGCGAACTCCCGGCCGAGTTGGGATCGATGCTGAGACTTCCGCGACGGCGAGCAGGAGCAGGATCGTTCAAGCCGAGAAAAGAAGGTCCGCTGATGACCGGGCTTTCATCCGCAACGGGGGTCCGGGACGGAGCAGGAGCCGGGCTGGGCGCGGATGTGGGCGGAGCTGAGGATGGAACCGCAGTGGACGCGGTGGCCGTGGTGCGTGCTGGTGCTGCTGTTACCGCGGCTGGTGTCTGCAAGAGCGTGGCGCCACACATGCCACAGAAGCGATTCGTCGCCGGATTTTCATTGCCGCAGCGGGCGCAGCGCAAGGAGCCTCCTCAACTCTATATAGCTTACGATAACTTGGAGATTCGATGCAGTATGAACGTTGGAGGCGGCATAAAAAGAGGCACCCATAACGATGAGCGAGTCTGGCGGGGTTGCTCGTAATTTTTGGATTACTGTGCAGGGGCGCAGGCTTGAGGTGCAGCGCATTGCCGGGAGCCGCGCGGAGGCGCCGGAGTTGGTATTTCTTCATGAGGGGTTGGGATCAGTTTCGCTTTGGAGAACTTTTCCGGCGCAGGTTGCGGAGGCGACTGGTTGCCCGGTGACGGTGTACTCGCGGTATGGGTCGGGGGAGTCGGATGTGCTGGGCGAGGCGCGCGCTGTGCGATTCATGCACGATGAGGCGCTGCAGACTCTGCCGGAGGTTCTGGCGCAGCTTCAGATCGAAAATCCTATTCTTGTCGGGCACAGCGATGGCGGATCGATCGCGCTGATATTTGCGGGTTCTTCGCAGACTCAGGCGTCGGGCGGAGTGCGAGGACTTGTGCTGCTGGCTCCGCATGTGTTCGTGGAAGATTTGAGCGTGGCGAGCATTGCCGAAGCGAAGGTCAGGTTCGAGACTACGGACTTGCCGGAGAAACTGGCGCGGCATCATCGAGACGCGGCGAAGACTTTCTGGGGATGGAACGACATCTGGCTGCATCCGGAGTTTCGCAGCTGGAATATCGAAGAATATCTTTCGCGGATTACGTGCCCGATCCTGGCGATTCAGGGGCTGGATGACGAATACGGAACGATGGCGCAGGTGCAGGCGATTGGGCGCCAGGCTGGCGGTCCGGTTGAAATTATGGAACTAGCCGAGTGCGGGCATTCTCCGCATCGCGATCAGACCGAGGCAGTGCTGGAGGCGATTGGAGACTTCGTGGGGCGGATGGGTGGGAACAAATCGGGGAATCGTGATGTCTAAGGCTCTATCGGCTACAGGCGGCTAGGCCGGAGTGTAATTCGGGGTAGCATGGTCCGACGATTCGCATTCTGTGTGGAGGTTCTTATGAGACGACATCTGGTGGTAGCTCTGTTTCTGATTGCCGCTGCTTCTTTGGCTGTGGCGCAGGCTGTTCCGCAGCGAGTGCGCGTGGGTTCGGGCTTCGAGCACGGGCTGCTGGTTAAGAAAGTACAGCCGGTGTATCCGGCAGAAGCGAAGGCTCAGCACATTCAGGGGATGGTCGTGCTGAAGGTGATCATCGACAAAGAGGGGAATGTGGCAAATCTTGAGGTCGTTAGTGGACATCCGATGCTCGTGCCGCCGGCGATTGAAGCGGTCAAGCAGTGGAAGTACAAACCGTATCTGCTGAATGGCGCACCGGTGGAAGTCGAAACTCAGGTGACGGTGAACTACACGCTGGCGGACAATCCGCCGGCGGAGGGCGTCGCGGGCGCCGAGCCGGGGGCCGCTCCCGAGACAGCGGTTCCCCAACATGTTCGTATTTCGTCGGGCGTGGCGACGGGACTGCTGGTCTCGAAAGTGCAGCCGGAATATCCAGCGGACGCCCGAACAGCGCGTATTCAGGGGGCCGTTGTGTTGAAGGCGACTATCGATAAGGACGGGAATGTGGCGAACGTTGAACTCGTGAGCGGGCATCCGATGCTGGCTCCGGCGGCGATCGAGGCGGTGAAGCAATGGAAGTACAAGCCATACCTGTTGGCGGGGACGGCGGTTGAGGTCGAGACGCAGATCACGGTGAACTTCACGCTGGCGGATTGAAGCTCAGAGCCGGTCGCAGGTTGCTTGTTATTGCCCAGTACTGTAGGAGCGGTCCGCTGCGCTGAGGTCGAGACGCCCGCGGGACAGCGGGCAAGATGCCGGCGCTACGGTCACGCTTCTTCCGCACTAAAGTCACTCTTTGTGGCGGGTTAAACCGTTTACATTTTCTCTACGGAGAGAAGATGCGGCGGAAGAATCGCAAATGGGTGGCAGCTGTAGCCGCATTGTATTTGCTGGTGATGTGGTCGGCCTACCGGTGGGCGATCAGCCAGCGCATCCCCGAAGGAAACATCTTCAATCGAATCGAGCACGAGGGCGTTCAGCGGCTGGCCGAGGAACGCGCGAAGGGATCGGCCGCGCCCCCGAAGCCCACAAGTGGGTCGCGCTTGACGGCCGCGGGGCCGGCGTTTGTCGCGGCCCGGTATGATCGAAACCACGTCGTCTTCATCGTGGCGGCGGACACGCAGAACAGATTTTCGGATTCTCCGCACAGGGTTTTCTCAGCAACGCCGACACGCATCGCCGCCCCAAGCCAGCCTTTAGCGCCCCTCGCCGGGCTGCAAGAGTTATACGAGCCGGATGCGCAGGCGTTGCATTTCCTTCCGAAAATTGTGCAGGAGACGCAAGCTGGAGACCAGTGGGCGCTGAATTTCTCTCCTGACTCGAATATCGCAGTAACGATCGACCGGCCGGTGATTGCGCCGATTGGATGCTCCCTTGGAGTTGGATTTTTGGCTTCGGTGCCCGCGGAGGATTTGGCTACGTTCGGTGCGTCGTCGCGGGAGTACTTTGCGATCCGGCGTAAAGCGGTTGAATCCGTCGAGTCGCCGGTTAATTCGCATATTGGAGAACTCGCGGAGTGGAAAGTGTCGCCGGCAACTGCGAAGCAGATTGAGCAGCAATTGAATAATCGTATGAAGCAGGAAGTGGCGAAGATCGATGCCCGGCTCGTGGCCAATGCTGGGACTCCTGGCGCCGCTGCGGGGGAGTTTCCCATGGGAGCGCGGGTGCATGCGAAGGAATGGATGCGAGCTGACCAAGGGCTTGCGCGCGGTGAAGGCAAGCTCGACTATGACGTGCGTGCGTTCCACCTTACTCCGGATGGGGCGCCGCGGCTGTTCGTTCGCGCGCGGTGGAAACTGGCGGACGCTCCAGCGTTCCTGATGAGCGCATGGTTTAAGGCGGATTCGGCGCAGGTGTTTCTTGTATCGTCCGATGTCAGTTGGTCAAGTGTGCTGCGCGAGGGCGGCGCGAGTGGATCGCTGGGCGAGAGTCTCGATTTTCAAACTGTGCTCAATGAATTCGACGCTGATCATGACGGATGGGCTGAGTTGCTGGTCCATTCAGATCAGAGCGATTCGAGTTCGATCACTCTCTATCTCTACACTGACCTGGGACTGGTTCCGCTGAAGACTCCTCTGCGGCGGGATGCGCGCCCTCCGGAATCTTGCCTGGATCCGTAGGGCTGGTTGAGAGTGAGAAGGCGATGCGGAAAGGCTTATCGCAAAGATCGCTAAGAACGGCCGCAAAGAACGCTAAGGACGGTTGGTAGGAATTTCAACGAGATTTGGAGAACAGGCGCATGAAACCCTTCGCCGGGAGGTCAGGGGAGAGGAAATGGAGATCTTTCGTGCCGGCTGCTTTCGCGAGGGCTTCGGCGGCTTGATATCCACTGCGGACTGCGCCTTCCATGGTGGCGGGCCAGCCGGTTGCGGTCCAATCGCCGGCGAGAAAGACGCGAGGCCACGCGGTAGTCGCGGCCGGACGGTGGGCGTCGATGCCGGGGCGCGGGGAGTAAGTGGCGTTCACTTCTTTGATCACCGTTGACTTCACGAGAGTGGCTTGGCGCGCGGCAGGGAAGAACTCGCGAACCTCGGCCAGCGCGAGGTCGACGATTTCGGAGCGGGATTTGTCGATCAGAGTTTTCGAGGAGCTGACGACGAGTTCGATGTAGCTTCCAACCTCAGGTGCTGAAGCCTCATTTCCAACAGCGGTTTCTTCGGTACGACTGAAGTCGTGCCCTTCCCGTTCGTTTTTCACCTGTGTGCGCATGGGTTGGAGGCGCGACTTGTGAAACATCCACTGAATGGTGCGGTCGAGCAGGACGGCGTGGTCGAGATCGGAAATCTGGCGATCGAACCAGAGGTGGATGCCGGTGATGGGCGAGTTCTCAAAGTGGGTGATCCTCTCGCGGATCGGCGCGCTCTCGGGGGACTGCGGGAGAACTTTGTCTAATGCATCGAAGGGAAGAGCGAGGATGAGGTAGTCGAATGGAAGTCCGTGGTTCCCACGTCTCGCAACGTCGGCGAGACGTGGGGCATCCCCAGCGTTACTCCTCAAGTCAAGGTCCCCAAAGGTCTCTTGTTTCTGCTCTTGATTTCGCAGATTTACTTGTATGCCCGAACTGATGGCGGTGAAGACTTCGATGGGCTCGCGGAAATGCAGCTCGCCGCCGCGGGCGCGGATGTAGTCTCCGGCTTTGTTGTAGAGGTCGGTTAGGGGAACGGTGGGGACGCCCATGTGGCGGGCGGCGGGAGACTTCATCGATTCGCGAACGACTTGCGCGGCCGCGGAAATGGAAATGAGATCGAGTTCCTCGCTGAGGGCGCTGATCAGGATGGGCTTCCACAAGCGCTCGACGGCGTGTTTGGTTTGTCCGTGGTCGTCCAACCACTGTTGAAAACTCTTGCCGGTATCGCGCTGAACGGTGAGCGTGAGCGGGACCAGGGCGCGCGCGACGGAGAGCTTGTCGGCGGCGCTGAGAAAGTGGAATCCGAAGAACGAGGGCGCGGTGTGGAGCGGCGCGGGTAGTGGCGAGGACTTCATGACCGAGATGCGGCCGCCGGGCTCGATGAAATTCATTTGATCGAACCAGCGGATTTGGCCGGCGACTCCAATGCGGTCGTAGAACTCCATTAGGTTGGTGCAGACCTTGAACAGAACGTGCTGGCAGTTGTCGACTACTTCGCCGGTACCGGGATGTTCGTAGGAGGAAGCGCGTCCGCCGAGGAAAGGACGCTTCTCGAAGAGGGTGACGCGGAATCCGGCGTCGGAGAGGGCACAGGCGGCAGCTAGTCCGGCGAGGCCGCCTCCGGCGATTGCTACGGTGGGTTGGGAGGAATGAGTCATTGAATCATTTGGTCATTGAATCATTTAGTCATTGGATCATTGAATCAGCCATTGTGGCATCACCTCACACCTGGGCTCGCCCCGGATGATTCAACGACGCAGTGATTCAATGATTCAATTCTAGGTGAGCCGCATCCAGAAGCCTTTCGCGAGGATGCGCAACTTTTCTGAGGTGCTGAGGGCTACTTTGGCGGTGAAGACGTCGTACTGTTTTTCGGCAATGCGTTCGAGCAGGCGGCGGTAGATCGTTACCAGCACCCAGAGCGCGGGCTGGCTGTCTTCGGCGACGTAGGGAATCAGAGCGTCACCGGAGGCGTAGAACTCGCGAGCACGATCGGCTTCGAGGGCCAGCAATGGGCGGAAGCGCGCGGGATCTGGTGTTGCGAGCAACTCCGATGAGGTGAGCCCGAACTTGGCGAGATCTTCATCGGGCAAGTAGACGCGTCCCATGGAAGCGTCTTCTTTGACGTCGCGAATGATGTTGGTGAGTTGGAAGGCCAGGCCGCAGCGCTCGGCCAAGGGCTCGGCTTGGGGATCGCGATATCCGAAGACGTGGATGCAGACCAGCCCCACGACCGATGCTACGCGATAGCAATAGAGGCGGAGATCTTCGAAGGTCTTGTATTGAACGCTGAGTCCGACCGTGCCGGGATTTTGCGCGGAGGCTTCGGTTTCCTCGACGTCCATTGCCGTACCGTGCGCGAGTTCGTCGAGCAGGCCGGCGGGAATCTGATGACGACGCTGGGCGTCGGTCAGCGCGAGCAGAATGGCGTCGTCGGTGGGCTGGCCTTGCTGTGCGCAATGAAGGGCGTCGAGCCAGACGTCGAGCTTTTGACGGCGCTCGGGAAAGCTGAGGGATGTGTCGTCGGTGATGTCATCGCACTTCCGCATGAAAGCGTAGACGGCGCATAGGGCTTCGCGCTTGCGGCGCGGCAGAACGAGGAAAGCGTAATAAAAATTCTTGGCGGACGTGCGCGTGATGCCACGGCAGACCGAGTACGCCATGACGAGCTGGCGAGGAGCGGGCGTCCACGGGACGGTCACTTGCTGAGTGCCGGCGCTCATGCTCGGTTGCCCCTTGTTGCGTCAGGCTTTGCTGCGGTTCCGACACCGAACAGCTTTCCAGCGGCTGCGCGCGCGACGAGTGCGAGTTTGCGCGGCTTCGAAATGGCAGGACGATTTCCGAGGACCGCGTAGCCTTGCTTTTCGATTGCGTTAAGAATTTCCAGGCCTCCGCGGCTGAAGAGGTCGAGGTCGATGGCGAGTTCATGATCGACCTTGCCGATCAGGGGAAGTCCCTGACGAAACCAGTCGCGGGCGCGCTCGACTTCAAACTTCATCATCGCGCAGAAGGCGGGCGTGTTCTGCTTGCGGGCGATATTGTCTTCGGTGACGTTGAAGCGGCGAAGATCTTCGACCGGGAGATAGATGCGGTCCTTCGCGTAGTCGACGGAAACGTCCTGCCAGAAGTTGGCGAGTTGCAGCGCGGTGCAGGTGAAGTCGGAAAGGCGCTGGCGCTCGGCGTCGCGATATCCGCAGAGGTGGAGGACGAGATGTCCGACGGGATTCGCCGAGTAACGGCAGTAGGCGAGGACGCCGTTGAAAGTCTCGAACCGCGTGACGATTTGATCTTGACGGAAGGCGATGAGCAGGTCGGAGAACTCGTGCTTCGGGATCTCGAACTGGCGCACGGTCTCGGCCAGGGCCACGAAGACTGGATGCTTTGGAGAGCCGTCGTAACAGGCGTCGAGTTCGCGCTGCCACTGATCGAGGAGTTCGAGGGAAGCAGTTGTGTCGCCGACTTCGTCACCAAGATCGTCGGAGATGCGGCAGTAGGCGTAGACGTTGAAGAAGTGCTGGCGCAGACGCTTGGGAAGAAACCAGCTTGCGACAGAGAAATTTTCGTAGTGCGTACGGGCCAGGCGGGCACAGTATTCGCGGGCTTCGGCGAGTGTTGGCGCCGAAGCGGGGATGGCGTAGGCGGCGGGCAGCCGGGACCAGCCGAGTTCGGCGGGGGACGTAATTTGGACGGCAGTTTGTGTCATTGCGGTACCGCGCATTTGTTCGCGCAACATTCAAAGAGCCAGAGCGCCGAGAGAATGCCTTTCTACACTATCGCAGCACGGGCATTGCAGGGATCCTTCGACTGCGTAAATGGTTCGCTATCGCGAACCATTTACTTCGCTCAGGGTGACAAGGAACCTGGATGGCACGACTGAAATCGCGCTCGCCAGCCCGCCGTCGAATCAGTGGCCGGGGATGATTGCGGTCTTGATGTCGCCGCCGCGGTTCAGCATGTGTCGCAGAACCTGCTGCAGGCGCGATAATGGCGCCTCCCCGGTGATGTAGTCGGTGGGACGAATCTTCTTGGCCGCGATCAGTCCGAAGGCTCGGCGAACGGTTTCGGGAGTGTGATGGAACGTGGCCTTGAGAGTCATCTCGGAATAGTGCAAGCGATTGGTGTCGAGTTGCACTTTGGTTCCGCTGGCGCAGCCGCCGAAGAAATTCACGGTGCCGCCCTTGCGGACCATTTCGACCGCCCACTCCCACGCGTCGGGCTTGCCCACGGCTTCGATGACCACGTCGCAGCCGCGCTTCTGCGGAGAGAGCGCACGAACGGCTTCGACCACATCCGTAACCTTTGTGATTTGTACGATCTCGTGCGCGCCCATGTGCTTGGCGGCTTCGACCTGGCCATCGCGCTTGACGACGGCGATCACGTTGCAGCCGATGGCGCGGGCGACCTGCACGAACATGAGTCCGATGGGCCCGCCGCCGAGGATGGCGACGGTGTCACCGATCTCGACGCCAGTTTCGTGGAGACCGCGAAGAACGCAGGCCAGAGGTTCGGTCATGGCGGCGTCTTCGAAGCTGACGTTGGGCGGAATGATCAGCATGTTGGCTTCAACAATGCGGCGAGGCACGCGAATGTATTCAGCGTAAGCGCCGTTGTTGAAGAGCAAGTCTTCGCAGAGATTTTCCTGGTGCTTGGAGCAGTAGAAGCACATCTGGCACGGGGCGGAGTTGAGCGCGACGACGCGCATGCCCTTCTTGAAGCCGTTAACTCCGGCTCCGACCTCTTCGATGACGCCGGCCAGTTCGTGGCCGAAGAGCGCGGGGGGAACGATCATGCGGGCATGGTAGCCGCGCTGGTAGACCTTCAGGTCTGTGCCACAGGTTAAGGCAACCTGCACCTTAACCAGAACCTCGCCGTCACCCACGCGAGGGATGGGAACCTTTTCAATTTTTAGATCTTCTTTGCCGTACAAGACGGCAGCGGTCATTTTTCCGTTCACTGCGAACTTCCTTCCCGTTCCTGCGGAGCCCAGCTACTGCCGGGCTGAATCAAAATCTTCATCGACGAAGGTTGCGGATGCGCCGCCAGTTCCAGGGCTTGCATGCTCTCAGTGAGCGGAAAGCGATGACTGACAAGGCGTTCCAGATCCATCTCGCGGTTCATGACAAAACGGACGGACTCCTCCTGCAAGTCGACCGACGCGCTGTACGACCCCACCAGACTTTTCTCATCGACACAGATCGCTGCAGGATCGATCACGGCCTCTCCATGCTGCGTTTGCGCAAAAAGCAATACCCGCCCCCCAGGACGGGCCGAATCCATCGCAATACGAATCAGGGAGTTGCCGCCGACCGCGAGAATTACCGCATCGGCGCCACGTCCCTCCGTCAATTCGCGGACGCGCTCGACTACGTTTGCCCGCGAAGCATCAATTGTGAGCTCTAACCCGAAATATGATCCTATTCTAAGCCTCTCGGGATACAAATCGGAAGTAATTAAGGTGGCCCCCTTCCGGCGGGCCAGGGTGCTGAGGATGAGGCCGATGGGGCCTTGGCCAATCACCAGAACTTTCTCGCCTCGGTGAAGGTGGAGGGCCTCGATGCCCTTCATACAGGTATTCACCGGCTCGACGAAACAGGCCTGTTCGAAGGAAACGTCGTCGGGTATGCGGACGGTGCCGTGCTTGACGATCCAATCCATGACGCGAACGTATTCGGCGAAACCCCCGCCAGCAGGCTCAAATCCAGCGGTGCAGCCGACCTTCTTGTAGGTGGAGCACTGGGCGAATGTCTTGTTCTGGCAGTAAAAGCACTGGCGGCACGGGATGTGATGGAAGACCATGACGCGGTCGCCGAGGTGGTAGTCATGGACTTTCTCACCGACAGCGGCGACGACCCCGGAGGTCTCGTGTCCAAAGATGCGCGGGGCGGAGTGAGAGCCTGTGGAAATCTTCTTGAGGTCCGTCCCGCAGACGCCGCAGGAGTGCACGCGGATGAGCATCTCGCCGGGACCGATGGCGGGGACGGGCACGGTTTCGAGGCGGACGTCATTCACGCCGCGGTAGACGGCGGCCTGCATGTTTGCTGGGATGGTTCGGGGGAGGCTCTCGACCGCGGACGGTCCGGCAATGGCCATGGGAGCATTTTAGATGATCTTGGGGAAGAAATGGCTTCAGGGAGTAGTGCAGCGTTTGGCACTGAAGCACCTGCCTGGTCTTCGGCGATTCCTGCTCCGAAGATTTATGGGCAGGTCAGTTGCGCCGTACCTGTAGGTTGGCATGAGCCGGCTCCGCCACAAGGGTTCACAGGGACCTCACCGTTGTTGCCGCCGCAGGAGTCGGCAGCGCTCTGAGCCCAGGCCCAGACTGTGTAAGTGCCAGCCGCGCCGGATGCGCATTGGGCCAGGCCGCCGGCGCTAACTGAAACCGCGGTAGTTTGTTGATTCTGATAGCATGCGCCCCAATTGACCACAACCAGTTTTTCCGACAAAGGTTGGTCGTTGAAGTAACCCGTCGCCGTGAACTGGACGGGGCCACCCTGGGCATCTGCGGTCGGCGGGCTGAGGCTTACCGACTCTAGGGTGCGCGGACGCGGAGACGAGCCGCACGCCAAGGTGATCGCGATAGCGAGAACAGCAAGGAATAAAACGGAAGGGCCGTACTTTCTCATTGCAGACCTCCTGCGGCTTAGAAGTCCGGACAAGAACTCGGGGATGCCTGCCGGATATTATCTCAAATACTGTTTGCTAGCTGCCTTTTCATCCGGAGTTCGACTCGACTACCGGGACCACGGCGCACCCTAAAGCGTAAGGCATCAACCACGAGGGACGCGAAGGGGCACGAGGTCAGGAGGGCTCGTCGGATTCGCATGAAAAGCGGCACGGGTCGTGATGACGCCGGGGTTTTTCGTGCTATGCTGCGGCCAAGTTTCGCAAATCGCTTCTCGTACAGGATGACTTGTGCTGACTGAAGTGCGGCTCGAGAACTACGCGGTGATCGACAACCTGGTCGTGGAGTTTGGCCATGGGCTGAACCTGCTGACGGGCGAGACCGGAGCGGGGAAGTCGATTCTGGTCGACGCGCTGGCGCTGTTGTTGGGGGATAAGGCTTCGAGTGATGTGATCCGCGCGGGGGCGGAGCGCGCCGTCGTGTCCGCTGTTTTCGAGGCGGAAGGCGCTGCGGAAAAGGCGCTCGGTAAGGTTCTGGAGACGAACGGGCTGGATGAGTCCGACGACGGGTCTTTGATTCTGCGACGGGAAATTGCGGCCGGCGGCAAGGGCCGCGTCTTTGTCAACAACCAACCGGCTACGGTGGCGGTCTTGCGGCAACTCGCGCCGCACCTGGCCACCATTCATGCCCAGAACGAGTCGATTCTTCTCTTTGATGGTCCGGCGCGGTTGGAACTTTTGGACACCTTTGCGGGCAGCGCGCTCGATCCGGTGGAAACGGCATTTGCGGCGTGGAAAGAGATTCGCGCGCGCATTGAAGAATTGGAACATGGAGAGCAGGACCGGTTGCGGCTGGTGGATCTTTGGATCTTTCAGAAGCGGGAGATTGAGGAAGGACGGCTGCAAAGCGGCGAAGATGAACGGCTTGAAGGCGAGAAGCGCGTCCTCGCCAACGCCGAGAGAATCTACAACGCGGCGATGAATGCGTTTGATTTGCTTTACGAAGGCAATGGATCGACGGCGTCGTCGCTGCGGGCGGCGCAGAAGCAGGTCGAAGAGCTGACTCGGTACGAGCCGAAATTTCAGGAGGCGCTGGCGGCGCTGGAGACGGCGCGCATCAGCGTCGAAGACGTTGGCGCGACCGTGCGCGATTATGCAGGAGGGATTCACGCGTCGCCGGAGCATCTGGCACAGGTGGAGGATCGGCTGGCGCTACTGGACCGGCTGAAGCGCAAGTATGGTCCGACGCTGGATGAGGTGATCGCTTTCGGGGCGGATGTCACGCGCAAGCTTTCGGAGGTTGAGAACAAGGACGAAATTCTGCGAAAGCTGCGCAGCGAGTTGGCGGCGGCGGCGAATGAATATCTGCGGGCGGCGCGGGTGCTCGCGAAGAAACGGGCGGAGGCTGCTCGACGGTTGGAGAAACTGGTCGAGGCCGAAATCAATGATCTGGCGATGAAGTCGGTGTTCCGGATCGAAATCACGATGTCGGAGGAAGAAGGGAATTGGACGGCGTCGGGGATTGATCAGGTCGTGTACATGATCTCGACGAACCCAGGGGAGCCGTTGCGACAGTTGGAGCACATCGCGTCCGGCGGAGAGTTATCTCGCGTCATGCTGGCGCTGAAGGTGAGCGTCGAGGCGGGAAAGTCCCCACTGCTCGCGCAAAAGGCGCGTGAGAGGTCGGGCAATCAGGCAGGTGACAAAATCCCCACTTCTCGGAAGGAACGCGAGAAATGGGGCACCCAGCGGACTTTGGTGTTTGATGAGATCGATACCGGCATTGGGGGACGGGCGGCGGAGAGCGTGGGGAAAAAGCTGAAGTCGCTGGCCAGATCAAATCAGGTTTTATGCGTGACGCATCTGCCGCAGATTGCGACATTTGGCGATCATCATTACGTCATTGAAAAGAAGGAATCGGGCGGGCGCACGCGCACCGCGATCCGCAAAGTCACGGGCGAGGAACGCACTGAAGAAGTGGCGCGCATGCTAAGCGGAGCGAAGTTGACGGAGACGTCGCGGAAGCACGCGGAGCAGATGATTAAGGCTAACGGCTGATGATCTGGCTAACGATCTAGCGGCTGATGATGCGGATGTCTTCGGCGCGGCTCTCGGCCAGGGTGGTCTTGGTGGAACCGTCGGCGATCTTGATGGAGAAGTTGACGGTGATCTTGGCTTTCGATTCGGCCGGTTGACCGTTCTGCAGAATCGGCTTGAAGCGCCACTCGCGCACAGCCTGCCGGGCCGCCGTGGTCAGAATGGCCGGGCCGCTGACTACGCGAAGATCCTGAATGAAGCCGTCCGTTCCGATCACAGCCTGCAACACAACTGATCCCTGGACATTCATGTGCTGCGCCAGCAGCGGATAGGCTGGCTGGGCGGCAACTGCGTCGGCGGCCATGCGTTCGCGCTCTGCGGCGCTGGTGACGACTTCGACGCCGGGTGTGGCTGGCGCGCTCGAAGCCGTTGCCGTGTTTGGAATCTCCACTTTGGTTGCATTGCTGCCGGGATGAAGTGTGCGGTGGCTGTCACCGGCGACGACTTCAACGTCCAGCGGCGGCAGCGCGGTCCGGGTAGTTGTGACAGCGGGCGCGTCCTCAGGTTTCGGTTCAACGGAATTCTTTGCGGACGCGACCTGCTTTTTCGCCGGAGCCGGGGTTGCCGAGGTGGTTTTGGTTGTTGACTTCGATTTTGCGGCGGCCTGGCGAGCGACCTCGGGGCCTACGAGATCAGAATCCTGCGACTCGGTTGTTCCGAACCAGAACTGGCGGTCTTTCACGATGACGCCGGCAAGCGCGACCAGCAGAAGAACCAGCGCCAGCCGCAGGCGACGAGGCTGCTTGTTCTCGAATGCTTCCCGAGAGGTTCCGGCTACCGGTTGTTGTTTCAGTTCTAGCATTGTCGGAGTTCGCGTTTCTGGGTCGCGCGATTGACGCTGATAGCTTGCGTCACGTCATTGTTATTAGCAATGGCACGGCGAGGGGGGAGGGGGGCACGAGAGGGCCATATCTGAGAAAAGGCTGGTGATCTGGCGCGGTTTGGTGATCCGGGCATGCTGCGCGTGTGATTTCTGTCACTGCCCGGGCGACGCGGATGTCATATATCCAGAAGGATGAGCAAACAGAACTCGCAGAACCGCGCAGCATGGCTGCAAGGGCCTTCCTTTCAATGCGATGTCGAACCGGCAAAGGGTCAGAACGCATGGCGGCTCGTACTGCTGGGAGCGCCAGGGGTCGGGAAAGGCACCCAAGCTGAGTTGCTGAACCGGCGAACTCACGCCTGCCACCTTTCGACGGGTGACGTTTTCCGGGCGGCGGGCAGCCGGCCTGACTGCGAGCAGAGTCCAGCTATGAAGGATGCTTTGGGATATATGCGGCGCGGGGCTCTGGTGCCGGATTTCACCGTTTGGGAGATGGTGCGCGAGCGCAGAGAGTGTCTTCACTGCGGGGGAGGGTTCATCCTCGACGGGTTTCCACGCACGCTGGGCCAAGCTCAATCGCTGAAGGAGTTGATGGACCGCGAGGGACTCGCCCTGACCGCGGTGGTGGACTACGAACTGCCCGTGAGTGCGATCGTGGCGCGACTCGGTGGACGTCGGACTTGCGAGAAGTGCAAGGCGGTATATCACGTGACGGAGCGGCCTTCCAAGGTCGAGGGGCGCTGCGATCGGTGTGACGGGAGTCTGTTTCAGCGCGAGGATGACCGGCCCGAATCGATCAAGGTGCGGCTGGAGGCCTATGTTCGGAGCACTGCGCCGTTGATTGATTTCTACAGCGGGCTTGGGCTGCTCGTACAAGTGGAGGCCATCGGGTCCCCCGAAGAAATTTGTGACCGGTCCATGGCTGCTCTCCAGTCGCGGCACGCTGAGGCCACCTCGTAGGACTTGCCGTTCGGAGGCCGGATTTCCCCTCTCACTGCTAATCCCCGCGCTTTCTGTGAGTTGCGTTGACCATCCCGGTACTTTCCGGTAGTTTATCAGTATCGCCACAATGGGGATCGTGTACCCTAAAGGTACGGATTTTGTGGGCGATATTGCATCTAAACAAATTGAGCAGATTCCTCGCTTCGGTCGTGATGACGCTTCGGTCGTGATGACAAGAGAAGCAGGTTCCTCACCGGGCGTTCCGCCCGGTTCGGAATGACAAGAATAATTTGCGGAATGACAAGTGAGTTTTCCGGGATGACAAGAAGCCTTAATGACAAGAAGGCCTAAGGAGCGGCATACATCGTGGCTGGCACTCTAGCGAAGACTGACGGAAAGACCTTACTGTTGCTCAAGCCGCGGGGGTTCTGCGCGGGCGTGGTGCGGGCGATTGATGTGGTCCGCATTGCCCTCGAGGCCTTTGGGCCGCCGATTTATGTGCGCAAGGAAATCGTGCACAACAGCTTTGTAGTCGAGGAGCTTCGCGGAAAGGGCGCAATCTTCGTTGACAGCGAGGATGAAGTTCCGAACGGCGAGCGCGTGATTTATAGCGCGCACGGAGTTTCGCCGGAGGTGCGTGAACACAGCGCCCGGCGCGGATTGCGCGTGATCGATGCAACTTGTCCACTGGTGACCAAAGTCCACGTGGAAGCAGTGAAGTTCGCCAAGGAAGGGTATTCGCTCATCCTGATCGGGCATAAGGATCACGACGAGGTCATTGGAACGCTCGGCGAAGCGCCGCTGGTGACGCAGGTAGTGGGATCGCCGGAGCAAGTCGCGACCCTGGCCGTGCCGGACCCGGACCGCGTCGCATATCTGACGCAGACGACGCTGAGTCTGGATGAGACCAAGGACATCATTGCCGCGCTGAAGGAGAAGTTTCCGAATATTAAGGGACCGGCGGCGCAAGACATCTGCTACGCAACGGAGAACCGCCAAGTTGCGGTGAAACAGGTTGCGTCCGAGGCGGACCTGCTGCTGGTGGTGGGGTCGGAAAATAGTTCGAACTCGAATCGGTTGGTGGAAGTCGCGCGCAACCTGGGCACGAACGCGCACCTTATCGATAGCTGTAACGACATCGAGCCGGAGTGGCTGAAGGGCGCGAAGACGATCGCGCTGACCGCGGGCGCGTCGGCGCCAGAACATCTTGTGGAAGAAACGGTGACGTTCCTGCGGAACAAGGGATTCAGCAATATGCAGGAACTGGAAGTGATGCCGGAAAACGTGCGCTTCGGGCTGCCACCGGAGATTGTTGAGGCAATTGCAGCGGCTCCGGCCAGCGCGAGTTAAGACGGCATGGACTACCACGGAGTCACAGAGACACGGAGCAAGCTACTTCATGAAGAACTTACCGAGGATGTCATTGGAGCAGCGATTGCATCGTGCTCTTGGTCCTAGGTTGTTAGAGTCTATCTGAACATGGCTGACACGAGGCGGAATTATTAGAAAAGTTCTTTAACTCCGTGTCTCTGTGCCTCCGTGGTGAAAACAATTCTGGATGTTACGGAGCTGTGAACTGATGGATAACGACTCCCCCAATTCTCACATAGATTCGCCATCGCTCGGTTCGAACCCACTACTCCGTTTCGGCAAAATTGAGGAACTCGCCACCCGCGTTGGGACGGCGGTCGCAGCTGCGCGGAAGTTTCTCTTCTCACAGCAACACGAAGAAGGATATTGGTGCGGCGAACTCGAAGCCGATACGACGCTCGAGTCGGATTACATCCTGTTGCACACGCTGCTCGGCACCGGAAATCAGGAACGTTTTCAAAAGGCAGCGAACTGGATTCTCCGTCATCAGAATGAAGACGGCGGGTGGGGCATCTATGCGGCCGGGCCTTCGAACATCAGTGCCTCGGTGAAGGCGTACTTCGGTCTGAAGCTTGCCGGATATACCGCCGATCATCCTGCACTGCAAAGCGCGCGGAAGAAAATCCTCGAGATGGGCGGCGTCACCGAAGTCAACACATTCACCAAGATATATCTCTGTTTCTTTGGCCAGTATGACTACGACGCCGTGCCGGCCATTCCGCCAGAGATTGTGCTGTTTCCCAACTGGTTCTGGTTCAATATTTACGAAATTTCTTCGTGGTCGCGGGCCATCCTGGTGCCGCTGTCGATCTGCTACGCGAAGAAGCCGTTCAAAAAAATTCCGCGCGAAATGGGCGTGGAGGAGTTGTTTGTCGGCGGCATGCAGAAGTCGCGGATGCACCTGCACTGGGCGAAGAAACTGATCTCGTGGCGGAACTTCTTCCTGGTGTTTGATCGCATGACGCACTGGTTTGAACGTGTGCACGTTCGTCCATTGCGGTCGATCGCGCTGAAGAGCGCGGAGAAGTGGATGCTGGAGCGCTTCGAGATGAGCGATGGGCTGGGCGCGATTTATCCGTCGATGATGAACGCGATCATTGCGCTGCGGTGCCTGGGATATTCGCTGGATGATCCGCAGGTCATTCGCGCGATGGATGAATTCGAGAAGCTAGGGATTGAAGAGGACGATACGTTCCGCATGCAGCCCTGCATGTCTCCGGTGTGGGACACGGCGTACGCGCTGTTTGCGCTGGGCGAAGCAGGAGTGCCGGCGAACGATCCGCGGATGGTGAAGAGCGCGGACTGGATTCTGCAGAAGCAAGTGCGGACCGTGGGCGATTGGAAGGTGAAAAATCCGAAGGGGCAGCCGGGGGGATGGTACTTCGAGTTCAACAATGAGTTTTATCCGGATGTCGATGATAGCGCGATGGTTTGCCTTGGGCTGAGCCGGGTGGAACATCCCAACGGGCGTTACCAGCGAGAGTCCGTACAACGGGCGATCGACTGGATCTTCTCAATGCAGTGCAAAAACGGCGGCTGGGCGTCGTTCGACAAAGATAACGACAAGATGGTGTTCGAGCACATCCCGTTTGCCGATCACAACGCGATGCTCGATCCGCCGACCGTCGACATTACGGGGCGCATTCTGGAGATGCTCGCGACGTATGGATACGACAAGAATCATCCAGCGGTGAAGCGGGCGATCACCTTCATTAGAAACGAACAGGAACCGGATGGCAGTTGGTTCGGACGCTGGGGCGTGAATTACATATACGGCACCGCGCTGGTGCTGCGCGGGCTCGAAGCCATTGGAATGGATCTTCACGAACCCTGCGTGCAGCAGGGCGCGGAGTGGCTGCGGATGGTGCAGAATTCCGATGGCGGTTGGGGCGAAACGGTGGGATCGTATGACGACCCGAGCTTGCGCGGGCAGGGCGAAAGCACTCCTTCGCAGACTGCGTGGGCGATTTTGGGATTGCTGGCGGCCAATGACATTCGCAGTGACTCAGTGGCGCGGGGGATCGCTTACCTGCTGCGCACGCAGAGAACCGACGGATCGTGGGATGAGCCGTTCTTTACGGGCACTGGATTCCCGCGTGTGTTTTATCTGATGTATCACCTCTATCGCGATTACTTCCCGCTGCTCGCGCTGACCACATACGCGAAGATCATGGAGAAGCAGGGATAGTTGTGCAGTACCCAGTACGCAGTTCTCAGTTCTCAGTTCTTGATGCACGGTTCTCGTGACGATGGTATTAAAGGATTATGCCCCCGCTTGAGACAATTCTGAGGCGATTTGAAGAACCTGACGAAGTGCGAACGTTCGAGAAGGGAAAGTTCGAAGTCGTTCGCATCGGGGGCATGACGATCGGCCGCGCCACGTACGAGCCGGGATGGAAGTGGTCGGTTCATGTCGGCCCCACGGTGGGGGCGTTGCGCTGCAATGTGGAGCACGTGGGTCTGGTGGTCTCGGGCTGCGCGACGGCTGCGATGGAGGATGGCACGATCCATGAACTTCGCGCGGGCATGCTTTTCTTCATTCCACCCGGCCCGCCGGGTCACGATAGTTGGGTGGTGGGCGATACGCCGTACGTGTCGCTGCATTTTCTCGGGGCAGAGCACTACGCGAACAAGTAGCCCGTTCGTCTGACTGGGAATTCCTTGAAAGCTTTCGTCACAGGCGCAACTGGATTTCTGGGCTCGCATGTCGCGCGCGTTCTCGCCGACCAGGGCGCGGAACTGCGGCTTTTGGTCCGACCTACGAGCAATCTCAAAAATCTTCAGGGACTGAAGGCGGAGACCGCTACGGGCGATCTGCGCGACGCTGCCTCGCTCGAAAAGGCGATGGCCGGCTGCGACACGGTGTTTCACGTAGCGGCTGACTACCGGCTCTGGGTGCGGGATCCGGAGGAGATGTACAGATCTAACGTCGGCGGCACACGCGCGATTTTGGACGCCGCTCGCAAGATCGGCATCCAGCGCGTTGTTTACACCTCGAGCGTGGCGACGATGGGATTCACCAATAATGGACATCCCGCGGACGAAGACTCCCCGGTCGCGCTCGCGAATATGATTGGCCACTACAAGCGATCGAAATTCATGGCAGAACAAATTGCGTTGGAGGCTGGGCGCAGCGGGATGCATGTTGTCACGGTAAATCCGACGACGCCGGTTGGCGACCAGGATGTGAAGCCAACGCCGACTGGACGGATCGTCCTCGACTTTCTGAAGCGCAAGTTTCCCGCTTACGTGGAGACTGGATTGAACCTGGTGGACGTACGCGAGTGCGCGCGCGGGCACGTCGCGGCTTTAGAAAAGGGGCGGCCGGGACAGCGTTATATTCTGGGCGGAGAAAACCTGACCCTAAAGCAGATTCTCGACAAACTCGGCAAAATTACAGGGCTGCCTTCGCCAAAAATAAAGTTGCCGTACATATTTGCATTTGCGACGGGCGTGGTCGATGAAATGATCACGGGACGGTTGCTGAAGGGCGAACCACGCGCGACCATTGATACGGTGCGCATGGGCAGCAAGAAAATGTTTGCCAGCTCGGATAAAGCTGAGCGCGAATTGGGATGGAAAATTGTTCCCGTCGAGGGCGCATTGCGACGGGCGGTCGAGTGGTTTCAAGGCAACGGATATGTCTAAGATCGCCATCGTTGCGGCTCTGGAGCGCGAGGTCCGGCCGCTGGTGAGGGGATGGAGCGTCCGTGAACAGGAACATGGTGGACGGCGATTTCGTTTTTTCGAGAACGAAGATGTCGTGCTTGTTTGTGGCGGAATCGGAGCCGAGGCGGCGCGGCGTGCGGCAGAGGCGACGATTGAGTTGTACTCGCCTCCTGTTATCTATTCCACGGGCTTTGCCGGTGCGCTCGACTCGAAGCTGAAAGTCGGCGACATCCTGTTGCCTCGGCGGCTGGTGAATGCGGGCGATGGCAGCAGCTTCGAAATGGAAATCGGCGGCGGAGTGCTGGTGAGCTTCGGGGCGGTTGCCGGAAAGGCGCAAAAGGAGAAGCTGCGGGAATCATTCTCGGCCCAGGCCGTCGACATGGAAGCGGCGGCGGTGGCGCGCGCGGCGCAGTCGAGGGGCTTACGGTTTGGCATGGTGAAGGTCATCTCCGACGAATTCGATTTCGAGTTTCCGGAGACGGAACGGTTCGTCGACGCGAGTGGAAGATTCTCCGAGGCCCGGTTTGCGTTGTTTGCCGCCGTGCGTCCATGGTTGTGGGCGCGCGTGGCGCGGCTGGCTCTGAACAGCGGGCGGGCATCGCGAGCGCTGAGTGAATGGCTGGAAAAGAATAGGGACCGGATGGCGGGTGCGGTAGACGTGTCGACGACCCCTCCCTTGGAAGCGGTGAATCGTCCATGAGGACTTCTGCAGGGTGCCGGGAGCAGGCGAGCTTCGCTCGATCGGGGGGACGATCGTCCCTTCAGCACTTTCTTTCCGCTTTGATGATTCTCTCGTGCATCGGGATCGCCATCCCGGTCGTGGCGCAGACGCCAACGATTTATGCGGAGAGTTTTCGCAAGGGAGCGACGAAGATTGCTGAGGATAGTTTTGAAGCGAAACTCACTCCCAGCGACGCGACCTACCGGGAGCGGATCAAGGATACTGCGGGAAACGATCGCTACGAGCTGACGATTACGCCACAGGGGCCTGAAGGCGACAACAAGATTACCTCCTGGAAGGTGATCCTCAAAGATCTGCGTCACAGCATTTACAACAACATTCTGCTGGCGGCGCAGGAGCCTTCAGCCGATGCAAAGAATAACTTGTGGTGGCTGGACCCAAACCGCTTCGGCCCAGTGCCCATTCGCGCCAGAAGGATCATGAAGGTCGACGGATTCTATGTGGCGTTTGAGGTGAAGGACCTTCACTTTACGCCACTGGATTCACCCTATCTTGATTCTATGGAAGTGAAATTCGCGTTCACAAACAGCGATCCGAGGACGGCCCCGTAAGAATTTCCGCTTATTCGCCCGGTCAAAACAGAACCAGTTCATGAATCGAAAAAGAAGCGCCAGTTCCCCAAACAGGAACGGGCGCCAGGACAGAAGACAGAAATTGGAGTGGAGCACCCCCCTTAGGCGGGGGTGGATTTGCGGAACCGTTCCCACCAGACCTTGGGGTCGTCGGGGTGGTTGAGCATCCGCGACAATTCCTGTTTGATCTCGCGCAGTCGGTTAGTCCGCAGTTCGAACGCCGTCTGATCGACCTCGGAGGTGTGGCCGTTCTTGCTGACGTTGGCGTTTAGATTGCGCAAGTCGGTGATTTCCTGGCGAAGGCTGGAGAGATGTTCCGAGATGTAAGGCATCCCCTCCATCATACCCTGTATTTGGCGATTTCCCCGCTTATTCTTTGGTGGTCCTGGGCCAAACTTTAGGCCGATGGCGGGTCCGTGAGCTGTTGAAAATCCACACTTTTCGCACCGAAAACGCGCGAATCGGGTGGACTCGTCACTGCCTGAAATGCACACTAGCGATCAGGCAGACAATCAGCACGGCAATTGTTGCGCTCAATCCAGTCACTGTGAGCGTTGGCACCCAGAAGAGCACCACTCGCAGAACCTTGTTTCCGAGGCGACTGGCGAAGAAGAAAAGTGCGAAGGCCACGATCGCGACAAGCCAAAATACAGGCGAAAAGAGACTTTCGATAAAACTGCCGACGACCGCGGCCAAACCGGTTGCTCTAGTACCACGGAACATTGGCCAAGCGTTGACGCACCAGGCGATGATGATCGCCGCTACAGCGCTGATAACAGCTTTGACGCCGTTCATGGCAGGCTGCCTCGCGGCACATTGTAGCGCAACGCGAGCTCTTCAGGTCACGCAACCGCAGGTCACGCAACCGCAGACTTAGAGTGCCGCTTGCGAAGTTCGGGAGCGGGCAGAATGTTCCCCAGCTTGCGCTCTTACTTTGCCGCCGTGTGATGGTCGTAGCTGATGACGCGAGTGACCTTCCACGCGCCGTCTTTGTATTGCCACAGATGAACGAACTCTGCTTCGCCGACTCCTTCGGTGTCGTCGTGGCCGGGATGGTGAAAGCGGTGCATGCCCATCTCGACGAAACCATAGTCTTTCATGTGGTAGACCTTCAGCGTTCCCGGGACGAGTTCGCGGGTGACCTTGCCGCAGATGTTTTTCTTGACGCTGTCGGTCAAGGCCGCCCTGCCCAACGTGAGGCCGCCCTGGTCGTGATAGAACTCCACGTTCTCGTCGAAGAATGACGCGAATTTCTCGAGATCGCAGCGGTTGTAGCTATCGAATAATGCAGCATCCAAAGCAGCGCCAACGCGGTCCAGTTCTTCCTGGTTCTGAATCTTGTCGAGCGGCAGGATGCTTTGCGCGGGGGCATTTTGTGCAGCGGCGTTGCAGAGCAAGCCAAGTGGAATTGCCACGAACAACAGAATCGTAGAGAGAGACAGGCGACGTTTCATGCAGGGATCTCGCTTTCGGAGGAATAGTTCTAGCTGGGAGTACGGAAGGGAACAGAGGAATGTTCCGTGTACCTGGTAGCCCCGTGTAACGCCTCACGGCCAGATGCTCGCGGGCACTCCATTACGAAAGTAAATTGATGATGCGGAGCCCCATACCTAACATCACAATAGGTCGTGCTGCGGCCCTGGTGTCGATTGTCGACAAGGGCCTGGCCGGGAGATGGTCATGCAAGTTCGGCGGTCGCAGGTCTGTGTTGTCCTCGTCGTTATTTTGGCAGCTTCGTGCTGGGCGCAGACGCAGCAGAAATCTACCATCAAGATTGGATTATCCCTCGAGAACACCAAGGGTGAGCGTTGGCAGACGGACATCGATGAATTTCAACTGCGCGCTCAGCAGCTTGGCGCACAAACCATCACGAGATCGGCCGATGGCGACGACGATCTGCAGCTCAAGCAGGTCGAAGATCTCCTGGCCACGGGCATCAATGTGCTGGTGCTCTTGCCACACGACTTCGAGAAGGCACGTCGCATCGTTGAAGCGGCCCACGCCAAACATGTTCCAGTCATCAGCTACGATCGCCTCATAGACGATCCGCATGTGGATCTCTACATAGGATTCGACCTGTTTTCCGTGGGCGTACTTCAGGCGCAGTGTTTGACGGAGCACGCGCCGAAAGGGAATTACATTCTGATGGGTGGTTCGCCACTCGATCCGAATTCCAAAGTTGTTCGTGCGGGACAGATGAAAGTGTTGCAGCCGTTGATCGACCGCGGCGATGTCAAGATTCTTACCGACATCTGGATTCCCGAGTGGAGCCCCACGCAGGCTTACATTCTGGTGACACAGGCGCTGCACGATCTCAAGTCTCCACTGACGGCAATCCTGGCGTCGAACGATGGGACTGCGGGCGGGGCCATTCAGGCGCTCGAAGACAACCATCTCTCTGGGCAAGTGTTGGTGACCGGACAGGACGCTGATCTTGCAGCCGTGGCGCGGCTCTATGAGGGCACGCAGCTGATGACCGTTTATAAGCCCATCGTCGGTGAGGCGCGCGCAGCGGCGGAGGCCGCGGTTCAGCTGGCGACCGTCGGCAAAGTAGAGACTGAAATGACCGTCCCGAACGGCGCGCATACCACCAAGGCCATCTTACTCGCGCCGATCTCAGTCACGCGGCTCAACGCCCGCGACAACGTGTTCAAGGATGGCTTCCAGAGGATCGAAAGCGTAAAGCAGGCCTTGCCAAAGGAAAAGTGGGCGGAGCTGGATCGGTAGCTCTGTTGGACAAGGAAGGACGTCGGTCGAGCCTGACAGCCCGAGGCTCGTCTCGAAGGTGCATGGAGAGGACCGTATGAAGCTTTTCTGGATTGTCGCGCTGCTGCTGATCGCCGGGTTCTCTTTTTGGGGCATTTCCTACGTGGTCAGCCCGAACGGCGGCGACGCTGAGTTTCAGAAAATGCTGGAAGCAACCGAACACGTCAAAAGCTTTCGCGGCGTGTACGTCGACAGCGCGGCGAGCGCCCAGCATTCAGAAAAGCTCTGGGAGGTGGACTGCAACCGGGGTATCGTCCACAAGCGATCACAAACCTCAGAAACCAGCACGACTCCTGCGGAGGTCAAAGAGGACATGTTGCTGGTGGGTATCGATCGGTACGCTCACCAGAGCGACGGGTCCTGGGAAGAAACCAAGGACAAGCACGTGATGTATTCAGGGCAATGGTATTGCGAGAACCTTGCGCAAGGCACGCTGCGCGATCTGCTGCCAGACATTCGGAGCATGCTCAGGCATGCCATGATTGGAAAGGCCGACAAGAAGACAGTCAACGGCGTCCGCTGCCAGGAATGGCAGTTCGTCATGAAGTCGTCCACTTCTGGCGTGCACGGTACGGTGTGCATCGGGCTGGAAGATCATCTACCCTACGAGATGACCACGGACAGCGGCGCCCACTATTCCTACTCCGATTACAACCAACCCATCCAATTCGAAGCGCCCGAATCAATTCTGCAGCAGGCCAGTTCGAGCGGGCCGAATTAAGTTAACCGCAGGAGATCCGTCGAGAACCCCCCAAAAGGTGGCCAGCCCGTTGCGCTTGCGCGGATATTTCCCACTTCGCCAGAGCGTCTAAGTAATTGAAAGCAGAGCTAGGTAAATTCTATATATGTTCCTGAAGGAACATTATGATGTACGTTGATGTACATACAAAAGGATATTACGTCGTTGACTGACCAGGGGATAGCGGTTTTGGGATGGGCTAACCCTTAAGTTAATAGGGCGAGATCAGGGTGGAACAAGAGCCCCGGGCGGGCGATTTGAATACAGACGGGTGCTCTCCGCTCCCGTTTATCGATTGGATGTAGTTGGAGAACATTCCGTCTCCGCCGATCCCGCGACAGCCGAAGCAGATTCCTCCCGTCTCGCTTCGCTCGCGCGTCGGAATGACAAATGAATTAGGACCGGTGGAGCGCTGCGTCTTCCGGATCCGGGTCGTGTAGAGGAGTTCTGACGTTGCAGGCTTGATCCAACCTGCCCGACAATTTACGTTCGCCTTTGATACGGTCGCGCCCTTGGGGACGCTATCAAGTATGGTCGGGGGCGATCGTACCTTGCGACCTGGCTTGTCCATGCTCCGCAAAATCTCTCGGGAGGAGATCTCATGTCCAACTCTGATCAGCTTTTGTCATTTGGGCCCCCACCTCTCACGCAATACGCTGCGGATTGCGCTCTCGGTGTGATCGACTTCATGGCCGCGGTAGTGCGGGGCGTCGACCTCATCGACGTTACCGAGGAGATGCGCCAGATCTGGCGCAATTACCTGGCGCAATACTATCCAATGCTGACGCCCGATGACCGGGTATGGTTTGCGAACGCGGCCGCAACGCTGGCGCAGATCAACGCGAACTGGCCGCAAATGCCCGCGTACACGCGGGAAATGTGGCGGCAAACGTGGGCGGCCACGCTGCCGGGAATTCTGCAATTCATCGAGCCGGTGCTGCAGGCTGCTCGTCAGCAACAGGTGTGGCACTTGTCCCATCTCGACAACGTGCCGTCGCAGAGTGCGCCCGCGAGCTACTCGGCACCTGCGCAGCCGGCGAATCCCGCGGCCGCCGTGCACCGGCAACAACAGGTTGCCGATAACCTCGCCGCCTTCAATAACCGGATGACGTTTATGACCACAAACCTGATGCGGGCGATGAGCGGGCGCTAGGCGCTGTGATCGCATAGAAAAGCGCCGCCAGTGGGTGGCCCTTTCAGGCCCGGTGAGCGAGGCACACATCTGACCTGAAGATTGGACAGCAACGCGCTGAGGACCGTTCCACTGAATGCATCCCGGTCTATTTGACCGTTACCGTGGCGGCGGTCGTAAACGCATCGCCGTTGTTCTCGTAGCCTACGACGACGAGATGGTGCTCTCTCGCGGGTAATGTAACGGACGTGTAGAGCGTCGCAGAGTTGGAGGTGTACTTGTCAGCGCCATCGACGTATACGCGCGCCCGATTGCTCGAAAATCCTATATTGACATCCATCGATTCACGCGCTATTCGTAATCATTCATGACATCACCAACGCAGACTCTGGATGCTTCACTCGATCTCGCCCTTCACGCCATTGCGGACCCAACCCGGCGGCGTATTCTTCAGGCGCTACGAGAGGGCGCGGCCGCGGCAAAGGCGGCTGGGCAGGCCTCGGGTACACACGGTCCGTGCCTGTGCGCGGGAGACATTGAGGAACGTATCCATCTCACGCAGCCAACGATTTCGCACCACATGGCGATCCTCACAAAGGCCGGACTGGTGGAGGCGACCAAAGAAGGGCAGTGGCGCTGGTACCGGCGCAATGAGAAGGCGATTCGTCGGATGGTGAAGACATTGCGGGGTAAGTTGTAGAGCGGCCGAAATGCTGAAAGGCTAATCTTCAGCTACTCACTCGCGTGGTGCGGGGGTTGATCCTACCAACTTGGCGCGCACTTCCTGCCACTCCTGCGTGACTTGGGGAGCGTGCGAGAGATCGGCGGCACGGTGCAGAGACTCCTCGGCCTTCGATAGATCGTTCAGTTGGATCAGGCACTCACCGCGACCTGCCCAAGCATACCAATCCTGCGGATAATCGTGGATCACGTCGTCGAATACCGGGAGGGCTTCGTCGCAGCGTCCCTTCTCACTCATGTCGAGAGCGACTTGCACATGCGCTCGTGCAAGGCTCAAGGAGACAGGAACGTTGTGAGGCGCGATCTGATGAGCTACCGTGAAGACAGTCAAGTCGTCCTGCCATTCGTTCTCCTGCTTCACGGTGAGCACGCCGAAGGCGACCGCCAGTAGCCCAGCCGCTAGCAGCAGGGGAACTCGCTGCTTTTCTGTCAGGTGCCATCCGGTTGCCAGTAGGAGCGCCAGGCCGGTCAAAGGCAAGTAGGTGTATCGACCGTGTAGGAAATCGCCTGGGTTCAAGGCATTCAGATTTATGGCGAGGACGATTGGCAGCACAAGAATGAGCGTCCCGAGCACTAGAGCGCACCGAATGCGGAGAGCCTCTGGATTAGGGAGTCCGTGTGCTTTTCGCCAAGCCCAGAACAGCGCCGCAGACAGAATTAGCGTGGCGCAGCACAAGGCCACTGCGGGCAACAAAACACCGCGCACCGAGAAGGCGTCGATCTCAGTGGGGTCGGCAAAAGCGCGCGACTGAACGGGCCAGAGCAGTACCTTGACATAGAACCACAGGGTTGCAGGCCATGACAGCGCGAGCGTATGCCAAGTCAAATGCTGGGTGAGAGCGCCGAGGCGCCCTCCCAAAGCGTTGACGCGCATTACGACATAAATGGCCGTCACGCAAAGAAAGGGAATTGTTTGGCGAGATGCGAAGACGAGCCGGGCTCGCGTTGATGCTTCACTCGTGCTCGTTCCTCTGTTGTCCGACGCTCGGTCAGCTGTGAGCAGCGCTAGCGCGAAAACCGTCGGGAGCAATACTACGGCGGTCTCCTTCGTAAACATTGCGACCAGACAGCACACCAGAGATGCTACCAACCAGCGAGTACGAGACTGGGATTTGACGGCAGCGCGACTGGGCTTACGAGATTTTCTGCGCGATGTGGTCGTGCCGGCTGTGTCGGCTGCAGGAGAAGGCGCTGCATACTTCAGATAAAACAACAACGTGGCCAGCACGGCAGCGGACAACAATGGATCGGGCACGCTGACCCAAGCCACGGACTCTGTTTGCGCCGGGTGCAAGGCGAAGAGCGCAGCGGCGATCAATATCGCGATGCGATCATTCAGCAACTCCCAAACCAGCAGTCCCAGCAAGATAGCCACTGACACGTGCTTAGCGATGCTGAAGAAATGCCATCCCCAGGCAGAAGTCTCGTTGAAGATGAAATTTAACCTCATCCACAGGACAAAGAGTGGGCGGTAAAAACTGGAGGGCCCGCCGGTGAATTGGGCCCAGACGTAGTTCGTAAAATATTCCCAAAGATGGCCGGCGGACTGGATACGCGGATCATCGATGAAGCGGTGATCGTCTAAGACAAATTGATAGTTCAGCGAAGGGCTATAGACTGCAAACACCGCGGCCACCAAGAGAATTGCCGCAATGGAGAACGTGACGGGCGACAGGAGTTCTGGCTTGGTTACTCGGCTAGTCTGAGCAGCAGGATGTTTCTGCCCAATCGGGGATGAGGATGTCATTGCTGCGAGGTGCTGGAACAGAATTGTCTCACAGGGTCTGGTCTACGGCGTTCCGAGCGCCCACTTCTCCAGGTCTCCGGTCGAGCGGAGCAGGCCAAGTTGTGCGCGCTCGAGTTCGAAAGTTACGTCCTGCAGGGCGATGAAGCGTTCGCTTGCCTGGGAGCGGGCGTCATCGAGATCGTGGAGCGTGGCCGAGCCCGCGTCGATGCGCGTCTGCACGGCCTCGATACTCTTCTGGGCAATTTCATATTCGAGTTGAGCGACATCGCGCGCGGCCTGCATCTGGACGACGGTTCGCTGCAGGCGCAATGTCTCTTCCGAAGCCTGGTTCCGGGCTTCTTCGGCCTGCTTGGTGGCCTTCAGGGCATCGGCATCAGCGGCCTGGGCGCGCGAGCGTTGCGCGGGGTTGAAGAGAGGAAATCGAATACTCACGCCGACGGTGGCATTGTTTTGTTGAAATCCGCCAGTCGGGCAAAGAAAGGTCCCCAGGCTGGTGGCGCAGGGTTTCGACGGAATGTAATAGTTCTGAAAATTATTGAACTTCGACAGCAGGGCGTATTGAGCAGCGAAATCGACGCTAGGCCAGAGCGCTTTGTGTTCTCCTTGAGCCCGCAAGTACTGAGCGCGCGCATGGTCGACGGCGGCTTCCACGCCTGGACTCGATGTCGCAGCGTCTTTCGCGGCCTGTTCGGTCGGAGGGGCCGGGGTTGCTGGAATCGAGTCGGGCTCGGTTTGAATATCGGCGGCCTGAAGTCCCGTGAGTTTGGAGAGATGTTCGCGCAGCACGTCAGCGGAGCCCTGCGCCTCGGCGATCCGCAGGCGGACGCGCGCCGTCGAGAGACGTGCGCGGGTGCCGTCGAGTTCGCTGTCGATGCCTTCCTTCACACGGTCCGCGACGGCAGCCTGCATCTTGTTCGCGTCGGCCTCGGTTTGCTGGAGATGTACCAGGCGTTGTTCCCACTTGGCCAGTTCCGCATAACTCAAAACCGCGTCCTGAATGACTTGGTTGCGCTGATCTTTGCTCTTCAGGGAAAGGGCAGAGGAGTCAACCTGTGCGGCGCGCACGAAATCTCGCAGGGAAGGGTTCAGCAGCGCGGATTGGGCGTTGATGTTGAACAGCGATGGTGCGGAACCTTCGAGAGCGAGCGGAAAGCCGTAAGAAAAGCCGAGCCCGGCTCCCGTTGTGAGCTGGGGAATATAACTGTCCCGGAGTTCGCGGAAACCGGCGGAGGCATGCTGCGCATCCGCTGCCGCGATTGCAGCTCCCGTCGCGTGCGTCAGTGCAAGTTCGACAACGCGCTTCAGTGGCACAGGCTCGGCGAGCAGAGTCGCTGGGAGCAGAAGGACTGTCACAATCCTAAGTGCGGCGTGAATGCCGAACGATATTTTCATTGCGTTCCCTTCGAAGTGATATGGGAATCATGGCATGAGCAATCGGATACCAGCGTGATTCTAAATGCCCGAACCAGTGGGAGGACTTCCCGGGCCGGCGGAAAAACCGTTATCCACCAAGGGCATGAAGGTGCGCGAAAGAAACAAGGCATTATCGCTCCGCACGCTTCAAATCCTCTTCGGCGCGTGTGTAAGTGTGGGCCAGCGATAGGGCGGCGCGAAATTCCGCGACGGCGGCCTGCCGGTCGCCTTGCTTTTCGAGCAACTGTCCAAGCATGTCGTGCGCTTTGAAGGCTGGCGCTTCTTCGACCGGTGAGGAAAGATAACGCCGCAGAAGACGCACGGCTAACGGGAAGTTGCGGCCTGCGCGCAGCAGGATGCTGGCCCCGTCGCGCAATGCCTCGTGCTGTTCGACGGGAACCGATTCTAGGCTGCGCAGAACCTGCTCCATATCGTCGGGGCGATTGTTGCGGAAAAGAAAAGCGGCGAGGTCAACCCAAGCGCGGCCGAGAGACTGGTTGGCGGTGATGGCGGCGCGATATTCGCGCTCGGCTGACGCGGTGTCATGGTTTTTTGCCGCGATGCGGGCTGCAATCCAATGGCCCACGGCGGGATTGAACTGTGCGACATCATTCGCCTGCGCCTGCGCCTTGTCGCGGCCGCCTCCAACAATGCCGGGAGCGTCAAGGTAAAACTCGGCAAGATCGGCTCGGGCCTCCCAACTCTTTGGATCGAGTTCCACAGCACGCTCGAACGAAGTGCGTACCTTTCTTACGAGTCCCGCAGCCGAGAAAAATCCGGCTCGATCCGCTTTCTCACCGTAAGCGCGGCCCAGCCAGAGTTCGTAAAGGCTCACATGCGGATCGAGAGTTTTGGCGCGCTCGCAGGTATCAATGGCGTGGTCCCAGTCCTCCAGCATGAAATAGGCGCGACAGAGAAGATTGTTTGCTTCGGCGTCGTTTGCCGAGTGGCGGATTCGGTCTTGCAGAATTTGAATTGCGTCGTCCACTCGACCGGCGGCGAGGAGTTCTTTCGGAGTGGCGGCGAACGCGGGTAGTGCTACCACGAAAAGCAGCGCAGTCAGAATCTTCTGCCAATAGCGTTGAGTTGCAACGGACTGCATCTGCGCGCGCTCCATGAGTTACGGTACTACTCTGACGGGGGCGCCATCGACCAGCGGTTTGGATTCCTCGGCGGGCAATGCGACGGACGCACCTTCGGGGAGTCCGGCCGTGATTTCAACGCGGGTAAGATTTTGTAAGGACATCTCGACCGGCTGACGCTTCAGGCGCCCATTGACGATTTGATATACGTAGGGCTTGGTATCGTCGGTGCGCAAGGCGTCGCGTTGCAGTGTCAGAACGTCGTTGTGCACGGCGATCACGATTGTCACGCCGACGTTGACGTTGGGAAGAAGATGAGTGTCAGGATTGTCGACGGCACACGTCATCTCTCCGACATTTCTCGATCGGTATAGCTTGACGGTCGCGGGAACGGTGGTGACCGCGCCTTCCCAGGTTCGTCCGGGCAGAGCATCCCATGCGACTTCGACCTTTTGTCCGGGGCGAAGCCGGCCCACATCGGGTTCATCCACAAACGCTCGCACCAGCACTTTGGAGAGATCACCTTCCTGCAGCAGCAAGTCGCCGGCCTGCACGAAGGATCCCTGCTTCACTGGAAGAGAGTAGACAATCCCGTCGAACGGGGCGCGAATGTTGGACCGGCTGAGTGCGTCCTCAGCGGCGGCGTAGGCGGCCTGCGCCTCGGCGCCCCGCGCTTCAATGCTGGCGACTTCGGGCTGCGAATAGCGATCATGCTTTTTTTGTTCCAGCAACGTAACGTCTGTCTGGGCGCGTTGCAGGTTGTCTTCTGCCTGCTGAACTTCGCCAGCGGAGGCCGCGCCTTGCTGCTGCAGTCGGTGGAAGGCATCCAAGTTGCGCTTCGCCAGATCCCTCGCGCTGCGAGCCTTCGTGAGTTGCGCGTCCACCGTCAGAACTTCTTCCTGCGTTCCACCAGTTTTCAGAGCGGATTGGTCTGCTTGCGCGGTCTTAACCTGGGCGAGCGCACGAGCCGCCTGACTGCGAATGTCGGCGTCGTCGAGCTGCAACAGGAGTTGGCCTTTGCGCACATGATCACCCTCTTTGACGAGCAAGCGCTTCACCGTTGTTGCAATAGGAGCGTGGGCTTCAAAATTCTGGATGGGCTCGATCTTGCCATTGGTGGAAATCACGCTGCGGATGGGGCCGCGTTGAACGGTGGTGACGCGTACTTTCACGGGCGCTGGCCGCGAAAATGAAAATAGCAGCACCGCCGCGAGCGCCAGGAGCGCAAGCCAAATCCACCGCCGCCAGAACGGCAGGTTCGAGTTGTTAGCCAATGCCAACTAGTTTTCTTTCAGAGTGCGGCAGGAATTTCTGCAAGTTGTAATTTATCATTCCGCAGGCCGCATCAGATACCGTAAGGACCGTTGCCGGCACGTATCTTGTTTGATGCGCGCCTCCTAGCTTCGGCTGCAAAACAGCAACCGCTACAATAGCATCATGGCAAAATCGCCTCGCTACACGCCTGAACACGCGGCAGCAGGCCTCGATGCGAAGTTTCCGGAGATCGAGACCTGGCCGAACCAATTTCCTGGATACGAAATTGTCGTCGACGATCCGGAGTTCACGTCGGTGTGTCCTAAAACCGGGCTGCCCGATTTCGGCGCACTCACCATTCGCTACGTGCCGAACAAGAGCTGCCTCGAATTGAAGTCGCTGAAGGAATATCTGCAGTCCTACCGGAATCTGGGGATTTTTCAGGAGAATATTGTGAACCAGGTTCTTGAGGATGTAGTGAAGTGGGCGAAGCCGGTGTGGGCGGAGGTAAGGGGAGAATTCCGTCCGCGCGGCGGAATCTCGACGACGATCGTGGCGAAATGGCCAAGACCGAAAGGGAAGTGAAGGCTGGAAGATCGGGCATGCTATATTCGCTCGACACGTGCCCCAGGCCGACCTCCAACCGCGCACCGCGCTGATCGTTCTGACGGCGCTCAATCTGCTCAATTACGTGGATCGCAACGTGCTGTTTGCGGTGCAGCCGCTAGTGCAGCAGGAATTCCATCTGACGAACCTGCAGATCGGATATCTGACTAGCGCATTTCTCGGCTTCTACACGCTGGCAGCGCCGTTTGTGGGCCCGTTGGCGGACCGCTATTCTCGCAAGGTCATCATCGCGCTCGGCGGAATTTTCTGGAGTGGACTCACACTCCTCACGGCGGTTACGCATACTTACACGGAGCTGCTGGTTCGCCACACGCTGGTTGGCATCGGCGAAGCGACCTTCGTCACCATTGCCCCTACGTTTGTCGCCGATCTCTTTGCAGAAAAGATACGTGGGCGGATTCTGGGAGTTTTTTATCTCGCGATTCCAGTCGGGTCAGCGGCGGGATATCTGCTGGGTGGCTACCTGGCTCCGCATCATGGGTGGCGATTCCCGTTCTACATCGCGGCGGCGCCGGGCTTCGTCCTCGCGCTGGCTGTGATGTTTCTCAAGGAGCCGGAGCGCGGCGGCTTCGATTCTTTAAAGGAGACTCCAGAGCGCGCCACGATTCTGGGACTGGCGACAAATCCTGCCTTCCTGACTTCTACGCTTGGCATGGCAGCGATGACGTTTTCACTCGGCGGAATCCAGGTGTGGATGCCGAAGTTTCTGTTCAGCGAGCGCGGCTACACGCTCGAAGCTGCGAATCTCGCCTTTGGCATCATCATTGTCGTCGACGGGATACTGGCCTCTCTGGCTGGCGGGTGGCTGGGCGATTTTCTGCTGCCTCGCATGAAGGGTTCGTATTATCTCGTCTCTGCGGTCAGCATGCTGCTTGGCATACCATTCATGATTGTCGCGCTATTTGCCACTGGACCGCTGATGATCCCCGCGATTGCGGTGGCCGCGTTCTTTCTATTGTTCAACACCGCCCCTCTGAATGCGGCTGTGATTAACTCTGCTGGCGCGCACATTCGCGCGACGGCCATCGCGGTGAACATTTTCATCATCCACATTTTGGGGGACATTCCTTCGCCAACCATGATGGGATGGGTCGCCGACCGGCGTTCGCTCCAGGCGGGCTTTATTCTGCCGGTGATCGCGATGGGGATTTCTTCTGCCATACTGTTTTACGGGATGAGATTTGCGCCGGCCGTTGCGGTAGACGGACACGAAGGCGTCCATCACTAAGGACACGAGGTCTAGGAAAGAAATCGATGTACGCTGAATGACCTATTTTTATTGGATTGCAGGAACGATTCTGGCGCTGGCGTGGTTTTCCCGCATTGTCGATGCTGCTCTCGGCATGCCCTCGGTAGCGGATGTTTCTCGTCCTGAGTGGGATCGCAATCCAGTTTTGCCTACGGGCAATCCTCGCGTTTCGATTATTGTTCCAGCCCGCAACGAGGAGGACGTCATGGAGCAGGCGCTGAATACGCTGCTTGCGCTCGATTACGACAACTACGAAATCATCGCGGTGAACGACCGGTCGACGGATTCGACGGGCGAGATTATGGAGCGGGTAGCGGCAAATCCTCGCCCTTCGACAAGCTCTGGGCAGGCTTTCTCGCAAAAGACGCGAGAAATGGGGCAGCTAAACTCTCCAACGCTTCGCGTCATTCATCACACGGAGTTACCCGCCGGGTGGCTGGGCAAAACGCACGCCATGTGGACGGCGGCGAACGAAGCGACGGGCGAGTGGCTGCTGTTCACTGACGCGGACGTGCTCTTCAAGCCTGATTCGCTGCGGCGCGCGCTCGCGTATGCGGAGGCTGAACCCGCCGATCACGTCGTGTTATTTCCGCGAATGATTATGAAACGCCCAGGCGAATTTATGATGATCGCCTTTTTCCAAACCATGTTTATGTTTGGGCATCGCCCCTGGAAAGTTGCCGATCCGAGAACCGACGATCACATGGGCGTGGGCGCGTTTAACCTGGTGCGGCGCCGGGTGTACGACGCAGTCGGCACCTACGCCGCGCTGCGCATGGAAGTGCTCGACGACATGAAACTCGGCAAGGTCGTCAAAAAGGCCGGATTTGCCCAGAGAAACGTTTTCGGCGGCGACCTGATTTCGATCCGATGGGCGCACGGAGCCATGGGTATTGTCGAAAATCTGACGAAGAATTTCTTCGCCGTGTTGTCATTTCAATCGTGGCGCACCCTGATTTCAGCACTCGGTCTGGCGTTCCTGAATTTCGGACCGTTCCTCGGCATCTGGCTGGCGCACGGATGGGCACGAGTGCTTTACGGCGTGGCCCTGGGCTCGATGTTTCTGATTTACATCGGAATGTCGCGGCGCTCCGCGGTGCCTACATATTATTTCCTGCTCCACCCGATAAGCACGGCGTTGTTCATTTACACGCTATTGCGTTCGATGTTCCTGACTCTTTGGAACGACGGGATTGTCTGGCGTGGGACGAAGTATCCATTAGAAGAATTGAGAAAAGGAATGGTGTAGAAGATTCGTCTGATCGTGGGGATGCCGGCGCGGTTGCGTTCTCCTAACCCCAGTTCCGGATGATGACTTCCGCTTCACGTCCTTGCCAGAACAACTTCCAGCTTCACCTGGGGAGCGACTGACGCCAGCACAGTTTCTGTCACCGATGTTTGACTGATGGTGGCTCCCTGAACTTCGGCAAGTGTCACAGCGGAAATCGCAGTGTAGGGTTCGCGCGCGGCAATCAACTGGACCAGCGCCGTTTGCAGCGGAGACAGGCTCGGATTGAACGCCACGTTCTCGATGTAGCAACCCTGGTAAATGCGTCCCTGGCTGCCGCGGATAGCGACTCCTGCGGGAGACTTGCTGTAGGGCGCATAGGACCGGCGAGCGGCGTCCAACGCTGCGGCTGTGAGCGCTTCGGACGTCCCAGCAATCGATTCCAGTTTGGTGGTGGCCACGGGAAGGGCGCCGTGCGTGGCCCCGAGAGCTGCAGGCCCGAAGGCGTCTGGCAGGATCGAGGAGAGCTTCACAGGCGGCTTCCTGGGGATCAGAATCAACATCTCACCGTCGGGCGAGATTTCCTGCATGAACTGGCGGCAGTGACCGCAGGGGGCACCTCCGATGACGGCGAGCGCAGTCACCCACTGTTCGGAATTCATATACGCCTTCGACAGCGCCGATTGTTCCGCGTGCACGGCGAATCCTAAACACTGGCCGGGGATTTCAACGTTGGAGCCCAAGTACAGCTTACCGCTAGCTCCACGAACCACCACGCCAACGAAGAAATTCGAGATCGGCGCACGAGCATAACCCTGTGCGAGAGGGAGCAAGGCCAGCATCAAGGCCTCAACACTAATGTTCTCGCTCTTCGCCAGGGCCGCCACCTCCTTGGCAGGAATCGCGCCACGAAAATCGGGATCCTCGATCACGCGTAGCAGCCGGGTGCGCGACTCCTCGCTGAACTTTGGAAGGTGTGTACGCAATGTGGTTCCTAGCGGATCGTCTGTGGCCAGCGATGAGTGCATGAATGCAATGCCTATGGCCGACGTTCCAAGAACAGCGAGTGCGGTGCGGCGAGTTATTTGATTCGCTTCAGACGCTGGCATGGGTCTCCCGGTGCACTAAATGGCGACCAGTATACTCAGGTTCCCAGCGTTCCCGGAGGTTAGTCTTGCGGGTCTTGCCCTTCGACGTCGTTGCCGTAGGTGGCCGTCGTGTTGGGCGTGGCCTTTGTCTTCGCCGGCTTTTTTGTCGGCCTAAAGTGGCCGGCGCTGTAATGGCCTCGGTTCTCAACGTCGTAGTTTTTGGGCAAGGGTGGGATCAGCGCAGCGCCTCCGCTGATCTGACTGATGCGGCTCAGAATGATTTCGGCGCGGGCGTCATAGAGTTTGACGGCGCCGTTAATCTCAATCGTGCGGCCCGCGAGCCGTCGGACGTCGCCGACATCCTTCAGATCGGAAGGGAAGACCACAACCGTAAAGGGGCAAGCCATCTGATCCTCGCAGAAGTCGAGGAAGTGAACGCCTTTCGTGCCAACTTTAACGCTCAGCACTTTCCCGGTGACACACTTGGTCTCGCCGACGTGGTCGTGGGCTTGGTGGATCGGAATGCAATCGCCCGCGGAGAGCAGTGGCGCCTCCATCACGATCATCAGCAATAAGATGAAAAAACAAGCAGGGACCCCGGACGAAAGACTGACGCGGATACGTCTCGACGTGCTACTCGCGTGCATGCCTTTATTTTCATGAAAGGGCACACATCTGTCTGTGACGAGCGGAAAAATAAAATCGGACGCGTCCCGATCCGGAACCGAGAGTGGTGAGATGCAGCCGTTCACCGCTGCGGAATGTGTGCGCGGCAGGCGCATTATGGCGGATCGATGGCCGGGAATTGCAGGGCCGCCAGGGCCAACGGCCCGGCTGTCGCTTGATACGGAGATCCCGTCTGCGAATTGACGACTCCGGTAGAGAGATCGGGATGGAATCCGCTGATGCTGTTCGCAGATGCGTCCGGCACAAAGAGCGTGCCATTGTCGTACAGCGTGTCCCCGGTTGCGATCGACGCGGTAAAGGGGGAGCCGGAAACTTGCGTGAGATTGCCGGAGTACGGATCCATCGCATACGAGGAAATGGTGCCGTCGAGGCTGTTCGTGGCAAAAAGAAATCCATCGGCACCCGTCAGCGATGACGTGCCACCTCCAGCCGGGAAGGGTGACCCGGCAATGGGCGACAGAGAGCCGTCTGCGGCAATGGTGAAGGCTGCCACGGCATTGGCGTTCTTGAGCGCCACGTAGAGGACGTTTCCGCCATCGTAAAAGCCGGCCGGGCCGCCGCCGGAAACTGTGGCGAACGGGGAACCCGCTACCGGCGTCAGAACACCATTTGCGGCTATGCTGAAGGCAGAAATGCTTCCGTTCGGATCCCCCGTATTAGCGGCATACAGGAATGTGGTGTTCGCCACCGACTGCGAGGGAATGATCGCCAGGTGCGACAGGCCGGAGCCAGCCGGAAACGGCGACCCGGAGACGCTGGCAAGTGATCCGTCAGCATTCACATTGAACGCGAAGACGCCTCCATTCGAGCTTGCCGCGTAGAGAGTGGAGCCGAAGACAACGAGATCGCCAGGCAAACCACCATTCTCCAAGGAAGTCGGTCCAAATAAGGCAGGTGAAAGGGATCCGTCGCTGGAGTTGACTACATAAGCCCGGATGGAATTGTTCGCAGGATCGGAGACGTAGACGTAAGGCTGTATCGCTCCGAAAACCGCGATGCCGGTGCTATTCGCAGGCCCGTCAATCGATTTCGGCGTTCCGAGAGCATAGGTGGTGTTCGAGACGGGGAACGCCAGAATCTGGCCCGAGGTTGTCGTCGAATAGACGAATTGGCATCCGCCGCAGACCGACGGATCTGTCAAAGTCTTGCTTCCCCCGCCGCAGGAGAGAATGAGCAAGACTGCGAACGAAAGCACCAGAAGGGAAAGGGGCCGAGTGCGATACATAGCGACCTCCCTGAGTTTCTTGAGAACTTTGCGTCTCTTGGAACCTTGTTTTGCTTAGAACCCGTCCAGGGAACTGGAAGTTGCTTTTCCGATAGCGATTAGGATGCTACCGACCCGCAGCCGTAATCAAGGAAGAAAACTCGAAGGAGGGCCGGCAAAGCCAGTTCCCCTGAAAGAATGCATTACTGACAGTTAATCGCATGGGAGGCCGTAACCACCTGTTTCGTCGATCCGCTGCTCGGGGCCTTTGGATCGGTAGGAGCAAAGGCGGAAACTGGAAGATTGTAAGGCCCCGCATTCGTGCAATCGTAGACGTAGGGTTGCGTAGTTAACGTGTACGTATATTGCGGGGGCGGGGGCGCCAGCAGGCCGAGGGACCAGTCGACTGGAAGAGGTGTAACCGTAGTCGGCGCGGCGGAAAAAGTGCCAGTCGCTGTGAATTGAATCTGGTTACCGTTCACAGTCTGGCTGATGCTGATGGATTGAAGTTGCCTGCCGCCGCTTCCGCAGGACAGAGTTGGGAAGGCAGCAAGGATAAGGAATGAGAGAGCCCAGGGGTTTTTCATGGCTATCTCCTCTGAAGCTGTCAGAACACGCAGACGGATGAAAAGTTGTCTTGGGAATGAAAAGTTTGTCTTGAGATGACGCCGCAAAGTTTCGGGAGGGGTTACCGGGGCTGGTCATCCCAGCCCCTTGTCCTAAGATCGGTGCCGTCGGTTACTTGAACGACTTGACTGCCGACGCTTCGTCGTCTTTCACGTCGAAGACGGTGTAAAGCTTGGTGATCTGAAGAAGATCGTTAACCTTCTTGGTAAGGTTCAGGAGCTTCAACTCGCCACCCTGATTCTTGGTGGTCGTAAAGGCGCTGACCAGTTCGCCGATGCCTGAGCTGTCGATGTAGTTAACATCCTGGAGATTCAGCACAATCTTCTTGTTGCCTTTGGAAAGCAGGTCGCGCACTGTATCGCGCAGCACGACGCTGCCCTCACCCAACGTAATGCGTCCACTGCAGTCTACAATCGTGACTCCATCCACCTGCCGAGTACCAACCTTCATGCTCACTGGGAAGCCTCCTTGCCGCCCGCGGTTGGCCCGTGGACGTGCTTGATCAATTTGAGTTCGGTGCCCGTCTGGGATGGGCGAATTTCCACCACATCCATGAACGAGCGCATAAGAAAAATTCCGCGTCCGGATGTCTTGAGAAGATTTTCGGGAGCTAACGGGTTGGGAATCTTATTAAGATCCAAGCCCTTGCCTTGATCGCGAATCGTGATGATCAGGTCGCCGCCCGCGCGTTCAAAGGCTAGGGTGACCTTCTTGTCCGGGGCATACGCGTTGCCATGCAACACGGCGTTAACTGCGCCCTCGCGGACGGCCATGGAAATCTGCATCACTTCATCGTCGGGAAAACCGAGTTCGGTAGCGATGATGGTGGCCTTCTCCTCAGCGCTGTCGATCGTCTCCAGCGAGGAGTCGAGCGTATAAGAGACCCGTTGTTCGGTCATGGCCATAGACGAAGCTAAGACTGAGTATAAGGCCGGGGAGGGCCGTGTGGCAGATCCGCCCTTCAGGCACTCACCGGAAGCGTTTCCCGGCGAATGCGGTAGTTTGCCTGTCGAATGGCAAATTGTCAAACGAGCAGTGCATTCGTGTCGGTAGCACATGATATGTCCGGTTGAGATAGCACATGAAATGTCCGCTTAGCGGGCGGTGAGGATGGGAGACCATGCGGAGCATGGAAGCTTATCCGAGGGCCGCGATGGAGCGGGCGATGAAA